>ERZ500979.10-NODE-10-length-179443-cov-10.628832_pt1 | contig 179443 bp, 144 predicted proteins | sample MGYA00248864_ERZ500979 | MGnify/ENA primary metagenome ERZ500979 (study PRJEB25958, sample SAMN03398550) | human skin metagenome | study: EMG produced TPA metagenomics assembly of the Human Skin Microbiome Metagenome (human skin metagenome) data set.
CTCCCCACTAGTCGGTAACTGATTTCTCAGTCCAACTAATGGGGAGCAGCTCAGTCTAGTTACTCGGGGGGCTTTCTCGGAGGCTTTTTAGTCTCCAATGTCGCTAGATCGGGAATGTGTTACTGACAAGCATTTCAATCAATCTAAAACCGCAGGTCAGGGGTTTTTGATTTTGAAGGTTTTGAGAATCTCGTCAACACATTCCCGATCTAGCGACATTTTGCACTTTTGGGGCGGCGCTAATCAGCGCCGAACCCGCACACAACCTGTTCAAATTCCGCGAACACGTCGGCCGGATCCAAAGCTTCCAAAATCCGCGCATTAGCCGGGCGGTTCCAATAAGCACCGCGCGCCCCTGCGGGATCCACATCTCCACGGACAGCTGCAACAGATCCGCCACCACCGTCAACAACTCGGTCAGCCACGGTAGTGCCGCGCATGAGGGGAGAATCCGCTTCGACATCCACGGTGGCGTCATAAAGAGAACAAGGAACACGCCCCAACATCACCATCGCCGCGGCGAGGTCATGGATCTGCGCGCAATAGCCCACGCCGACCGATTGGTGAAATTCGAAATAGAAGCGGAGAGTGTCGCCGAGCAAGGCGGCAAGTTGTGGGCGTGAAGGGCGCACGGCATGCTGCCACCTGCTTAAACGTGGAGGATGCAGCAGAACCTGTTCCGTGACATTGAGCGGGCAGATGACCGGCAACGGGCGCTGCACACTCTGTGCACTCTGTACACTCTGTGCAACAGACTCGCCGGACGCTTCCCCACCGAATACGGCCTTCAAAGCATGCGGATCAACCCACGCATTCCATTCAGCGGTGGGGGTGGTGTTGCCTGGGTAGTTAAATGCCCCCGTCATTAGCGTAATTTCAGCCGGCCCCACCGCCTCGGGCTCGTGTGCCAAAGCCCAAGCCAGGTTTGTCGCCGGACCAGCTACCAGAATGTGGGTCGCCCCGCGCCACGTCTCCACGGCCGCCCGCGCATCTCCATGCACGGCCGCTCGCACATCCCCTCTCACATCCTCGTGCGCATCCCCACACCCAGCCTCCAATTCGGGCGAATAATAACCTAATCCTCTTTTTCCGTGCGTTTCCGGAGTCGTAGTCAATGGCAATACCAAAGGCTTCCCAGCACCGGCCAGTACAGAAACTTCCGGCGCTCCCGCCAGACGTAAAACCTCTTTAGAATTCACCGCCGCCTGCCCGACCGTCGTATTCCCTGCGCTGGTCGTCACCACTAAATCAATCTCACCAGCGGAGTGAAGATAGGCCAGGTAAATCAGTGCAAGACTGTCGTCAATCCCGGTATCCACATCGGCAACAACACGTGGTTTCTCCACCTCCGCCGCTATTGATTTTTTAATCATTTTTATTCCCCAAAAGCTGTTTATTTGTTTAGTTGATAGGTGTTCAGTCTTATATAATGAATGCCATGGTGCACGACAATGTAACCGAAACTACTCACTCTGATGATGCCCGCTCCCCGAAGGCCGCGGCTCGCCGCGCCGCTATCCTGGACGCCGCCCGCAAGGTGTTCACCAGCGACGGATATCACCACACTAAGCTCACGAAGATCGCAGAGGTGGCCGGCTGTTCGGTCGGTACCCTGTATACCTACTTCGAAGATCGCCAAGATCTGCTGATGAACGTGCTGGCCAGCGTCGAGAAGGACATGACTCCCACCCTGGACGATAGCTTGCTGAGCACTGATGACGCCCGCGCCACGATCGAGGGCTCCAACAAGGAGTTCGTGCGCTTTTACGCACACAACGCGGGTGCCATGAACCTGGTGGCGCAGTCTTCGCAGTTCAGCAAAGAGCTCGCGGTTCGACAGATGCAGATTGCCAAGCAGATGGTTGGCCGTAACCGCCGGTTCTTGGAGGCCTTGCTTGCTAAGAACATGATCCCGCCGCTGGACGATGTGGAGTACACCGCTGCTGCCATTGCCGCCATGTTCACCCGCTTCTGCCACGCCACTTTCGTGGAGGGCTTCTACGAGGTCACGGATGACAACCGCGAGGAAATCATCGAGCGGACCACCAAAACGCTCAATCTGATGACTCTCCGCATGGTCGGTCTGAATCAGGCTAATTCCGCCGAGGGCTAAACTCTCTGCCCTGATCGATCGAGATGCCGCGCACAGCAGTTGGCTCCCGATCGAGCACCTTCAAGCAGCCAGATAGGTCGCCTGCAAACGTATAGCCCTCTAGAAGTCCCAGTCGTCTTCCACTGTGGACTCCGCCCGACCGATAACGTAGGAAGATCCCGAGCCGCTAAAGAAATCGTGAGTCTCGTTAGAATCGGGCGCTAACGCGGCGATAATCTCCGGCTCAGTCTTTGCCGATTCTTCCTCATACTGTGGCGGGTAGCCTAGGTTCATCAGTGCCTTGTCTGCGTTGTAGTGCACGAACGCCATCACGCCTTCGATCAGCGAGGCTTGGTTGGGCAAGGCTGTGCCATACAAATCCCCCGAGTATTCTTTCTCTAAGGCAAGCAGCTCCTCCACTAGGGAGAACGTGAAGTCCTCGAGCTCCTGCGCGCGTTCTGGGTGAGCCTCCAACCCGCGCTGAAACTTATAACCCGAGTAGTAGCCGTGCACCGCCTTGTCGCGCAGGATCAGACGGATCATATCCGCCGTATTCATCAGAATGCCGCGACAGCTAAACCACAGCGGCAGGTAAAACCCTGCGTATAGCAATAGAGAAGAAAGTAGCGTGGCCGCGACCTTGCGCTTTAGCGGATCCTGCCCGTTGTAGTACTGCATCACTGCGGTCGCCCGCCGTTGGAGTACAGGATTGTCCACTGCCCAGGCGTATGCACGGTCGATTTCCTCGCTGCTGCACATAGTGCTGAAAACGCTGCTATAGCTGCGAGCGTGCACGGCTTGCATGAATGCAATGTTCGCGTAGACGGCCTGTTCGTGCTCCGTGCGGGAATCTGGGATCTGGCTGATCTCACCGACGGTGGCTTGGACTGTATCTAGCAGTGTCAGTCCCGTGAATACCTTTGTGGTCAACTCGCGTTCGGCATCCGTCAGGCCATTCCATTTGGACAGGTCATTGGATAGCGGCACCTTTTCAGGCAACCAGAAGTTGCTGGTCAGGCGCTGCCAGATCTCTAGGTCCTTCGGATCTTCCAGCTGGTTCCAATTCACCGGCCGCAGAGGGACGCTGGGGTTCTGCAGCCATTGCGGTGGGGTCTGGGAGCGTTTACGGTAACTCAATTTTCACTTCCTGCGTTTTTGTATCGGTTTTCACTTGGGTCTTGTTCTTGACGCCCGTTCTCCCCGCGCATGTGGTTCCAGAAATTGCGGAGCCCAATTTGTACCCGGGCAACGTCGCGAGCCGTGCCAAGCAGCTCGAAACGGTAAAGCTCCGGTACGCGGCACTTGGCGGCAATCGTTGATCCGGCACAGCAGTATGCAGTGCCAAAGTTCGTATTTCCGCTGGTAATTACTCCCCGAATTAGCGCGCGATTGTGAGGATTGTTGAGGAATTTGATGACTTGCTTGGGAACGGCTTTCCGCTGATCACCTCCGCCATACGTCGGGGTGATTAACACATACGGTTCGTTGACGATCAGCTCGGGATCTTTTCTTCGCAAAGGAATGCGCTGGGCGGGGATACCGAGTTTGGCTACGAAGCGTCGAGTGTTTTCGGAGGCAGAGGAGAAGTAGACGATGCGCGGCTGTGTAGCCGCGGTTGTTGACATAGGGGTATTCCTTCCTAGTTGTTTAATCTGCTGCTCTTGGAAAACGGCACCTTGAGCACGAGACATAAGGTTCAGACATAAAGTTCAATCTATTGAACTTTAGAGTAACACTCGATTGAACTCTTGTGTAGAGTATGCAGCGTACAACGCTCGACTACTAAGAAAGGAAAACTTCCATGGCGAAGCTCACCCAAGAGATGAAAGACATGCTCAGTGCGCAATTGCCGTATCTGGCAACAGTGACTGACGGCGAAATTCTCCTACCGAACATCGGCCCGAAGCGCAGCCTGCGCGTCTGGGATGACGAGACGCTGATCTACAACGAAAACACTGGGCGCCAGCACCTCGAGAATCTTCGTGCGGGGTCGAAAGCCGCGGTAGCGGTAGTAGATTGGGGCCAACTAGACGGGTATCGATTTGTCGGCTCTGCAGAGCTATTCCACGAGGGGCCCGTTTGGGAAGCAGCAGTGAAGTTCGCTGATGAAATGGGCCACAATCCGCCGAAAATGGCGGTACTAATCCATATTGAGCAGATCTACACGCTCATGCTCGGCAAGAATGCCGGACAGCTACTCGCCAGCGATGATGAATCCCTATTCGTAGACTGACCGCAGCGCCCTTTGCGCCACTACCGATAGCTGGTAGTGATCGCGCCGGCTTTAGCCTTCCGCTACGTCGTTGATGACGATAGTCTGGTCGCGGCCTGGCCCCACGCCGATGTAGGAAATGCGGCAACCAGAGAGCTCCTCCAGGCGTTTGACGTAATCCTGCGCCTTCTGCGGTAGTTCCTCGAAGGTCTTGCACTCCGTAATGTCCTCGTCCCATGCAGGCATGGTTTCGTAGATCGGAGTGGCGTGGTGGAACTCGGTCTGCGTCATCGGCATCTCGTCGTGGCGAACACCGTCCACGTCATAGGCCACACAGATCGGGATTTCGCCGATGCCGGTCAACACGTCCAGCTTCGTCAGGAAGTAGTCGGTAAAGCCATTGACGCGGGAGGCGTAGCGGGCGATCACGGAGTCGTACCAGCCACAGCGGCGCTTACGACCGGTGTTCACTCCCACCTCACCGCCAGTGGTCTGTAGGAACTCTCCCCATTTATCGAAAAGCTCGGTCGGGAACGGTCCGGCACCCACGCGCGTGGTGTAGGCCTTGATGATGCCCAGGGATGCCGTGATGCGCGTCGGTCCAATGCCGCTGCCCACGCAGGCGCCACCGGTCGTGGGATTCGATGAGGTCACAAAGGGATAAGTGCCATGGTCCACGTCTAGCATCGTGGCCTGGCCGCCCTCCATCAGCACGGACTTACCGGCGTCAAGAGCCTTGTTCAGCTCCGTCGTCGCATCGATCAGCATCGGCTTAAGGCGGTCGGCGTAGGAGAGGAAGTACTCCACTACTTCGTCCACGTCAACGGCGCGGCGGTTGTAGATCTTCACGAGGATCTGGTTCTTCTGATCCAGCGCGGATTCGATCTTTTGCCGCAGGATGGATTCGTCCAGCAGATCCTGGGCGCGGATACCCACGCGGGAGACCTTGTCCGCATAGGTTGGGCCGATACCGCGACCGGTGGTGCCGATGGCGCGCTTACCCAAGAAGCGCTCCGCCACGCGATCGATAGCAATGTGGTACGGCGCCACCAGCTGCGCATTAGCGGATACGCGCAGGCGGGAAGCGTTCGCACCGCGGGCCTCCAGGCCGTCGATTTCCTCGAACAGAGCCTCCAGGTTCACCACGCAGCCATTGCCGATGATGGGGGTTGCGTTTTCGGACAGTACACCTGCGGGCAGCAGCTTGAGCTCGTATTTCTCGCCTCCGACGACGACGGTGTGTCCGGCGTTGTTGCCACCGTTGGGCTTGACGACATAATCGACCTTTCCGCCCAGAATGTCGGTAGCTTTGCCCTTACCTTCGTCGCCCCACTGGGCGCCTACGACGATGATCGCTGCCATGGAAACTTAAACACGTCCTCTTGGGTTGGTACAGATGCACTCACGGTTGTAGCCCCGCTCCGGCGGTCGGACGGGGCACCTAGACGTTTCACCATTCTAGTACTTCGCCGGTGGTTGTGGCACTCGCTATGGTGGGTTTCTATGTTGTTCTTCTTGCGTTGCGATGTTCCCGCCAGCGATCACTTGCGCGATCCCGTGCTGCCGGGCGAGGTCGTGGAATGCCTCGATGTATCCGCTGTTCCCACGCGCAAGGAGTTGCGCTTTTTGGATGATCTGGAGCGTTTTGTGGTGGGCTCTACCCCGTCGCTGGATGAGCTGATGCAACGCCCAGACGCACCCCATTTGGGCACCCCGCAGCCTGATCCGCACCAGGTCAGCGAGCGGGTGCGGGTGATTGTGCAGGGCAGCGATGCTGCCATCGCCGCTGTGGTTTCTAAGTTGATGCGGATCGATGCTCTGTGGGTCGAGGTTGGGTTTATCCCTACCGGTTCTTCTGCGGTCGCTCTTTCTTGGGGGTTGGACGCCACCTTCTCCCCCGCCGAACATCTCACCTTCGCGCTCGCTTCCCCGGCTGTGCCGACTCCGGTGATCCGCGACGACCATGGCGTGGTGACGTTGGGAGTGGCCGAGGTGACTGGCCCGGAGAAGGATTCTGGGACTGCAGAGATGATCGGCGAGGTGATTGTTGATTCTGCGGTCTTGTTTGAGCAGAACAAGGCCGGAACAAGCGACTTCAATAACGGTGTGCGGATGGTGCCCACTCCAGATGCTCCAGGGTTGGCTGCGGTGCAGCGTCCGCCGTTGCCGCGCAAGGGCTTGTTTGGGCGAGTGAAGAAGCCCCGCAGTGCCGTTTCTCCGACGGTACTGCGGGGCCGGGCCTTGCAGGCTGGTGGTGTGGACTTGAACGTGACGCGCGATGGCGTGCGCCATCCTCGTCCGCTTAAGTCAGTGACGTTTTACCGCCACCTGCGGGATGGGCAGTTTGTTCGCAACTAAGCGCACCCGCGGTTAGCGGACGTAGCCGTGGGCGCGGGCCCAGTTGTACAGGCCGAACAGACCAGCGCCGATGGCAATCGTTCCGAACAGGGCTGCGAAGAACTTACCCAGCGGGCTGGAGCCAGTGACTCCGCTGGAGCTGCTGGAACCGTTGCTGGATCCGGAGCTTCCGCTCGGATTCTCCTGCTTTTCTACGTTCACCTTCAGCTCCACGGTGGAGGTCGATCCGTCCGGGTAAGTGACTACGACCGGAATGTTGTATTCACCCGGCTCGACGTCCTTGCCTGGCTTCAGGGTGACGGTGCCGTTCTCGTTGACGGTGGCCCACTCAGGTGCACCCTCACCAGCGGTGAACTTAGCACCTTCGCCGGTATCACCCGGCACCTTGGAGGTGACGGTCTCGCCCGGCTTCACGGAGATATCCTCGAAGGAAGGATCGTGGATCTCGTTGGCAGGCTTCACGGTGACGGTGACGTTCACGGTCGTGTCGTCACCGGAACCATCGTTGTAGGAGACCTTCACCGGAACGGTGTACTCCTTGGCCTCTACATCCGTGCCCGGCTTGGCGGTTACGGTGCCGTCCGGGTTGACGGTGATCCAGGACGGTACGCCCTCGCCAGCCTCGAAGGTCGCACCCTCAGCCACATCAGTCGGAGCCGGAGCGGTCACTTCGTCGCCCTGCTTCACCGTCACGTCAGAGTAGGTCGGATCGTGGATCTCGTTAGCGCGCTTCACGGTCACGGTAACCACAGCAGTAGTGCGGTCAGCAGAGTCATCTCCGTAGATGACCGTCACCGGGATCTTGTACTCGCCCGGCTTAACCTCAAGACCCGGACGTGTCTCGAGGCTGCCATCTTTGTTCAGAGTGACCCAGTTCGGTGCGCCTGCACCCAGGGAATACTCAGCGTCTGCAGTGCTGCCCTCAGGAGCAGCAACAGTGGCGGTCTCTTCCTGCTTTACCTCGATCGGCTTGTAGGTCGGATCATGTAGCTCGTTGATCGCGCGCTCCGTGACCGTGACCTTCAGCTCGGCATTGTCGATAGTGCCATCGGGGTAGGTGACGGTAACCGGAACCGTGTAGTCCTTCGCATCAACCTCGCCGCCCGGGTTCAGTTGGACAGCGCCCTTGTCGTCGATGGACGCCCACTCCGGAGCACCCTCAGCCAGGGCGAACTTGGTGCCCTCCGGCAAGCCCTCGATAGCAGGAGTCTTTGCGGAACGGTTGGCCTGCACGGTGATGCTGCCAAACTCCGGGGAGTAAATCTGGTTGTCCGGCTTCTTGGTGACGGTCACCTTGGCCGTTGCTTCGTCGGTGGACCCGTCGTCGTAAGTGACGACAACCGGAACGGTGTAATCCTTGGCTTCGGTCTCCAGGGTGGGCTTTGCCTCGATAGAACCATCCTCGTTGACGGTGACCCACTCCGGCGCACCCTCACCACGGGTAACCTTCGCACCCTCGGGCAGCCCCTCCGGGGCGGCGACGGTGGCGGTGCTCTCCTGCTCGACGGTGGCCTCGCCGAACTGCGGATCGTGCAACTCGTTGGTGTGGGTGACCTTCACGTGGACGTTAACCACAGTGTCGCCCTTGGACTGGTCCGGGTAGCTGACAACGACTGGAACGGTGTAGTCGCCTGGTTTCACTTCCCGGCTGGGCTTTACGGTGACGGTGCCATCCTCAGCAACAGTGGCCCAGTTCGGTGCACCTTCGCCAAGAGCGAAAGTCGCACCCTCGGCAATATCCTTTGGAGCCTCGACAGTCTCCTCATCCAGCTGCTTAACAGTCACTTCTGCGTACTGCGGATCGTGCTGTTCCGCCAGAGGCTTTACCTTCACTGTCACATTCACAACGGTGTTGTCCGCAGAAGAGTCCGGGTAGGTGACAACGACCGGGACAGTGTAGTCGCCCGGCTTCACATCCAATCCCGGATTCACAGACACAGTGCCGTCAGCGGCAACCTCTGCCCACTCAGGAGCATTGGGACCCTTTGCGTAGGTGGTGCCTTCCGGTGCCTGCGCAGTGTTCTTCGAGGTAGCGGTATCCTGCTGCTTCACCTCGATTGCGGAGTATTTAGGCTCATTGAGCTCATTGCCATTGCCGATCTGGGTTGCACCCAGCGTCTTGTACTGATCGGTTCGACAAGCAACCCTCAGTCCGACTCTGAACCTCAATTGCCCTTCACCGTAGAACATATTGTTGTTATTTACACGGCCCGAGGTGTCGTTCTTCAGATACTCCGTCGGAGTTTGAATCTCTAGTTTGCCAGCATTCTTCGCCTTCAGTTTCACCTCGAGTGGCATAAAATCGACAAAAACGGATGTACTGGAGAGCTTTCCGGGCTTCATCATTTTTTCAACTGTTAGGACATGCTTATCTAAAGTAGCGTCCAAATTAGAGCCGACAAGCTCAACGTCGTCTGGAATATAGAAACGCACCTTGTTTCTTTGAGTGTTTCCACTTTCGAAACTTGGGTTTATACCCAGTACTGATCCGAGTTTGGGGTCAGAAACCACAAGACGATCAATATTGATCTTTGCGGTTACCACCTCATTCCGGTGAGCAGTTTCCGGCATTTCCACATGCACTTGTCCCGCGAAGTCCATATTCTCATTTGCGAGGCCACCACCAGCAGAAATATTACATTTCAGCGGCAGGGTCGTATCCTGCGTCTTGTTGGCCGTGGCCGCTTGCGCTGCAACTGGAGAGAACGGAGCGTTAGGGACAGCCGTGGCGGTCAGCACCAAGCTGGAGGCAGCCGCGACAGCGATCATGGCGCGACGGGAACGAAGAAACATCATAAGAGGCACCTAAAAGTAGAGCGAGACGACGTTAAGCCGTGGTGGGGAACATTTCCCCAACTTCTTTAAGAATCTACTATCGCCACTCTTAAGGTTCCACCCGTAGCCCAGCCCTACTCCCACTACTCTTACTCATCCCACATCTCCGGCGGCTGCCACGGTCGATCCACCGTCGGACGCAGAAATGCAATGGCCGACTCACGCGAGTAGCCACAGACCTGTAGGGCGTCCACAATAATCGAGCGACACTGCGCCAACACCACCATGCCCGACAGGCCCGTCCCCTCCGCAATATGCAGATCCGCCTCCGCACCAAGCTTTTGCAGGGCACGCACGATCTCCGGGATCTCCACCGCCTCATCGCGCGTACCACGGGTGCCACCCTCGGCGAACAACGCGCCCAAATGCCCCAATTCGTTGGAGATGCTACGCATCAGCTCAATCATCTCCTCCGGCGGTTCGATCTCGTCCAGCATCATGATCTCCGCCCGGCGCGCCAGCACGCGCGTGTTGCGCATGACATTATCCACGGGCACCAGGATGCGGTTCATCGTCTTCGCATGCCGTCTGGCCGTCCAATAGATCGGGGATACCGCCACCACTTCCGATCCCCCGCCCACGTTCGTTAGCAGTGCATTAACGTTGGTCTGCGTACCGCGGGCAACCTCCAGCGCCTTGGTAATCTTCTCCGCCTTGCGTTCCTCCATCCCCTGAGCCACATCATCCAACACCAGCGAGGCCTTAGACACCAGCGTGGAGACCTCCCGCCGGGCCGGGCGCAGCGGCGAATTCGGCACCAAGGCCAGAACCAAAATGCCAATCACACCACCAACCAGCGCATCCACCATGCGGTCGAAAGACCCCGAGGTGCCCGGAGGCAGGATCGTCGCCACCAACACCGCAGAACTGGAAGCCTGAAAAGCCACGGAGACGGACTTATCCACGAACGTCGCCACCAGAATTGCCACCAGCACCACCACTGAGACCTGCCAGTAGCCACTGCCGATATTGCTAATCAGCACATCACCGATACCCACACCCACCGCGGCGCCCAGCACCAGCTCAAAACCACGGCGCAAGCGCTTACCTGCGCTAACCCCCAAGCTCAACACCGCAGCGATCGGCGCAAAGAAAGCCTGCTGGTGGCCGCAAACCTGCACCGCAATAAGCAGCGCCAGCCCAGCACCGATTGCACACTGGATCGCAAAGACCAGACCCTCACGCACGCGGATCATGCCCTGCACAGGAGCAATGCGACGCAGGTTCCGCGCAGCGGCACGCACGCCGGGGCGCAGGCGGTTGGCCGGCTCGCCCCACATTTCCTTTGCGGTTCGTGGCCGCCGTTGTGGTTCTGCCATGCCCGCCAGTCTAGGTGGTCACATCCGCCCACACTGCCAGATGGTCCGTGCCGAGGATGCGCTTAGTCCCGCCACCCAAGCACTCACCGGTAGTCATGATGTGGTCCAGCCGAACCACAGGGAACACCGCCGGCCACGTCGGCGTGTGCGCCAGGTGCCCCGTACAGTCACTGAGCTCAAAATCGCGGTAGCGCGGGTGGCTGCGCGTAGCGTTGAAGTCGCCTGCCAGCACCAGATGGCGCCGGGAATTGGCCCAATCACTCAAGTTCGCCAGGTCGCGCTCCCACGCCGTGCGATACTCCTTGACCGGCGCCACTGCGTGCACACCCACGAACTCGCTGTTGCCATGTAGCGGCGCATTCACCCGGGGTGTTTGGAAACGGGTAAGGTCGCGCACCATGTTGCCGTGCGCCCCTGTTTTTTCTTTATATGACGCCGACACCAAGCCCACGACATTATCCGCCCGATCGTTGCCAGGCCGCGGCTTGGTCAAAGGCAGATAGCCAGTTTCCTCCGCCACGCTATCCACTTCCTCTTCATTCGTTTCCAGGAGGAAGACAACGTCCGGTTTAAGTTCCTCAATCGCACGGGCGATTCGCTTATCATCAGCTTTCCCCCAGTATGTGTTGAGGGAAAATACTCGGGTGGAGTTGTGGGCGTCCGAAAAATTGGGGGCAGGTACGCGCGGGACGATCAAGACCGCCAGCACAGCGAGCACCGCGCACAGCGCCGCGCGGCGAACTGAATTCAGAATGCCCAGGCCGGCGGCAGCCAGCACCCCGGCGACCCACGCGCTGGCTTGGATTTCCGCGACAAAGGGCCACGATGCGGTGGTTTGCGCGGGCCAAAGGATGCTGGACATCCAGACGATCGCCACCACGACTGCGGCTATGCACAGGTTGCGGTGCGCCACCGGGTGGGGCGTCGGCTGGGAGAAAGAACGGCGTTTGTTCAATTTCCTATTACGGGGGATCACTAGCGCTCAGTAGAAGAGGCAGCGGAGCCATCCAGCCCCAGGGCTGGAGCTGCGGCAGGATCACAGTCGTGCAGCAAGTTCAGGCAACGCACGACCTCATCGTCCTCACCGAGGGCGCGGGCGGTCTGCACCAATGCGCCGATTGCGCGGAGCACTCCCCGGTTAGGTACGTGATCCCAAGGCACCGGTCCGGTGCCACGCCACCCGTTACCGCGCAGCGCATCCAGGCCACGGTGGTAACCAGTGCGGGCACAGGCGTAGGCCTGGACGGGCTGTCCTTCGGCCAGCAGAACCTCGGCCAGGGCAGCCCAGGCACCGGAATCCTTCAAGTTGGCGGAGACGGCCGCCTCCAAGGACTCGCGGGACTGTGCGGATGATTCCACCGCAACCGCACTGGCTAATTCCTCCGGCAGACGCACCTCTGGGTGCTCTGCGCCGAAGAGATCTCGACTGTGACGAATCTGTTCTGCCATGGCTCCAGCGACGCTTACTTTGCGACGGAGGTGCCAGCAGAGTGCAAGTCGTTGCAGGCCTCAACAACGCGGACGGACATCGCTTCCTCAGCCTTCTTCAGGTAGGAGCGCGGATCGTACACCTTCTTGTTTCCGACCTCGCCGTCGATCTTCAGCACGCCGTCGAAGTTGGTGTACATGTGGCGTGCAACCGGGTTGGTGAACGCGTACTGGGTGTCCGTATCAACGTTCATCTTGATAACGCCGTAGCGCAGCGCCTCTTCGATCTTCTCCTTCTCGGAGCCGGAGCCACCGTGGAAGACGAAGTCGAACGGCTTGTCGCCCTCGGACAGACCCAGCTTCTTCACGGCAGCCTTCTGGCCCATGTCCAGAACCTCCGGGCGCAGCTTCACATTGCCCGGCTTGTACACGCCGTGGACGTTGCCGAAGGTAGCGGCCAGCAGGTAACGGCCGTTCTCGCCGGTCCCCAGAGCATCTACAGTCTTCAGGAAGTCCTCCTCGGTGGTGTACAGGTTGGCGCCAGCTTTGGCCTCCACGCCGTCCTCTTCGCCACCCACGACGCCGATCTCAACTTCGAGGATGATCTTAGCCTTCTGCGCATCCGCCAGTAGCCCCTTGGCGATCTCCAGGTTCTCGTCGATCGGAATAGCGGAACCGTCCCACATGTGGGACTGGAACAGCGGGTTCTCGCCTGCCTCCACGCGCTTGCGGGAGATCTCCATCAGCGGGCGCACGTACTCGTCCAGAACTTCCTTCTGGCAGTGGTCAGTGTGCAGAGCAACGTTCACGCCGTAGTGCTTCGCAGCCTGGTGTGCGAAAGCCGCCAGAGCCTCCGCACCAGCAACCATGTTCTTCACGGCCAGGCCAGAACCGAACTGGGCGCCGCCGGTGGAGAACTGGATAATGCCGTCGGACTCAGCATCTGCAAACCCCTTCAGAGCTGCGTTGATGGTCTCAGAAGAGGTGCAGTTGATAGCAGGGTATGCGAAGCCATTTTCCTTCGCATTGTCCAGCATGTCGCGGTAGACGTCGGGGGTTGCAATAGGCATTTCGATGCTCCTTCAAATCCTTGACTAAGGCAGGTTGGTCTCCGCCAACAATTATGCCGACAAATTCCACACCTTGCAGTCGCCTCCGGTGAATACTCCCCCTACTCCCCCGGAAGATTCGCTTGGATAGACTTCGGGCTTGCCTACTGGCCCGCCTGGATCGTGCGTACTACCGCTTCCATGAGCATCCAGCCGGAGAGCTGCACCGAGAGGTCCCTTTCTGCAATATCAGAGCTCGATACCGCCCCGGCAATTGTCGCCCCAACCAGGCCGCCGGACTGTGGCATGGTCGCATCCGTCCCCCAATCTGCGGAGAACACCGGCAGGCCATCGACCTCTAGCCGGTAGCGCCACACCTTTTCGGCTGTGGCCAAAATAATCCGTCGGGCTATGGCGACAGATTCGGCGCCGTGCCGACCTGGCGTCGGAACGCACTCAACAACAAGAGAAAGATAACGCGCAAGAATGCCATTAAATAGGCCGCCGTCCCCGCCCGCCGTGCGCACGTTAATGGCACCGTCGCGGTCGGTTAGGTGCGTTTCGATTGCGCGGAGGAGGCCATGGATGCGGGTGATTTCTTTGACGCCCACTTCTGAGACTTCTTCATCTCCAACCCCGGCGGCGCGTCTGCGCGCACGGGCGAGCTCCACGAGCGCGCCCAGAGTGACACCCTGACAATAAGGGTGCACCGCTGTGACGGGTTCTGGGCCGGCCATCCGCATGTGGATACCGTCCATGACCAGGCCATCTTCGTTGATGAGGTTGTCGAAGGTCCAGTCGACGAGCCGTTCCGCGGTGTCGATGTCTCCATTGCGGGCGGCCAGAATGGCAGCGGGGCCGTTGGTGGGGACGTTGTAGAAGGTCTCATTTGTGCGCCACGGCAGCACGCCGGTGAGGCTGTCCACGCCCTCGAATATGTTCTCCATCAGGGGCTCTAGGTCGCGCGGGGTGCCGAGTTTTTCCTGGATTTTGGGGGTATTTGCCACCCGCTGCAGGGCCAGCGCGAGCCACGCCTTGTCATCGTAATAGTGGTTGGCGGTCAGGCGGCTGATGTTGCGGAGCCGCATGGCGCGGATGTGGCGCTGGATGGCGCGGATCCGCGAGCTGGTGGGGCGGCGGAGAGCAGCATCGATGACGTTGTCGATGTAGTGGGCTTGCCACCAGTAGTGCCAGCGGACAAACATGCGATCGCGGGTGGTCGGCGGCCAGGCGATGACGCCCAGCGTGGTCCGCGGGATACCCCAGAGCCGGCTGGCGTGGCGCTCGTTAATCGCCTGGTAGGCCAGGTCTGCGCGGTGATCCCAGAGTTCCAAGAGTTGCTGTTTGGGATCGGCTGCGGCTGCAGTTTCCTTGTCACCAGCGGCAGCCTTGACGTCGCTTTTCTCTCGCTTGTCTGGAAGTTTGAACACTTCTGCACACCTCACTAGGTTGTCGCACTTCTGCTGTTCCGCCGTAGTGCCCCGGCTTCCACTGCAGACCAGTCTATCTACAGGCTCTCCGCTGCTGCATGCTGCTGTCCGCTGCTGCATGCCCGCAATCCCTGCTTCCCAGCCCTCATTACAGCCCCCTTCACAGAGGAAAATGTCGCTAGAACGGGAATGCGTTAAAGACAATCTCTTTCAACTACACAAACATGCAGGTCACGGCGCTAACACTTTGTGCCAACCAGCCTGCACAACCAGCAGATTCCCGATTCAACGACATCCCCCCCAAAGACGGCCAAATAGCCCCAGCTACCAGGCCTTATCCAGGTCCGCATGCTGGCGGATCCATGTATGCATCGCAATCCCCGCCGCCACACCGGCATTAATGGACCGCGTCGAGCCGAACTGTGCAATCGACACCGTCATGCGGGCAGCGTCCTGCGCCTCCTGGGAAACACCCGGCCCCTCTTGGCCAAACAGCAGCAGGCAGCGCTCCGGCAGTTCCGCAGTTTCCAGCGGAACGCACCCCGGGGTGTTATCCACCGCCACCACAGTTAGCCCCTCCCGGGCAGCGAACTCCAACACATCCGCAACCGTCGCATGATGCTGTAGGTGCTGGTAGCGGTCAGTGACCATCGCTCCCCGCCTGTTCCAGCGCCGCCGCCCCACGATATGCACGGTATCCACCGCAAACGCATTGGCAGTGCGCACAACCGTGCCAATATTCGAGTCGTTTTCGAAGTTCTCGATGGCGATATGCAGCGCGTGCCGCCGCGTATCAATGTCCTGAATGATCGCGGACTGCCGCCAATAGCGGTATGCGTCAACCACGTTGCGTGTGTCCCCGGTATCCAGCAGTTCGGGGTCGAAGCGCGGATCCGTCGGACGGGGCTGGTCGGGATACTCATCCTCCCAGCGGCGCACGCCATGGGGATGCTCCAGCCATTCCGTCGGCCCGGGCTTATCGTGTGCTTCGGGTGAAGTGGGCGTCATAGAAAAACTAAGCAAGCCCCAGGTCAGACAGGCCCAGCAGCGAGCGGTACTCAACCCCCTCGGCCTCAATAACATCCTTGGCGCCCGTCGCGCGATCCACAACTGTGGCCACACCAACAACAGTCGCGCCAGCCTCGCGAGCAGCGGCAACGGCTGTCAGCGGCGAATTGCCGGTAGTCGTCGTGTCCTCGACGATGAGCACTCGCTTGCCTTCAATGTCCGGCCCTTCGATACGGCGCTGCATGCCGTGCTTCTTAGCCTCCTTGCGCACGACAAAAGCGTCGATGGATTCCCCATCTGCGTGCATGATCGCCGTCGCCACCGGGTCCGCGCCAAGAGTTAGTCCGCCGACGTGCGCGTAATCCCAGTCTGCAGTCAGTTCACGCAGCAGCTCTCCGATCAGTGGAGACGCCTCGTGGTGCAAGGTAGCGCGACGCAGGTCAACGTAGTAGTCGGCCTCCTTGCCGGAGGAAAGCGTTACACGCCCGTGTACGACCGCCAGCTCTTTCACGAGTTCAGCAAGGCGCTGCTTCTTAGCTTCATCAATCATTGCGGTTTCTCCTTTTGGTTGCTGCTGGTTACTGCTGGTCACTGCTGGTCGTCTTCGACGATCTCGCCGTCGACGGTTTCGTACTCGATCGGTTCGATAGGTTCGGGGCGGGCGTGGCGTGCTTCTGGCGCGCGATGACGCCCCCTGCTCCGCCGCCGTTGCGTCACAGGAGACAAACGCACTGCAGTGGACTTAGTCTCCTCGACTTCCGCGTACTCATCAAAGTCCTCGAACTCATCAAAAATTGTGGCTTCTTCCGCATCATCGCGGATAACCCGCGCGTATTGAGAAAAATGTGAGCTCACATGCTCCGGATCTTCGCCCAGTCGCGGGATGCCTCCATCGCGGCGGCGCCGACGTCCCGCGCGTGGGTCATCGTCCGCATCTGCGTCGTCATAGTCGCCAACGGCGAAGCTTTCGAAGCTCTCCGTATCCCCGCCTTCCCAGCGCGCGTGCGTTCGGGAGGGGAAGGCCACCGGCTCAGCGGGGCGAGTGATGTCGGGGCGTTCTGGGTTCGGCACCTCGGAGTGGGCGGCGGTCGTGTCGGCTTCCTCGCCTTCAGCAGTGCCCTCGCCCCCACTGCTTGTATTGCCATCGGGAACGGCCCGCAGGTGCGCGCGACGAGAGGAGGTCTCTGCCGCCTGCTCCTCAATCGCTTCCTGGTTCACCGGATCGGTGGTGTGCACTTGCAGCGGCCCGCCGGGCAGTGGTCGCAGCTGATCGGCTACGAACATTTCCAACGGAGCACTGGTATGCGCTGGAGGTAACACCATCGCCGCATCCACCAGCGAGCGCAGCTGTGGGAAGATCGCCTGCCACACGTGGAAATCGAGTTTCCGGGAGACCCGCACTACCGTCCAATTCTGCCCCCATGCCACATCCGTAGCGACCTGCGAAAGTGCGGCCAGAGCATCCTCCACGCGGGCATCCAGCATGCGGTCGAGCGCGCGGACGTCGGTGGTATAAGCCGCGAATGGCGGCTGATCCAGCAAGTCGGTTCGCCGCATACCCGCAGGTTGCGCTCCCCCTGCTGAATAAAGCACCTGAACTGGTGATTCTTCCACTCGCCGCATAGCCATCAACGTGGAAGAACCGAGGTCACCGATATGCACCTGGTGCCCGTCGATGAACCCGCTCACAACCTCTCGCAAGGTTGGCACCCCGCGCTGGTGGTCGCCGGTGATGGTGACGGGCCAGTCCCGCGCAACCTCACTGTCTTCCTTTGTGTATTCGAAGCCGTTGTCGGCTGCCCATTGACGACGCCGCCTGCGGGGAAAACCGAAAGCCGCCATCGCTGGCGCGGGCGCGGACGAGCGCGCGGGAACAGGTTCCTTTTCAGGCGTTTCCTCTTCCCCAGACCAGTCGTCAAACTGGGGGCCATCCCACGCCTCAGACCACTCTTCACCGTCTGGGTTGTCGGTGCTGTCTACAGCGTCCCCGTAATCCGGGTCGTCCTCCCAGTCCTCGTCTTCCGGGTAATCCCCGTCGTACCCGTAATCCTCAAAGTCCGAGTACTCCTCGTAGTCCTCGTAGTCCTCGTATTCCTCGTTTTCCAAGCCCTCTGGGTCTTCGGTGTGTACTGCGCCTTCTGCGGCCTGCTCTACGCCAGAGCCTGCGCCCTCGGCCTTTTTTGCGCGCAGCAATAACCACACGGCGAGGCCCAACAAGGCCAAGCCGAGGAGTAACGCGAAGATGGAACCGCCCATAGAGACTGTGAGGAAAGCTGAGGAGTTGGAGTACTGAGTACTAAGAGCTGACTTACTCGTTAGCCGCCTGGTAAGCCTCAGCGTCCATCAGATCACCGGACTCGGTGACCTTTACCTCGTACAGCCAGCCCTCGCCGTAGGGATCCTCGTTGATCAGGCCAGCGTTATCCTCCAGCTCCTCGTTGATAGCTACAACCTCGCCGGAAACGGGAGCGTAAATATCAGATACGGACTTGGTGGACTCGACCTCACCGAAAGCCTCGCCAGCCTCAACCTCAGTACCGACTTCAGGCAGTTCAACGAAAACGATGTCGCCCAGTGCCTCAGCGGCGATGTGGGTGATGCCCACGCGAACGGTCTCGCCCTCCACAACGGCGGAGGTGTTAACCCACTCGTGCTCCTCGGAGTACAGGAAATCAGTTGGCAGTGCAGTCATTGTTTTTAGCCTCTCTTTTTCAAACTTTTGCGGTTATTTGTGGTTATCTGCCCAAACCATACACCAGCGGACAGACAACCCTTTTTCGTTACTTTTCCCGGGAGTAGAACGGCAGCGCCACAACCTTGTATTCGAAGCGCTTACCACGAATATCTACCTCAACAGTTGCACCCTCGGCAGCCGCACCGGAATTCACAGCAGCCTTCGAGACATACGCCATAGCCACCGGGTGTCCCAGCGTCGGCGACAGCGCGCCGGAGGTCACGGAACCAATCGTGGTCTCGCCTTCCGCTGCGTACACCTCGTATCCCTCGCGGGCAGCGCGGCGGCCTTCGCCCACCAAACCGATCAGGGTCTGCTGGGTGCCCTTGTCCTTAGCGGAAACGATGGCGTCGCGACCAACGAAAGAATCCTTGGACTTCGTCGCAGCAAGAATACCCAGACCTGCATCAACCGGCGTCAGCTTCAGCGACAGCTCGTGGCCGTACAGAGGCATGCCCGCCTCCAAGCGCAGAGTGTCGCGGCACGCCAGGCCGCATGGCAGGCCGCCCAGCTGCGCGGCCACGTCCATAGCCTTCGTCCACACAGCCTCCGCGCCATCGTTGTCCACGATCAGCTCAAAGCCGTCCTCGCCTGTGTAGCCAGTGCGCGCAACCAGTACCGGCTGGCCTGCGGCAATCCCCTGGAATGCCGCGTAGTAGCCCAGCCCCTCGATGGCCTCTGCCACGGTCTCGCCCGCACCGGATGCTTCAGGAGCCTCTACCACGTTGTCTACGATTTCCAGCATCGCCTGCGCGGCCTTCGGCCCCTGTACGGCGACCATAGAGGTCTTCTCCGACTCGTTTTCAACCTCTACATCGAAACCTTCGGTACGGCTCTGAAGTGCGGAAACTACGTTATCCACATTGCCTGCATTCGGCACGATCAGGAACTCATTATCCCCCAGGCGGTAGGTAATCAGATCGTCGATAATGCCACCGGATTCGGTGCAGATCATCGAGTACTTCGCCTTGCCGATCTTCACCGCGGACAGCTTGGAGATTAGCGCGTGATCCAGGTACTCCGCCGCCTGCGGTCCAGTCACGCGTACCTCGCCCATGTGGGAAAGATCGAATACGCCCACGGACTTACGCACTGCGTGGTGCTCATCAAGTTCGCTACTGTACTTCAGCGGCATATCCCAACCGCCGAAATCGGTGAAGCGAGCGTCCAGCTTCTTGTGTACTTGGTACAGCGCTGTCTTCTTTAGTTCGGTCATATCTTATTCTCCTTCTTCTCGTTTTTTATGACGCCCCTAGGCCCCAACGATCCTTAGTCTTCGTTAATTGCGAAGTCTTCCAAGGGCGGGCAGGTGCACACGAGATTGCGGTCGCCATAAGCATTGTCGATACGACGCACGGGCGTGAAGTACTTGGTGTGCCGCAGGCTGGCCACTGGGTATGCGGCCTTAGCGCGGCTGAAGTGTCCACCGGATACAGCTTCCTCGAAGTCGTCCCGCACAACAGAATAAGCGGTAAACGGCGCATGGCGCAGAACGGACTGCTCGGCGGTCACCTTTCCGTCGATGATCTCCTGGATCTCGTCGTAAATGGTGACCATGGCCTCGATGAAGCGGTCCAGCTCCTCCTTATCCTCCGACTCGGTGGGCTCCACCATCAGGGTGCCGGCCACGGGGAAGGCCAAGGTCGGTGCGTGGAATCCGAAGTCCATCAGACGCTTGGAGACATCCTCCGCGGTAATGCCGGAGGCCTTCGTCAGCTCGCGCAAGTCCAGGATGCATTCGTGGGCGACCAGGCCGGTATCGCCCTTGTACAGCGTCGGGTAGTACTCCTCCAGCTTTCGGGAAACGTAGTTAGCGTTGACCAGCGCCATGCGGGAAGCCTCGGTCAGTCCCTCGTCACCCATCAGAGCAATGTAGGACCAGGTGATCGGCAGCACGCCTGCGGAACCGTACAGGGCACCCGAAACCGGCTGACCGGTTTGCAGGGCGGCATCCCCGTCCACGACGTCGGCGTTCGGATCGGCGGGCAGGAACGGAATCAGGTGCTCCGCTACACAGACCGGGCCAACGCCCGGGCCACCGCCGCCGTGCGGGATGGTGAAGGTCTTGTGCAGGTTCAGGTGGGATACGTCGCCGCCGAACTCGCCCGGCTGGGCCAGACCCACTAGGGCGTTCAAGTTGGCACCATCGACGTACACCTGGCCGCCAGCTTCGTGGACCTTCTGGCACACGTCGCGCACCTGCTCCTCGAACACACCGTGGGTGGAGGGGTAGGTCAGCATGATGGCGGCGGTCTGCTCGCCATACTTCTCCAGCTTGGCCTCCAGATCCGGGACGTCGATAGAGCCGTCCTCGGCGTTCTTCACAGCAACCACCTTCAGGCCCGCTAGGGCTGCGGAGGCGGCGTTCGTGCCGTGTGCGGAAGCCGGGATCAACACAATGTCACGCTGGTCGTCGCCACGGGACTGGTGGTAGCGGTGGATAGCCAGCAGACCTGCGAACTCACCCTGGGAGCCCGCGTTAGGCTGAACGGAAACCTTGGCGTAACCAGTGATCTTCGCCAAGCGCTCTTCCAGATCCTCGATCAGCTCAATCCAGCCCTGTGCCTGCTCCGTCGGAACCTGCGGGTGAATGCCCGCAAAGCCCGGCCAGGTGATGGGCTCCATCGAGACCGCTGCGTTCAGCTTCATGGTGCAAGAGCCCAGCGGGATCATGGTGCGATCCAGCGCCAGGTCGCGATCGGCTAGCTTGCGCATGTAGCGCATCATCTGAGTCTCGGAGTCAATGGAGGTGAAAATCGGGTGGGTCAGGATCTCCTCGTCAGCCGCGCGCAGCACGCCGGCCTGCCCCAGTGGCCCGGCGGTAACGTCGAAGCCCGCGGAGGTGACGTCGCCGGTGCGGGAACCCAGCACCTCGATCAGCTTGGCAATGTCCTCATCCGTGGTGGACTCGCCCACCGAGATGCCGACAAAGGAATCATTGACCTGGCGCAGGTTGTAGCCTGCCTCTGCTGCGGCGCGCAGAGCCGTGGGGGCGTCGCCCAGAGAGGAACCAGACACATCAACGGTGACAGTGTCAAAGAAGGTATCGTGCGCCAAGGTCAGGCCAGCCTCGGACAGGCCAAGTGCCAGGGCGGTCGCACGAGCGTGGATGCCCTCCGCGATTGCGCGCAAGCCAGCCGGGCCGTGCCAGACCGCGTAGAAACCGGCGACGACAGCCAGCAGAGCCTGGGCGGTACAGATGTTACTGGTGGCCTTATCACGGCGAATGTGCTGCTCGCGGGTTTGCAGAGCTAGACGATAAGCCGGGGTGCCCTCAGCGTCCACGGATACACCCACAATGCGGCCCGGCAGCTTGCGCTGCAGGTTCTCGGTGCAGGAGATGAAGCCTGCGTGGGGGCCACCGAAGAACAGCGGCACGCCGAAACGCTGAGCCGAACCGACGGCGATATCTGCACCCTGGGAGCCAGGAGTGGAAAGCAGTACCTGAGCCAGTAGGTCGCAGGCGACCGTTACCAAGGCCCCGGCGGCCTTTGCTGCACCAATCACACCGGACAAGTCGCGCACGCGCCCCGTGGAGCCGGGGTTAGAGAGTACGACGCCTACGAGGTTTTCGTAATCCTCGAAAGAGACATCATCAGCCAGATCTGCTACCTCCACCGGAATGCCCGCAGCCTCGGCACGAGCCAGGGTGACGGTGATGGACTGCTGGTGCAGGGCAGAGTCCAGCAGCACCACGCCGCCCTTCTTAAAGGCCTTTGCGTTGCCGCGTGCCATCAACTGCACGGCCTCAGCCACGGCAGTGGCTTCATCCAGCAGGGAGGCACCGGCGACCGGCAGGCCGGTCAGATCCTGCACCATCGTTTGGAAGTTCAGCAGAGCTTCCAGGCGACCCTGGGAAATCTCCGGCTGGTACGGGGTGTAGGCGGTGTACCAGCCCGGGTTCTCCACCACGTTGCGGCGGATAACGGCCGGGGTGATTGTGTCGTAGTAGCCATTTCCGATCAGCTGCTGCTTCTGCACGTTCTTATCGGCGAATGCACGCAGGGCGGCGAGGGTATCAGTCTCGTCCAAGGGCTCCGGCAGACCGATCGGGCCGGCCTGGCGGATAGACTTCGGCAGGGCATCATCGGCCAGCGCGGCGGTGGATTCATAGCCCAGGTAGTCCAGGATCTCCTTGGTATCAGCCTGGTTCGGGCCGATATGACGCTGAACGAAGGGGGCAGAGTTACGGCGAGTAGCAGTAGACATTGCTTTTTCAGGGACTTTCCGGTCGTAAGTGCACGGTCGTAAAAAGGAGCCCTCCCCACTCTGTCGCTTGTACCTGAGAGCTTCACCCGGGCAACCCGGCTTTTCTCCTTCGGCGCCCGCGTGCACACGACTGCGCGCAGGTCTTTCCAGAGTTGCCTCACTGCGACGGTTCTTGGGGCCTGAGAGTGTCCCGGGGAGGAATTGCTCCGTCGGCGGCCGACGCGGTTCAAGCGCCGAGCCTCTCCCACCACAGCTAAAAGCGGCAAAAACATATGCAGTTTTCCCCCACATCATAGCGGGCGTGGATCGGATCACTAAAGAATCCCAGCAATGGGGAAAATCTCATTCTGGCTCCGTACCCCCGCTTGAGCCGCCAAAATGTTACGCATGGCAAAACTTTCTAGCTTCCTCCCCCACGCTCTTCCCGCCGTTAACGGCGGAGTCGCAATCGTCACTGGCGCTTCCTCGGGCATTGGACGTGCCACCGTCGCCGCCCTCGCAGAGCTTAAATCCAGAGCTGCCACAACCTCCACGACCACTTACGCCCCAACCCACATCATCGGTACCAGTCGAAACCCCGACACCATCACTGACCCTGTCGATGGGGTCGATTACCTCCCCCTCGACCTGGCTGACCCTGCCAGCATCGACGAGTTCACCTCTTCTGCCCTGAGCTACGGCCCACCCACTGTGCTCGTCAACAACGCTGGCGAAAGCCAATCCGGCCCCTTTGAAGAGCTCCCCTATGACGCCCTGCACCGTTTATTTGAGATCAACGTGCTGGGACAAGTGGGCGTCACCCAGAAAATCCTGCCGGAAATGCGACGTAACGGAGCAGGGCGCATCGTGATGGTCGGCTCGATGCTGGGCTCATTTCCATTGGCCTACCGCAGCAGCTATGTCGCGTCGAAAGCCGCCATCAAAGGCTTTGCTTTCGCCGCCCGGCGCGAAGTCAGGCCATTTGGCGTGGGCATTTCCGTGGTCGAGCCCGGGTCGATCAACACGGGGCTTTCCACGCGGCGCACCAAGTACGTGGATCTCAATGGCCCCTTCGGTGCCGAGTTCTCCACCATGCTAAAGAACCTGGATAACAACGAAGCCAATGGCATTTCGGCGGAGCGCGTGGCCATGGAAATTCTCAAGCCCATCACCACGCCTCGCCCTCAGCCGCTGTATGCGACGGGGTCGATGGCGCCGGTAGTTTTCCCCCTTTCCCGCGTGCTGCCGACAGCGGCTATGCATTGGCTCATTAATCGCAAGCACGGGCTCTAAGGCTTCTAAGCTGCGCTAGGTTCTAAAGCTGGTGTCCCAGACGTCCTCGACCGGCTCCTCCTCCCAGCCAAAGAACTCATCGTCGAAATCGCGACCACGACGAGTAGACCAGTCATCCCAGGGTGCGGCGAACAACGCCAAAATGCCCGCTCCCACAATTCCCGTGATCATCAGCGCCCCGGCCAACGTGATCAACCAAATGGTCGAGTGGAGATAGAAGACGAACATCAGCAGCAGCGTTCCGATCAGCCCGACGGTCGCCAGCACAATGTATAAGCGATTCACAGGGTGCCGTCGGTGCCCGTAGCTATTGCGCATGGTGGCCAGAAGCGGCCATACCTGCACCCCAATCAGCACAACAAAGAAAACACCGGCGATCTTCTGAACCTGTTGCGGAGTAAAGATATCCACCGCACCGGACAGCGCCAGGAGCATCCCCAGCGTCGCGACCATGCTCAGAAATTTACGTACCATCGCCCGCGGACACCCCTACACCCAAAACAGGTTGTCGCCGCCCATCACGGGCTCGCCCGACATCACGTCTATCTTTATTTCCGACGCCCCCATCTGCAGCCCCAACACCATCACTACCGGGTCGAATCCCATCCGGCCCAGCTCCCGGGGAGTGTAAGTGCATAGGGGTGTTCCCTGTCGTACTATGTCGCCTTCCTGGACATGTACGTCGAAGCCTTGCCCACCAAGGCGACCGGTATCCACGCCGAGCTGCATAAAGATGCATGGCTGGTCGGCCAGCATTTCCGCATGGCGGCCGTCTACGGCATGGGTACCAGAATCCGGGCGGAGGGTGGCTGGCAATGACTGGGCTTGAATGACATACATGTTCGGCGCCACGCGCTTCATCATTCCGCCAATGGGTGCGAGCGCTTGTACAACCTCCACGCCTGCGTCGGGGATTACGGCTATACCTGCGCCGATGGTGCCAGTGGCCAGCACGGGGTCGGGAACGGAATTGAGGCTAACGGCAGTCCCCGCCAGCGGGGTCACAACGGGATACTGAACTGGCAGCTCCTGTTGCAGGCCGGGCCTACGGGGATCCTGTGCGAAACGGGGATCCATACCTCCAGAGTCTAACCGCGTGCGATGGGTCGCGAGGAGGAAGCGGACCATTGAGACCAACCTCCTACGAAGTTTTTGGCCCCTGGCAGTCCCGCGTACTCCATTGCGGCAATAAACAGCGAGGAGTGCAGCCCGGATCCGGAGTAAACACACACGTCCTCACCACTGGTCACACCATGGTTGGCAAGGATCTGCCGGATCTCCTCCGGGGATCGCACCTTGCCGCTGGCGCTGCTGTCGCGCTCGCTACGGTTCTGGAATAGTTCCTTAACCGGAATGTTGATGGCTCCCGGAATGCGACCGGCCTGGTGGTCGAAGCGTTCCTTCTTGCCAGTGAAGCGAGAATTCTCGCGCGCATCCACCAGGATGTGATTCTCGCGCCACTCATTCACCTCGTCGAGTTCAAGGGTGGGCATGCTACCCGCACGAACCTCAGTGGTACCGCGGCCGCGCAATGCACCGATTCCGCCTGCGACGTCTCCGCCCGCCGCCTCCCACGCGCCTGTGCCGCCGTCGAGGATGCGGACGTTCTGCACACCTGCCCAACGGAAAACGAACCAGGCGCGAGCTGCATAGAGGTTGGCACCGGCGTCATAAATGTATACAGGGCGACCATCCGTAATACCCCAATCGTTAAAGCTCTTCTGCAGCTCCTCGGGGGCGGGCAAAGGGTTACGTCCGACATGGCGGGCAGGGATGGAGGCCAGGTGCACCAGGGGGTTACAGAACATGGCGCCGGGAATGTGCTGGCCTACATAGGCCTCCCAGGCGCTGTTTTCGGTGCGCGCCCAGTGCGAGTCGATCACGGTCATACGCTCACCCCGTTTGAATGCTTCTAGCATTTCCTCGCCGGTGACGAAGGGGCTAGCGGGCAGCTGTTGGGCAATAGGGTTGCTCATAGTTGCCAAGTCTAGAACCCCGCGTACGCCGATGCTGCATACGTGTGGCTACAGTGGCGCTCCGTTACTCCGGTGCCCTATTGTTTATGCGCCTTACTCTTGTGCCACCGCGGCAGTTTTGCCGGGACGCCTTCCTGTTCTTTCCGGGAACCAACCTCGCACCGCCGCAAATCCGATGATCGCAATCGCTGCCACCGTCGCAATCCCCCCAATACCCCAAGCGAGTCCGGCTATCACGGCTATGGGCGCCACAATATTCATGCCGATTTCGAAGGGAGCGAAGCCCACGTAGGCAATGCCATATTCGTTCATGGTGCCGGACTTCAGATCCGGGTCCACGATCTTTAGCAGTGCAATACCTGTAGCCACTGCCGCGGTTGCCCAACCCCAACCAAAGATGCCGCGTTCTAGCCACTGATCGCCAAAGAACAGTGGAGCGAAAACGAAGAAGAACAGGCAGCAGTAGGCAATGCCCAGCGCGAACAGAATCAGCAGGGGCACTAGGTAGTTAGCCACCGCGTCCGGCTTAATTGAGGCAATGCCGAAGGCGATCATAAAGTCCGTCGACGCTCCGGAAATGGACTTCACGGTTTGCTGGTCCAGGTACTTCGGGCGTCGAATCACATGCAGGAAGACCTTGCCTCCGATACCGACCACGAAGGCCAGGGCAAACAGCGGTACGGAAACATCCGGGAAGAAGTGCCCGATGATCTGCTGACCGATGTAGGCAAACATGACGGTCACTGCAATGAAGCCCGCATGCAGGGCGAGCGGCTCGATCGAGGATGGGTTTGTGGTGGCTCGGCCGATCGAGGGCTGTTTTTCCTCGTCTTCAATGTGACCCGAACGCAGTTCCCATGGCAGTTTCTCCGGCAACGTGGATGTGCGACCTGTTCGGATGCCCCAGTTCGCGAAGATGATTCCACCAATGATGGCGGCCAGTGTGCCGACGGTGGCGGAGGTAAAGCCCAAGGACATGGCGGCGTCCGCACCATGATCCCCAAACGCGCCACCGACGGCCGCAGCAGTTCCGAATCCACCTACGAAGCCGACGGGCAGCATCATGCCGAACCACTCCGGGGTGTCGAAGAGCGGACCGAAGATGAAGATGCCTAGCAGGATGAATAGGCCCCACTGACCGAGGAACATAGAGGTGGAAAAGCCCCACATGTTCTTCGCTTTCGACGCATCGTTCGACGCGAAGGACATACTGTACGGCATCGAGGCGAACACCACGGCAATTAATAGTGTGGAATAATCGCCGAGGGCTCCCGAGAACGGCAACCATCCCAGCACCTCGGGGCCGAAAATCAGAGCCAGCAGACCCGCAGTAATCGGCGCGGGAATCAGCAGGTTGCGGAACCATTCGAAGTGACGCCTCATAAACGTGCCGATAATCAGTAGCACCGAAATCATGCCGACATCCATCAGCAGGTCAAAGACCGTAAAGTCCACGAGGGCTCCTCTTCACTGTTTCTCTTCTCTTCAACGTTGCTGGAAGTCTATCGCACCTTCTTATCGACGCCCGCACATCCACCTCGCTCGTACGCCAGACAACATGCTGAGTGTTCGGTAAGTTAAGGCTGTGCATTTCTTTGTGGTCAGAGGAACAATTCGCCGTTGCATGGCATTTCACACCACGAGCCACTAACTGTCGAGAAGAGAAGGAGATCCCTCCCCATGACCATCGCTCACGCTCCCGCCCGCTTCACCAACTTGGCCAAACGCATCAGCGCTGCTCTCCTTGCTGGCACGTTGGCTATCACCGGCCTTAGCGCCTGCTCCTTCAACTACGGCTTTGGAGGGGAAGACAAGGTAGCCAAGGAGGACGTTGAGAAAGAGATCTCTAAGCTCGTAAAGGACAAAGCCGGAAAGGCCCCCGAGAGCACCGAATGCCCCGATGGGCTTAAGGCCGAAGAAGGCGCCAAGCTGGAATGCAAGTTCACTTACTCCGGCGCCACCTACTCGGTAGACGTCACCGCTACCTCCGTCGAGGGCAAAGAGGTCAATTACGACATTCAGGTCGCCGACCAGCCGGACTAAATCTAGTCAGAAGCACTAGAACAGCCCAGAAGGCTCGTCCGAATAAGACCACAGGAGGTTCTTGGTCTGCTGGTAGTGCGCGAGCATCATCAGGTGAGTCTCGCGCCCCAGACCGGACTTCTTATAACCACCGAAAGCCGCGTGAGCTGGGTAATTGTGGTAGTTATTCACCCACACTCGGCCAGATTGAATCGCGCGACCAGCCTTGTAGGCAGTCGTTCCATTACGCGACCACACACCTGCACCCAGACCGTATTCTGTGTCGTTGGCGATACGCATAGCCTCGTCAAAGTCCTTGAACGTGGTGACGGCCAGCACGGGCCCAAAAATCTCCTCTTGGAAAAGGCGCATGTCATTGGTGCCCTTGAAGATGGTGGGTTCGATATAAAAGCCACCGCTGCGACCCGAGATCTCATTAATGCCGCCACCGCATAGCACCTGCGCGCCTTCTTCGGGGCCGGCCTGCAGGTATCCGGTGATCTTATCCATTTGCTCCTGGGAAGCCTGCGCGCCCATCATCACATCCGTGTCCAGGGGATTTCCGACATTGATGGACTTCACTCGCTCAATGGCTAGTTCCAGGAACTCTTCGGCAATATCCTCCTGCACCAGCGCGCGGGACGGGCAGGTGCAAATCTCGCCCTGGTTGAGTGCGAACATGGCCAGGCCTTCCACGCACTTAGCGCGGAACTTGTCGTCGTGATCCATGATGTCGCTAAAGAACACTGACGGGGACTTCCCGCCGAGTTCCAGGGTGACCGGGATGAGCTTTTCCGCCACGGCCTTGTTGATGATTTTGCCGACTTCCGTGGAGCCGGTGAACGCGATCTTGTCGATGCGGTCGGAAGCGGTCAGCGCGGCGCCTGCTTCAGTGCCCAGCCCGTTGACGATGTTCAGCACACCCTCCGGGATAATGTCCTGGATAAGCTCCGCGAACAGCAGGATGCTGGCGGGGGTCTGCTCGGCGGGCTTCAGCACGATGGCATTGCCGGCAGCCAGAGCTGGGGCGAGCTTCCACGCCGCCATCAACAGCGGGAAGTTCCACGGGATGATCTGCCCCACCACACCCAGCGGCTCGTTGAAGTGGTAGGCGATGAGGTCTTCGCTGATCTGAGATGTGCGATCTTCCTGGGCGCGGAGGGCGCCGGCATAGTAGCGGAAGTGGTCAACAGCCAACGGAAGATCAGCTGCGAGAGTTTCGCGTACCGCCTTACCGTTGTCCCAGGTCTCGGCGACGGCCATCATCTCCAGGTTCTCTTCAAGGCGATCAGCAATCTTCAGCAGCACGGCGGCGCGATCCTGCACAGAGGTCGTGCCCCAACTGGGCTGAGCTTTTTCTGCGGCGTCGATGGCCTTCTCGATGTCAGCCGTCTTCGAGCGTGGAACCTGGCAGAACACCTCACCGTTGATGGGCGTGACGTTGTCCATGTATTCGCCATCGACGGGTGGTACCCACTGGCCACCGATGAAGTTGTCGTAGCGCTCCTTGAATTTGACGAGGCTTCCTTCGGTGCCGGGATCAGCATAGACGGTCATGAGTGTGCTCCTTGCGGTAACGAGATGGAATATTGAAACTCAAAAGCTCCACCCCGACTACTCGGAGTGGGGAACTTTTGTCAGCCAATATAGTGACACTCGTCACTTTTCACGACCATGCTGTTTTTATATTTATGTCGCCGACAGCCCCCGACCGTCACCAGCCTTTAGACCTCACCATCAGCAGCCCCGAGGGAAGTGATGACCAGACCTGCAGCCTCGTCGCCGCTGCGTTCAACGTCCACACGCACCGTATCGCCGTCGCGCACGTCACCAGCCAGTAGCTTCTTGGCCAACTGGTCACCGATCGACTTTTGAATCAGTCGGCGTAGCGGCCGTGCGCCATAGGCGGGATCGTAGCCGTGCTCGGCCAGCCACGACTGGGCGTCATCAGTAACATCCAAGGTCAAACGACGGGCCGCAAGGCGATCCGCCAGAGCGCGCACCTGGATAGACACGATGGACTTCAACTGCTCGGAAGACAGTGGCTCGAAGATCAGCACGTCATCTAGTCGGTTGATGAACTCCGGCTTGAAGGCGCGCTTCACCGCCTCCATGACCTCGTCGTCGGTACCGCCAGCACCAAGGTTAGAGGTCAGGATCAGGATGGTGTTGCGGAAGTCCACAGTCCGCCCCTGACCGTCGGTCAGGCGACCTTCGTCCAGCACCTGCAGCAGCACATCGAAAACATCCGGGTGTGCCTTCTCTACCTCATCGAACAGCACCACCGTGTACGGGCGACGCCGCACCGCTTCAGTTAGCTGGCCACCTGCGTCGTAGCCGACGTATCCCGGAGGAGCACCGACAAGGCGAGCGACGGAGTGCTTCTCGCCATACTCCGACATATCGATGCGCACCATGGCGGTCTCGTCATCGAAGAGGAAGTCAGCCAGAGCCTTCGCCAGCTCCGTCTTACCCACGCCTGTCGGCCCCAGGAAGAGGAAGGAGCCCGTCGGACGATTCGGGTCAGCCACCCCGGCGCGTGCACGGCGCACTGCATCGGAGACCGCATCGACGGCGCTGTTCTGGCCGACCACACGGCTGCCCAGGACACGCTCCATGTTCAGCAGTTTCTCGGTCTCACCCTGCAGCATCTTGCCGGCGGGCACGCCAGTCCAAGCGGAGACGACATCGGCGATGGTGTCGGGGGTGACTTCCTCGGTCAGCATCATGCCTTCCTGCTGCTCAGCCACAACCTTCTCCGCTTCGGCCAGCTTCTTCTCCACGTCCGGAATGTGTCCGTAACGCAGCTCAGCAACCTTGGCGAAGTCACCTTCCCGCTCGGCGATCTCGGATTCGCGACGCAGGTTATCCAGCTCCTCCTTCAGCTCGCGGAGGTTATCGATACTGCCCTTTTCGTTTTCCCAACGGGCGGTCAGCCCAGCGAGCTTTTCCTTTTCATCGGCCAGCTCGCTGCGCAGGCGCTCCAGGCGATCCTTGGAAGCAGCGTCCGTTTCCTTGGCTAGTGCCATCTCTTCAATTTCCAGGCGGCGAACCACGCGCTCTACGTTGTCGATCTCCTCTGGGCGTGAGTCGATTTCCATGCGTAGGCGGGATGCGGCTTCATCGACCAGGTCGATAGCCTTATCCGGAAGGAAGCGGCTGGTGATGTAGCGATCCGACAGGGTTGCTGCTGCCACCAGCGCGGAGTCCTGGATGCGTACGCCGTGGTGCACCTCGTAGCGCTCCTTCAGACCGCGCAGGATACCGATCGTGTCCTCTGCGGTCGGCTCACCGACGTATACCTGCTGGAAACGACGCTCCAGCGCGGCATCCTTTTCGATGTACTTGCGGTATTCGTCCAGGGTGGTTGCGCCGACGAGTCGCAGCTCGCCTCGGGCCAACAGGGGCTTGATCATATTGCCCGCGTCCATGGCGGAGTCGCCGCCGGCGCCAGCACCGACGATGGTGTGCAGCTCGTCAATGAACGTGATGACCTCACCCTCGGCCTCCTTGATCTCATCCAGGACAGCCTTCAGGCGCTCCTCGAATTCGCCACGGTATTTTGCACCGGCAACCATAGAGCCCAGGTCCAGACTGATCAGCTTCTTGCCGCGCAGGGACTCCGGCACGTCACCAGCTACGATGCGGCGGGCCAGCCCCTCTACGATTGCGGTCTTACCGACGCCAGGCTCACCAATGAGCACCGGGTTATTCTTCGTGCGACGGGAAAGCACCTGGACAACTCGCCGGATTTCCTGGTCACGTCCGATGACCGGGTCGATCTTGCCCTCGCGGGCGCGTGCTGTGAGGTCAGTGGAGTACTTTTCCAATGCTTGGAACTGACCTTCCGGCTCTTCAGTGGTGACCTTTCGGTTACCGCGCACAGATTCAAAGGCGCCACGGATGGCCTCGAAGGTCGCGCCCGCCTCGTGCATCGCCTTTGCGGCGTCGGAATCACCCTTGGCGATACCGGCCAGCAGCACCTCGGTGGAGACATAGGTGTCTCCCAGCTGCTCCGCCAGTTCCTGAGCGGCGGTCAGTGCGTTCAGGGCATCACGGTTGAACTGCGGGTTTGCCATCTCGCTACCGGATGCCTGCGGGTATCCAGCTACCAGGTTCTTAGCCTTGGCTGCAATGGTCTGCGGCTGTACACCTGCAGCCTGCAATACGGGCAGGGCAATGGAATTATCCTGCTCCAGCAGCGCAACAAGCAGGTGCGCTGGTCGGATGTCTGGGTTGCCCTTGGCGGAGGCATCCTGAAGTGCAGCCTGCATTGCAGACTGGGTCATGGTGGTGGGGTTGAAGCTCGACATTTCTACATCTACCTCCTGCGGCTTCATTCAGGTCGCGCTTGCACGCTCCCGACTTTACTTGAGTACACCTCACTCAACCACTACAAGCTTGAGTCTATTCCGCTCAATTTACGTATATGAGTGTGATTTACCCCACAAATTCACCCCCGGCCTAGTTTTCCATACGAAAGCTATCGTTTCCTCGCGCTCCATTGGGTTAGATGAAGGTTATCCAAATCGGAAAATCTCTACATATATCCGTAAAAGGGGTGAAGGGATCATGCTCAGACTCCACAAGAAGAAAGCACCCGCCCGCCAAGTAGCCTCCGCCATAGCTGCTACAGCTTTGGCACTGGCGCTTCCCGGCGCGCTTACCGCCTGTTCGGACTCCTCCGCTGAACCTTATGGTCCAGGCAGCACCGCCAAGTTGAAGATGGCGGACAGCTACTCAATCACTCACCCTGTCGGCAAAGGTGGCACTCAACCTTTTCTCGATCAGGTCGAAAAAGACCAGTCAGTAGACATCGAGTACTTCTCCTCAGGGCAAATGGGCAAACAAGCAGACATCCCCTCCGTGCTCCGCAGTGGCGTGGTCGACCTGGCAGTCATCTCCCCTTCCTATGTCAGCTCCAGCTTTCCTCTCAGCAGCGTGGGCGACCTTCCGGGTTTTAGCTCCGATGCATGCGTGACCGCCTATGCACTTCGCGATCTAGTGAAGCCGGGGGGCGTCCTTTATAAAGAAGAACTCGAACCCATGAAGTTCATGCCGCTGTGGACAGGTTCGATCCCCGGCTACGAAGCGATGACCGGCGGCAAAGACCCATCTCACCCCGCCAACTTCCACGGCGCGGTACTGCGCTCCACGGGCGGCGCACTAGACCGCGTGATTGATGAGATCGACGCAGCAGGTGTAAGCATGCCCATCGGCGACATGTATGAAGCAATGTCGCGCGGCACAGTAGAAGGCACACTCGCCAGCCCGATCTCGATCACCCCCTACGGGTTGGAAGACGTCATACACGCCAGCACCTACGGAGCCCAACAGGGCAACTTCACCTTCTTCTATGGCATCAACCTAGATACCTGGAACCGTCTGAACGATCAGCAGAAGAAAGTGCTGACCGATGCGGCCGATAAATCACAACAGTCTGTCTGCAAGGAACTCAATTCCGCCCGTGAAAAGTCGGTACAGAAGATGAAAGATGCCGGCGTGCAGTTCTACGACGTCACCGAAGGCCAGAACGCCAAGGAATGGCAGAACATTTCGCAACCAGTTTTGGACAAGTGGATTGAGGTTGCCGAATCCAAGGGTCACCCAGCTCAACGGGTCGTGGATGACTTCAAAGCCGCCCTCAAGCGCCATGCACATCGCGCAGAGACGAAAGAGGCAACAGAAGAAGGGAAGGAGCAGTCATGACCAGTAGCAACTTGGTCCACCCCGGCCATCATGGCACCGCCGAACGCAGCAAATACGGCTACCAAACCCAGGATCACCCGGGCTTCGACAAGGTACAAAACACCATCTCCGCGGTGTGTGCCTGGATCGCGGGCGCGGCGATTTTGGGGCTGGCGCTCGTCACCCTCGCTGAAGTCATTGCGCGCGAGTTCTTCAGTTCTCCCCTCGGCTGGAATATCTCCGTCACGGAGCGCTATCTACTCCCCATTACTGCCTTCTTTGGACTGGTCACCACCTATCGAACCGGCACCCATATCGCCGTAGAGTCGCTCTTCAACAAACTCCCGCTCCGAGTGCAAAAGACCATCCTGCTGCTTATTCATCTGGCTGTGGTTATTTCCATGGTGTTCGTCTTCATCGGTGGGTGGAACCAGACCTACATGGTGTTTACCCTGCACCACGCCACCCTTCCAGGCATGGCCGATCTCGCCACTCCCGACTGGACTTACCGCGTGATCGTGCCAATTGCAGCCGCGCTGTGCGCCTTTGTGGCGGCGCTGGATTTTCTCCGGGAGCTCATCACCCCATGGGATCACCCCTACACCGACTACGAACCCGGCGAGGAAGAGGTATAGACCATGCTTGCGCTCTCAATCATTGTGCTGCTGGTCGCGCTGATTATCCTGCGCGTCCCCGTCAGCTTCGCCATCTTCGGCACGGCCACGGTCGGACTCATCGCCCTCGGCGGAGTCGAGCTGGCCATCGCCACCATGGAGACCTCACCGTTCGCTGCCGTGCGTTCCAACTCTCTATCCGCCGTGCCACTGTTTATCCTGATGGCGCAGCTGATGCTGATGTCGGGTCTTTTGAATTCTGTTTTTGACGCCGCCAAGGCGCTCGTTGGCCGTATCCCCGGTGGTACCGCCATCGCCTCCATCGGCGCGGGCACCGCGTTCGCAGCCGTCTCTGGCTCCTCCACCGCCGCGGCCGCCACGCTGGCGCAGACGTCCTCTACCCGCATGATCGATGAGGGCTACAACAAGGGCACCGCGACGGGCTTGGTGGCAGTGGTCGGCACGCTGGCAGCCATGATCCCGCCCTCGATCATTTTGGTCTTCTACGCGATTACCGCAGAGGCTCCAGTAGGCGATGTCCTGGTCGCGGGCTTCTTCCCTGGCTTGATGGTCGCACTGGGACTGGTATTGGTCATGTACATTGGCTTCCTCAAGGATCGCTCCCGTGCACCACAAGGCGAGCCGGTTCCCTTCAAGGAAAAAGGCCTCCAGCTGTTGAAATCATCCCCATTGCTGCTGATCTTCCTGGCGGTAGTCGGCTCCATCTTCACCGGCATCGCCACGCCCACCGAGGCCGCCGCCCTGGGCGTGCTGGCCGCGCTGATCCTGGTAGTCGCGAAAGGTCGTTGGGACCGCAAACAATTCGGACTTACTGTGCTGGAAACGGTGAAGACCACCGGCATGATCTTTGCCATCATCATGGCCGCTCACGTGCTGGGGCACTTCCTCACCGAAACCCGCGTGACCCCGAAGCTGGTCAGCGCCATCGGCGAGTCCTCCCTGCACCCGCTAGTGGTCATGGTTCTGATCGGTGCTGTGTACCTGGTTCTGGGCTTCTTTATGGATCAGATCGCCATTATCGCCCTAACCGTGCCGGTTACTCTGCCCATTGTCGAATCACTGGGCTACGATCCGGTCTGGTTTGGTATCTTCATCGTGCTGCTGGCCGAGACCGGCATGGTCACCCCGCCCATGGGCCTGAACGTATTTGTCGTCTCGAAGGCCGTACGTATCAACCCCATGATCGTGTTCAAGGGAGCATTCCCCTATGTCGTGATCATGCTGGTCATCGCCCTGGCTTTCCTGCTGTGGCCCCAGCTGGTGCTGTGGGTGCCGGAGTTAGCCGCTTAAGCTGGCCCGTGCCCATCGGGTATGGGGTTCCTTTCTAAAACACTAGAGAACGCATAGTGCTCAAAACCTGTTTAAGCTGCAGAGCATCCATTAGCGTTTACCCCATGTACAAAGATCGCTACATTATCCTGCAAGCATCCACCTTCACCGAAGAGAATGTGGATCCCGACCTTTTTTCGACCGGTTTCGCTGGGCCGAATTATCCCTGGGTTTTTCCTACACCGGCGATTCCGACGGAAAGGTAATCCCTCTTAGCCTTTGGGAAATTAATGATGCTACCCACGACACTATTGAAGATCTGCAGACTATTCGCGCACACTTAACCGTGCGATCGAAAGAGGATCGCTTCCCTCTTCGCCCGTTATTTGCCGTGTGGGACTCCGCATTGCCAAGTTCCGCATTTTCAGCTCTCCACTCCATCAGTATGAGCGCGATTTCCGACTTCGGCATACCTTCAGTTTCCGATATCGAAGCTATCTCCGCTTGCGAGCGAAGCGTCAACGCATATGAACAGGACGAACCATGGGCCAGCTCCGTCAAATTGCTCGAACAGACCATCTCTCGTCACCACATGAAGCAACGAGGGAAGATCACCGCATTCTTCGGTGGAAAAGAGGTTTCCAAGGAGGCGTACTACGCGGAAAGCTTTCGCCCCGCACTAATCTCCAGCGCCTTTGAAACCATCTTGCACGCCCTCCCCCAGGGAGAGGACTGGCGAATCACCGCCACTTCTTCAACGACGAACTCAGCTTAAGCTGCTAACGGTTCCAGCGGGCACTGTGGCGTCTTAAAACCTCAATAATCCGATCCGCGTCGCGCGCGATCTGCTCGGTCGAGGCAATGACGGACACCGAGGCCACCGCCACCCCCTGACTCTCGACACGCACGGCCACACCATCCGCGCCGTTCAAGGCCACACCAGGAGCAATACACTCGCCGGTCGCGCGCATGTCTGGGTACCAGCGCTGGAACTTATTGATGGTCTCCTGCGAACTCTCGGAAGCAGCCAGAATCCCCCACACCTGCTCGTGCCCCAGCCCGGAGAGGATCGCCCATCCTGCCGACGTTTCGAGCGGCGGGCGCTGCAGACGGTTCTGCGCCAGGTACTCGAACTCGGGGTCCGACAGCGCGTAGTCGAGGTAGTAGACGTTGTCACCTACCAATGACGCCAACACGGCGATATAGCCCGTCTCTTCCACCACGTCTTCCAGCATGTCGTGGGTGACCTGATCCACTGGTCGGCTACCGGCGAGAGTGCTCAGAAGATATGGCGCAAGCCCCAAGCGGAAGGCTTTATCCCGTTCCTCCAGGTATCCGGCCGCGACCAGGCCATTCACCAGGGACTGAGTGGAACTTACCGGCGCGCCAATAGCCTTCGAAATATCGGTGAGCCCGCGTGGCTGCGGGTTGCGGGCCACAAACTCCAAGATGTCCGCAATCCGGTCGACAGTGCGGTGGTGCGACCTGCCTGGCTGCTGATCGACGGGAAAGGGGAACCGGGACGCGTCGGGCATTGAGGGTTCCTTTCGGCTAGGTAGTTGACGTAGAGGGAACGGCGTAGCGAGAGCAACGTCGGGAGCGTGACTCAAACGATAGTAAAGGAAGATTTCGCAAAAACCTTTCGCGACGAAATCACTTCCTCTACACTCAAGGGTACACAAATCAGTATCGGAATCCCTATATATGTAAGGAACTGACTGGCATGACCTCCTCACCGCTCGACCTCACCTCCTTCAACAGCCTGCTCTCCGACGAAGAGCGCATGCTGCAGGAAGCCATGGCGGACTTCGCCCAGAAAACTCTCAAGCCCAATGTGCAGGAATGGTTCGACAAGGGTACCCTGCCCGCCAAGGAACTCGGCCCGCAGTTCGGGCAGCTCGGCGCTCTGGGCATGCACCTGGAAGGCTACGAGTGCCCCGGCGCCTCCGCTGTCGCCTACGGCCTGGCCTGCATGGAAATCGAGGCTGTCGATTCCGGCCTGCGTTCCTTCGTCTCCGTCCAGGGCTCCCTGGCTATGTTCGCCATCCACCACTGGGGTTCCGAGGAACAGAAGGAAAAGTACCTGCCGAAGATGGCCGCCGGTGAGTACCTGGGCTGCTTCGGCTTGACGGAGCCCGACGCCGGATCCGACCCGGCGTCCATGAAGATGCGCGCAACCCGCGACGGCGACGAGTGGGTCCTCAACGGCACCAAGATGTGGATCACCAACTCCCCCGTCGCCGACGTGGCCGTTGTGTGGGCTCGCACCGAGGACGGCTTCGCAGGTTTCATCCTGGAAAAGGGAATGGAGGGCTTCACCGCCCCGGAAATCCACAAGAAGCTCTCGCTGCGCGCCTCCATCACCGGCGAGATCGTGCTGGACAACTGCCGCGTACCGGATTCCCAGCGCCTACCGAAGATCGACACTCTCCGCGGCCCGCTGACCTGCCTCAACGAGGCTCGCTACGGCATCATCTGGGGCGCCCTGGGTGCCGCCCGCGACAGCCTGGAAACTGCCATTGAGTACACCGAGACCCGCGAGGTATTCGGCAAGTCCCTGTCCAGCTACCAGCTCACCCAGGCGAAGCTGGCCAACATGTCCGTCGAGCTCAACAAGTCCGTCCTGTTGGCCCTGCAGCTCGGTCGTCTGAAGGACAAGGGCGAGCTCGCCCCACACCAGGTTTCCGTCGGCAAGCTGAACTCCACCCGCGTGGCCCTGGAGATCGCCCGCGAGTGTCGCACCCTGCTGGGTGCTTCCGGCATCACCCTGGAGTATTCGCCGCTGCGCCATGCCAACAACCTGGAATCCGTGCTGACCTACGAGGGCACCGCAGAGATGCACCAGCTGATCATCGGCCAGGCCCTCACCGGCAAGGGCGCATTCCGCTAAACCGCCGCAGCCTACTCCCTACCCAATCCACCCAATCCCCCTCCCCAACCAGAAAGGCACAAATGGGCCCCCTTGAAGGTATCGTCGTGGCCGATTTCTCCCGCGTCCTCGCCGGCCCCTACGCAACCATGATGCTGGCGGACATGGGCGCACAGGTCATCAAGATCGAGCGCCCCGGCACCGGCGACGACACTCGCTCGTGGGCACCACCCGTCAACTCCCAGGGCATGTCCACCTATTTCGCGGGTGTGAATCGCAATAAGAAGTCGGTGGAGATCGATCTCTCCACCGATGAGGGCCGCCAGCAGGCCCGCCGCATCGCCGAAGAAGCCGACATTCTGGTGGAGAACTTCCGCCCCGGCACGATGCAGCGCATGGGATTGGATTATGAAACACTCCGCCAGCACAACGAAGGCCTGATCTACGCCTCCCTCTCCGGCTTCGGCTCCGGCAAGGGCGCGGACATCGGCGGCTACGACCTGATGGTGCAGGCCGTCGGTGGCCTCATGTCCATCAACGGCGAGGAGGGCCACCCGGTCAAGGTCGGCGTGGCGCTGGTGGATGTCCTCACCGGCCTCCACATGGGCATGGGCATCCTCGCCGCCCTGCACTCCCGCACCTCCACCGGCAAGGGCCAGCACATCGAGATCAACCTGCTGCACACCCTGCTGTCTTCTCTGGCCAACCAGGCCAGCGCGTTCGTCGGCGCGGGTGTGATTGGCAAGGCGATGGGCAACACTCACCCGTCCATCGCCCCCTACCAGGTGTTTAAGACCCAGGAGGGCGACCTCGCCATCGCCGCCGGCAATGACTCGCTATACCACCGAACCTGCCGGGTGCTGGGGATTGAGGAATATATTGATGACGCCCGCTTCGCCACCAACAGCGACCGAGTCGCTCACCGCGCCGAATTGGCCGCAATCATCGAGCAGGCATTGGCTCAAGGCAGTGCGCAGGAATGGTTTGAGAAGCTGCGCGCCGCTGGAGTCCCCGCAGGCCCGGTAAATAACATCAAACAGGCCTTTGAGTTCGCCGAATCCCTCGGGCTGGACCCGATCGTGGAGGTCGAGGGCATGCGTAGCGTGCGTAACCCGATCAACTTCTCAGAGACCCCCGTCGAGTACCACACAGCACCTCAACAGCTGGGCAATCAGGCGTTCCAATAGGGGAAGTTCCCATTCACAGGTTCAGGTGAGACAATGAGGGCAACCAGCCGGCCCCTCACCCGGTTGCCTCAACCCGCCCCTGGAGAGCAAGGAGACTTCGAGTCCGTGGCACGCCACTCTTCACAAGACGAATACACCTTCGCTGAGTTGCTCGCGCTCATTGAGGAACACCGCCACGATCTGACTCAGCTCACCCGTGCGAAGCTGAATTCCATGGATCTGAGGCCCCGACCTGTGCACTTTCCGCACGTCGCGGGCACTGAGTACACCAATCCCTCCCCGGATTTCTCCCAGACTTTGGATCTGGATGAGGTATATCTGGATCGCACCATCCGCTTCGTTCTCCGCGGCATCACCCGTGGCGGCGAGTTCGCCTCTGCCCAGGGGGAATTCCTGGTGGCGACGGGCAAGGATTTCCGCAAGTTCGGCATTGGGTCGGAGCATTATGCCGCGCTAGAGTCCGCGTTAGTGGAGGCCATCGGCGAGCATATCGGCGTCACCAAAAAGCTCAGTGACACGATCAACCTGGGGTGTAGCCTGCTTGCGTATGGCGCAATCGAGGATGAGGAAGCCGAGCTGCCCGCCACCTCTGCCGCGAAGGTACTCGAGGTTCTTCATCCCTGTGACGCCGTCGCGGTGGTCCGCACACAGGTCGATCCGCCGTTGCCGTATTGGTCGGGTCAACATGTGGAGGTGCGCACTCCGCACACCCCCGAGCTGTGGCGTGCGCTGTCCCCCGCTATCCCTTTTAATGAGGACGGATTGGTGGAGTTTCACGTACGCGCGGTCGGACCGTTTTCCCGTGCAATCGTGGAGGGCACCCAAGTCGGCGAGCAGTGGGTGCTGGCTAACCCTTATGGGGATCTGCAGATTTCGGGGGAAAAGCCGGTGGTGATGGTGGCGGGCTCCACGGGTTTGGCTCCGGTGCGGGCGATTCTATTGGATCTGGTTCAATCCGAGGAGCGGCCTCCCAAGGTGCAGCTCTTCTTCGGGGCACAGAACCCGGACGAGCTCTATGAGTGGAAGAGCCTGGTGGCCACTGAGGAGGCTTTCGACTGGCTAGACGTGTACCTGGTGGTGCAGAACGACGAGCCGGCGGCGGAAGAGTTCGATGCTTTCACTGCACGTGGCCTAGTAGGCGAGGTGGCTGCCGAACAGGGCGCATGGCGAGATGCCGAAGTGCTGATCACGGGAAACCCAGACATGAAGCAGCACACTGTGGAGGCTTTCCTGCGTGCGGGCGCGAACCGAGAGCAGCTGCGCTTCGACGTACCGCACAGCTAGTGCATTACTGCACTATTTCTCTTTGCTCTTCAACCTCACCGATCAGATCGACCCCTACGCCGAGTTCGCGATCGATGCGGTGGCCATCGAGGACCGGGAGAGACTTGCGAACCTTGTCCACGTAATTCGGGTCAATATCGATGGTCAGCACCTGTGCGGCATAGCCAGTCTCCGCTAGCCGGGCGCCGTTCGGGCCGATGGCCACAGAGTGGCCGATGCCGGTAGGACCGTCCGCAGTGCCGTAACGCTCCGGTGAACCAGGACGCGCCATTCCCGCGGCGATCAGGTAGCTAGTCGAATCCAGCGCACGGGCTGCCGTAAGCTCGCGCCACTGCTCCAGCTTCCCAGGACCGTCCGCCCAGCTAGAGGGCACAATCATCACCTTGGCGCCCGCGGCTGCCATGGCCACAAAGTGCCCTGGGAAGCGGATGTCATAGCAGGTAGCCAGCCCCACACCCACGCCGCCGACGTCAATAACCACGCGACGCTCCCCGGGCTTGACGGTGTCCGACTCTCGGTAGCCGAAGGCATCGTAGGTGTGAATCTTGTCATAGTGCGTCACATAATCCGGTCCCGCGACCAGCAGGGTATTGTGCACGCGGCGGAACTGATTGGCCTCCGGGGAGTCGCTGGGCTGCTCAGTTACCAGCTTCCCACTCGGAGTGCGATAAACGGTATCCGCCGGGGTGAACATGCCGACAACGGCGGTCGTCCCGTGCTTCTTGGCCGTATCGATCACCGCCTGGGCGAAGGGCCCATCCAGCGGTTGGGCGACTGTATCCAGCCGTCCGCTATCGAAGGGGAACATAGCCGCTTCCGGGAAAACGACCAGGTCAGCACCATTTGCCGCACCGGACGCAATGTACTTCAGGACGCGAGCCAGGTTAGCTTCCACATCCGGTTCGGCCTTCATCTGGATGACAGCGATACGCATACAGACCACCCTAGCGATTCTGCCGACATCGTGCGCTCTTTTGCCTTCCGCTTACCGAAGGCCTGTGGATAAAACTGAGTTATCCACAAGCTCCCAAGTTTTCTCTTTATTGACGCCCCTTGGTCTCCCTACACTCCCTTTTCAAAAGCACGGTCTAAAGATACGCAGAGCACAGGGGGTTTGCATGCAATATTCGGCAATGGGGTTTCTAAATTATCTGGACACAATGGAAATCGATTCGGCAGCGGTACAGAAACGATGCGAGAAAATCACTGAGAACGGCGTGCAGTGCGCTTCGGCTGGCTATTCGGTGGCGAACGCAGAAGCTCCTGGAGTGCCTGGCGGATCAACAACCAGTGGAATTGCCACGGCGGCGGATAAGCTCCACGCAGCTTTCACCGGTTTCGGCCGGCAGTTGAGCACAATGAGCCAGAGCATTAGCGCCTTCACCAACGACGTGGACTTCGCCGACAATGATGGTTCCGATGCACTCTCAGGAGCGAACCGATGAACGAGTATGGAGGTTCCGGTTCCAGCAGCTTCGGAAAAACAGTCACGGTCAACGATGTGGAACATGCCAATGTAGAGGCTCTGCGCACCGCCGCCGGACTGTTTAAAAGCAGCGGCGAGAAGACCTCTCGCCATGCAGGAGAAGCGCGAAAGACAGCCCAATGGGAAGCCGACTGGTCGGGGCAAGCAGCCGATGCAGCTAAACACGCCACTGATTCAGCGGCGAACCAACTGGACACCGCTGGTTTTAGCAGCAGCACAATTGGGAAAGTGGCGAATATTCACGCCGATATTCTTACCCCCACCAGGTTGGCAGTGAGGACGACGGTAGGGCTTGCCCGGATGGCACTCATGTCCGTCCAGCAGGATGGTGAGGTGTCAGCCAAACACCTTGGATTGATTCCCGGAATCGGCGAGGCTGCACAAAGCATGGCTCTAGCGCTAACGAATGTTCTGCGCGGGGCACTGAAGTTGGCGGGTCTGTTGGATCGTGCCTCGGGCGGAATCATTCATTCGATCAGTAACTCCGTTGCCCTACCCCGAAGTGATTTTGCAGGGGGCGAAACCGAGGGGGCGTCACTACCGCTAGTTTCCAAAGACCTGCCAGTAGAGCGCGTGGATTCTCCTCATGACCCCGTGGTGACGGTGGGTGATCCCAAGCATGCGGATGAGGTAATTACGCTGGTCAGTGGCGTGGGTTCCAATAATCCGGAAGCACTCCAGCGCACAGAAGCGTGGGCGCGGGCAACGGCAGCGGACGCCGCAGCACAGGGCAAGAACGTGGCGGTGGTGGCTTGGCATGGTTATGCAGCGCCCGAAGATCTCACAAGTGCGGTATCGCGGGAACCAGCAAAGGCCGGCGCTACGGCACTGCAGGAGCATCAACGTCAGCTACGCGAAAAGAACCCGAATGCAAGATTGCAGGTAGTGGGCTATAGCTACGGATCCGTGGTGGTCGGTGAAGCTGCAGCTCGCAGTGGTGAAGGCCTCACCGCGGACGAAGTCAGGCTATGGGGCAGCCCGGGCGTCCACGCCGAACAGGCGGAGGACTTGCAACTGCATGCGAAAGATGGGCACGCGGAGGTGTACAACGAGCACGTCCCCGGCGATATGATTCGGCTGACGACTACTCCTGAGCTCGGGGTGCATGGGCGGGATCCAGCCGCACCCGATTTCCATGCCCCACCGCACGAGGCCGATGCAGGTGATTGGTCCGGTTACGGTTGGGGGCGAATTTTGGATCTCTACCTGCTACGCCGCGGGGAGACAGATGCGCATAGCTCCTACATGTGGTCTCCGGAGGTGAATGCACACTAGCGAAAACCACTATGCACAGTGCCGGCGTTCCATATCGATTAGCGCCTGCTTCAGCTCAGCTCCGCCCAGATACTCTCCGATGCGCCCATCGCTGCGCACTACGCGGTGACAGGGATAGAGGATCGGGAGTGGATTGTTTGCGCACGCCGAGGCAGCGGCACGGATGGCACACGGGCTGCCTGCCTCAGCTGCAAGCCTGGCATAACTCCAAGTCTGGCCGTAGGGAATCCGCGCCATTGCTTGCAGCACTCGGCGCTGGAACGGGGTGGTAATACGACTGAGATCCACAGGAACGGTGAATGTGCAGAGTTCGCCGGAGAAGTATGCGCGCAATTGTTCTGCAGCTTCTGCAGCGTAACAGCTGGCGGCATTACCGGGGTTGCCGGCGCCGCTTTCCTGCTGAACACCTTCGAACTCAACGGCCAACACGCCTCGGTCGGTGGCCAGCACCCGGAGCGCGACGTCATCCAGTCGAACGACATTCTGACCGATTTGTGAATCCATACTGTTATTATGCCCAACCATTATGCCCCCTCACGCGAGTATCCACGCGCCGGTTGGGTCAAAGCGCCATCTACGTTGTACGGTACTAACCGTGAATATCTCTAATAATGGGGATACCCCATCTACTTCGAACGCATCGCAGGGAAAGCGCCTGGGCGCGTCCGCCGGTGAATCGACCGGGGCGCACCACCCCCAGGCCTCTACTGCGGAGGTACTGATTAAGGACGACCCGCGCACCGTTCGCATGGGCACGCTGGTCAGCCTTATCGTTGGCTCCACCGTCGGCGCGGGCATATTCGCCCTGCCGCAAAATATCGCGTCGGTGGCCTCGCCCGGTGCCGCTCTCATCGGCTGGGGCATTACGGGCGTGGGCATGCTGTGCATCGCCTATGTCTTCCAAGCTCTCGCTCTGCGCAAGCCGCACCTGGATTCCGGCGTGTATTCCTACGTGCGCGCCGGGTTGGGGGACTTCGTGGGCTTCGCCTCTGCCTGGGGATATTGGCTGGGCACCATCATTGCCCAGGTGGGTTATGCCACATTGTTCTTTAGCTCGCTCAGCTTCTTCTTCCCCATCTTCGGCAGCGACCATCCGCTGGTGCAGTCGATCTGTGTTTCGGCACTAACCTGGGGAATCTTTATCGTCCTTTCCCGAGGCGTGCGTCAGGCAGCGATCATGAACGTCATCACCACTGTGGCGAAGATCCTGCCGATTCTGGCCTTCCTGGTGCTGGTTGCCTTCGCCGGCTTCAACACGGACGTCTTCACCTCAGACTTCTGGGGCCGTGCCGCAACCTTCGGCGAGAATCAGGATCAGGCTTTCTCCCTTGGCGACCAGGTAAAGGGCATGATGCTGTTTACTGTCTGGGCCTTCATCGGCGTGGAAGGCGCCTCGACCTACTCGAAGCGCGCACGCCACCGCAAGGACGTGTCGCTGGCGACCTTCCTCGGATTCATCGCAGTGTTCTTCCTACTCAACGCCGTGAGCTTCCTTTCCTTCGGTGTGGTCTCCCGCGAGGAGCTGGCTGCTATGGGCGACAATTCCATGGGAACGGTGCTGGAGCACGTCGTTGGCCCGTGGGGCGCTGGGTTGATCTCCATCGGCCTGTGCATCTCCGTGCTGGGCGCCTATGTCTCCTGGCAGATGCTATGTGCCGAGCCAATCACGCTCATGGCGCAAGATGGACTACTACCAAAGACAGTTGGACGCACCAACGATATGGGCGCCCCCTATGTCTCACAGTTCCTTTCCGCCGTGGTGATCCAGGTGTTCATTATCGTGTTCTACCTCAATGAATCCACGTACACCACGATGGTGCAGCTGGCTACGTCGCTCTATCTGGTGCCTTATGTGTTCTCCAGCCTGTACCTGCTGTTCCTGGCCACACGTGGCCACGGCTTCAAGCACCCGGACGCGGGCTCGAAGTTCGATATTTCCGGACCGGATGTAAGCAAGGGCACCAACCGTATTCACCTGCTCATCAGCGCGGTGGCTTTCGGCTACTCCTTGTGGCTGCTCTACGCCGCCGAGCTGCAGTTCGTCCTACTTGGCACATTGCTCATTGTGCCGGGGCTGGTGGTTTACGTATCCACCCGCATCAAGGCCGGCGGACGCATCTTCAACACTTTCGAGTGGATCATCAGCACCATCGTCGTTATTTCGTCGATCGGCGCACTGTACCTGATCCTCACCGGCCAGGTCAGCCTCTAAACTAGCGCCGCTTCTGCCTGTCCCACAGAACTACCGACGTCGAACGCGGGACATGCACGATCTCACCACGTGGCCGCCCGCCCGCACCTTCGCCACGCTCCATGCGCGCCTGCATATCCGCCAACCGGCGACGCAGGGCAGCGTTTTCCTTCTCCAGCTCATCCAGCCGGTTCTGCTGGGCAATGATCGTTTTAATGCCCGCCAGGTTTACGCCCTCCTCGTGGGAAAGACGCTGGATTTCCTGCAGCTGCTCAATATCCTCACGCGAGTAGCGACGGCCACCGCCGCTGGTGCGTTGGGGCGTCACTAAACCCATCCGGTCGTACGTGCGTAGCGTTTGGGCGTGCATTCCGGTGATGCGCGCGGCGACAGAGATCACGAAGACCTCCCTTTCGCCGCCGCTCTTTCCAGTACTCATCAGTTACCCTCCCATCCTTCGCGGGGGTCGAATCCAGAGCGCTTTTCCTCTTCCGAGTACTTTCGCAGCGCACTCATCGCTCCCTCGTCCAGGTTCTTTGGTACCGCCACCTTGACGGTCACCAGCAAGTCGCCGCTGGCACCGTTGCGCTTATTCACGCCGTGGCCGCGCACACGCAGCGTGGTGCCGTCCTGCGTGCCCGCAGGAATGCGTACCCGCACCTTGGAAGCCAAGGTAGGCACCGTCACTGCCCCGCCGAGCACCAGCTCGGGGTAGCTCACCGGCACGGTTAGCTTCAGGTCATCGCCGTCACGGCTGAACACCTTGTCCGGCTTTACGTGCACAGTCACGAATAGATCGCCAGCCGGCTTGCCACGCTGCCCTGCCGACCCCTGTCCAGCCAGACGCACCTTCTGCCCGTCGACCACACCCGCCGGCACGCGCACCGTAATCGTGCGCGCCTGAGTAGTGCGGCCCGTACCAGAACAGTCTGCGCATTTGTCCTTAATTACCGACCCCGTACCCGAGCACTCCGCGCACGGGCGGGAAAAACCGAAGGCACCCTTGCTCTCACTGACCATGCCGTCACCGCCGCATGCACCGCATGTGCGCGGCGCGGTGCCCGCCTTGGCACCAGAGCCATGGCAGTTTTCGCAGGGCTCGGGTTTAGTGAGGCGAATCGGAACGGTCACGCCTCTTGTAGCCTCGCGGAACTCGAGCGTCAGCTCCGTCTCCACATCTGCCCCGCGGCTGCGCTGGGTACGGCGGCTACCCCGCCCTCCGAAGCGGCTGCGGGAGGCGCCGGCGGTCGGATCCTCACCGAAGATTCCGCCGAAGATGTCGCCGAATCCACCACTGTGGGCGTCATTGCCAAAAAGATCAGAGACGTTAAAGCCGCCTGCACCGCTGAATCCTGCGCCGGTCGAATATGCACCGCTAGCAAGCATGCGCTTCAGCTCGTCATACTCCGCGCGCTTTTCCTTATCGCCCACCACACTGTAGGCTTCGGAAGCCTTCTTGAACCGCTCCTCCGCCACCGTATCGCCCGGGTTGGCATCCGGGTGGTTTTCGCGAGCGATCTTGCGGTATGCCTTCTTGATCTCCTCTGCCGATGCGGTGGAGGACACGCCGAGGTCTTGGTAATAATCCTTCTCGGCCCATTCACTGTGCGCCATGTGTCGCTCCTTCCTTCTTGCGCTGTTCACGCGGGGTATCACTCATTAACCTTGAGTCTACCGCGCTGAACTTTTGATATCTAATCTTCTATAACGACGCCCCTACGCTTTTATTCCCTTGCAGCGTCGCTTCGGGGCCAGACGAAAGCCCACTCGAGCAGAACTGACTAGGGTGGGGCCATGGCACCCAAAAAGCGCAGTTGGTTTAGCCGACTTTTCGGCTCCCACAATTCACCATCCGATCTCGGCAGCTCTGACAGCTCGGTTGATAGCTTTTCTGCTCCCGGCACACCTGCTCCCGGCCCGGAGGATCCACCAGTGCCGTTGAGCGGCCTGGACTTGCACCAGTCCACCGCGATGATTCGCCACATCGTGCGCGCGCTTAACGATCTCGGCTATGGCGCGAACCCCACTCCTGAGGTGGTGTATTTCAGCAAGCCTGAGGACATTGAGAAGCCCCTGAAATATGTCGGCCGCACCCCTGGCCCCTATGGCGGCAGACTTCCGGCACCGGACGATGGCGAGGGTTCACTAATGGGCCTTGAGAACATCACGAAGCAGGTCGCGAGCGCCGAGGACTTTGCCAGGGACATGCCCGAGATGGTCAATAACTTCGTTTCCACGCTTGTCGCGTCTATCCAGATCACGACAGATATGGGCTCAATCCCCGACGCGGAGTTCTACTCCTACCTGCGTGTGCGCCTCACGGCGATCGAACTTCTGCCGGAGAGCGCGCAGGCGGATGCGTTCGAGTTCAACCCAGAATCCCCCATTCGTCCTTTTTCGGACGCCCTTTGTATCCACCTAGTCGTAGACTCACCCAACGCAGTGTTGGGCCTGACCCCGGATTCGCTGGAGGATCGAGGGCCCGTAGAGGACCTCTTCCGGATCGGCTACCGCAACCTATGGCAGGATCTGATCGATTCCGATCTTGAGGTGCAGTCCATCCAGGCGGACAAGAGCAAGCCCGGAGAACGCGTGTGGTTGTTCGTTGGATCCTCGTACTACGTGGGGTCTATTCCGATTCTGTTGGATGACATCGTCGAGCGTTACCTACCCCAGATCGATCGCGAGTCTGGGTTGTTGCTGGCAGCTCCGCATCGCCATGTAACGCTGCTCCGCGAGATGGATGAGGGCAGCGATCTCATGGGGTCCATCAAGATGATGGCAACCCTGGCCGCCAACCAGTTCTCCCAGCAGGCGGGCGCGTTGAGTCCACGCCTGATGATCTCTCACATGGGCGAGGTGACTACGTTCACCAATGTGAAGTGGAATAACGACCACACTGCGGAGCTTGAGGTCAAGCCGACCGCATACCTCACCGAGAAGCTTCATCTCGGTGACCTAGGGGATGGAGGCGGCCTCGCCTAGAACGGTGGCTCTTCCTCGTGGTTGCGCTGTTGTTTCCGCTGGTTGAACTCCACCACCCTCCGCGTTCGCTTTATGGCTCGGTGCCGGAATGTGAATCTTCCCAGCGGGCCGTTCGGAGTGGTGATCACGGTGTGGCCGTCGCCGTGGCTGCTCCAGGTTTCCACTCCATCGGAGGAGATCTCCACATCCCATGCTCCGGTCGTCTTCGCATTGTGATGCTTTGCACAGAGACAGTGGAGGTTTGACGTATCAGTCGGCCCGCCTTCCGGGTTGTTATGCACGAAGCGTTTGACGTGATCCAGCTGGCATTTGTGGGCAGGCACGTCGCAACCGGGGAACCGGCAAGTCCCGTCCCGCCCTTCCACGCTCGCGCGAATCAGCGGCGTCGGAGTATAACCAGCCGTGGTGGCCTTCCCCGGAGCCTGCAGATGGGTCACGCGAGCCATCCATTCCTTCGTAGCCAGCGGACTAAGCCAGGTGCCAGCTGCCCAGATCTGGGAATCCGGAATATCTACCCGTCGATATAGGTTGAGGTTCACTTCTGCAGTAGCACTCCCCCGCACCAGACTTAGCAGCGCCCGCGCCCGCGAGCAGTTCTCTTTCTTCCGTACGCCATCAACCGCTTGAATCAGCTCTAGCGCCTCCAACTTAGGGAGAGTCAGATAAAACTCGGTATGGTCGTTTGGCCGGTCATCAATGCTCAGCCTTGCTGCACTTCCCAGCGCATCTTCGGCACCCTCCTCATTCGCATCGTCCGAGAGCATGGCCTGATCTGCAGGATCGATCGGACAAGCCAAAGGCTCGCGCTGCATCACGATCTTCTTCAGCCGCTGACGGATCGTGCCATGCCCAAGCATTGCCTGGTTAGGTCGAGTAGGTGAAAGTGCAGTGTATACATCGGCTTCTATGGCGGAGGCGTGGGCGTCACTAATAGCGACAAGGCTCTGCGCGACAATCCGCCAGATTTCCATGGAGTAAGCCCCCGTTTCGGCGAGCTTCAACAGCGATGGGAAGCGGCGGAAGGTCGCGCCGACGTCAATAAGCTGGATGACCCGAAACTCCGGGAGCCCCAGGCGGACACACAAGCGGGTGGTGACATCGCCGACGCATTCATGGTCGCGAGGCGTGCATGCCACAGCAAGGCGCGCATTGTTGCGATTGATGTCGCAGACTGCTGCGCTTATCGGATCGGTAGGGTCGGTTACCTTCCAAAAAGGCTTCTGCGCCTGATCGGCGGATTGGTTGGGCGGACGCTGGTCTGGTGGCGATTCTTCTGGTGGTGTGGGTTGGTCGAACATCTTTCCCCTTTGATGATCAAAGTCCCCTGTGTTGCATGGTTTTCGTCCCGTGGTTTTCCGTGCACAATAAGCATAGAAAACGCCCCCGACACCCCTTCCGAAAAACACTACAAAATCGAACGCTCGTTCTAAACATGTGTGTTCTAGCCATAAGAAAGGGCCCCACGGTAAAACCATGGAGCCCTCTTAAGGGGTTAACTCAGCGGTAGACCGCCAACAGGACTACTGCGGGTCGCCGATAATAACCATCGCATTGCGCAGCACCCGATCTTCTAGACGGTAGCCACGACGTAGAACAGTGGCCAGCACCTTCTCGTCACCGCTGCTAGTGTCCTGCACTGCCTCGTGGCAGTTCGGGTCGAATTCGTCGCCTTCCTCACCGAACTTCTCCACCTTCATGGAGGCCATCACGGAGTGCAGCTTATCCGACATGGACTTCAGCGGACCGGTCAGATCGCCATGCTGTTCTGCCATCTCCAGATCGTCCAGGATCGGCAGCAGCTCGGAGGCTACGTCGGCCTTCGCGCCGGTAATCACGCTCACGCGGTCGCGCTCTACGCGACGGCGGTAGTTGGTGTACTCCGCCGTCACGCGCTGCAGATCTTCGGTGCGCTCGGCCAGCTCGGCCTCGATGTTGTTCTCGGCCTCGTCTGCGGCGTTGTTGTCGACGCCCTCATCTTCAGCCAGATCAACCTCAGCCAGACCCTCGTCGACCCCTTGTGCCTCGATTACTTCCGGTTCGGTATTTTCCGAGGCGTCCGGGTTCTGATTCAGATCTTCAGACATTACTTCTTATCATCCTCTGCGGAAGTGTCCTCATCGACAACCTCGGCGTCGACAACGTTCGGGTCATCGGTTGCAGCGGCACCTTCAGCACCGGATGCTGCTTCTGCCTCGTAGATAGCCTTGCCCATCTCCTGAGACTCAGCGTTCAGCTTCTCCACAGCGTCCTTGATGGCCTCGATGTCATCACCCTTCAGAGCCTCGTCCACAGCCTTGGCTGCTTCCTCGACCTTGTTCTGGGCGTCTTCGCTGACCTTGTCCTTGTTCTCCTCGACGAACTTACGGGTCTGGTAAGCCATAGACTCTGCAGAGTTGCGGACTTCCTGCTCCTCGCGGCGCTTCTTGTCCTCCTCTGCGTGAGTCTCAGCATCCTTGACCATACGGTCGATCTCCTCCTGGGACAGGCCGGAGCCTTCCTGGATCTTGATCGTGTTTTCCTTGCCGGTCGCCTTGTCCTTTGCGGACACGGAGACGATGCCGTTGGCGTCGATATCGAAGGTGACCTCGATCTGCGGAACGCCGCGCGGTGCAGGGGCGATGCCAGCCAGCTCGAAGGAGCCGAGCAGCTTGTTGTGCGCAGCCATCTCGCGCTCACCCTGGAAGACCTGGATCTGCACGCTGGGCTGGCTATCCTCAGCGGTAGTGAAGGTCTCGGAACGCTTCGTCGGGATGGTGGTGTTGCGCTCGATCAGCTTGGTCATCACGCCACCCTTGGTCTCAATACCCAGGGAAAGCGGGGTGACGTCGAGCAGCAGCACGTCCTTCACCTCGCCGCGCAGCACGCCGGCCTGCAGGGCAGCACCCACGGCAACAACCTCGTCTGGGTTGACGCCCTTGTTGGGCTCCTTACCACCGGTCAGCTCGGTAACCAGCTCGGATACGGCAACCATGCGGGTGGAACCACCGACCAGCACGACGTGGTCGATCTCGTCCACGGTAATCTCCGCATCCTTCAGAACCGCCTGGAACGGGGTCTTGGTGCGGTCCAGCAGATCCTGAGTGATCTTCTGGAACTCGGTGCGGGTCAGGGTTTCGTCCAGGAACAGCGGGTTCCGATCCTCGTCCACCGTGATGTACGGCAGGTTGATGGAAGCCTGCTGGGAGCTGGACAGCTCAATCTTGGCCTTCTCCGCTGCCTCGCGCAGACGCTGCAGAGCCATCTTGTCCTTGGTCAGATCCACACCGTGGGAGGCCTTGAACTTCTCGGCCAGCCAATCGACAATGCGCTGATCCCAGTCGTCGCCACCCAGCTCGTTGTCACCAGCGGTAGCACGAACCTCTACCACGCCGTCGCCGATTTCCAGCAGGGAAACGTCGAAGGTACCGCCACCGAGGTCGAAGACCAGGATGGTCTGCTCCTTGTCGCCCTTCTCCAGGCCGTAGGCCAGAGCAGCTGCGGTCGGCTCATTGACGATACGCAGGACGTTCAGGCCGGCAATCTGGCCCGCATCCTTGGTTGCCTGACGCTGCGCGTCGTTGAAGTAAGCGGGGACGGTGATGACCGCGTCGGTTACGTCCTCACCCAGGTAGCTTTCCGCGTCGCGCTTCAGCTTCTGCAGGGTACGAGCGGAGATCTCCGGAGCGGTGTACTCCTTGTCGTCGATGGAGATCTTCCAGTCCGTACCCATGTGGCGCTTAACGGAGCGGATGGTGCGATCCACGTTGGCAACCGCCTGGTTCTTAGCGGACTGACCAACCAGTACCTCACCGTTCTTGGCAAAAGCCACGATGGACGGGGTGGTACGGGACCCCTCGGAGTTGGCGATGACCTTAGCCTCGCCGCCTTCCAGAACAGACACCACAGAGTTGGTGGTGCCCAAGTCAATTCCTACTGCGCGTCCCATTATGGGGTACCTCCTGTTGTGTTAATCCTTCATTGGATTGTTGTTGTCGGTCATCGAGCCTTTAGTGTGGACGACTCAACTCATGTTCTCCAGTATCCGGAGTTTTTCTTTCTAGTCAAATCTTCTTGAGTCAGTCACACTCAACCTGCTCACACCCTACTCAACTCATCGCACCTCAAACTTGTTCCCGATCGACTCAACTTTTTCAAAAATACTTTTAGATTCACCCCTGAACCTCCCCTGAAATGCGCAAACCCGCCCCACCTGTTTTGATAGTGGGTATGAAAAACCGCATACGCATAAACCGCGCCCTCATTTCCACCCCGCTGGCAGCCGCCCCACTTGTCGCTACCTCGATTCTCGCTGGGTCGGTCATTGCCGCTCCCACAGCCCTTGGCGCAACCACAGCCACCGCCCCTTTTTCTTCCGCTACCCCTTTTGGTTCCGACGCCTCACTCTCCGCACCGCAATTCCCCGCAGGATCGGCTTTCCCACCTTCCGGCGCTCTGAAAACTGGTGGCCAGGAACAAACTCACTACAACGGCGCATTCGACCTCGGCCAAGCGAGCAAGGATCCCAACGTGGGTGGGCTATCCGGGCTTACTGCCCTCACCGATGGCTCCTACCTCGCCATCTCGGATGACAAAGGCGATCATGGCCCCACGCGCGCCTACCGCTTGAACATCGACAGCAACGGGCGGGCAAAGGTCACCGGACAAGTTAATTTCACCAAGCCAGATGGCAGTGCATACAACCCCAAGGAATACGATGCGGAGGAGATCCAGCAGCTACCTAACGGCCATTTGCTATGGACCACCGAGGGCGAATCAAAGGGATCGAAGAACCGCTCACCCCTTGTCATCGAATCCGATAGCAACGGGCGGGAAATCCGGCGCATCCATCCCCCGCACTATCACGTCCCCGACCACAATGCAGCAAAAGATGTTGAACAAACTAAAGGTATAAGCCCCAACAAAGGCCCGGAGGGCATGACAATTTCTCCTGATGAGGAAACTTTTTACACTCTCAACGAGAACTCATTGGTGCAGGATGGGCCAATCAATACTCCCGAGGCGGGGTCCAAAACTCGGTTGACCGCTTACAGCACTACAACCGGCAAGCCCAAGGCTGAGTATGTGGTCGAGGTGGACCCCACGTACGCCCCCAAGGCCGATCGCGGGTACGCTTCCTTGGCTACTTCCCCGGATGGCAGCCTCTACGCGCTGCAGCGCGGTTACATCCCCAAACAAGGTAACCGCGCCGAAATCTACCGTTTGAGTCTGGAAGGGGCCACCAATGTGCTTGGCCGGGAGCGCTTGGACGGTAGCGAGGTGCCCGTTAACCGCGAGAAGGTCTTCGATTTCGCTGGGCAAAAAACCAGTGACATTCACAAGCTCGGTGACAACCTAAGCTCGAGTGGCGATAAGGCTAACACTGAGGCAAGCCCTAACATCTCTGCATCCCCCGAAAATGTTGAAGGCTTAACCTTCGCGGCCCCGCCTGCCCACTCTGCCGATGTGCCGGCTCACGGTTCCGTCACCACCGGCTCCCTTCCTGCGGGCTCCTCCGCCATCGGAAACCACGCCGGCAGCTCCACTTCCCCGGCGGAGTTAAACCGCGTGTACTTAATCTCGGACAATAACTTCAGTGATTCGCAGCGTACGTTGCTCCATTCTTTGGACATCCCCCGGCGCTAATTACCGCTCCTCACCAGCACAGGCGCGGAACGCAGAGTTCTAAGCCTGCGGGATGGTTTCTATAGCCACTGTCCGGTCAGCGCACGCTGTCAATAACCGATGGTCGTGGGAAATCAATAGCACTCCGCGGTTCGCCCGCACGGTCTCGCGCAACATCTCCACAATTTTCGCCGTCGCAATTGGGTCGAACATTGAAGTCGGTTCATCGCAGATGAGGAAGGCCGGATCCATCACAGTTGCGCGGGCCAAGCATGCTCGCTGCAGTTGCCCATCGCTTACCTGTGCTGGTCGACGATCAAGCAATTCCCTATCCAGCATTGCTCGCTTCGTATGATCCTCCACGCACTCGCGAATCACTTCCCTATTGTGCTCCCCGGCGATCAATAAGGGTTCGGCGATGATCTCTCGGAGAGTCCACCGCGGATTGCACGCATCCCGCGGGGATTGGCTCACCAACGCTATTCGTGATCGCCGGCGATCTCGCCCCGTCACCACAGGTTCTCCGTCAATCGTGACCTTTCCCGAATCTGGGAGGAAACGCCCGGAAAGCAACTTGGCCAACGTCGTTTTGCCAGATCCTGAAGGTCCGATCAGCCCCACGAGCTCACCGCGTTCAATGATCAGTTCAATTTTCTCCAAGACGGGTTTCCCTGCATAGGAATAGGTCACCTCGGTAGCTTTAAGCATTTCTCTCCCCTACCTCGGTTTGGTATTCAATGCCTCCGCTGGGCAAAGCCGCAACCAACGCGTGACTAAAGTCGGTTTGCGGTGCATCCCAAAACTCGCTGGCCTGTCTACTTTCCACTACTTCGCCCTCATGCAGCACAAAAATGTGGTCGCACACTTCCCATTCTCGAAGGTCCTCTAGATCGTGACTTATCAGCAATACTCCGAGCCCCAAATCCTTGGCCGCGGACCGCAGTAGCTCCAGCGTCTCCTTCGTTAATTGTGGGTCCAATGCTGCGGTGGGCTCGTCTGCGATAAGGAATTGCGGATTTCCCGCCAACGCCGCAGCCAGCGCCGCTCGCTGCGCCATGCCGCCCGATAGCTGGTGTGGGAAATACTCGCTGACCTCAGAGCCAAGGTGAACGCGTTCTAACAACTCCTCCACATCCAAGCCACTGCCATGCCGATCGATAATCTCCTGGAGCTGGGTTCCAATTCTCCTCACGGGCGTAAAGGACAACGCCGCGGCTTGGGGAACAAAACCCACCATTGAGCCCCGCACACTAGCTAAATCAGTACTGTTCCAGTCTGCTTCATCAGCAGTGGTTTTATCAGCTTCCGCAACGTGAGCGGATCCACCAGCTTCCGTATCTTGGGTGACCCCGCTGGGTTCAAGGTGCCCTTTGGTCGCCCCGTGCGCTGCACAATTCCCATCAGGCGCCCCAGCCGGATAAAGCGAGACCTTCCCTTCTACTCGAGCCCCTGTTGGGACCATCCCAATCAACGCGCGCCCCACGGTCGATTTACCAGAACCGGAGGTTCCGATCAGTCCGGCCACTTCCCCACGGCGCACGGTCAGGTTCACCCCACACACAATGTTTTTTGCCCCCACCTCTACGCCAAGCCCGCGAGCACGTAGCTCCCCCAACTCGCTCGTCGCCTCAGTTGGCTCCGCAGGCTCCGACCTACGCCCTCTGCGGCCTGCCCCGGCTTCTTTCTGCAGTGCTGACTTCTTCTTTTGCTTTCCGACGCCACGCTCTGCCCGCGCTGTCGCTCCTCGGGTCAGCGATACCCCAGACATCGTGGTGAGCAGCAAGATCATCGCTGGGAAAGCCAAAGCCCACCACGCCCCACGGGTGATGTCTTCGCGCGCCAAATCCATGAGCGTTCCCAGTGATGGCTCGTCAGCCTGGATGCCCAGGCCAAGGAAGGACACGGTGGATTCGTGCCACACAGCATGGGGAGTGAGCATCGCCATCGCTACCAGTGCTTGACCAGAAGCCGCTGGTGCCAAATGCTTACGCAGCACCCAGCCAAACGAAGCCCCTGCACCGTACGAGCACTGCACCATTTCGGACGCGCGGACCGTCAACACCGCAGATCGCACGATACGCGCAACCGGTGACCAGTGAGTCAAAGCGATGGACCCCACGATGGCAGCAACGGATCCCTGGAATAGTGCGACAATAACCACTGTCAAAATGAGGTGCGGAATGGCACTCACGGCATCGTTGATGCGCATAACAATGCGATCGACCACGCCACCGAGCCCCGCCAATAACCCGACGAGCACGCCCAATGCCGTAGCGGCAACCGCAGCCGTAAGCCCGATGAAAAGGGAAACCCGCAAGCTTTCCGCGGTTCGTACGAATAGGTCGAACCCAAAGTGATCAGTACCGAAAATATGCGCGGCAGTCGGTGAACGCAGGGAATTGGCGAAACTTGGAGTTCCCGCCTCGAAGACGGCGGGAACTATAGCTGCATACAGCACCAGAAGTGCAAAAACGCTTAATCCAATGAGGTGCCCACGCATCCACCTGCGGGCACTCTGTGTCTGCGAGTGCGCGCTAAACCCCTGTGCTTCGGCGCTGCCAATATCTAGATGAGCACTATGTGCTTTCACGGCTGAGTTATTTGAACTAGGGCTGTGCTCATCGATCGAACTAGAGCTGTGCTCATCGGGGGAAAGAGAATTCTTGTTAGACATCGCTTACCCTCGGGTCGATCAATACGTAGGACAGATCGCTCAATAGGGATCCCAACATCACCACTACCGTGGTCGCGACCGTGGTGAATGCCAGCAGGTGAAAGTCCACGGCCACAGCCGATTCCACCGTGGCTTGCGCCAACCCCGGCCAGGAGAAAACCGTTTCCACGATCACTGCTCCGACGACCATCTCGCCGAGGCGCGCTCCGATCAAAGTGATCAGCGGCATGAGCGACATAGGCAGCACATGCCGAACGAGGATCGTGTGTTCGGAGAGACCACGCAAGCGCACGTTGGCAACCGCTGGCGACTCAACGGCTTCGGCAGTAGCGCGTTGCATCGTCAACAAAGGCCACGACAGCTGCGAGATCGCTAGAACGACTGCCGGTGCGATGAGGTATGGCCCCACCGTTCCCAGTGACGGGGACTTACCGACGGGCGCGGCCCCTCCCACGGGGATGAGGTGCCAGAACACGCCAAAAAACAGCACGCTTCCTAGGGCATAAATATAGGAAGGAGTGGCTGCCACAAATACACCCAACGCGGTTATCGCCCGATCCACCACTCCGCCGGGTCGGCGAGCAGCACTCAAGCCGAGAAGCGCTGCAATCGCCAGCATCAGCAGCAGGCCCGCTCCGGATAGCAGCATCGTCCACGGCAGGCGCTCGCCAATAACTTCAACAACCGGTTTGCTGTACACCCGGGACCACCCCAGATCACCTGTAAAAACGTGCCCCCACCAGGAGACCCATTGCTGGTACCACGGGGCGTCGAGGCCCAAGGAAGAGGCAATGCGCGCACGTTCTTCGGCAGTGTAGTTGCCGTAGTTCGCGCCGAGGTGGTGCGCAAGGGGATCAAACGGCGACAAGGCAGCGAGGCCGAACATAATGAAGCTGACCACCACGGTTGTCACGGCAATGAGCAACAAGCGCGTACCAACCATCCGGCCGATCCCGCCGAGGTTATCCCGGCGCTCCGGCAATACAAACCTGCGCCAGGACTGCCGAGTTTTTGCTGAAGTGAGAACCCCGTCTGAACCGTCAACTCCGTTTGAATGGGGGGCTCCAGCCGAGCTTGCCTTATCTGCGATCCGAACAGCACCAACGTGACCAGGAGCAGGATGACCAGCACCAGAGTGACCTTCAGCGGTGTGAACGTCCGCAGTGTTCACAGCGGCTCCGCCATGAGCGGAGTTAGCAGCAGAAGAAGTGGTAGAAACCGCTCTCATGTGTTATTTCTTCCAAGCGGCTAGGCGCCACCAAGGCCCCCCACGTCACGCCGTGAATATGGGGTTCGAGCAGGAGATTCGGTTTCTTCCACGAATTTTCCTTTGAGACGTAAATGTGGTTGACGTTCGCCAAAGCCAGCATGGATGGGTTTTCTGCGTGCTCGGCTTGGATCTTGCGCCACAGTTGGTTGCGCTTCGCCTCGTCGTTCTCACTGCGCGTCTCATCCAGCAGGTCATCCAATTTCTTGGAGCCGTAGTTGCCTGGATTAGCCCACTTACCCGTCTCGGGTGTGCGTGTGTGCAAGTACTCATAGGCCATCACCGTGGCGTCATAAGGGGCCGATCCGCCGCCCAAAACGACCGACACATCGTGTACCTTCGGTTCGATGTCTTGCCACGTGCTGGACTTGGTTTCGAACTCTAGGCCCAGCTTCTTCATCTGCGAGGCGAACTCGATGGCGATGTCTCGGCGCAGCGTGTCGTTGCCTGCATAGTAGAGGTCTACGTGGAAGGGCTTACCGTCTTTTTCCCGCACACCCTTGCTGTTCTTCTTCCACCCAGCTTCATCGAGTAGTTTCTCCGCTTTGGCCACGTCGTGTTGGAAATCCAGGGCTGGATCGTGGGCATCACCGTAGATTGAGGACAATAGTCCAGAGATCGGAGTGCCCTGCCCCGCCATTGGTCCATCAATAAATGCCTGCCGATCAGCGGCGAGGTTCAAAGCCAAGCGCACCTTCGGATCGGCGAACTCGGGCGTTTCAGGGAAGGAAATACCCCGCCAATCAGCCGTCTTGGTGACATCTACGCTGATGCCGTCCTTACCTTCTAACCCCTTCAGTTGGCTGGGCGGAATAGCGGCACCATCAGTTTCACCAGCAGCTACGCGCTGCGCGCGGGCCGTATCATCCGCCGCCGTCGTAACAACCAATTCCTTGACTTCCGGCGCACCGTCAAAATAGTTGTCGTTGGCTTCAAAGATCGTTTCATCACCCCGGCGCTCCTTCAGGTGGTAAGCGCCAGTACCCACGGGTTCGGTATTCAGCTTGCTTTGGGTAACTGCCCCTTTGTCCAGCATCTCGGAGGGAGCGATCGCGTAGGTGAGTCGCGACAACATTTCGGCAAGTGGGGAACGCAACTTAAACACCACGGTGTGCGGATCTTGGACCTGCACCTCGTCGATGATGTCGTAGCGGCTGACTACTTCGGAACCGGTGGAAATGTCTTTGGCTACGTCATACGATGCCTTCACATCTTCGGCATCGAAATCAGAACCATCGCTGAACTTCACTCCCTCTTTGAGCTTCACAGTCCACTTCGTGGAGTCAGCATTGTGTTTCGGCATTTCCGCAGCCAGTGCTGGCACAAAGTTCGGAACCTTGTCTGACGACGATGGCTCTGGTCGCAGCAGACCGTCGTAGATTGGGCTCACACCGGTTTGGGCATATCCCGTCGCTGGGTGGAATCCATCGCCAGCTTTACGGTCTGCCAAAACCAGCCGGGTGGGGTACTGGCCCTCCCCACCGGAAGCTTGGCGGCTCGGGTCACCGCAGGCTACCAGCGCCCCTCCAATCATCACGCCGGTTTAGGCACATGCTGCCCTTCGCCGCAGTTTTGTTCGCATACGTCATTCCTGTCCAGCACCCTATTTAAAGCACTTATTACAAATTCATTGTCATTACTAGAAGAAGAAACTACCTTACGGCATATTTAGATTTCAGCCCCTTGAACTTTTCTCGACAGCACCGCAGGGTGCCTTAAGCTTGGATGCCATGGACATCTTCACCCGCGCCACCCCTGAACCCCCTCATGCGTTGCGACAGCATTTCGCAATGCGCTCCCACTCCTGCGATACACATACCGTCTACTCCATTGCCCCTATGCAGTTCGGGGGCTCTCATTCCACCGACGCCACGCGCAACAGCCCGCACACTTCCGCCTTGGCGGAGATTCCACCCGAACACGCAGCTTCACAGGCTGTTCTTTTTATTGCGCCACACTCCCCCTCAGAGCCATTCACAAACAGACATTGGGATCTCGCCTGGCAACTCGCGGAAACCGATCTTCGAGTTGAAATACCAATCCCCCGCGCCAATAAAACTTCCACATCACCTTCCACTCCTCCCCCACACCCCACCACAGCATCTTCAACGCACCCCGGCACACCATCTTCAACCGCTACCGCCTCCTCCACAGGCTCTGCGACCATCCGTCAGACCTACCGCAACCTCCTAACGGACCACGGCCCTCAACTCGTAACAGCCATAGCGGAATCGTCTTGCATCCCCGAGTTATTGGACGCACTCCAGGAAGCGACCGCACCGCGCACCATTGTGCTACTGGCGCCCCAAGCTAAAGACATAACTCTACTGAAACAGCTCTTCAGAGCCGATAGCCCGATCGCAGACCGTGCGCTAGACACTGAAGTACACATCTTCTTCGCCAAGAAGGATAAGGGAAGCCCGGGGATCGTCGACGAAGCGTCGAAATTAAAGAAAATTGGAGCCACAGTCATCCTCCACGAAAGCGCTAGCGGCGACCGCCTATACCATCTGCGACGTTCAAAGGCAGGGCGCGCAGCCCGGAAAGCGATCATTTCTGTGGCGCACAACACAGCAGCTCGGGATATTTAAGCAACATCATCGTTTCTAAAATACTGCCAAAAAAATAGGCGCGACCAGCGGAGAAAACTTCACCAAAACCCTGTTCAATTGTTAATCTACCTAGCAAGTAATTAGTTCATACATATTCCGATTCCAGCTCGGATGTGAACTACTTGACTGAGTCACCGTGGCTCATACAGGACTTGCGAGGAGCACAACATGGACCTGCTTGCAGCAGGGCAGGCGACCTCCAATGACATTCCATGGAACATCACCGTTCCACTGGGCATCATTGGCGCGCTGCTTTCACTGCCCGCCTGGATTTTCTTCATCCGTGGCGCGGCGCAGATCTTTACCACGATCCGCCTCGGCCAACCGGCGCTGAAGAGGACGGACAATCCCGCCGGCCGACTGATGAACCTGATTAAGGAGATCGTCGGCCACACCAAGATGGCTAAGAAGCCGGGAGTAGCGATTGCTCACTGGCTGGTCATGGTCGGATTCCTGCTGGGATCCATGGTGTGGTTCGAGGCCTACATCCAGATCTTCGATCCCGAGGGCGGTTGGCCAATCATCGGCGGCTGGGGTGTATACCACTTCATCGACGAGCTGCTGGGCCTTGGCACTGTCATCGGCATTATCGCGCTGATCATCGTGCGCCAGAACATCGGCGATAAGGATAAGAAGGCTCGCTTCTACGGCTCCAACTCCGGCGCAGCGTACTTCGTCGAAGCCGTTGTGCTGATCGAAGGCCTGGGCATGATCTTCGTAAAGGCCTCCAAGATCGCGACCTTCGCGAGCTACGAGGGCGGCCACGCTGCCACCGACTTCTTTACGATGCAGCTGGCCAAGATCCTGCCGGAGTCTCCTCTACTGGTCTCCATCTTTGCGCTGATCAAGTTGCTGTCCGGCATGATCTGGCTGTTCATCGTTGGCCAGAACGTCAAGTGGGGCGTGGCATGGCACCGCTTCATGGCGTTCTTCAACATCTTCCTGAAGCGGAACGCTGACGGCCGCAACGCCCTGGGCGCCGCGAAGCCGCTGACCTCCGGTGGTCGCATGCTGACCATGGAAAATGCAGATCCAGAGGAAGACTCGATCGGCGTAGGCAAGATCGACGACTTCACCTGGAAGGGCTGGATGGACTTCACCTCGTGTACCGAGTGTGGTCGCTGCCAGGAGCAGTGCCCGGCGTGGAACACCGCGAAGCCGCTAAGCCCGAAGCTGCTGGTCACCAACCTGCGTGACCACGCCATTGAGTCCGCACCGTACCTGAAGGCCACCCGCAAAGACGAGAAGCACAGCGGTGGCATGTTCTCCGGCGATGGCGCTACCACTGCCGTTCTGGATGACCCTTCTGTTGACGCCCACGCGGACATGCCGTTGCTGCAGCTGGTAGCTGCGGGCGAGATGGGTGTTATCGACCCCGACGTACTGTGGTCCTGCACCAACTGTGGCGCCTGCGTGGAGCAGTGCCCTGTCGATATCGAGCACATCGACCACATCGTCGATATGCGCCGTTACCAGGTACTCGTTGAGTCCGACTTCCCAACCGAGCTGGGTGGCCTGTTCAAGAACCTGGAAACCAAGGGCAACCCGTGGGGACAGAACAACAACAAGCGCTCCGACTGGATCCAGAAGGCCAAGGAAGATGGCATCGAGGTACCGGTATTCGGCGAGGACATCGAGAACTTCGACGACACCGAGTACCTGTTCTGGGTTGGTTGTGCGGGCGTCTACGACGACAACGCAGTAAAGACCACCCGCGCTGTCGCCGACCTGCTATACACAGCCGGTGTGAAGTTCGCCGTACTGGGCGAGGGCGAAGGCTGTACTGGTGACTCCGCCCGCCGTGCCGGCAACGAGTTCCTCTTCCAGATGCTGGCAGAGCAGAACATTGAAATGCTCGACAACGCTTTCGACGGCGTTCCGCCGAAGCAGCGCAAGATCGTTGTTACCTGTGCACACTGCTTCAACACCCTGCGCAACGAGTACCCGGATCTGGGCGGTAACTACCAGGTTGTTCACCACACGCAGCTGCTAAACAAGCTGATCCGCGAGGGTCGCCTGGAGCCGGTATCTGCGCCGCAGAACGGCCGTCAGGTCACCTACCACGATCCGTGCTTCCTGGGCCGCCACAACAAGGTCTTTGAAGCTCCACGTGAGCTGATCGGCGCTTCCGGCGCGAACCTGGTGGAGATGGATCGCAACCGCGATACCGGCTTCTGCTGTGGTGCCGGCGGTGCTCGCATGTGGATGGAAGAGCACCTGGGCGAGCGCATCAACCTGAACCGTACCGACGAGGCTCTGGCAACCGGTTCGGATGCCATCGCCATCGGCTGCCCGTTCTGTAAGACGATGATGACGGACGGCGTGAACAACCGTCAGTCCGACATCGAAGACAAGAGCCAGCGCACCCAGGTTATGGACATCGCCCAGATGTTCCGCGAGTCCGTCTTGGTTGACGGCGAACTGCCAGCACCGAAGTCTCCGGAGTTCCTGGTTGCGCCGGAGCGTGGCTGGGTAGACGAAGAGAAACTGGCCCGCGAAGAGGCTGAGCGCAAGGCCGAGGAAGAAGCCAAGAAGAAGGCTGCCGAGGAAAAGAAGCGCAAGGCTGAAGAAGCTAAGAAGAAGAAGGAAGCTGCTGGTGGCGCCGCCGCTGCTGGAGCCGCCGCCGCTGGTGCCGCTGCTGCAGCACCGAGTGCACCGAGTGCTCCTGCTGCACCGGGTGCTCCAAAGGCTCCGTCCGCTGACGCTCCGGGTGCTCCGGGCGCTCCTGCTGCGCCATCTGCTCCGGCAGCTCCGTCCGCTGGCGCACCATCTGCTCCGGGCGCACCTGCTGCACCGGGTGCTCCAAAGGCTCCGTCCGCTGGCGCTCCTGCTGCACCGGGTGCTCCGGGCGCTCCTGCTGCACCGTCCGCGGGCGCTCCTGCTGCGCCATCTGCTCCAGCAGCTCCATCCGCACCGGGCGCTCCAGGTGCTCCGGCAGCTCCGTCCGCGGGCGCACCATCTGCTCCGGGCGCTCCTGCTGCACCGGGTGCTCCAAAGGCTCCGTCCGCTGGTGCTCCTTCTGCACCATCTACTCCGGGCGCTCCAGGTGCTCCGGCAGCTCCGTCCGCGGGCGCTCCGGCAGCTCCATCCGCACCGGGCGCTCCATCCGCTGGCGCACCTGCTGCACCATCTGCACCGGGTACTCCGGCAGCTCCGTCCGCTCCTGCTAAGGAAGAGCCAGCAGCAGCTGAAACGACTTCTGATGGCAAGATCAAGCTCGGCGCAACCGCACCGGCGGCACCAGGAGCTCCCGCAGCTCCCTCTGCTCCGGCGCCAGCGACCCCATCGGCACCAGCAGCACCAGCGCAGAACCAGGCAGACACCGAGACCGCATCTGCTGAGGCCGAAGCTCCACAAGCACAGGCACCAGCAGCTCCGGCACCAGCACAGTCGGAAGCCAGCACTGAAGGTGGCGTCATCAAGCTAGGTGCGATGACCCCTGGCGCGCCAGGCGCTCCAGGTGCACCAGCACCGACCACTGCTGCGGCACCGGCTGCTCCTGCAGCGAACGAGGCGCCTGCAGAACCTGAGGCTCCAGCCGAGACAGAGACTCCCGCTGAGCCGGAAGCACCTGCAGAGCCGGAAGCACAAGCTGCACCAGAGGCACCAGCCGAGGACAACGCTCCTGCTGAGGATCAGGAGCAGCCTCAGGCAAAGACGGAAGGTGGCGTCATCAAGATCACGCCAACCGTCCCAGGTGCACCAGGTGCGCCAGGCGCTCCGGGAGCCCCCAACGCCTAAGGTCTAAAGCCTGAAGTCGGGAAGAATTTCCCGGTAACAACAACCGCATCTGCTCAGCAAGAGCAGGTGCGGTTGTTTGCGTCTGTGAGGTTCGGACTACTCCGGATCACCCGTGAAGTGCCACGCGCTATACCCTTGGGCGACCTCGTGGGGTACTGACCGTGGGATCTCCTGGGATCCAAAAGCGCAGCGCTGCATCGACATTCTTGCTGATGCCGATACGCCTTCCCGCCACGAAGTCCACGGATTCGGTTGCGCGCTGAAAGTAAAGGACAGGCAGACGGGATGGATTAGAGGTTTCGCCTTGCCGAACTTCAGCCCCGTTCAGCTCGAGGTCGAACCCCATCGCCTGGCCGAGGTTTCCTGGACCGCGGGCCAACGCGGCGTCGAGAGCCTTAGATCCCCGGCGCCGACGCGCAACCTCGTAACCATCGATGACTTCCCCACCACGCAGAAGCACTCCGCCCGCATGTCCATCAGGACTGCACACTAAGTTCCCGGCGCGGTGAATGCCATAACTCGCATACACATACAAGTGAGACGAAGGGCCGAACATCGTCATGCAGCGCGGAGTGGGCCCCTTAAAAGCGTGCGATGCAGGATCGGTTTCCCCAAGGTAGGCCTCTACTTCCGTGATCCGAATGGCCACCTGCCCAAAACGCAAAATGCCGCCCAACAACAACGGGGCGACGGCATCCGCAGACTGGTCGAAATCAATCAGACTGTCATTGAAAGCGTCGATCGAGTTACTAGTGGAAGCGTCGGTCATGCCGCAAGTTTAAGGCAAGCACCCGGAAGCGGGAGCAGCGGCAATCGGCCCCCGTCCAGCCCGGGAATGTACCGCACGCGTATGGTGCCCTAGAATGAATTCTCATAGAGAGGCCTCACGCCTAAAGATAGAGGTAGGTTTTCCATGACTGACGCTGATTCGACTGACAAGAACGCTCCCCTCACCTCGGGGAAGTCTGTAAGCGACGCTGAGGAAACCTCTGTTATGAAAGTCAGCAACGACGGTAACGGCAGTAACGACACTAACGGCACTAACGATGCAGACGCTCCGAACAGCAAGCCGACTGGCCCCACGGAGAATCCTGAGCCTCAAGAGGAATCCGAAGAAGAAAAGCCAAAGTCGGGTCTTCGGAAGTTCTTTGGGATCATGCCGTTCTGGGCATGGGTTCTTACTCTCGGCCTGATCGCAACAATCATTGTTGCCATCGGCGCCTACACCTCCATGCGATCCACGGAGACGGGCACTCCCGGCAGCATCAGCAACACCGAACAGCTGAAACCCTCGTACCCGAAGCCCACCACCAGCGGCAAGTACGATGACGACGATACGAAGCCAACCCCCGACGCGGGATCCGGCTACGGATCGGGCTACGGCAATGGGTACCAGGACTACGGCTACACACCACAGGAACCGCAGCAGACAGAAGCGACTTCCACGGAATCCGAAACAGAGAAGCCATCTACCAGCCCCAAACCCTCTACTCCGTCCCGCGGCGGAGACAACCGCCCCTCTCCGAGAGGCAATCGCGGCAACAATAGCTCAAGCCCCCGCCCCCGCGTTGGAGGCGCCGTCGGCGGTAACACAGGTGGTGGCACGGGCAACGGCAATAGCTCCCCCAACACCGGCGCCGGCGACACTGGCACTGACAGCGATTCCGACGCAGACGCTGCCGAAGAGTAGTGTGCCGCCCCGATAGACATACGCGCGGTCGCGCATACGCAGGGTGGCGTCGTCAAAAAACTATAAAAACAGCAGTCACAATGGCACAATGGAGAGAATGAGTAGACCCAAACGCCCAAGCGAACTGCGCACGTTGGACCAATCGACGAAGCTGCAAAACGTCCTCTACGAAATCCGCGGCCCGGTGAACACCGAGGCGGAGCGGATGGAGGCCGACGGGCACCGCATCCTGAAGCTCAACACGGGCAACCCCGCGGTGTTTGGCTTCGAGGCGCCGGATGTGATCATGCGCGACATGATCGCCGCGCTGCCGACAGCGCAGGGCTACTCCACGTCGAAGGGCATCATTAGCGCCCGGCGCGCCATCGTTTCCCGCTACGAGGTCATCCCCGGCTTCCCCCAGTTCGACGTCGAAGACGTCTACCTGGGCAACGGTGTATCCGAACTAATCACCATGACAATGCAGGCGCTGTTGAACGATGGCGACGAGGTTCTGATCCCCTCCCCCGACTATCCACTGTGGACTGCCTCCACGTCACTTTCCGGCGGCCGCCCCGTGCACTACCTATGCGACGAGGAAAACGACTGGATGCCCTCCATCGAGGACATCAAGGCGAAGGTCACGGAGCGCACGAAGGCCATTGTGGTCATCAACCCGAACAACCCTACGGGTGCTGTGTACTCTCGCGAGATCCTGCAGCAGATCGTGGATGTGGCCCGCGAGCACTCGCTGTTGATTCTGGCCGACGAGATTTACGACAAGATTCTTTATGACGACGCCCAGCACATCAACGTCGCATCACTGTGCCCGGATCTGCTGTGCATCACCTACAACGGTCTCTCCAAGGCCTACCGCGTGGCGGGCTACCGCTCCGGCTGGATGGTTATTACGGGCCCGAAGGGGCATGCAAAGGGCTTTATCGAGGGCGTGAATGTCCTGGCTGGCACGCGCCTGTGCCCGAACGTGCCGGCGCAGCATGCGATCCAGGTGGCGATTTCTGGTCGCCAGTCGATCGACGATCTGGTGCTGCCGGGTGGCCGCCTGTTGGAGCAGCGTAATGCGGCCTTCGAAGCCTTGAATGAGATACCGGGCGTGAGCTGTGTGAAGCCAATGGGCGCGCTATATGCTTTCCCGCGCCTGGATCCGAATGTGCACGAGATTCACGACGACGAGAAGTTCATGTTCGATCTTCTGCGCTCCGAGAAGATCCATTTGGTGCAGGGTACGGGCTTCAACTGGCCGACCCCGGATCACTTCCGTGTGGTGACGCTGCCGTGGGCCAGTGACCTGCGCGCGGCGATCGAGCGCTTGGGTAACTTCTTGGCTAGCTACCGGCAGTAGCTGTCTGGGATTCTTCTTCCAGGACGGAAGGAAGCTTTTCCGACCATTTGAGGGAATCTCGTACGCCGTCGGCGATGCTCAACTCAGCCTTCCAATCTAGAAGGCGCTCAGCCTTACCAGTCAAAGTAGCGCTGCCAACAACGTCTCCCATTCGGGCCTCGGCCGTCTTAAACTTCAGGGGCTGCCCTGTTGCTTTTCCGAAAGCATCTACGAGCTCGAACACGGTAGTTCCAGTGCCAGTTCCCAAATTGATGATGTTGTAGTTTGCGTTAAGCAGGCTACCAGAATTGGATTCAGCCTCCTTCGCAGCTTCGCTCATGATTCCGTCGAAACGCTGAAGGGCAGCCACGTGTGCCCTCGCCAGGTCCCATACGTGTACATAGTCCCGCAATCCGGATCCGTCTCGGGTAGGCCAGTCCACACCGGTGACCGTGAATTCTCCATTAGCCTTGTGCGCTTCGATCATTTTGCCCAGCACGTGGGTGGGATTAGGGTCCTGCAGCCCTGTGCGCATCTGTGGATCAGCACCAATAGGGTTAAAGTAACGCAGCGCCAAACACTGCATTTGGCCCGTGGCTGCGAAATCGCTCATGATGCGCTCAAACAGCGCCTTAGACGCTGCATAGGGGCTTTGCGGGTCAATCGCCGCCGACTCCTCAACCATGTAGTCATCGCTAGAGCCGTACATGGATGCTGTGGAGCTTAGAATAAAACGCTTGACACCGTGACGAGCCAGCTCTCGCAACAGAACGATCGACTTCCCGACGTTATTGTCGTAGTAATCAAGTGGCTTGGCTACCGATTCCGGCACGACAATCTTCGCCGCACAGTGGACGACGTCCTCAATGTCCGGGTGATCAGCGAAAATCTGCTCGATAACCCGTGCATCGGCGATATCACCTTCATAGTGATCATGACGCGCGGCAAACACACGCAGCCCGCGACTATAGTCATCCAGGATCACTGGCGTGATCCCATTATCCGCACAACAGCTTGCGATTGTGGAACCGATAAAGCCGGCTCCTCCGGTAATTAAGACCTTCATTGTTTTCCTCAAGGACGACGGATGGAAACGGTTTGCAGGCACCCCCAGCGGCTACGCCAAAGATGAAGAGCTCCCCAAAACTCTACCAAGGCCTAAACCAACCTCCCTTGTGCGATGCCTATCCCCGCCCCAGGGCAAGGAAGCGCCACCCTGCGTTTTCCCACGCAGAACGGGAAAGACAGTTACGGCCGTCAATGATCACCGGTTGAACGTCCTTGTTCATCCCCAGCATCGTTTGCTCTCGGCCTACCGACCCAACAGTTACCAATTGCTTGGTCGCTTCTGGATCTAAATCTTGGAACTGCTTCCATTCGGTAGCAAGAATGACCAGCTCAGCACCTGCAAGTGCTTGTTCCAGATTCGCAGCGTAGCTCAGCGTAGGGAACACCCGCGCCGCATTCTCCATTGCCTCCGGGTCGTAGACCGTCACGGCCGCACCCGCGAGGTTTAGCGCACCCGCCACGCTCAATGCTGGCGAGTCCCGCACATCATCACTATTGGGTTTGAATGCAGCGCCCAGTACAGTCACGTTCCTGCCGATCAACGAGCCGCCCAGGGACTGGCGAGCCATTTCCACAGTCTTTTCGCGACGCCTCATATTGATCGCGTCCACTTCGCGAAGGAATGTGAGTGCTTGATCTGCACCCAGCTCGCCAGCCCGTGCCATAAACGCCCGAATATCCTTGGGAAGGCAACCGCCACCGAACCCGAGGCCAGCTCCCAGGAACTTTCGTCCAATGCGATCATCCATTCCAATGGCATCTGCAAGCGCAGTTACATCGGCTCCCGTTGCCTCACAAACCTCACTGACGGCATTAATGAAGGAGATCTTGGTGGCCAGGAATGCATTGGCACTGACCTTCACAAGCTCCGAGGTGGGCAGATCCATCACAAGGAAAGGAGCTCCCTCGGAGAGCGGCTTTTCATAAACCTCACGCACGATGCTCTCTGCGCGACTATCTTCCGCCCTCACGCCAAGCACAATTCGATCGGGTGACAATGTGTCTTTTACCGCATGTCCTTCCCGGAGAAATTCCGGGTTCCAGGCTATTTCTACCTGGGCTTCACCTCGAATAGAAGTGATCCGATCGGCGTACTTTTGCATCCGCACAGCGGTGCCAACTGGAACTGTTGATTTTCCAAGTATTAAGTGTTCGCCATTCAACAATGGCACAAGATCATTGACCACCGCTTCAACGTATCGCGTATCCGCGGCATAAGATCCCTTGCGCTGTGGCGTCCCCACACCGATGAAATGAACGTTGCCGAACCCGGCAGCTTCACTGTAATCGGTGGTAAATGACAGCCGCCCGTTATCAATATTCTTCTTCAGTAGTTCCGGCAAACCGGGTTCGAAGAATGGTACGCGTCCTTCAGAAAGCGCCGTAATTTTCGCTTCGTCGATGTCCACGCCCAATACCTCATGTCCGAGCTCGGCCATGCATGCTGCGTGAGTTGCTCCAAGGTAACCGGTACCAAAAACTGTCATTCGCATGTCGAACGACGCTACAGTGGGCAAGTAAACGAGAGGTAACGTTAAAGTTATTTTTGATTTGCCCTTAACAAGAGAGCCGGGCGCATTCTAGCCCTTTTTAATCACGGAAATTCAGGTACGCCTTCGAAGGAGTTGGCCCTCGTTGGCCTTGGTACTTACTTCCTAGCGTCGACGTGCCATATGGCGACTCTGCAGGGGTCGTCAGCTCAAAGAGCGCAAGCTGCCCTACTTTCATACCGGGGTACAAAACGATTGGCAGATTTGCCGTATTCGAAAGCTCCAGAGTGATGTGCCCGTTAAAACCCGGGTCGATAAATCCGGCTGTGGAGTGAGTCAGGAGCCCCAAGCGCCCCAGTGAACTCTTGCCTTCTAACCTGCCCGCGAGGTTCGGCGGAATCGCAAAGCGCTCGAGCGTAGCCCCCAGGACGAACTCCCCCGGGTGCAAGACGAATGCTTCATCTTCTGGCACTTCAACAAGCGTTGTGAGTTCTTCCTGCGGCAGCTTAGGGTCGATATGCGTGTATTTGGAGTTATTGAACACGCGAAAGAGCCCATCGAGGCGAACATCAATACTTGAAGGTTGAACCATGGCGTCGTCGTGTGGTTCAACGACCAGCTGGCCGCTATCCAGGGCAACTCGAATATCTCGATCTGAAAGTAACACGTATTCAGTCTAACGACCCTATTCCCGTTACGTAGATCGACTCGAAAACGCTAGGTAGCAAGTTACAATGACCACATGCCATCTTCTAGCAGACCCTCCTGCACCGATACCGACTTCGATCAGCCAACCCTTTGGGTGCATTGGGGAAAAACTGGCGGCGGCCCACGGTTCCTGTTTGAACTCGTAAGAGGCGACATGGTCGGCACGGCCAACATGGTCGGCGACAGGCGAGAGAATTCCTCGGCAAGAACCAACATTTCCTATAACCCGGATGCTGAGATCGCCTCTAAATTTGCTCAACTCACAATCCCCGCGTTCGCGGTTCCCACCTACCACACCAAAATAGGAGTTATCTTAAATCTCCCGCGATTACTCTTTAACTCTGTTCGCCTTCGTCGATGGATTAGACGGAATGGTGTTCGGAATGTCGTCGGAGTAATGGAAAGTGTCTACCAATCTCTGGCTATACCGCTGCTACTTCCGCGCAACGTCAAATACATCAGCTGCATCCACGATGGAAATCACCATCCAGGTGAGTCGTCTTTGGTGCAGAGAATAGGAAGAAAGCTCGAGCTTTGGCGAGCCGATGAAATCGCAGTTTTCTCTACGGCCGTCCGAGATGTCCTTTCGCCACAGACCGATAAGCCCATCATTTTGGGTAGCCACCCTCCTTTCGGCGTAGGCAATGGCACCCACATTACTGCCAAGAAATTGCCAGATAACCGACCAATTAAGATTGGATTGTTTGGAAGACTGCAGCCTTACAAGGGTATAGACCTATTGCTTGAAGCGGCGAAGCTACTCCGAAACAGACCAAATACCCCCTCTTTCGAGATTCATATCATTGGCAACGGCCCTGCAGAAGATAGCCGCAATGGCGCTAACGGTCACCAAGCAATTTGGGATATTCGGTGGATTCCAGAAGACGAAGTCGACGAAATCATTGACGGACTGGATATTCTTGCTCTGCCGTACCTTGAGGCTAGCCAATCGGGCCCGGTGAGCCTTGCTCTGGCCCACGCCGTTCCCTGTGTGGTGACGCCACAAGGTGCACTGCCGGATCAAGTTCAAGGGTTCGGTATCGTTTCCGAGGAAACAACCTCGGATTCCTTCGCTCAAGCCCTACTCAAGGCGATGGATCGCGATACCTACGACAAACTCTCCGCAAGTGCGACTCATCAAGTACAAACTGGTCTGAGTTGGGAAGACTTGGCCAAAAAGATCCGCGGAACTGAAGTTACCGATGGGGACTGCAATAGCTAGCTAAACGGCAGCCGAGTGAAAGTTTGGTTTCTGTACAGTGATGTAAATCAGGTACAAGGAAACCAAAGCTTGAACCGCCACCAAAATGATCAATAGCAGTGAACCGCTGAATACGAAAAGCGGGATAGTAAGCACGAGCCGCAGGATCGACCAATAGAGCATATGGCGGTCATGCCCTAGCAGATATGGCACTTTCATTGTCAGCGACGACGCTAACAATAGCCAGCAGTAGGCAAAACAAATCCATACCAGCCATGAATTACCGGTAACCATTTCCGGGTACAGGAACACCAGGATAAGCGCCAAGGCAATGGCCACAACCAGGCCAAATCCCGCACCAACCAGCTGAGCGGCAACCGAGAGTTTCCTTGCTTTATCTGCGCGTTTCTCCCGTGAAACCTCAGAAATTCTCATCTCAAAGAGCGGAGCGAGGATCTGCTGCCCCAATGTTCCGAAACCGCCAGAGAGTCTCACGACAATAGCCCAGAGCTCCTTATGCGGCCCCATGAGCGGTGTCAACAACCCCTGAACTTGATAACCCAAATCAGAGATCAAGCTTGAGCTGATTACAGATTTACTGGCGATCAGGTACGCCCCCGCTCTTCGGGAAAAAACAATCCGCCAATTAATACTGAAGAGTTCTTGCAATCCAAGAGAGCTCTTGTGGAGCATCCACACTGCTACAACGATGTTTGTCAAAGCTGTGGCTAAAACCAAGCCAAAGACGTAATCGAAAAGACAAATCATCGCTAGAGTCGATCCAAAGTTCAGGACACCAAAAATAAGCCGTCCTGTGCCATACACCTGCTTCTCCTTTTCGAATATCAGGACAGTTACAGCGACAAAATAGAACCCAATGCAGTAGGTGAGCAATGCTACGCTAGCGATCACTAAGGCAGCATCAACGTTCATGGATGCCATAGCCAAAGCACAAAGCAGCGTCAGAAAGAAAAAAGCGGTCAACCCAAAGCTTGCCAGATTTCGTGCAACGATTCTGTCTTCCGCCCCAATGGTTAGATAACGCACATGGAATGCTGCTGTGAATACAATTCTTAGGATCGCAGCAGCCGAAAGAGGAAGTAGTAGATACGCAAGTTGTTCGCCGCTCTTTAGCAGCACGGGAAGCAACATTGCAAAGAAATTCAAACCTTGGCCGGCGAGAGACCAAAAGACTGATATAAGGTTGCTCCTATACCGCGTGAGGTAAGCTGCGATTTTCAATTGACTGTATCCATTCATCCGTAGCGACCATGCGCATTTGCAAGAGACTCCATAATCGATAAGCGGTGGAGCATCCCGGGAATCTCTTTAGCTAAGTATCCGACGTTCTTTCCTCCAAAGGAGTAAGGCTCAAGACCGAGTTACTGTCTGTACGCTCCGCCTCGCCTTCCCTAGCTGATGATTCGTCTTCGTTATTTTTGTCTTCTACCTCGCCAGATTCATTTTCGCTGTCATTCTTGCTGAGCACCGGTTGCCAAATCAAGAAGATGAAAGGAATCAATGGGCAGAGGTGGCGCAAAGCGCTGCCGTAATCTGGCTCAAAAAGCCCTTGTACCACTGCAAAGCTGGCGAACAAAGCAACTCCGCGGGATGCAAGAACCTGTTCACGATCCGGCCTACTTCTGACGGCCAAGACAAAGGCCACCCAGATTAGAACAAAAACCAGGACAATGAATACGTAATAAAGCCCGCCTCTTCCTAGCAGCGGGACAGGCACCATCAAGCTAAACATTGTTAGGAGGTTGTTAACAACACCTCCAACGGGTTCTGCTAGATCCGAGATGAAGCGAACAATGATGGTGTTCGCCTCTCCAGTGTGCACTCTCGGTTCATTTACAGAGCTCCGGAAGAAGTCAGCGGGCTTGTTGAGCGTAAACCAAATTACCAAAGAGCTTCCGATGTTAAACAGAATCATCATCGGTATGATGAACCGAATCCGCTTGAACTTAAGGGGAACAAACCTCACCACCAGGTATATTGCCGCAATAAACGCCCAATAAGGTCGGAAAGACGCGCCTACCAGCGCTAAGACTCCAACGAGAACAAGGTCAGTCCCCCATTGAGATGCTAACGACGCAGCCACAATCAGCGCCATCAGCACAATAACTTCTTTGGTGTACGTCCCGAAGAAAACTCCGCTAAAAACCAAATATAGAAGGAGCACCGTGATAGCTACAACGTTGCAGCGGATTCCTCCTACTCGATATACGATCAATGCAGCCAAACAAGCAGCCAAGAACACGCCAAAGAGCCCCGCGAGCGTTGGCTGATCCACCAGGTGGAGACTCTGATACAAGTTGGCAATCGTACGAAACGATCCACCTTCATCCGTCTCATTGCGGGCGAACTTCAAGATAAGTTTGGCATCAGACTCAAACTGATCAGGAAGTAGCTTTGCCCTGTTGATCGAAATCAACGAAGCCACTCCAGCCCCTAGCACAATCAACACTAACGCCCATGGTGTTGAGAGCAGCCTATCGCCAACAAGAACTCTGCAGAGCTTTCTCACCCAGCTATCGCTGGAATCAAGCCTATGTTTAGCTTTTTTCGACATGTCGCGACTCTAACCCTTATTTGCTGCCAGTCGGTAGCATTCCAACAGACTACGCGCCTGCGATTCCTCATTATAAAGATCCTTCACAGCTGACCAATCAACGTTAAAGTCGCCTTCCAATATTTGGAGGATCTTTTGCACTGCCTGCTCGGCTGTGTCGAACCTGACCTCAGCTGGGCATTCCTGCAGCGCACTAATGTTTTCGACCAATAGCGGAATACCAGCCGCCAGCATCTCCAGAATCACCATTGGAAACCCATCCCAACGTGCCGTATGAATGGCAACATCGACGCCCTGCAACGCCTGTTGCATCTCGTCTTTCGCCAGCCATCCCGTCACATCAACACCAGCCTCAAGCAGTGCCTTCTTAGACTCTGGGTCTCCGTCTCCAATCCACTGAACAGCTATGTCATGCGGTTTCAGGAGAGTGGCAATTTCCATAGCCATTTCGGGATGTCTCGCCTCTGTAATGCGGCCAATAAACGTTATCTTCTTTTCATCGACCTTCGCGTGCACTTCAGAAGCGTGGGAGCTAGTGAACTCACTGCCGATAATGGCGTTTGGGATCACTCTTACCAAAGAGGTCTTAGACAGACCTGCCAAGAGTTCCGTTTCATAGGTAGCGCATCCAGCCTGCACGGTTGATAGCGGCGCAAACAGCCTTTCAATAATTCGAAAGATGCGCCTCTTCCCCTTAGAAATATCTCGTCGCTCAAAAGATAGACCGTGGGGCGTGTATACAACCGGAATTCTGGTTATGAGCCCCGCGAGGCGACCATAAACACCGCCAAAACTCGAATGTGCGTGAATCACATCTGGGCGGACTTCCTTCACTACTCGGATGACCGCACGAACAGCTCCTAGGTGGGATTCGGGAAGATTAGAGATTGTGACAAACTTTTCACTATCCGGCGCAGACATCTTCTGAGGATGACGTCGAGCGGACTGGATGATGTGATTCTCTACGGGCAGATCTAGGGATGCATATCCATTAACCGCCGTTCGAACGCCTCCCGCATAACACTCAGTTACATGAAGTATTTTCAGCTCGTGACTCATTTTAATACGCTCCTCGGGAAGCCAATACAGCTATAAAGGTTCGGAAGAATGTCGCTATATCCAACCCAACCGACCAGTTGTCAGCATAATAGAGATCCAGGTTCTCTGCTTCTTCCGCACTAAGATCAGAACGGCCATTTACCTGCCAGAGACCCGTGATTCCAGGCTTGACTTCCAACCGCATACGCATATCAGACGAATAACGCTCGACCTCCCGGCGCAGGGGCGGACGCGGACCGACAATACTCATGGTCCCGTTCAATGAGTTGATAAACTGCGGAAACTCATCTATCGAAGTCTTACGAATAAACCGGCCAACACGAGTAACTCTAGGATCATCCTTCATCTTGAAGAGAAACAGATCTATGTTGTTTTTCTTAGCGAGTTCCTCTACTTTAGAGTCTGCATCAACGTACATACTTCGAAATTTCCACATCTTAAACGGGTTACCGTACCTGCCGATGCGCTCGCTCTTATAGAAGACTGGCCCCCCATCTTCCAATTTAATAGCAATCGCTACAAGTACGAAAATAGGGGACATTCCAATCAGAACCAGAGAAGATACTAAAATATCGATAAAGCGTTTCTGAATTCCATTTGCACCTCGAAACCGAGGCCCTTCCAATTGCAATTCTGAACGGGTACCAAGATTTTCAACCGAAACTCGAGTTCCGGAGATACCTCCCAACATCGGCTCAAGGTAGAGACGAACGCTGAGATCTCGTACACTCCAGACAAGCCTTCGCAGCTCTTTATCATCAAAATCAGTAACAGTAGCGACTAGGACAGACTCACAGCGATATTGAGACACTGCCTCTGCAATATCTTCCGTCGCTCCGAGGTCGACTATTCCAATACCGGCAAAATGATGATCATCTAAATTCTCCTTGCCATCTGTTACCAGCAAGATCTCTACACGATGAAGCGGAAAACGCCTGTGAAAATTCCCTTTAAGAATCCGTTCGATATCTCTCGAAGCGCCCACTATCGCAAGGCGAGACGGATCATTAATACGAATTGCTCGAGCCCTAGAAGCAGACAGTTTTCGGCCAGCATAGACAAACAAGGCAACCAAAGGCCCAGAAAGTACGCCAATCACCGCGAGTTTATCGGAACGGAAACCAATTCCCGCCACGCCACCAAAGAGAGCCATATAGCCCGCACATCTAGCCAAGATCGGGAGAATCCGATTGGCATCGAACCGCACACGCCAATCATAGCCACGGCAAAGCCACAAAATATAAGTAATAAAAGCTGGAAATACTACAAGTATTACTACCCAATTGTCCGCCCATAGGACACGAGCGTCCGCTCTCTCCCACTTCATCACATACGGAGCAATCAATAGTGCTACCGCGACAGCAATTACTATGAGTACTACGTCAAGCAAAATTACGGGACGAAGCGTCTGCATATCGCGATCCCGGCGCCGTCGAATTTGCTCCGTAGCCTGTTGCCCTTCAGCTATAGGACTACTCTTTTTCATCATTGGTCATTCCCTCAAGAAGGCCGTCTACCTACTAACCACTTCTCACTACTTAAGGAATCGTCTTTTCCCAGCAGGGATGACCTACACCCTACTGATGATAAAATGAGATATTCGAGGTATTTGGTCATTCCTTGAGAAAGGGGCACTCACCTGTTGCGTTGAACGTCAGCGCCATTCACGAATATCGCCTCAGTTCAACCCAACAACTAAAATTTTTCCTCAAGCTTTGGAGTCCTGATACTAAAGGTCTTCACCTATTACAGTACCCCAATGGTCTGCACGATCTGAACCGCTGCCAGGTATCCTACAATAGCTCCGACCACGGCGCTTGGGATCAGAATCAAAGCGAGCTCCATCACTCCGAAACGCAGGAGCCGAAGCCTGCTCGAACCAACCGCCGACAAAAGGCGCCAGTCCTCCGCCCGCTCACGTACAGCCAAGGCAATGGAGTTTAGGCACCCAGTGATTGTTATAATCAGACTCACTATAATTAGAACAATAGAAATCGAAGTTAGGCGAACCGCTGTATTTCTCACGTTTTCTTTTGCAACGAACCCTTGACGAATTACATACTCTTCATTATCAGAGGACAAGACCTTGCTGAGCGAGCCGATACCCGTTTTCACCGTAGAAGAGGAACCGGTGGAACTCTCTTTTTCAAACGCTAGCATGAGACTCGATTTTCCATCTTTGAACCGAATCCCATTCTGCTCTAGCAATCTAGCATCTATGTAGGACACTTCAGAATTAATAAACCTTGCCGTTACGGAGGTATCCTGCCCATTCACCCTAATTGCAGTGGTTTCATTTTCCGTGAAACTCGTTCGAAGCGAAGAATCAATTCCCACCAAAATACTGCCACGCAAGATCTCTTCTGAAATCCCCGGAATTACTTTAGCAAGCTCTTCCGGATATACCGCTTGAGCAGGCTCTGCACCTTCCACGGCATCCGTGGAGCTCGCGCCAACCGTCCAAGTATTAACATAGCCAGAGATACCCTCGCTTTGAGCTAACTTTTGACCAACGTTATCGGAACTAGTCCCCTGCAACGGCGAAAGGGTGATATCTGGCGTATCTAAAGAATCCGCTTTCGTCTCCAAATGCTCAGAAATACGTTGTTCACCCGTAAATACGGCACCTACCAGCGCGGAGCTACAGAGGATCATGATGATAAGCGCAGCGGAGCGCAATGCTTGCATGCCGGCGTAGCGCATGGGGATTTTGAACCCTAGTGACGGCACAAGGTTACCCAAGCGTCGGTATATGACAGGAAGCAGCGTTGCCAACATGCACATGCTTCCAAGGACTATCCCTGACCCCAGAATAATCGCCAAAACCAGCCGCTTCGGAGAAATCTCACCCTCGTGAGCAGCGGAGACCAGGAAGTGCATACCGAATGTAGAAACCAGAAGAATAGCGACACCAGCGATAAAACCCAGAACAACCGTTGAGGAATTTATCCCCGAATTATTCGCGTTTCGCAGACTGCTTATGGTCTCACGTCTCAATACCTTGTTTACGCTCGGTATACACCCTGCGAGGGTGACTATGATAGCTCCAGCAGCAATCAAGCCCAACATCCAGGCCGGCACCGGAGTCTCCTCCAGCGGGAGCTGGATTCCTAAATCAAAAGCCCGTTCCCGGGAAAGGTCGATGAGCCATTGCCCGATTGGCGCGGCTACCAAACAAGCCACAATAGCGAGAGCTATCGCTTCATAAACTGCGGAGCGAAGAATACGCTGGTCATCGGCACCAAGTGCACGGAGAAGTCCGTACTCTCTGACTCTTTGAGCGGTTATCACCTGGTAGGAACTAAAAATGACCAAGCCCGCAACGATGGCGATAACCAACATAAATGCATCAAGCAGGATGAAGTAATACTGCCTTTCGCCTACGTACTTGTCTGCTTGTTGCTGTCCGTATTCTGCGGAATTGTAAAACTCTGCGTGTTCGAGATTAAGACTTTTTAAGGCTTCTATACCTGTTTGTTCCGTGGACTTCGGCACGGAAATCCGGAGTTCTCCTTCAAGAGGTTGATTTGAAGGGGCAAACTCTTGAACCAGTGCAGCGTCTGAGTAAACAGAACGCATACCGAAAAACTGACCCGTGGCGTCCGACTCTAGAATTCCTACAATCTTGGCCTTGCGAAAATCCAGCTTAGCCCCGGTATCAGAGGTCTGATTTTCTTCGAAGCCAAGGCTAATTTCATCATTTAGCTTCAGCGGATTAATCGCGCCAGGAACCCTTTGATTCTGACTGATAGCAACCTCATGGGAACCACGCGGGAGCCGCCCCTCAAATACCTTCCGCCAAGATAGGGATTCTTCCCGAGGAAGCGTTTGAAGCTGCATGGGCTCATATGCGGTAGCTTGTGCCCCCTTAGCTAAAACAGAAAGGTGACGATCAAAGGTGAGTTCGCCACCCTGTTCCCTTACCTTGGAGCGAATCAATTCAATGTCTGATGAGCTCGCACCGTCAACCTTTGCAACAATATTTGCGCTGTCATAGGGAGCTAGGTACGTTTGCTCAACCGATGACTTGATGGACGTAATAAGACCAACTGTCGCCGCCGAAAGACTGACCGCGATAACGACCGCAAGAAAAAGCGAAATATACCGCAGCGGGCGTCGCAAGAGCTGATGCAATGCAATACGAAACAAAATCTAAGCCTAGCCTTGCACCGAAGTAAAAGTTGACGTTGTAGCGACGGAACGAATTAAGCCGTCAGACATCCTTAGAACGAAATCTCCTCTATCGGCAGCTTGCTCATCGTGAGTAACCATTACGACCGTTTGCCCAAACTCATCAACCGCCAGCCTTAACAATTCCAATACTCGATCACTATTTTCGGAGTCGAGGTTTCCTGTTGGTTCATCGGCAAGTAAAACCTCCGGGTTAACGTAAAGGCTCCGTGCGATGGCAACTCGCTGCTGTTGTCCGCCAGATAGCTGGTCAGGGAGGCGCTTCAAAAGCTCCTGAATTTCTAGAGTTTGCACAACGTAGTCAAACCACCCTTGCTTACCAGGCTTCGATGCAGCAGGCGCCGACTTCGACATCCGATTATGTAGGCCTCCCAGCCGACGCGATAACTTAATATTGTCTCTGACGTTCAAGACTGGGATGAGGTTAAAGTCCTGAAATACCACGGACACTTCGCTACAGCGAAGCTTCGCCCTTTCAGACTCAGTACAACGAGAAATCTCTACTGCGCGCCCACGATTTGCCTCCTCATGCACAGGAAGATTTGTGGCGCCCTTATACATACGAACAAGTCCCCGCTCCGGAGTAACCAAACCAGCGAGGTTATGAAGCAGAGTAGTCTTTCCGGATCCTGATGGCCCCATAATGGAAGTCCATCTATTCGCGGGGAATGGGGCTGAAATGTTATGAAGTATCTCCTGCCGACCGCGTGCCTTTTGGACAGAATACGTAAGATCCTGCACTACCAACGCCGGGTTAAGTTCCGTATAAACCTTTTCAGGATTTCGGCTTAGCATTCTTTAAGAGCCTCCCTGAAGTAACGATTCCTCATTCGATTCTGGCCGTTTTACGTCACCAATTTTTCAACCGAGCCCGCCTACAGCCCTACCCACCCCTGACGCCGGGATCGGGGATTTTACCGAGCAAAGTCAACGCATCGACCCGCCTGCATTTTTGCAAGCTACACCAAGATCAAAAACTAGCAAGCAGGCCTGTGGCTTAGCCACTGCGCTCCCCCTTCTCCTCCCCCCCACTTTCCCCAGAGGTGCAGACACTTAGCAGTTCCTGTAGAGTTCCCAGCGAAAGTTCAGGAAATGATCGAGACACTGACGTTATGGCTAGTGACTGGATCTACTTTCTGCCAAAACCGTTTTCTACCACACACGAAAGGTATCCAGATGCGTAAGTTCCGCAACGCAGCTCTGGCTGTTGCTACCGCTACCACCGTCGCCATCTCCGGCGTTTCCGTTGCTTCTGCTCAGGACAACGGCGAGACCGTGACCCTGTCCGACAACGACACCCTGAGCAAGATCCGCAAGGGCCTCGACCCCGAGGACAAGATGAAGTGGAATCAGCCGGCAAAGGGCCAGGACATCTTCGGCTCCGACAGCTGGAAGAACAACGAGGAGACCAGCAAGAACCTCGCACCGTGGGCCAAGGCTGCTGACGTCCTGCTCATCACCACCGCCGCAATCAGCGTCTTCGGCCTGGTTGTTGCTCCGATCTACAACTTCCTGCGCTACGGCATCAACCGCTAAGCAGAAACCAACACACGTCCACTTAGATAGGAAAAGGAACTTCCATGAACATTCGCAAGGCTGCTCTGGCTCTGGCCACCGCTTCTTCCGTAGCTCTGACCGGCACCGCCGTTGCAAGCGCTGAGACCGACACCCCTACCCTCAGCTCCAAGATCGGTGACTCCCTGGGTAAGGACAAGGAGAACTCTGCTGCTGAGATCTTTGGTTCTTCCAAGGGCAAGGACCTCACCGGTTGGGGCGTTCTGCTGTGGGCTGGCCTGGCTGCTGGTTTCGCTGGCACCATCGCCAGCGCTATTATCGGCGTCGGTAACTACCTGAAGCACCAGGGCATCATCAAGTAAGCCCTGCTAGAACTTCAACGCTCTAAGCTTTGAATAGCCGAAGGGGCGGGAACGAAAATTCGTTCCCGCCCCTTTTTCGCATGCACTAAAGGCCTACTTGTGCTCGCCCGCGCCATCTTTCCGCCGTGGAAGCCACAGTATGAGCCCTGCCGCACAACATCATTCACTGCTCTCTACACAAGGCTTAGTCCTCCCGTGCTTCCAATGGCCTAGAGCCAGTAGCCAACTACCTACAGGTCACGATCGGCTGGGGATCGTAGACCGTGCGCTGGGTTTCGCGGGATAGTTCCTTGCCCTTCAAATCCTTTACCACGCGCGTATCGGTAGTAGTAAAGCCCGGAGCACCCGAAGACGGCGAGCATTCGTCGCCATCCAGCTCGATCTTCTCAGGCGAGGTCGGATTTGTCCGCTCACCCGGGATGGATTCCACATCCACCTGCTTTACACCATGCAGCTCCACAGTAACGTCGCCATCACTCACACGCGTCCTAATGCGCACAGGGGTATCAAATGGATTCTTAAACTTCAGGTCGATCGCACCCTCGTACACCGTGGCCTCGCGGCCAGCCGGATAGCGGGAAATGTAATACGAGTGCGGGGTGTGAGCGACGTCTTCCATGCCCGCGAAGTAAGAAGCGTTATACAGCGTGGTCGCAAACTGCGAAATGCCACCTCCCACAGCCTTGCCGGCGTGACCGTCAATAATAATGCCGGACTCCACAAAGCCCTGCTCCGTACCACGCGGCCCCGTGTGCCCGTTCAGAGAGAATGTCTCGCCCGGCAGAACGATGGCGCCGTCCACCATCTCCGCTACACGGCGAATATTGGTACCCGACGAACCACTGAAGCCACCAGTGGTAAAGGTGCCGACGACATCGTCAAAGTGTGCCTTCTTGGCCTGTGCGGTGGTGTACTTTGCCTTCTTCTCTTCGTAGAGAACCTGATGATCGCGCTTCTTCTTATCCAGAGCCTTGGCCTGGAAGTCGCCAAGCGTTTCCTTCCACTGAATAGCCACACCATCCTTGGACGGCACCACCTCGATATCGTCGCCGTGGAACTCGAAGCTAGCGTCCCGATATTCCACCTCAGTGCTGGAAAGCTGTTCGCCTAGGATCTCCTGCACCTTCTCGGTATTCCACTGCGGCATGAACTCACCGCCTTCCACCTTGAAGGTCAAAATGTCATGCCAGTTCTGTGGGGTGATTACACCATCGACCTTTTCCCGGCCATGGAACACCAACTTCTTCGCCGTCGCGGGCACCACGTACTGCTTGGCTGCCCGCTCGGCTGCGTCCTTATCAGCATCCGCCGGCGTGATGGTCGCCTCCACGTTCACGCGACCATCAGTGTTCAGCCAGTTGTCTCGCACCTCGGAACTTAGCAGCTCTCGATCCACGGTCTGCCCCGGCTTGTCTTCCTTAATGTCAGCTTTGCCCTCGGTATTAACGGAAAGCTCAGCATTCTGTGGGTCGCGGGTTAGTTCCCTTTCGACGCGGTTCAGGGAGCGGTTGAGATTCTCGTCCGTAATCTTCGAGATGATGCCCACCTCGCGGGTCTCGAAGAACGAGCGGATACGCGTAATAGGGTTCAGAGGCTGCTGCCCCGCCTGATCCACCGTGGCGCCCCAATCCACCTGCATGCCGGAATGTGTGGGCTCAAGCTTGGTACTCATATTGCCCGCCAGAACAGTGACCGGCTGTCGGGTACGCTCCCCCAGGTCGTTACGTAGGCGCTGTTCAGCCTGGGATTTATCCACGCCACTGATGTCTACGCCACCGACGGTTACGCCCCGGGGAACCTTGCCTTCACTCATGGCCAGATCTACGCCGTAGAGGATGCCCCCCAAACCGATCAAGCCGATAAAGAACCAAGCCCACCACGGAATGCCTCGCCGCTTGCGGGGCTTGACGGGACGGTTCCCGTCCCCCACCTGCGCACGGTGCTGGCCGTGTGGGCGACCTTTGCTCGTCTGATCCTGAGAATTCACGCAGGTAAGTCTATCGTGAATGCCCCCGATCAGGGAATTCTTTTATCGCGGATTACACGTGCGATTCACAGAATCGCGCACATGCTCTTCCGGAATCCGCCCATCGTCAATCGCCTTGCGGATGGCTTCCACCACATCGGGGATCTCCACCGCACCCGCCGCCGCCAATGCCACATCCGCACCGGCTGCCAGCGCGGCAACAGCTGCCTCGGGACCGGGGTAGCGATCCGTCACAGCTTTCATTCCGGTCAGGTCATCGGTATAAATCACGCCATTGTAACCTGCGGCGTCATGCTGCGGCCCGTAGCCGCCATCTCGCAGCAGCTTGTACGCGGCAGGGTTCACGGACGACGGCAGCCCCTCGCCGAGTCCCGGAACCTGTACATGGCCAACCATGACGGCCATTCCGTCAACGTCGATCAGCTCCCGGAAAGGTAGCAGGTCGTTAGCGTGCATCTGCTCCAGGGGCGGAGTGGTCACCGCACCCATGTGCGAATCCCCCGTCGCATGACCGTGACCTGGGAAGTGCTTCAGGACAGGAGTCACACCGGCCTCCTGCAACCCCTCCGAGTAGGCCCGTGCGTAGTCCGCGGCAATCTTCGGATCGGCACTGAAGGAACGGGAACCGATCGCGTTATCGGAGACATTCTGCCCGCCAGCCAAGTCGACCACTGGCGCGAAATCCACGGTAATTCCGAGGTCGCGGATCTTCTTGCCATGTTCGGCCATAAGGTCGCGCACTTGGTCGGGGCTCATCGTCTCCGCCATCTCCTTGGCGCTGGGCAGCTCGCCGATGATCTCGGATAGGCGCTGTACCAGCCCGCCTTCCTCATCCACACTCACCGTCAGCGGTTCACCCGCGCGCTTCTCCAGGGCCGCCAGGCTACGCGCGGGATCACCTTGGCCATTGAGGATTGAGCGATCAGTCTGCGAGCCGATAAAGAGGTGGCGCACACCTTCGTCGATGGCTTGTTCTGCGGATTCGTAGCTAGTGACGCCCACAGCCAGCATTCGGCCAGCCATGTCCCTCGGGGCCTTGTTCTCCACCTGTGTGCAAGCCTTTTGTTTCTCCGCCTCGGCGGCAGTACTGCCGGTCGGCGGAGAGCCCGCGGAAGAGGAAGCAGCGGACGTGCTGGCAGAGGTGGAGGATGCGGTGGGCTGGTCAGTGGGCGTCGAAGAGGAACAAGCGCTTGAGGCAACAAGAAGAGCGCAAGCAACGGCGCCAATGGCTACATGTCTACGGGGCATAGTATTAACGTAGTAACAAACGCAACGTGTAGCGCACCAATCGAAGGGCGCATATCAAGGAGCGAGCAACATGACCGAACAAGCACAGCAGGCAGAACAAGCGCAGCAAACACAGCACAAAACCTTTGACGCGAGCGGCGATACCGTACTCATCGCCTATGACGGCTCCGCCGAGGCCCGCGGAGCTGTGGAGCACGCCGGGCGCTTCCTGTCGGCGAAGAACGCCTACATCCTGACGGTCTGGGAGCCTATCCACCGCCAGGCGGCACGTGCAGCGGGCATGAGCGGCATGATGCAGCACGACTGGTCCAACGAGACCGGCGAGCATCCAGAGGATGATGATCCGGCTTACGCTGAGGCCGTCAACACCTGTAACGAGGGCGTGGAGTTGGCCAACTCCCATGGTTTTGTTACCGAACCCTTTCTGGTAGAGTCCGGAACGGCTATTTGGAGCGCCATTGTTGACGCAGCTGATGAACTGGACGTGGATCTGATCGTGACGGGCACTCGCGCCCTCTCCGGTTGGAAGTCTTTCCTACAGTCCAGTGTGTCGGACAGCATCATTAAGAACGCTGGTCGCCCCGTTTTGATTGTCCCGCCCATTGAAGATGAGGACTAGTTTTCGCAAACGAATGTTTGTGACGTGTTTCATTGGGTACGATCAACAAGAAGCTAGTACGCTAAAACCACAACAGTCCCACTAGGAACAGGAAATCACATGGCTCACGAAACTGCCTCCACCCGTCGCGGCCTGGGCGCCCTGGTCGCCTCCGCAGTCGCAGGCCTGGTTCTGGGCGGCGCCGCAACCTTCGGTGCTGGCGCAATGGCCGACACCACTGAACTCCCCACCGATGAGCAGATCGCCGTGAACCAGGACAATGCCTTCCTGGGCGCAGTCCAGTACGGCGGCCGCGCAGAATAAGGCGCACCACCCACGTGCCAACTTCGGCGCACCGTCCCCTTTCTCGCCGCGCATGGGCTCTTAGTGCCCTTGCGTGGTTTCTTTTCGCGTTCCTACAGTCCCCCGGGCTGACCTCCGCCGATACAAAACTGGATCTAACGGCCGATCCTTGGGGCTTTCTACGCCAAGCGCTGTACCCCTGGACGGATACTTTCCCCCTGGGGCAATTGCAGAACCAGGCCTACGGATACCTGTTCCCCCACGGCCTATTCTTCGCAGTCTTTTCCTTCTTGCCCGATTGGATAACGCAACGCTTGTGGTGGGGGCTGCTACTTACGCTCGCTTTCGCTGGCACTGTCCTGCTGCTGCAACGGCTCCAGATCGGTAGCCGCAGCTCGCGGGTGATCGCCGGCATCCTCTTTGCACTATCTCCACGCATTCTCACCACGTTGGGGGCTATTAGCTCCGAGGCGTGGGTGTGCGCGCTTGTGCCCTGGGTGTTGTTGCCGGTAGCGAGCGCCGCCCTCATAGCGCGAAGTGGACGAGGTTGGCCCGACCGGCGCTCACGCGTCTATCTCGCAAAATACGCCCTTCTCAGCGCGCTGGCCGTACTCTTCCTCGGCGCAGTGAATGCCGTCGCTACAGTTGTGGCCATCCTGCCCGCAGTGATTTTCTGGCTCGGCATGTGCCTACGCCGTCCACGAGTGGGTCTCTACTTCGCACTGTGGTGGGTTCCCGCCGGGTTGCTCGCCACATTCTGGTGGATCGGTCCACTCCTGCTGCTGGGGAAATACTCGCCGCCGTTCACGGATTACATCGAGTCAGCCTCGCTGACGACCAATTGGATGAACCTCGCCGAGATTCTGCGTGGCACCACCAGCTGGACCCCTTTCCTCTCCGCCGAGCGTCAGGGCGGCTACGCGCTGGTCGGCGAACCGGTCTTCATCGCCGGAACCCTATTGGTCGCCTTTCTGGGTCTGTGGGGGCTTACCCGCCCGAACCTTCCCTTCGCCCGTCGCTGGCTGGCGATTCTGCTTGTGGGAATCGGTGCAATGGTGTTCGCCACCGCCCCGATCTCTCCGCTCTCCGTGTGGGGTCGCATATTTCTCGATGGTGCGGGCGCCCCGCTGCGCAACCTGCACAAATTCGATCCACTAGTGCGACTCGCACTGGTGGTCGGTATCGCCCACGGCCTTGCACGCCTCCCCTGGCCGGGACTTAGCCGCGAGCGCTGGGTACGGTGGCGCAACCCGGAAAAACACCCGGAGGTTCCCCGCGCCATCGCCGTAAGCCTATTGATCGCCGTGGTCACCGCCACGGGATGGAGTGGGCGCATCGCTGCCGCTGATGCGTACCGCCAGATTCCTGACTATTGGACCCAAGCCGCCGACTGGTTGAACTCCGAGGTCAAGAAGGAAGCCGGGGATTCTCATACCCCTGCCCGCACCATGATCCTCCCCGAGGCTCGATTTGGTCGACAGACCTGGGGAAACACCCGCGACGAACCCGCTCAGCCACTACTGGACGTGCCGTGGGTCGTGCGCGATTCCGTTCCACTAGTACAGCCCGAGGCCATCCGTGGATTGGACGGACTGCAGCGCGAACTCGAGTCCGGCACAGCCATCCCCACCCTCGCCCCTACTTTGTGGCAACAAGGCGTGGGCTATCTGCTGCTGCGCTACGACCTCACCACCGCTGCCGATACGCCGGGCGCCAAGCGGGTTCAGCGCACCCTCGACCGATCGAGCGGATTTGAGGAAGTCGCCTCCTTCGGCGACGACCAGGTGCGCATCTATCGCGTCGACGGCGGTGTTGCAGATGGCACCGACGGCACCGCGGGTGATCTGCGGATTATCGACGCCGAACGTATCGACGTCGCCCATGCCAGCCCCGAGGCCCTTCCCCGCCTGGCGGCAGCGGACGCTGCCCTAGGCCGACAGGGCGTACCGCGGACGCGCGTGGGGGCGTCCCAAGGAAAAAACCTAGGGGTGCCGGCACAGACGGTAACGGACACGCCTGCGCTGCGTGAACATAACTACGGCAACGTGGTGGGCGCCGACAGTGAGATCCGCAGCCTCGACGATCCCAGCCAAGTACTCAATCCGGTGCGGGATTACCCAGTACGCGATGCCGATGGGCGTCCGCTGTCTCCGGAAGAAATGACGCATGTGGAAGCCCAGGGCGAGGTGCGTGTTTCATCAACCGCGGCAGACCCAACGGGCTTCGGCGGTGCGGAAACGTATTCGTCGGCAACCTCCGCAGTGGATGGCTCACAGCGCACTGCATGGCGGCCGACGGTCGGCAACGTTGCCGGACAGTACATCGAGTTCCGGGTGGGCGACGCACACAACAAGCTTGGGTTGCACCTGGACATTCAGGGTCGGCCCGCACGCGTGCAGGTGACAACATATCTGCAGGGCAAGACGGTTTCGGGCACCAGCGCTACCCTCAAGCCCGGCGAAACAAACAAGGTCAAGGTGCCCGCGGGACGCGCAGATTCGATCCGCGTAACGATTGTGGGCGCCTTCGGTGACTTCGGCATCGCCGAGGCAAAGGTACTGGCCGACGGCGATGAGGACGTGACCCCGCGGCGAGTGCCCACTGTGCCCGCTGTGCCTGCGGCAGGGGAAGACGGTGAAAAGTCGACGCTAAACCGGTGGGTTTTTGGCCAAGAGATCAATGAATCCGTGATGCTGCGTGGCTTTGAGATTCCTGAATCCGTTGGCAACGGTACCGGCGAACTGCCGGTTGTTGTCCACTCCTCCGAATGCACAGCTGACGGAAAGCAAGGTGTGCCGGTAACGATCGACGGGCAAGACTACTTCTGCGGGGACACGCTCAACCTCACAGCGGGCAAGCACATCCTCTCCACCACCGCACGCTGGTCGGCGCTGACAGTTGCCGAGCCGCTGTTCGCCGCAGCAGTGCGGGAAACACCGGCGGCCCAGCCCCTACGGCAAGGCACTCGCTTGGAACCTGCGGACAAGAAGCGCGTACTATTCAGCCCCTCGCAAGCAAACCCCGGACGGATCGCCACCCTGGAGAATGGAGGCGAAAGTATTCAGCTGACACCTATCACCGTCAACGGTTGGCAGCAGGGGTGGATCGTCCCGGAGGGCGCCTCCGGGCTGGTAAAGATCCACTTCGAAGGCACGGGACTATATCGCACCTGGCTGGCTATCGGGCTAGTGGCAGCGTTGGTATTGGTGGGGCTATGCATTTTCGTCGCACGACGGACACGCGGACTGCCGCGCCCGGAACTGGTGGCAAACGAGGAGCCTGCGCAGCTTTCTCCACGAGTGCGCCGGGCTATCCGCGCGGCCAAGGTTGTCGCTGGCGCAGCGGCATTCCTCGCCTTGCTGCTGTGTGTGCGCGGCAACTGGGGCAGCGGAAACTACTACGCAGGTGGGTTCGTTGTTAACGGCGCACTGGCCATCGTGTTGCTGGTCGTAGTCGGCTCGGTACTCGCCCGGTCTTTCCGGTCTGCGCGCACCGAACGCCACCAAGAGTTAATCGCCCGGCGCGCAGGCTCCTCCACCACGGAGTAGCTCAGCGCGGCCACCGGCACGCTCAACACGAACGTCGCCACCAGAACGAGCGCCGTGTGCCCACTGAAAAGGTTCACACCCAACAGTGGGAACACAATAGAAAGCAGCGACATGTGCCACAGGAAGATCGCATAAGACCAACGCCCCAGTGCCTGCATCAGCGCGGACTCCAGGAACTTGGATCTTGGCGCCAACGTATAGGGCACGATCAGCGAGGCCGCAAACACCAACCCATACAGCGTCCGGCGGGCGAACTCCGCCGGCGCCGCGTGTGTAAGCCCTTCCGGCCCGTCCGAAGCTGCGACCGCCAGCGCCCCCACAGCCAGGAGCCAAAACACCCAGCGAACCTTCGCGATAGCTCGAACCGTTGGCAACTGGTAACGGGCGTCAATACCCTCGGCACCTTGCTTACCCGTCAGTGCGTAGGCGCGATCCTGCACGATCGACTCCAGCTCTGCACCGAGCAATCCCACCCCGAACCACGCAATAAATGCAGGTGGCATGATGTGCGGATTAAGCCCGCCCGGCCCCGGCACGTCGGCGAATGCGGGGATAAAAGCCCAGCCAAAGCTTGCCGCCGCCACCCCGACGATCCACGCGATACGCCATTTTCGTTCTTGACGCCCCCACGCCACACCGATTAACGGGAGAACGAGGTAAAAGGCCATTTCTACGCACAGGCTCCATAGGTGAGTCAGCCCACCGATGAGACCACCGTCGACGTAGATTTGCGTCATGGTGATGTTGGATAGCATCTGCCATACCGTTGGTGCACCCGCTACCGGGAAGAACAGCAGAACTATGGCGACGGTAACCAGATAGGCGGGGAAGATGCGCCCGAGACGCTTGACGTAGTAGCCCGCGAGAGTCATCAGATTGTCGTGCGAGGTCGACAATGAGAAATCCGCCCGGTGACGGCGCCACAGTAGGAAACCGGAGAGGGCGAAGAACACTGGGACGAAGAAATCCGTGCGCGCCATCATGCGGTTAAGGAGGTTGCCGGTATCCGCGCCCGTCTGGAACGCGACGTGGGTGATGATGATGCCGGAGCAGGCAATCGCGCGCAGACCTTCCAACGCAGGGAGGAAGGGCGCGGGCCGGGCGGATACTTTCTTCGGGCTCATCGGGATCAGCATAACCGACCAGGTGGACTGGATAGAGCAAAACTGCAGGCGGAAGCTGCAAACCAGACTTTTTTGGAAAAATATTTTGAATCTACGAAGTATCTAGTTTTGATTGGCTAAAGTATTGGAAGCTTCACAGGCTAACTACAGTCACATCAGAATCTTGTTCCCCCGGCCAGTGGTCCGGATAAAAGCAGACAAATAGAGTCAGGAAAAACCATCCTATGAAGAGAATCCTCTCCTCCGTAGCGATCGTGCTCGGCGTGGCATTGCTGGTCTTTGCCATTGCACTGCCCACTTATGTCGTCCCGAAGGGCAAGGTGCTGCCACTGGACCTCGTGTCCACCACTGGCACCCCAAAGACCGAAGGTAATCTGCTAGATTCCGGCGCACTAGCTTCCGGCAAGCCGGTCGGCGACAACAAGGACAAGCCCGAGTGCAAGGGCGACAATCCGCAGGTCAAGTGCTTTATCAACAAGGGGCTCGAGATGCAGTCCCAGCGTTTTACGACCGCACAGGAGCCCTCGGACGATAAGGTCGTGACTTTCGAGGCCGGCCAGACTTTGTTCCGTACGGACAGGAAGGAGCCGAAGAACCTGATTAGCGCCTCCATCGACCACGTCACCCTGGATCGCAAGACCCAGATGCCTGTGCCAGACCCGACTTCCTCCGTGGAACTGAACGCACCAGCGCTGGATGCAGCGGCGAAGAAGGGCGAGGACGAAGAGGTTGAGACCTCCGTGGCGCCGTTTACCCGCCCCGGTATCACCTACCAGTTCCCGATGGGCACTGACCGTAAGTCCTACGACTACTTCGACATGCAGATCCTAAAGACCCAGCCGATCGACTACGTCGGCGAGGAGGAGCAGGATGGCGAGAAGGTCTACCGCTTCGAGCAGACCGTTCCCCCAACCGAGCTGTACCCGGCTCTGCGTGAGCGCCTGGAGGCCGATGGTGAGCTGTCCAAGGGCGACGAGGGCACCCTGGCTGCGCTGCGCCTAAAGTTCCCGGCGAAGGTGTGGGGCCTGAGCGAGGACGAGATTAAGAACAAGTCCGCCGAAAACAAGGACGACAAGAAGGACGCCGACAAGAAAGACGAAGAAGGCGCCGACAAAAAGGAAGACCTCGGCCCTGAGGTCGAAATGTCCCGCTACTACACCGTCCACCGCGTGCTGCGCGTGCAGCCGGATACCGGCGTGATCGTCAACGGCTCCGAGGAAGTCTTCCAGTACTACGCACAGGACGACGAGGACGCTCAGCGCATCTACGAAAACAAGGAAGAAGAGATCAAGAATCCGACCCGCACCGCCGTGTACTTCCCCGGCGCGTGGGACGATGAGTCTCGCAAGCAGCAGATGAGCAAGGCCAGCGACGGCATCAAGAAGATGAAGCTCATGGGCACCATCCTGCCGTGGATTCTAGGCGCAGTCGGCCTGATCCTTCTGGTTATCGGCTGGATTGCTCACCGTTCAGCCCGCCTGGCAGGCAAATAATCCCCGCTGAACTACTAGACTATTGACTGTGAATTCGCAGTCGCTTAAGACCACCGCCAAGCGCGATAGCCTGATCGTGCTGGGGTGGTCTTTTGTAGTTTCCGTAGTTACTCTGTGGCCGTTTTGGTTGGGGCTGCGCCCCGACCCCACCAAGGCTTATCTACTGCGGGACATGTTTGTTCCCCACTCGCTGCCGGATAACTCCAACAACCTGGGGATTAATGAGGGCGCTCCGCGTGCCCTACCGCAGGATGCGATCCTCGCCCTGTTTTCCCCGACTATCCCGGTGTCCTTCATCGCCAGCGCGCTTGTCATTGTCTCAAGTTTGATGGGGTGTTTCTTTGCGGCCAAGATGGTGCGGGGGATGGCAGAGGGACGGCTATCAGCACAGCTATTGGCGGCACTTTTCGTCGTGTGGAACCCCTTTGTTATCGAGCGTTTTCTGCAAGGGCAATGGACTGTCGCCACTGCGGGAATGTTGCTGCCCGCCATCGCTTATCTATCCGCGGCTCGCCGCCACGGACTGCTTTATGTCGCGATCTGCCTTTGCGGTTTTGTCCCCACTGGCCTGATCTTGGCACTGATCACGGCGCTGGTTTTTGCTCCTTCACGCGGGGAACGCCTGCGCAGTTTGGCGGCGAGCGCTGTCGCTTCCCTTCCGTGGATGCTGCCGGCGCTGTGGATCTCCAATCCTTCGCAAACCCGCTCCGATGCACTGTCGGCTTCTCTGTTCTCCGCCCGTGGCGAATCGTTTCTAGGCCCCCTCGCCTCCACCATGGGACTTTCCGGTGTGTGGAATGCTGAGGCTTCCCCACCTTCTCGCACCTTGATGTCCGTGGTCATCGGCATGCTGTTGTGCGTAGTGTTGCTGCTCGGCTTTAAAGAGCTGTGGCGCGTCTACCGAGCCGCCGCGGTACTGACGGTTCTTGCCTTAGTGACGCCCCCTCTGCTGGCCACTCCTTGGGGCGTGGATGTTATGGGCTTTGCCATTAGCCATGTGCCCGGTGCGGGCATGTTCCGCGATACAACCAAGTTCGTTTGCCTGGCCATCCCCGGTTTTGTGCTTCTCCTGGCCGTCGCCGTGGAACGGCTGGATCCGCGCCGTGCACGGGAAAATTCTCCTAAGTCCACAGCTCCACCGAAGTGGGCGCCTCAGGCGGCGGCCGTGGGACTGGCGGCTGCGTGTGTCCTGACGGTTCCGGCCTTTCCTGCCGACATGGCCCCGCTGAAGCGTGTGGAGCTTTCCGATACTTGGAATCAAATGTCCAACATCATCTCTGGCGCGCCCAAGGGAAAGATTGTGCTGCTACCGCCCGGCAATTACCGCACCCGAAACAACCGACCACACGTGGCTCCTGGGCTGAAGCTCTTGCCGGGCTCGCCGATGGATCCGGGGTTTTTGATCGTCGATGGTCACGTGGTCGACGGCAACCCGGCCAGCATGGCGATCCTGTCTGACCTTATGAGCGGCAAGAACACCCTGAAACGCAACGGCGTGAGCTGGGTGCTGGTGGACTGGTACTCCGTCAACGATGGGGAAGCGATGGCTAAAGCTATGCAGGTGCTGAACTCGAAGGGAATCCGCCGAGTCTTAAGCTCCGATAACTACGAGCTTTTCCGGGTACAAAGTCCGACACTTCCGCACAACCCTGTGCAGGATCGCGCACCGCTGTACGTGGGCATGACTTTCTACTGGATGCTCATGATGTGGGGAATGTGCTTGTGGCTATGGCGCACAATCCAGGGGCAGACTAGTGCTCGGCCTCCTCGCGCAGCAGTTTCTCCCATGAAGCTCCGGTAGCTTCCCAGGAGAACTCCCGCGCACGGCGCTGCGCGGCACGCCCCATTGCCCGGCGCTTCTCGGGGTTGTCCAGGAGAAACTCCACCGCGTTCATCAGCCCACCTGGCGAATCGCACAGCAGACCGGTTTCCCCGTCAATAACAGAATCCCGCAGCCCGGCAGAAGACTCATAACCCACGGTTGGCACTCCGTGTTGCCCGGCCTCAATGACGGCTAGACCCCATCCTTCCTTCCGGGAAGGCATTACGTGCACCGAGGCGCGGTTGAGGATTCGGTGCTTCAACTCCTCGGACACGTAGCCGTGGAAGATCACCAGCGGTTCGATGCCCAGCTCGCGGGCATAGTCCCGCAGACGGTCGGCCCACCACCCGTCGCCGATAACGTCCAGGCGTACGTTCGGATGGGTGCGCGCCACCGCGGCTACCGCGTCGAGCGCATGTTCAATCTGCTTGTGGGGCACCAGTCGAGAAAGCGCCACCAAGTGAATCGTCGGTTCTTCAATGGCATCGTCGGAGTTGGGGTTAGGGGCGTCCGGAATCAAAGAGGAAGCAACCGGATCCACGCCGTTACGAATGATCTCAATATTGCCGCGAGGCACACCCAACTCGATAAACTCCTCGGCCGACGGTGCCGAGACAGTGACCCAACGGCGACGGCGGTGGATCCATGGCGAGAGAGTCGATTCGATAAACCACCCGATACGGGAGAGCACCGGGCCTGCGACAGACCACTGCTCACGGTGGCAGTGGTGGGTGAGCACGACCGTGGGGGCGCCCGCTACGAGGGAGGCGAAGAAAGGCACACCGTTTTGTGTATCCACCACCACATCTGGGCGCCCGATATCCGCTAACGGCCCCCGCCCCCGACGTGCGGCAAGAATCGCAGCTAGGGCACGCAAGTAGACCGTTAAGTTTCCGCCCCCACGGGAGAAGCGGAAGTTGGGGCTCAGCTGTTCCGAACGAGACGCACCGGAGTAGTGTGCCGTGCGGAAAACTACCTGGTGGCCTTGGTCGGCGAGGTACTGCCCGACTCGCTCCAAATAACGCTCACTGCCGCCACCTTCGGGGTGGTTCGTGTCGCGCCAACAGAGAAGCAGTACTTTCATGATGAACACTATTCTATCCATCCCTGCCTGCACCTTTGAGGGCTTTGGCGAATCTTTAGCGAAACCTGCGCGCAATCGCCTCGCAACCTGAAAAAATGGACACTCGATGAGCCTTAACAACCACCCCTCTCGGCAGCGCACAGCGTTGAGCGTCTTCCGTCGCCGTGCGACGCTACGCCGTTCTTTTGGCCTGCTGAATGATTTCAAATACGAGCAAACTCGCCCGGATATTTTCTACGGCCACCTAGCTGCGGACACGGTCGGATTGATCCGGGACGTTTACGCCGGCGTGCGTGGCTTAACAGCTAGTGCAGCTGAAGAGCCTTTGCATGGCGCAAAGATCCTGGACGTCGGCGGCGGACCCGGCTACTTCGGCGTGGCCTTCGACAAAGCCGGCGCGGATTATTACACCTGCGAACCGGACGTCGGCGAGATGGCCGCCGCAGGTATTAAGCTGCAGACCTCGGTGCGGGGTTCGGGGCTGGATCTACCTTTTGTTAGTGACGCCTTCGACATCACCTACTCTTCCAATGTCGCCGAACACGTGCCGGATCCGTGGCGGATGGCGGACGAAATGCTACGGGTGACGAAACCCGGCGGAGTAATGATCTACAGCTACACGGTGTGGTTGGGTCCGTTCGGCGGGCACGAAACCGGCCTATGGCAGCACTACGTGGGCGGGGAGTTCGCAGCCCGGCGCTATGAGCAGAAGATGGGCAAGCCGCCGAAGAACCGTTGGGGCGAAAGCCTGTTTAACGTTTCGGCCTCTGAGGGTTTGGAATACGGCCGCAAGGTGCACGCCCGCGCGGATGATTCCGCCGAGCTCGTGGCCGCTTTCCCGCGGTATCACCCGTGGTGGGCATGGTGGATGGTGAGGGTTCCAGGGCTACGCGAGTTCGCGGTCTCGAACTTGGTGTTGGTCTTTCAAAAGCGCTGATTCCCCAGCTATTCCCCCACGATCCACCTCAACGGGGGCACCACGTGGGGCATAAAAGGGGCAGGAAAAGACATAAGACTACAACTATTTCCCCAAAGAACGGGTAATGTGGCGTGAGACACAAGGTTAGTGCTTTGCGCGTACAAATCACTAACAAATCACTGTCGAGAACGATAGGAAATAGGACTGACATGACCAGTAACACTGGCGCCCCAGAGGCATTCATTTACGACGCCGTCCGCACCCCGCGTGGCAAGGGCAAGCCGGGCGGCTCCCTGCACACCGCAAAGCCCGTCGACCTGCTCTCCGGTCTGATCGAGGCAATCATTGAGCGCAACCCGGGCATCGACCCTAACCGCATCAGTGACGTCATCGCTGGCTGTGTCACCCCCGTCGGCGACCAGGGCATGGATATCGCCCGCACCGCCGCACTGAACGCCGGCCTGCCGTACACCGCCACCGGCCTCCAGGTGAACCGCTACTGCGCCTCCGGCCTGACCGCCGTGAACCTTGGTGCCCAGAAGATCCGCTCCGGCTGGGACGACCTGGTCTTCGTCGGTGGCGTGGAGTCCATGTCCCGCGTCCCAATGGGTTCCGACGGCGGCGCCCTGGCCATGGATCCGGCCTCCAACTTCTACAACGACTTCATCCCTCAGGGCATCTCCGCTGACATCATCGCCAGCCTGGACGGCCTGACCCGCGAGGATCTGGACACCTTCGCAGCTCGATCCCACGAGCGCGCATCCAAGGCCTGGGAAGAAGGCCGCTTCGACCGCACCGTCGTTCCGGTGAAGGATCAGAACGGCGTGACCCTGCTGGACCGCGACGAGACCATCCGCCCCGGCACCACCGTCGAGGGTCTGTCTGGCCTGAAGCCCGCCTTCGCCATGATCGGCGACCAGGGTGGTTTCGACGCTGTCGCACAGACCAAGTACCCGCAGTTGGAGCGCATCAACCACCTGCACCACGCAGGTAACTCCTCCGGCATCGTCGACGGCGCAGCGCTGCTGGCCATCGGTTCCGAGCAGGCCGGTAAGGACTTCGACCTTACCCCGCGCGCCCGCGTTGTCTCCGTCGCTACTTCCGGTGTGGAGCCGACCATCATGCTGACCGCCCCGGCCCCAGCTTCCCGCGCCGCTCTGGCCAAGGCGGGCCTGAAGCCCGAGGACATCGACATCTGGGAGATCAACGAGGCTTTCTCCTCCGTCGTACTGCGTGCACAGCGCGAGCTGAACATTCCGGACGAGAAGCTGAACGTCTCCGGTGGCGCCATCGCCATGGGTCACCCGCTCGGCGCCACCGGCGCGATCATCACCGGTACCGCTGTCGACGAGCTGCACCGCACCGGCGGTCGCTACGCCCTGATCACCCTCTGTGTCGCAGCTGGCATGGGTGTGGCCACGATCATCGAGCGCGTCTAACCGACCTTTCCCGCAAACCAAAAGCACCAGAAACACTCAAAATTTTCCTCTGACTTCCTCCCGCGAACGGATGCGTGAGGGCGTCAATACATAAAACAAGGAGCATCACACATGAGCATGTTCAAGTGGGACCAGGATGGCGACGGCATCGTAACCATCACCATGGACGACCCGAACCAGCCGGTCAACACCATGAACGACACCTTCCAGGGCGAGCTGCCCGAGCTCGTGGAGAAGCTGCAGGGCGCAGTGGAATCCGGCGAGGCCAAGGGCGTAGTTATCACCTCTGCAAAGAAGACCTTCTTCGCAGGTGGCGACATCAAGTCGATGATCAAGTCCACCCCGGAAGATGCAGAAGCAATCACCAAGCAGATCGACGGCATGAAGGCCGGCCTGCGCGCCATCGAGACCCTCGGCGTGCCGGTTGTCGCCGCCATCAACGGTGCGGCTCTCGGCGGTGGCCTGGAGATCGCGCTGGCTACCCACCACCGCATTGCTTCTGACGCCAAAGGCCTGAAGGTTGGCCTGCCAGAGGTCACCCTGGGTCTGCTGCCGGGTGGCGGCGGTGTGACCCGCGTGGTTCGCATGCTGGGTCTGCAGGACGCACTGATGAAGGTCCTGACCACCGGACGCCAGTTCCGTGCAGAGGACGCACTGAAGACCGGCCTGATCGACGAGATCGTCCCGGCTGACCAGCTGGTCGACGCTGCGAAGAAGTGGATCAAGGAGAACCCGGAAGCTACCCAGCCATGGGACCAGAAGGGCTTCAAGATCCCGGGTGGTACCCCGACCAGCCCGAAGCTGGCACAGTTCCTGCCCTCCTTCCCGGCTAACGTGACCAAGCAGATCAAGGGCGCACCGATGCCGGCTCCGAAGGCCATCCTGAAGGCCGCCGTTGAGGGCGCACAGCTGAAGAACATCGAAGAGGCCACGGCCGTAGAGACCCGTTACTTCGTGGAGCTGGTCACCGGCACGACCTCCAAGAACATGATGCAGGCATTCTTCTTCGACCTGCAGTACTGCAACGGTGGCGGCTCCCGCCCGAAGGACGTCGAGAAGAAGCAGTTCAAGAAGCTGGGCATGGTTGGTGCCGGCATGATGGGCGCAGCGATCGCCTACGTGGCAGCAAAGGCTGGCATGGAGGTCGTGCTGAAGGACATCAAGATGGAGGCCGCTGAGAAGGGCAAGTCCTACTCCGAGGGCCTGGAGGCCAAGGCGCTGAAGCGCGGCAAGACCACCGAGGAGAAGTCCAAGGCCCTGCTGGACCGCATCAAGCCCTCCGTTGACTACTCCGACTTGTCCGACTGTGACATCGTGATCGAGGCCGTGTTCGAGAACACCGAGCTGAAGCACAAGGTCTGGGCAGAGATCGAGGCAGCCGTGCCGGAGGATTGTGTGCTGGGCTCCAACACCTCTACCCTGCCGATTACCGAGCTGGCTACGGGCGTAAAGCGCCCGAAGGACTTCATCGGCATCCACTTCTTCTCCCCGGTCGACAAGATGCCGCTGGTGGAGATTATCAAGGGCGAGGAGACCTCCGACGAGACCCTGGCTGCGGCCCTGGACTTCACCGGCCAGATCCGCAAGACCCCGATCGTCGTCAACGACTCCCGTGGCTTCTACACTTCCCGCGTTATCGGCTTCTTCCTGAACGAGGCTATGCGCATGCTGGCTGAGGGCATCGACCCGGCAGTGATCGAGGCCGCTGGCCGCCAGGCCGGCTACCCGGCACCGCCGCTGCAGCTGCAGGACGAGCTGAACCTGAAGCTGGCCCGCAAGATCGGCTCCGAGACCCGTGCTGCCCAGGAAGCCGCTGGCCTCACCGTCGACGACGGTGGCGTAACCGAGATTGTGGACAAGATGCTGGACGTCTACGACCGCCCCGGCAAGCTGGAGGGCAAGGGCTTCTACGAGTACAACGAGGAAGGTCGCCGTGCCGGCCTGTGGCGTGGCCTGTGGGACGAGCTGGGCGCTGGCAAGGTGAAGGTCGCCGACGCCGAGTCCACCGTTGCTGGCCACGGCCTGGATTCCGCCACCGTCGGCGCTGCCAAGAAGGCTGCTACTGATTCCACCGGCGTATCCGCTGGCTCCAACGTTCCGGCTGACGCACCGGCCTTCATCGACCTGGTCGAGCGCCCGCTGTTCGCGGAGGCTCTGGAAACCCAGAAGTGCATCGACGAGGGCGTGCTGACCTCCGATGCGGATGCCAACATCGGCTCCATCATGGGTATCGGCTTCCCGGCATGGACCGGTGGTACCCGTCAGTACATCAAGAACTACGACCGCCCGGCCGCTGCCGTTCTGCCTGAGGGCAAGGTGGCAGACCGCGACGGTGGCGACTACCCGACCCGCGGCGTTGCAGGCTTCGTTGCCCGCGCTGAGGAGCTGGCCGCTAAGTACGGCGAGCGCTTCACCCCGCTGGAGTCCCTGAAGAAGTAGTTCTTCCTCCCCTTTTAGGTAATAGTCCCGGTTAATGGTTCCGCGGAGCCATTAATCGGGGCTAGTCTTTTACCTCTGTCTTGTGCAGCTGCTCGTCTAGATCCTCCGGATCCAGGTTCGCCTGCGAGAACGCGCTGGTCAACGGTAGTCGCAGCTCCAGGTCAGTTCCAGGGCACAGTTCGATCTTGCCCTCCTCCAGGGTGAAATCCAGCACATGCCCGCCGACGGTGCGCGAGTCGTCGATGAAGTGCACGTGGCAGCCGGGAACAGAGATCCCCTTCTCATAGACCGGAGTGCGGAAGCCCGCAATAATGCCCGTCACGTCGGTGAAGTGCTGCTCGGCGTCATCCTCCGTAACCTGCACCATCGGCCGATACGGCGGTTCCTGCTTGATTACGGTGCGCGTCACCACGCTACTAAAGTGCCCGGTAATGCGGACGGCGTACATGTAATTCGAGGAGGGAGTCATGCCGTCGATGAACTTCGATAGGTCCGCGCGGCGGATGTTCTCCGGTGCGCGGCGGCGGATGCGTGGCACGAAGTTGGTGGCCACGGCATAAGGGCTACAGGTCTCCAGATCCGCGCGGGTGGCGGTGCCGTCGTGGCGCAGCTGATAGCAAACGCCGTCGATGATCACCATTTCGCCATCCAATGCGTCGAATGTTCCGAGCCCGAAGTTGCCCTTGCCCAGCAGCTCTCCGACGGTCATCTCGCCGTCGTAAATACCGTCCAGGAGGGCGGTCATCAGGGAGTTCTGAAAGATTGTGTGCCTGGTTACCGGTGAATCGCTCATGCCCCCATTGTTGCTGGTGCCACCGGCCATTCGCTTTTTGGTGACGCCACTCATTCCCCAGGCACCCCGAAGCGGGGGAGACTAGCAGCCCTTCTTCACGGTAATCGTCCAACCGGCGTCGGTGGTCTGCTCAAAGTTCGTGACCTCATGGCCATCGTTGGCAGCCCATCGCGGGATGGCGTCCGTCGCCTGCGTGCAGTCGAAATCGATCTGCAGTGAATCACCGACGGCAAGGTCAGACATTGCCGCCTTCGCGTCTACCAGCGGGAAAGGGCATACCGCACCGAGGGTGTCGAGCTTATAGGTCCGCTCGCCGACTAGCTGGAGGCCGTTGTCTACCTCATCGCTTTTCGACGCCACAGCCTCCGCCGCCGTAGATTTCCGATCTAGCAGGAGCGTTCCGGTGGTTTGGAACCCCAGCTGAGCAGCCATGGACCCGTGGTCTGCAGCACTCGTTCCAGTGCTGGTGGGATTTACGTTGCGCGGTTTGGTCTGAGTCTGGCCAGGCACCGCGTCGGTGGGTTTGAGCCACAGCTTGGAGGCAATGCCGATTCCGATGGCGATGAACAACAGCGCAACCCATCCCTGGTAGCTGAACAGGGAGGTCTGCACCATGCCGTTGCCCACGGTGCAGCCACCCGCAGCGGACGCGCCCACACCCATCAGCACACCGCCGATAACGGAGCGGACGGCCTGTTCGGCGGAAGGAACGCGCAGCCGGAATTCTCCCGACGCCTTGGCCGCGAAGAACGCTCCTACTAGGAGGCCAAGCACCAGCATGACTCCCCAGTCGACCTTGTCTTCACCGCCAATGAGGAACTTCGACAGGTTGGACGAGGGGCTGGTAATACCCAGGCCGTCGTTACGTCCGGTCGCTGCCGACAGCGGCCATGCGAGCACTCCCAGCGCACCGATGATCGCTGCGGTCGGGTAGAAATGCCATGGCTTCTCTGCGAGTACGTGCGCCAAGCCAGTTTTCTTTGGCTTCAGCGTTGCCATCGTGGGCGCCTTAGCTTCCTGCGAAAGGAAGTGCCGGGTAAGAAAGGCCACACCGATGGCGAAGGGAATCACTAGCCACCAGACGGAGATACCTAGAGAACCGTGGATGGTGGTTATGGGCAGCTTCCAGCTTCGCAATCCCTCATTGAGGAAGTTCAGCGCGCCACCCTTCATAGCCGCAGCGCTTCCCGCATAGAACACAAGGGCAAGCCACGAACCGATGAGGCCTTCTGCCGAGCGGTACCAGGTGCCAGACGCGCAACCGCCGGCCAACACGATTCCTGCGCCGAACAGCAACCCACCGAGAACCACTGCTATTGGAGCAAAGGACTTGTACTCCGGAGTGATCACACCCGCAGAAGTGAGAGCGGCAAGGCCAACGGCATGTACGGCGATAACGATGAGCAGTGCGTTAAAGCCGCGCCACGTCTTGTTGAGGAAAATGTCGCGGATCATGCCGGTGACGCAGAACCGTCCGCGCTGCATAACCCAGCCAAGGACAGCACCTAAAGCTAGTCCGGTGAGAATCATGGGCTCCCCTACTCTAAATCCAAAAAGTGAACCGATCTGTCTATTTTGTTCCGGTCATATTAGCGCTCGTCACCCCTCCCCACAAAGCTATAGCGCCCAAAAGTGACCCAATAAACATTGATAACGACCCCAACCCAATCCCATAACCCAAGACCAATGCAAACCTATAAATCGTGGATAATTTACAAGGTCGATGCTATAATGGGTGGTGGATCGCAATGGCGCCACCCGCGTTTCCTACTCGGAATCCATTTCAACTCCACAACAGAGCTGAAGAAAGGGTTGAAGAAAGTAGGTAGGCTATGGGGCGACGGTTGCGAAAAACTGCCAAACAAATCCATCGAAGCCAAGCCCTTAGGAGGCACAACATGTCCCTCATCAACACCGAGATTCTGGACTTCACCAACCCCGCCTTTTTCAACGGTGAATTCACCGAAGTATCCAAGGACGACGTCCTGGGCAAGTGGTCCATCTTCTTCTTCTACCCGGGTGACTTCACCTTCGTCTGCCCCACCGAGCTGGGCGACCTGGCTGACCACTACGAGGAGCTGAAGGGTCTGGGCGTAGAGGTTTACGCCGTTTCCACCGACTCCCACTTCGTGCACAAGGCATGGCACGCAGAGTCCGATCAGGTCGGCAAGGTGAACTACTACATGCTGGGCGACTCCACCGGCCAGCTGACCAACAACTTCCAGAACATGCGCCCGGGCGCCGGCCAGGCTGACCGCGCTACCTTCCTGGTAGACCCAGAGGGCAAGATCCAGTACATCGAACAGACTGCCGAGGGTATCGGCCGCGACGCTTCCGAGCTGGTCCGCAAGGTCAAGGCTGCTAAGTACGTCGCAGAGCACCCAGGCGAGGTCTGCCCCGCCAAGTGGGAAGAGGGCGAAGACACCCTGACCCCGGGCATCGACCTGGTTGGCAAGATCTAACAAACCCTTATCCCCCGCTGCATAGAAGCGGGAAACCCACGGCGGGCAGGGCTTTCCATTTACGGATCCCGCCCGCCGTTTTTAGTGCCCCTAATAGAAAACACAACGCCTCCTCCCCCGAAGAACCCACCGTGGCGCAATACCCGATTGGGGTGGCGTCAATAGGAAGAAAGAAAGAGAGAGCCTCACATGGCTAAGCAACTTTTGGATGACAACCTGCGCAAACAACTAGGCCAACTCGTCCCGCGCATTACCGAGGACATCGAGCTGGTATACGGCCTAGATGACCGATCGGCTTCCGAAGACCTGGAGAAGTTGCTGCAGGACATCGCCGGGCTGTCCGATAAGATCACCACACGCCGCGACGACGAAGCACACGAGCGCAAGCCCGCCTTCAGCATCGTGCGGACTGGAAGCGATATCTCCGTAACCTTCGCAGGCATTCCGATGGGCCACGAGTTCAGCTCCCTGGTGCTGGCGCTACTGCAGGTCGGCGGCAACCCGATCAAGGAAGACCAGGACCTCATCGAGCAGGTAGAAAACCTGGACGGAGACTACGAGTTCGTCACCTACATGTCCCTGACCTGCCAGAACTGCCCGACCGTCGTACAGGCGCTCAACACCATGGCGGTGCTGAACCCGCGCATCAAACACACCGCGGTGGAAGGCTCGCTATTCCAGGACGAAGTGAAGGAGAACAACGTCCTGGCCGTGCCGACCATCTACCTCAACGGGGAGGAGTTCGGCCAAGGGCGCACCACCATCGAGGACTTCGTGCGCAAGCTGGACACTGGTTCCGCCGCGCGCGAGGCGAAGAAGCTGAACGAAAAAGAGCCCTTCGAGGTGCTGGTCGTCGGCCAAGGTCCGGCGGGCGCGGCAGCCTCCATCTACGTTGCCCGTAAGGGACTGAACGTAGGCCTGGTCGGTGAGCGCTTCGGCGGCCAAGTGCTGGACACGAACGCGATCGAGAACTTCATCTCTGTGCCGCGCACCGAAGGCCCACAGCTGGCGGCGGAGTTCGAAGAGCACGTCGGCCAGTACGACATTGACGTGGTGAAGGCCCAGGCTGCGACCGGGCTGACCCCTGCCGCCGAGGAAGGTGGCCTGCACACGGTGCACTTTGGGGATGACGCCACCCTGCGCGCCCGTGCCCTGGTAATCGCCACGGGCGCACAGTGGCGAACTCTGGGCGTTCCAGGCGAGGAGGAGTACCGCAACAAGGGTGTGACCTTCTGCCCACACTGCGATGGCCCGCTGTTCAAGGGGAAGCCAGTTGCCGTGATCGGTGGCGGAAACTCGGGCATCGAGGCTGCACTGGACCTTGCAGGTGTGGTGAAACACGTGACGGTGCTGGAGTTCGGCGAGGCCTGCCGTGCCGATGACATCCTGATGGAGCACGTGAAGGAGACTGCGAACATCGACGTGATCACCTCCGCCGCTACCACGGAAATTGTGGGTGACGGCAAGAACGTCACGGGTCTGAAATACACCGACCGGACCAATGACGAAGAGAAGTCGCTGGAGATTTCCGGTGTATTCATCCAGATCGGCCTGGTGCCGAATACTCAGTGGCTGGACGAATCCGGCCTGGAGCTGAACAAGATGGGTGAGATTGTGGTGGACGAGCACAATGCCACCAGCATCCCCGGCGTTTATGCTGCTGGCGACTGCACCGCCGTGCCTTTCAAGCAGATTGTGATTGCTCAGGGTGCCGGCGCGAACGCGGGCTTGGGCGCCTGGCAGTACACGGTGACTGCGCCGAAGGCCTAGGGACTGGGTGCGCCGAAGGCCTAGCTGGTCTGACGGCGCGGTCTGGCTGCGCAGCCTGGCGGTAACTGCTGCGTGGCGGGGCTGCGCGACCTGGCGGTAACCGCTGCGCGCCACACCAGTCCCATCAGCCCCACTGAGCTATCTACCCCCCCTCCAATAATGGAAATGGGCAGCGACTCAAGGGTGGCGAAGTGGGGTGTTGGCTCAAATGTCGCTAGAACGAGAATACGTTACTGCGAATAATTTGCATTACCACAAAACCGCAGTTCAGAGACCTGCAGCCGGTCAGGGGACCATGGCGCATGGTTGCGCATTCCCGTTCTAACGACATTTCCGATTCTGTAGCCACTCCACACACCCGGAACCCCCCTCTACAAAACAGGTTTTTATCCACCGCGGAGCTCCCCCCCCCAGCCGCAAAGAGCCAACATCTCTCGCTACAGGGAGCCAGTTTGACTGCGCCACGGGGTGCCGGGTTGCGCTTTGTGGGCTACCTATTTGCCAGCCTCGGCAATCTTCCTGATAGTCGCGAGCGTTTCGGGAATCCCCACCAGGGCAGCTTCGCGGCGCTTCTCCGCTTCCGATTCGCCCTGGTCACCCCACTTCTTGAAGAATGCAGCTCGGCCGGCCTCGTGAAAATTCCAATCCTCATAGAGTCGCGTACGCATGCCCGCACCGTTGCCCGCAGCCCCACCGAGCAGCTCCACACGGTAGCCCCAGCGCACGAAACCGCCAGGCTGAGCATCCGGCCCAACCACCCATGCGAATTCGTGCGGGCGATCCGCTGCTACAACTTGGGATACTGTTTCCCAGGTACGCTCGGACGTTTCGTTGGTTCCCTTGAAACGACTCCCCACCTGGCCAGGTTCGCCCAGCCACTCGCAGCGCTTACACGTTGGCGACCATTCTCCGGTGCGGGTGACATCGGAGATTAGCTCATAGACTTCCTCCGGTGTGGCATCGATATCAATGAAATCGCTAACCACCCATCGGCTGACCTGCTGTGATTGCTGGTCATGCCGAGTCTGATCTTCTGCGGTCTGATCTTCGGTGCTCATGCCTCCCAGACTAGAGCACCGGGGACTTCGAGACTGGCGCTTTAGTCAACGCGCGAGCACTGGTTCGAGCAACACACTTCTTTAGTCGTTCCAGACCTGCACAGCACCTTCGTGACCAGTCATTACGACTGTCACGATCACTGCAATCGCAGCAATCACAGCAACGACGCGCAGCACATTGGCCAGCCAAGTAGGCAGAGAAGCGAAGCGGTCGACAAGGAAGAACCCGACAACTGCAACAAACAACACAATCACACTGACAATGAGGAAATTCGCGTACTCCGCATGCTTTGCGAGCGGTCCTGGATCACCTTCAGAAAAGCCCTGCATTTCTAGCAAAGCTTCGCCAGATACACGCGCCAGCCAGGTGAATGGCAAAGCCAGAAGGTTTGTGGCGACAGCGCTGCGGACGATGGTCTTACTCTGCGGGCGAAAACCCACGCAATACTGAAGCTCGCAGCAAGTGGTGCAAATACCACTGCGGCGTGGATAAACAGAGAGTGACCGGGTACCCCGGCAATCGTTGAAAACGATTCCACAAGTATCCGCACTAGTTTTGTTAGCCGCAAGCAATCACATGCTGCCCTAACTGAGCTAATCCTCGCGTTACTTCACAGCAAAGGGTGCCGGGAGAGTTTCTCTCCCGGCACCCTTTGCTCGGAAGCGTCTAGTGGACGCAAGCGCAAACCACGTGCGCTAGGGCACAGCTACTTCGCAGCCTGCACGCGATCCTTGAGACCATTGAACTCGTCCCAGACCTCGGACGGAACCTTCGGACCGAGGAACTTCAGCCATTCCTCGTTGTCCGCCAGGTCGCGCTCCCAATCAGCTGGGTTCACCGCCAGCGCCTCGCGGATGTCCTCCTCGGTCTCCTTCAGGCCATCGGTGTAGATGTCCTCATAGCGAGCGGTGTAGCCAACGACGGTCTCGTCAGCCTCAACGCGCCCCTCGATGCGGTCGATGATCCACTTCAGCACGCGAGAGTTCTCGCCGAAGCCCGGCCACAGGAAGCGGCCGTCCTCGCCACGGCGGAACCAGTTGACCAGGAAGACCTCCGGCATCTTGTCGCCGCCCTTGTTGCCCATATCGATCCAGTGCTGCAGGTAGTCACCGGCGTTGTAGCCGATGAACGGCAGCATAGCCATCGGGTCGTGGCGCAGGGAGCCCACAGCAGCCTCGGCAGCAGCGGCAGTCTGGCCGGAAGCCAGAGTAGCGCCGATGAAGGTGGCGTGGTTCCAGTCGCGTGCCTGGGTAACCAGCGGCACGGTGTCCGCACGGCGACCGCCGAACAGGATGGCGGAAACCGGCACACCCTTCGGGTCGTTGAACTCCGGTGCGGCAACCGGGCACTGCTCGATTGGCACGCAGTAGCGGGAGTTCGGGTGTGCGGCCTTGTTGCCGGAATCCGGGGTCCAGTCGTTACCCAGCCAGTCAATGAGGTGCTGCGGCTCGCCCTCCTTGGACTCCCACCACACGTTGTTGTCGTCGGTCAGGGCAACGTTGGTGTACAGGGTGTTGCCCGGCTCCATGGACTTCATTGCCATCGGGTTGGAGGCGTAGTTGGTACCCGGTGCCACGCCGAAGAAGCCGTTCTCCGGGTTCACCGCGTACAGGCGACCGTCCTCGCCGAAGTGCAGCCATGCAATGTCGTCGCCGACGACCTCTGCGCGCCAGCCCGGGATGGTCGGCTGGATCATGGCCAGGTTGGTCTTGCCACAAGCAGATGGGAAAGCTGCGCAGATGTAGTAAGCCTTGTCCTCCGGGCTGATCAGCTTCAGGATCAGCATGTGCTCGGCCATCCAGCCCTCGTCACGTGCCATAGCCGAGGCGATGCGCAGGGCGTAGCACTTCTTAGCCAAGATGGCGTTACCACCGTAGCCAGAGCCAAAGGACCAGATCTCACGATCCTCAGGGAACTGGGTGATGTACTTCGTGTCGTTGCACGGCCAAGTCGAATCTTCCTCGCCGGGCTCCAGCGGAGCACCTACAGAGTGCAGCCCCTTAACGAACTCGCCGTTCTCACCGATCTTATCCAGCGCTTCCTTACCCATGCGGGTCATAATGCGCATGGACATAACCACGTACGGGGAGTCCGTAATCTCGATACCCAGCTTCGGAGACGGATCGGTAATCGGACCCATGCAGAAGGGCACGATGTACATACGACGCCCCTTCATGGAGCCGGAGAAGTGCTCGCGCATCTCCGCACGCATCTGCTCCGGATCCATCCAGTTGTTGGTGGGACCTGCGCCTTCCTCGGTCTTGGAGCAGATAAAGGTGCGGGACTCCACACGCGCAACGTCAGACGGGTTGGAGCGAGCCAGGAAGGAGTTCGGCTGCGCCTTTTCGTCCAGCTTGATCAGGGTACCCTGCTCAACCAGCTGCTCTGCCAGCTGATTCCACTCCTCCTCGGAGCCGTCACAGAACACGACTGATTCTGGCTGAAAAAGCTCCACGGCCTCCTCGATCCAGTTCAGCATTTCCTGGTTCTTGGTGGGCGCCTCGCCGACAAGTCCTCGAATGGTCATCGATATTCTCCCTACGTTATTTCTTCCCACAACCCGACTTAGCCGTCCGTATGTTTAAAACGTCCAGTTCAAACCCCGGCTGCATTCACCTAAAGTCTACTAAATCCTGTGGTTCTTGGGCGTTCGATATAGCTGCTATCTGTAATTTTCCGGGCCTGCACTACGGCACAAGAGCCCCTTATGCCTCCAGACTATCGCGAAGCAACGCGGCGATGTTTTGGTTCCACACGGAGTGGACGCAGGTCACACCCTCACTAACCCCATTGCCCCCGATCAACGCATTTCCAAGCATCCGTTTCCCAACGAGACCTCCCCGGATTGGGGGTGTCGCTGTTGCCTCTTGATGACGCCCCCTCCGCCTCCGCGGGCTCTATCCACCGCCAGGCTGACCATTGTCCGTCATAGGAGACTGAGGAAACATAATCCACCTTGCCGTCACCATCCGTATCAGAAAGGATGCTCATCCCCTGGTCGTCGGCAATCGTGACGGACTCTTCCACTCCAGTGCTATAAGCTCCACCGGCCCCGCTGTATCCTTCACTGGTTTCAGCACTGTTGGCACCGGCACCCCAACCACCGTGGCCGGGCGCCCGATTCGGGTCGTGAGCATGCGGATCGCTGAGGTTCAGCTCGTTGACGTAGTACTCACGGCCTTGGTACTCGACAGTCAGCCCGTCGCGAATCTCGCTCTCTCCGCCACCGTGCAGCTCGTTCCCGACGTGCAGCTCGTTTCCACCGATCAGATCGACCAGCGGATTCTGTGGCAGAGCCCCGCTGTTGTTGCCAATAATGTCCGCGTAATCGCCCGCACCGTCAAGGCTGAGGCCATCCCCTGGAAAATCACTCATGTCCATCCCTCCATATTCACCCCTGCATATTCATTAGCGATTCACTAGCGCGTCTTTATTGCCAGTTCGCGGATTCGAGGTGCGACCGGCGGAACCTCCAGCCGGGCGACCACCTCCGTCACCACCGTTGCCCAGTGGGTTCGCAGAGCCACACCCTCCTTGGCAACCCGGACTCGCAGCGCTGCGGATCGCTGCATTACCAGTCGCGCTCCCACCACAACCAAGGTCACGAACACTCCCACAAGGATTCCGGCAATTACGCCAAATAACCTGCCGACCATGGTGCCCAAACCCAGCCCGGCTGCCAGCCCAGCGGCGGCAGCCAACACCAAGCTCGCACGGGATCCCATTTCCACAGCAGGCCGGGCTGGAGCCTCCGCCTGTGCCTCCGGAAGCGCCGGGAACAACACACCTTGTTCCAATACCGCCAGCCGCAGCCGCGCCATAAACACCGCGTGCCGGTGCGCAAAACCTGCAGCTCCTCCTGCGCCCGAAACGCGCCCGTTCGTATCACCGGCGCCATCCAGCACCTCCTGGGCGATCCGCGTCGCACTCAAGCGCGTAGCGATACGCACACGATCTACACGCTCGGCATCCGCTCGGCGCGCTTGCATCTCCCACTCATTAAGGTCCACCCCCAGCGTGCGGATCCATTCACACACCTCCTCCACGGTGTCACACCACACCCATCCTGGAGTATCAGCCCATTCGGACGAGGGGGCGTCACTACCAAAGGGCCACAACAGCACCACGCCCATGGCTTGTGCAACGGCCCGGGCAACCTCGCGATCCTGTTGCGTCGAGCGACCTACCGCTGCCACGACAATGTCCGGGTGCCGCTCTGGACCAGCTCCCTCGATGACCTCTAGCCTCTCCCCCGCTTCTGCCGTGCTCTCTACTCGCGCACGCAGCGCCGCAGCGCACTCGGCCACGACACGCGCGTCCGGGCCGATGACCGAAATGGTCTTCAACATGATTGTTAAGTCCCCCACTTGGCTTAAGACATTCTGCAAACCATCTGCAAGAATGGTCGAGATGAATAATTCTGATAAAACGCCAGGCAGCCTTCCCCCAGGCCGACCTCTACAGACAGAGTTTAACGATGGTCGCGACTATCCGCGACTGGGAAACTTCAGCTTCCGTCGTGGCACCCTGACCGATAACCAGGAGGCTCTCTGGAACGAACACTGGCCCCACCTGGGCAAAGTCCTCGCCGACGAGGTCATCGACCTGCCTGAATGGTTTGGCCGAGAAGCTGAAACGATCGTGGAAATTGGCTCCGGAACCGGCACGTCCACCGCCGCAATGGCTCCCTTGGAAGCCGAAAAGAATATTGTTGCCGTCGAGCTTTACCGCCCTGGGCTGGCCAAACTGCTGGGCTCTGTTGTGCGCGGCGAAATCCACAATGTGCGCATGATCCGTGGCGATGGCGTGGAAGTCCTGCAGCGCATGTTCGCCCCCGAATCACTGTCCGGGGTACGCATTTACTTCCCCGATCCGTGGCCCAAGGCACGCCACCACAAGCGCCGCATCGTGCAATCCGGCACGCTGCACTTGATTGCTTCCCGCCTCAAACCCGGTGGCATTTTGCACATTGCTACCGACCACGCGGACTATGCCGAGTGGATCGACGAACTGGTGGAGGTGGAACAGCAGCTGGAATTCCTGGGCTGGCCGGAGGATCAGTCCGACATTCCGCAGCTCACAGATCGCCAGGTGATCACGAAGTTCGAGGGTAAAGGCCTGGACAAGGAGCACGTAATCCGCGAGTACCTGTGGCGGAAGAAATAGCTAACACGCCCTGATTGGTTTGCCATTCGCCCTGGTCGGATTCGTAGACTAAGGGGAACTTGAAAGGAAAGGATCACACGTTGTTTAGCTCTTGGGGCGATGTCGCTTACCGGTTCCGCCGGCTGATCCCACTGGTGATCATTGCGGCGATCCTGGTGCTGTATGTCGTCGCCGGGCTGAAACTGGCCGACCGGATGAGCCAGGAAGGTTGGGACGATCCCAACTCGCAGTCCACGAAAGCCGCGCAGATCGAGCAAGATGTTTTTGGTCGTGACGCCAACGGGGACATCATCCTGATGGTCACCAGCGATAAGCCGGGGGGTGCGACCTCGAACGAGGTGAAGCAAAACATCACCCGCCAAATCGAGCAGCTGCGTCAGGATCACCCCGATGAGATCGGCGGTGTGACCAGCTACTTCAACCGGGGCCCGGCTGCCATGGCCAACCCGGACGGCACCGCCGCGTTCGCTTCGATTGGGCTAAAGGGCGTGGAGGACGACGTACTAATCAACTTCCGCAAGATCGAGGATGATCTGCGGGCCATTAGCGCGCCTGGCGTGGACGTCAAGATTGCTGGCGCAACGGCGGTCTCCGATTCCCTGGACGAGGGCATGGCAGGCGATATCCACCGTGCCGAGGTCTACGCACTGCCTGCCGTGGGCTTATTGCTGCTGCTCGTTTTCGGTGGATTGATCGCCGCATTCATGCCACTACTGGTCGGTGGTCTGTCGATCCTGGGCTCCATGGGCGTGCTGGCGATCCTGGCCAGCTTCACGCAGATCAACGTTTTCGCGCAGTCCGTTGTAACTCTGCTGGGGCTGGGGCTGGCCATCGATTATGGCTTGTTCATGGTCTCCCGCTTCCGCGAAGAGATGGCAGAGGGCAATGACACCCGTACTTCCGTGCGCAACACGACCGCCACGGCAGGCAAGACGGTGGTCTTCTCCGCCGCCATGGTGGCCGTGGCGCTTTCCGGACTGTTTATCTTCCCGCAGGCGTTCTTGAAGTCCGTGGCTTTCGGTGCGATTTCTGCAGTGGGCTTGGCCGCACTGCTGTCGGTGGCTGTACTCCCCAGTATCTTTGCACTGCTCGGGCCGAATATCGACAAGTTGTCGTTCAAGAAAAAGCGCGACCGTCGTCGCTCTGAACAGGTCAATGGCATTTGGGGACGTATTCCGGCCTTTGCCATGCGCCACTCCAAGCTGTTTACGGTAGTCATCGTCGGTGGCATGTTGCTCTTGGCCGTACCGATCTCCGGCATCAAGCTGGGTGGCATGAACGAGACCTACCTGCCGCCGTCGAATCAGACGCGCGTGAACCAGGAGGAATTCACCGAGAAGTTCCCGCAGTTCCGCACCGATCCGATCAAGCTGGTTATCGAAGGCGATTCCAAGGCCGTGGGTGCGGTGTACAAGGAAGCCAATGCCATCGAGGGCCTCACCGCCCCGTTCCAGGTTTCGCGCCCAACGAAGGACGGCGTCACGGTGCTGTCCACCGGTATTACCGACCGCAAGGATAACGACCGGATCGTCAATTCCCTGGAGGACATTAACGTCGACGGCGCCAATGTGTACGTCGCGGGTACTCCGGCCTTGGAGGTCGAGTCCATCGACGCGCTGTTTGAGAAGCTGCCGTGGATGTTGCTGTACATCGTCCTCGTCAGCTTCGTGCTGATGGCTATGATTTTCGGCTCGCTGATCATCCCCGCTAAGGCCGTGATCATGAATATCCTGGGCACCGGCGCCACCCTTGGCCTGTTGACCTTGATCTTCGTCGACGGCCACGGCGCGGACATGTTTAACTTCACCGCCGGCCCGCTGACTTCGCCCGTGTTGGTGCTGATCATCGCCATCGTCTTTGGGCTTTCGACCGACTACGAGGTTTTCCTGGTCTCACGCATGGTCGAAGCCCGTGCCCGCGGAGCCTCGACCGATAAGGCGATCCGCTTCGGCACAGCGACCACCGGCAGTATCATTACCGCTGCTGCGCTGATCATGATTGTGGTCTGTGGCGCCTTCGGCTTCTCGTCGATCGTGATGATGAAGTACATCGCTTTCGGAATGGTCATCGCCCTCATCCTGGACGCGACGATCATCCGCATGCTCCTTGTACCTTCCGTCATGCATCTGCTCGGCCCGGATAACTGGTGGGCCCCGCGTTGGGTCAAGCGACTTTCGGAGAAGGTCGGGCACAATGAGCAGCTGGAATCCGGATCGCACGAATCTATGCGACCACGTTCCTCCTCGCGAGTGACGGTCGCGGAGCTTTCTGGTGTGGACGCCATCGCCCCCGTGCCCGCCCAACGTCCCGGCGAGGCTCCCGCGCGTCAGCGGGATTTGCCTTTCGCAGAGTTGATGCGCCGAATGGAAAACAGCCGCAATGCCACCGACGAGACGACTGACGAAAAGACTGACAAGGCGCACCACGAGGGCGATTACTAATGCGTAGTTTGTTGCGACGTGCGGATGTCAGGGCTCTGCTCTCGCTGGCATTGATAGGCCTCATTGCCTTTCTCGCCCGGGAGCACCTGCACTTCATCGGAGAAGGCTGGCGTGCCCTCCGGCACTCGGACAAACGCTGGATCGGACTGGCCGTTGCGGCATTGGCGATCTCCATGATTGCCCAGGCCGAAGTGATGGTGGTGCTGCTACGCAGCGCCGGGGTAAAGGTCAAACGCAGTAGCGTGAACTGGCTGGGACTAGCAGCAAACTCCTGGTCTGCGACCTTCCCCGGCGGGCCGGCACTGTCGGCCGCCATGATCTTCCGCGAACAGCTGAAGTGGGGAGCCACACCCGTGATCGCCAGCTGGTACATGCTGCTTTCGGGAGCTCTAGCTGGCGGTGGGATGGCAATTCTTGCCATCGGTGCGGTGTTCTTCCTGGGGCTAACCGTAAAGCCAATGACATTGGCGCTCTCATTACTTGCAATGGTTGGTCTGGCTTTCCTGACCAACTGGGTGGCCTCCAACCCAGACAAGGTTAAGCGCTGGCTGGTTAACCGCCTGCGCACCTTCAACACGCGTCGCGGCAAGCCCGCAGATCGTTTCACCGACAAGGTGGAGGGACTCTCCCACCAGCTTTCCGCCGTCGAGCTGCCACTGTCTAAGCTCACCGCGGCTATTTCTGCCAGCTTGGGAAATTGGATCTTTGAGATTCTGTGCCTGCTGTGCTGCGTCTACGCCGTTGGCGCCACGCCGCCTATCGCCGGCGTGGTACTGGCGTTCCTCACTGCAAAGCTGGTGGGGCAGGCGCAGGTAACACCCGGCGGCCTAGGCCCCGTGGACGTGGCTCTGACCAGTGCATTGGTCGGCTTCGCCACGCTGACATCGGTTCAGGCATTCGGCGCCGTGATCGTCTTCCGCATGCTCAGCTTCGTGGGGCTTACCCTCGTGGGCTGGATCGTCTTTTTCGCCACCAAGATGGTTAACCCCAAAGGTGCCGATGAAAAGAAAACCGCGGAGACTGGGCGTCAAGCAGAAAAGCAAGAAGAACCCGCCGGCCCGGCACAGTAGGATACGAAGCTATGACCACCAACCGCACCTCCACAGGCGATACTCCCGGCACGGTCCAGCGCGCCCCGGGGATGGCGCTGTGCTTCGACGTGCTCGCTGTTCTTTTGTTTGCGCTGCTGGCGCGCATTGCTCATAACACTCCCGAGATGCCGCTGAGCTTCACGGGCTGGCTGGATACCGCCTGGCCATTCCTGATTGGTGTGGCGATCGTATGGGCACTGCTGTGGATTGGTGTGGTGCGACCGCGCAGTGGACGCAGTGGCTTTGAATTCTCTACGGGCGCGTTAGTGTGGATCGTCAATGTGATCGTCGGCCTGGGCATTTGGGGTGTCCGGCACGGGGAGGTTCCGCATTGGTCGTTCATGATTGTCGCGACGGTGATGAGCGGCCTGCTCCTATTCGGATGGCGCGGAATGTTTCGTCTGGGGAGGCTGCGCAGGCTGGGGAGGCTCTCCCGCATGAAGCGCATGGGTCGGATCTTCGGCAAGTGAAGTAGATTTCAGTTGATTTAACCTGGCGTACACCTTTGCGCCACATGGGGTTCGTTCGCATTCCTTAGAGTTTTGCAAGAAGTCCGTACACGCTCATTAGACATCCGGCAGTGACTGGCCGGGCGCGATGAGACGACATGACGAAATGGCATGGCAAAACCAGCGTGTGCAGATGACGATAAAACTCAACAAAAGTTATAGGCCGGCAGCAAAACCGCGGATAAGCACCGTATTTGCGGCTCGGCCGACCACGAACATCGAGGAGAGATCCCCCATGGGCCTTAAGGGTCGTAACCTGCTGAAGAAGATGGACTTCACGTCCAGCCGCTCCCACCGCACCTGCGTTTACAAGTGCGGTGACGCTTGCTCCAAGCCAGTCAACAACAAGTCCGACAACAACTACTTCATGGACTTGATCCAGGGAACCTTCTCCCGTCGTACTGCACTGCGCGCCGGTGGCGCAGCAGTCGTTACCGTCGGTGGCGCTTCTTTCCTGGCAGCCTGCAGCGACGACAATGGTAAGGACGGCGAGGCCAAGGGCGGCAACGGTGAGAACAAGGGCGGCGGCTCCAACGGCGACGTTGATGCACCGGACGGCCTGAAGTTCGAGATGGTCGAGCCGAACACCAAGGACGAGGTCGTTGTTCCGGCTGGCTACAAGTCCGAGGTTGTTATCCGCTGGGGCGACCCGGTTGTCGAGGGCGCTCCTGAGTTCGATGTAGACAAGCAGACCGCCGAGGCCGCCGCAAAGCAGTACGGCTTTAACTGCGACTTCGCAGCCCTGCTACCGATCGAGGGTCAGGACAACCGCTTCCTGCTGGTTTCCAACCACGAGTACACCACCCCGCAGCAGATGATCCCGGACTACGACCTGGAGAACCCCTCCAAGGAGCACGTGGACATCGAGCTGGCCAACCACGGCATGTCCATTGTTGAGGTTGAGGGCAATAGCAAGGATGGCAAGCTGAAGCCTGTTATGGGCAAGTACAACCGCCGCCTGACCGGCACCACCGAGTTCGAGCTGCGCGGTCCGATCGTCGGCCACAAGCTGGTGAAGACCTCTGACGATAAGGAAGGCAAGATCGTCAAGGGCACCTTCAACAACTGCTCCGGTGGCGTCACCCCGTGGGGCACCATCCTCTCCGGTGAGGAGAACGTTGACCAGTACTTCGCAGGTGGCGAGAACGTCAAGGACGAGAAGGTGCGCGAGCGCCTGAGCCGCTACGGCATCGAGGATGCCAAGACTGCGCGTCAGTGGGAGAAGCACTACGACCGCTTCGACGTAACCAAGGAGCCGAACGAACCACACCGCTTCAACTACGTGGTTGAGGTTAACCCGTGGGATCCGAAGTCCACCCCGGTCAAGCACACCGCTCTGGGTCGCTTCAAGCACGAGGGCTCCAACATCCACGTCACCGACGACGGCACCGTAGTTGCTTACTCCGGCGACGACTCCCGCTTCGAGTACATCTACAAGTTCGTCTCTTCCCGCAAGATCCGCAGCGGTAACTCCGACAAGGATCGCGAAGAGAACATGAAGATCCTGGACGAGGGCACCCTGTACGTTGCTACCTTCGAGGGCAACAACAAGGACTTCGACTCCGAGAACCCGCCGAAGGGCGAGAAGTGCGACGGCACCGGCAAGTGGATCAAGCTGGTTACCGTCAAGGAGGACGGCTCCGCAGAATCCCACGTGGACGGCATGTCTGCTGAAGAGGTCATCGTCTTCACCCGCGAGGCAGGCGACAAAGTCGGCGCTACCAAGATGGACCGCCCAGAGGATGTCGAGCCGCACCCGACCACCGGCAAGATCTACGCTTCGCTGACCAACAACAAGTACCGCGGCGTGCAGGAAGAGGGCAAGGACTACGAAGAGGTCAAGGAGTACGCCCCGGTCAAGGAAAACAAGAACGGCATGGTCATCGAAATCGAGGATGACTTCACCGGCGAGGAACTCAAGTGGAACCTGCTGCTGGTCTGCGGTGACCCAGATGAGGCCGAGACCTACTTCGGCGGTTTCGACAAGTCCAAGGTGTCCCCTATCTCCTGCCCGGACAACGTCACCTTCGACTCCTTCGGCAACCTGTGGGTTTCCACCGACGGCAATGCTCTGGAGTCCAACGACGGCCTATTCGCTGTAGCCCTGGAGGGCGACTCCCGTGGCCTGACCAAGCAGTTCCTGACCGTACCGGCAGGCGCTGAGACCTGTGGCCCACTGGTCTTCGATAAGCGCGTTATTGTCAACGTTCAGCACCCGGGTGAGGACGAGGAAGCTACCGTCAAGACCTCCAAGTCCCACTGGCCAGACGGCGGCGACTCCATCGCTCGCCCGGCCACCGTGGTGGCTTGGAAGGATGACTTCGGCACCATCGGCGCCTAAGCAGTTTCCTAGGGCTTGAGCCAGCTCCCTCTCGCGTTTCGTCGAGAGGGAGCATTTTTATGCCCGCAATTGCCTAGCTTCGGATCCCATCGGTGGCCGGGAGCAAGCTTGCTTATTGAATGTAGCCAATTAGCGTGGGTGTATAACGCTATGTGTGGCAGGGTGCCATCAAACAACACGCGACCGAAGAGCAGCCGCAGAAAGGAGCCAACAGCGGTGACCACCGACGTCCGCCCCCTTACTCCGGAGGACTCGGGCTACAAGAAGGCGCTGATTGCCTCCCTTTGTTCCGGTCTGGCCTCGTACAACGCGCTATATGCCACGCAAGCTGTCCTCCCGGCTCTGTCAGAGGATTTCGGCATCTCCCCTTCCTTAGCGGCACTCACCGTCTCGGCCACCACGGGCGGGCTAGCTCTCATGGTCATCCCGCTCAGCATCGTTTCGGAGCGCTTCGGCCGTCGCCACGTCATCCAAGCTTCCGTCCTGGCGGCTACCATTCTTTCCCTGGCGCTCGTTGCACTCCCCTCGATCCAGTCGATCATCGCAGTGCGGCTTTTACAAGGCATCGCAGTGGCGGGTGTACCTGCCGTGACAATGGCCTTCCTCTCCGAAGAGATCGATCGCCGTTATTTACCCCGCATCATGGGCTTTTATATTGCCGGTAATTCACTCGGCGGCCTCATCGGCAGGCTCATCCCGGGAATCGCTCTTGAGTTCACTAATTGGCGTATCGCAACACTCTTGAGCGCCGTTTTCGCATTCTCGATGGCGCTTCTCACCACCTGGGTTCTGCCCAAGCAGCAGTTCTTCACACCAAAGAAGATCACCCTGTCCCATGAAGTTCAGGCCTTCACCAACCACCTGCGTGATCCGATCCTGCTGAAGCTCTTCCTCCTGCCCTTCCTGCTGATGGGTAGCTTCGTCTCCCTGTACAACTACATGACCTTTCGGCTGATCCATACTTTCGGTCTGCCGGAATCACTGACCGCCCTGGTCTTCGTCATATACCTTTCGGGCACCTGGACCTCCACCCGCACGGGCAAAATGGTCAACAGCTTTGGCCAATCCAAGGTCGTGGTCACGTGCATCGCATTGGCTCTGGTCGGCTTGTTCTTCGCCTTTATCCCGACCATTCCCACCACCTTGGTGGCCGTGCTGCTGTTTACTGCCACCTTCTTCCCCGCTCACTCAATTGCTAGTGCATGGGTCGGCGAGGTCGCGCGGCAGGATCGCGCGGAGGCTTCCAGCCTGTACATCCTGAGCTACTATCTCGGTTCTTCCGTCATTGGCTGGGTGTCCGGCTACTTCTTTGCCCACAGTTGGGGCCTGTTTATCGGGTGGCTGATCCTATTGACCTTTATCGCCCTCGTCACCGCCCTTGCCGCCATGCGACGAGTGAGAGCTGATTCTTAATGACGCCACAATGCCAGCTATAGCCCTTTCAGCAAAAACTTAGCGCGTGGACTAATAAGAGGAGCTTTGTTCGTATTGGGGTTCCAAATTATTTAAACCAATACATTTTTTTTAGATAAAAAACCTCCTTTCACTCCGATGCGTGTTTAAGATCACTCCCATGGGACATACTCGTAAAGTACGATTCGCATCGATTCTCGGCGTGGGGTTGCTAGCCACAGCCGGCATGGGCGTCGCAGTCGCCCAGGGTGGCGTGTCCGCCCACCTGGCACTATCCGGCACCATTTTCAACATGGAAGTCGGGGAACTGGATGGCAAGGGCTTTGACCTATTCACCGACGTTGACAAGATGCACAACGGTGATCAAGCAATCTCGCGCCTGCGCATCAAGGATGCCAAGGTAACGGATGTCTGCATGACTGCCCCGATTAACCTTCCTGGGGTTGGCGAGAAGAAGTTCCAAATGACCGTTCCAGGTCAGAACTTCTCCGCCGACAATATGCTGATCGGCGCCCGCAAGCTCTCCGGTGACCTGACATTGAAGAACCCGCAGATTGGTGTGGACGCGGGCAAGATCGACAAGGATGCGCCCGATGGCGGCTGGGGAATCTTCGCCGATTCCCTATCGGCGAAGGGTCAGGGCATCGAGGCGACCTCTCTGTCCGCGGATAAGATGACCGCAGGTGGCAGCAAGATCGCGATTGTGGATAAAGACAATGCCGAGTGCTAACTCCAGCACAAACCCCGAGCTAGACCCAACCACCGAGCTGGATCCGAACTACGACCCAGATCTAGATGCAGATCTCGATGCGGATAGCGCACCGAACACCGCTGTCGCTCAAGACGCAGAGGAGCACCAGGTAGCCGCGGTGAAGAACACCCGTGGCTTCACCCGCTGGCGTCGCGGTCGCCCCTTCGCGGCGGGGCTGTTCATGCTTTTGTCGGGCATCATCATGATCGTTCCGGCCTACCTGTCGTTCGAGGTATCGAACATCATTATTCAGGTATCCACGATCTCCGGTGTATCCACGCTACTTATTGGCGCCCTGCTTATTACCTCAGGCCTCATGACGTGGTTTAAGCCCGACGCTCGACTACTCACTGGAGTGGCAGCGCTCATCCTCGGCATTGTGGCGCTCCCAATGTCGAATATCGGTGGCTTTGTCATAGGAACCTTGTGCGCCGTTATTGGCGGAGCCTTGGCTCTGTCGTGGACGGATGAAGAAAAAGCGCCTAAGGGCGTCAAGAAAAGGAAGGTCGATGAGCAAGCAGCATAAGCGCGGCGGCATTGCCAAGGCCGTTGTCGCCGCAGCATCGATGTGCGGGCTGGTGGCAGCGATGGCGGTCGAGATGTCGCCAACTGCCGAGGCGCAGCTGCAGCTCCCGCCGCTGCCTCCCCTACCGCAGTCTCCACAGCTGCCACCAGCACCAAAGCTGCCACCGGCGCCAAAGCTGCCACCGCCTCCTTCGCCTCCGAAGGTGCCGGAGAACCTGCGGGTGGATCTCACTCCGCCGGGCCCAATCAAGGGCGAGCGACCTGTGCAGAATGGCACCTACGTGATCAAGAGCGACAACACGCGCCTGCTTGGACACGTGAAGATGTCGCTTGTACAACAGGCCACGCCCAAGGGGCCAAAGCCCGCGCTGCGGATCGACGCCGACAAGGCGATCCTGACGAACCTTTCGGTGCAGTTCCCGACTCCGGGAGCAGGCTCTGGAGGTGGCATTTGGCAGCGGACTGGACCGGGACAGATCACCACGTTGACCGGTAATTTTCACATTGTGGTGAGCTCGCTTAACGTCACCCCGCGCGTGGCCGGACTACCGCTGATCCCGCTGCCCATCGACGCAAACATGGCGCCGAAGGAGCTGCAGGAAGCCGCGAAGAAGATCGGATTGGGCACGCCAGACGCGCTCTCCGAGCACCTGGAGATGACAAACGGCACCATGCAGACGTACTTCGTGAAGGCCGACGAGCTGAAGCTACCCAAGGGCACCCAGATCGGGATGTAAACACCCTGGTAAGAAGGGCAGCTACATCGGCATAATGGTGTGCTTCTTTGGCGGCTCCAGCACCTGCTTGTTACGCAGTTGACGCATAGCCTGACGCAGGCGGATGCGGGTCTGATCCGGAGTAATCACGGAATCCACATAACCCCGCTCCGCTGCCACATAAGGGCTGGTCATGTTCGCATTGTAGAAGTCCATAAACATCTTCTTCGCCGCCGGGCGTTGCTCCTCTGGCATCGCAGCCAGGGCCTTGCCCTGCATCATCACCACAGCAGCTTCTGCACCCATCACGGCGATCTGCGCAGTCGGCCAGACCAGGTTTATGTCCGCGCCCAGGTTCTTCGAACCCATCACGGCATAACCACCACCGAAGGCCTTGCGCACCACCACGGTCACCTTCGGCACCGTGGCTTCCACCGTGGCAAAGCCCAGCTTTGCGCCGCGGTGGATCAGGCCGGCCTTTTCCTGCTCCACGCCCGGCATGTATCCGGGTGTGTCCACGACCCACACGAGGGGGACATTGTAGGCGTCACAAATCCGGATAAAGCGCGCAGCCTTATCCGCAGCGTCGGCGTCCAAGCAACCGGCCAGTTCCATCGGCTGGTTGGCCACGACACCCACCGCATGGCCATCGATACGGGCGAAAGCCGTGACGACATTGGAACCGTAGTCGCCTTGGACCTCCAGCACATTGTCATCATCGAAGATGCGGGTGAGCACCTCCATGATGTCGTAACCCGCGTTCGGGTCATCCGGAATGATGTCGTTGAGCTCAAAGTCGCGCTCGGTCAGCTCGTCATTCGACGCCCAGAACTCCGGGGTCTCGTCAAAGGTGCTGGCAGGTAGGAAGTCCAGCAGATCCTTGACGTAGTTGAAGGCATCCTCTTCGCTGCTTGCGACGTAGGAGACATTGCCGTTGCGGGCTTGTTGACGCGCACCGCCGAGCTCTTCCATCGAGATCTTCTCGCCCGTCACCGATTCGATGACGGCGGGACCCGTGACGAACATCTGCGTGCGACCTTCGACGGCCACCACGAAGTCGGTGGTCACGGGCGCATACACAGCACCACCGGCGGACGGGCCAAGCAGAATGGAAATCTGCGGGGACTGGCCGCTCAGCGGCAGCTGGCGGCGGGAGATCTCGGAGTACATCGCCAGGGACATCACGGCGTCCTGAATGCGGGCGCCACCGGAATCGTTAATGCCGATGACGGGGCAGCCAATGCGAATGGCCATGTCCATGACCTCGCAGACCTTCTTACCGAAGGTCTCACCCACAGAGCCGCCATATACCGTCTTATCGTGGGCATATACCGCGACGGTGCGTCCGCCAACCCGGCCATAGCCGGTGACCACGCCATCGCCGTAGGGAGCATCCTCTTCGCCTGGAGTGCGCCCCAGCGCCCCGATTTCCACGAACGTGCCCTCGTCGAGAAGCGCGTTGATGCGCTGTCGGGGAGTCGTCAATCCCGCCTTGTCGCGCCTGGCCTTTGCTTTCTCGGAGCCCGGATCCTGCGCCTGTTCCAGCCTGCGGTGCAGTTCCGCCAGCTTTTCGGCGGTAGCGCCGGTGGCTTCGGTGCCGTTTGCGGCGGTTGCTCCCTCATCGGCAGCAGTCACAGTGAAAGTCCCTTCGTGTTCGACAAGCCCTCTAAAGGAGCTATCTCGTTATTCGCCGTCTGCGTTTCAGCTCTAGGTCGGCGCTGGACCGACTAAGCGCCGTCCTCAATATGTGTGGCGATCACGCGTCCCACTTTAGAGATCTCTGGCTCGTCCACAATAGCTAGGTGGTCGCCACGCAGCTGAATGATCTCCAGGTCCTCGACGATCGCGCCCCAGCCACCGTCTGCGGCAATCTCGACGTACGCTGGCTCGAGCTCGATCGCACCGTCGTGCATCCGCTCCGCGCGGAACAGCGTGACCGGCGCTTTCACGTCGGCCCATGCACCGAAGTCCAGGGATTCCAGGATGCGATTATCCACGAAGCTGGCGCGCTGGTGCTCCAGAACGCCCGCGGGCAACCCCATACCCTTCGCCTCCGGCGAGGCCAGGAACTGCTGGAAGAGTTGCATCATCACGCCCTCACCCTGCTGATCCAGCAGTTCGTGCGGAACCTCTAACGGCAGACCGTACGTCTTTTGGGCAAAGGCCGCATAGCGATCCCACCGCGCGTGCATTTCTTCCTTAGTATCCGGAGCGGGGTTCTTTGGCTGCACGGTATCCAGCAGCACAATCCGCTGGATCTCCACGCTCGGCTCCCCCGCGGCAGCACGCTTACCCAACTGGTAAGCGACCTCATAAGCCAGGGCACCACCGAAGCTCCAACCGCCCAACACGACCGGCTGGCCGTCGGCTAGCTCGATGATCTCCTCCAGGTAGGAGGCCGCACGATCAGCCAGCTCGCCTTCCAGACGCTCCACGCCGTACACCGGAACGTCCTCCGGCAGGCGGCGCATCAGGGGCGCATACACAACAGAGGATCCGCCTGCCGGGTGGAATAGGAACACCGCTGGTCGAGTACTGCCCTCAGGGCGTGCACGCAGGACACGGATATTGCCCTCGACTTCGCTTTCCAGGCTGCTGCGCACCTTCTCACTCAGCGGTTCCAAAGTGTCGGCGGCCAGTACATCTTCCGCGCTGACCTTTGCACCCGAACGCTCGGAAAGACGTTCCGCGATGCCACGAGCCTGTTCCTCGTCGATACTCGGTAGCTCACTAGTCACGCCCGGAGCAGCCTTGCCGGTTACCTTTGCCCAGGTAGCGAAGACAAGTCGCTCGCTGGCGTCGCGCGGCGCTACGCCACCGCCCGTCGCGGTGTAATCGGTCGCTGCGTCACTGTCGTTGTCTCTGCCGTCGCTGTCTTCACCATTGTTATTGGCGACGCCACCTTCTCCGCCGGCAGCCGTGTCAGCAGTACCGGCAGCAGCATTCTCACCCGAGTGACGTTCCGCGATCATCTGCTCCACAAGCGCAATCACGTCGTCCACCGAACCATCGCGCAGTGTCTGAACCTGCAGTGGAGGCAGATCGAAATCGTATTCCACGCGGTTCTTAATACGCATGCCCATCAGGGAATCGAGCCCCAGATCGATCAACGGCAGCTCACCAGGCAGGTCCTCAATGTCATAACCCATGGATTCGGAGACAATCGCGCGCAGGCGATCACCGGCGGACTCGCCGGAATTCGGATCCCAGCGATCCGCGGTCTCATCGACCTCCGGGAGTGTGTTGCCTGCGCTCTCCTTTGCCAGTGCCTGGGCTGCGGGAGCTGCCGGCGCCTCGCCGGAATCGGCGGTTCCTGGCGCCTTGGTGGCGTCCATTCCAATACCCTCAGCTACACCACCAAGAGTGGCGATGAATACCTCCGCAACCAGCGGCATTGCCTGCGCACCGGGCGCATCGGCAGCATAGATCGACAGCGACCAACCGCCCAACGAACCGGAGGCGATGGTCGTGAGCTGGCCGGCAGTCGGCAACGGGGCGTGGTCGCGGGTGGCGGCTACGGTGGCCTGTCCTGCATCGCCACCGGTCAGCACCTCAGCCGCGGCCTCGGCCAGCAGCGCAATGCTGGGCACGTCCTCGGCGGGCACGCTGAAGACCACACGACCGTCGGGCAGGTTCACGCGGGTGCCCGGCAAGTCCACAGCGGGCCCGGAGGAGGGGCGGGCGCTGGTCCAGTGGCGCTGCAGGTTCCATTGCGTACCCGGCACCTTCGGCAGCGGGCTACGCGCACCGGCCTTAACCGTCGCCAGATCCTGCGGGGTACGGGACCCAGCGGCCAGGGCCTTCAGGTTGAGATCCGCGCCTTGCACATAAAGCTCCGCGAGGGTGGATAGCAAGGTCTGGGACACTGGCTCCTTGCGCTTGAGCAGGAACAATAGCTTGGAATCGCTGGCGTTGTGGGCGAAGGAGTTATTCATCAAAGGCATTAGCGCCACCGGGTTCGGGGAGAACTCGATAAAGGTGCGATAACCATCGTCGAACTGCTTACCGGTTGCCTCAGAGAACCAGACCGGCTGGCGCGTGCAGCGCAGGAAGTACTCGGCGTCGTGAACGACCTCGCCCGGGGTGTACACACGGCCACGATCCACGGTGGAGTACAGAGGCGTGTGGATGGGCTGCGGATCCAGGTCGCTGATCTCGTAGTGCAGCTCGCCCAGGATCGGATCCAGCATCGAGGTATGCCCCGCGCCCTTTACCTTCAGCAGGCGGGCAAACTTGCCCTCACCTTCCAGGTATTCGACGAGCTTCTGCACCGGCTCGGCGGGCCCACCGACGGTGGTCATGCCCGGCGCGGCGTACACAGCAGGCTCTACCTGGGAGTATTCCGGGTGTTCGGCGGTAAAGGTGGCTAGCTCCTCTACTCCGAACTCGACAACCGCCATGGCGCCCTGCTTGTCCTCTGGGAGGAGGCGCTCGCCCTCGCCCATTAGGCGGGCACGGTGGCAAGCGGTTCGTACGGCCTCTTCGGCGGTGATTCCGCCCACGGCGTAGGCCGCTGCGATCTCACCCATCGACTGGCCGACAACAGCGGCGGGCTTCGTGCCCAGCGCTCGCATTAGGTCATTCAGCGCAATCTGGACGCAGGTGATGCCCACCTGGGCGCGCTCAGTGTCGTAGTTCTGTTCATCGTCCAGCACCATATCGGTGAAAGACCAGCCGGATTCGGCCAGCACGACCTTATCCAGCTCATCCAGGCGCGCGGCGAAGAACTCAGATAGCTCGTACAAATCCTTGGCCATCTTGCGGAACTGGGAACCGAAGCCGGAGAACACCCACACCGGGCCGTTGGCCGACGGAGAGTCAGCTGTCTTAGCCGTCGCGTTCTGCTTACCTGCAGCGATGCGCTGTAGCCCGGCGATGGCCTCCTCGACCGTCGCTGCGGAAACCACGCCACGAGAGCGGCCATGATTGTGGCCTGCCAGCGCCATGGCCACCCCACGAAGCTGCTCTGGCTCGGCAAAGGATTCCTGGTTCTGCTCCAGGTACTCGGCCAGCGCTGCGGCGGCTTCGCGGCGTCGGGAAGGCAGCAAACCACTCACAGGCAGCAGAACGCGCGGGGCCTCACCCGCTGCGTCTGAATGGTCTAGACCGATCGGAGCAACGCCGACGGTGCCCGCGGTGCTGCCCGCGCCCGCCGCAGCTTCTTCCTCTAGGTCTGGTGCGGCGATCACGACGTGCGCATTTGTGCCGCCGAAGCCAAAGCCGGACACGCCCGCAACGGCGCGGCCGGAATACTCTGGCCATTCGCGCGGATCCTCCACGACCTCCAAGTGCTCGCGGTCAAAGTCAATATAGGGGTTTGGCCCCGTGTAGTTCAGGCTCGGCGGCAGCACACCCTCGCGCATTGCCATCACGACCTTCATTACGCCCGCGACACCCGCGGCGGCCTCCGTGTGTCCGAAGTTCGTCTTCGCACTTCCCAGCAGCAGAGGTTCAGCAATGTCGCGTTCGCGCCCCAAAACGGTACCCAACGCAGTTGCTTCAATCGGGTCGCCCAGGATCGTTCCGGTGCCGTGGGCTTCCACATAGTCCACGGACTGCGGGGCGATCCGTGCATCGGCGTATGCACTGCGCAGCACGTCGACCTGTGCATCCGGGTTCGGGGCGGTCAGGCCGTTGGAACGTCCATCGGAGTTCACCGCCGAGCCCTTAATCACAGCCAGCACGTCATCGCCATCGCGGCGCGCATCCTCCAGTCGCTTCAGCACGACCACACCAGCGCCGTCGGAACGCACAATGCCGTCTGCATCATCACTGAACGCACGAATACCACCCGTCGGGCTGAGCACTCCAAGCTCGGAAAACGCCACCGTTGCAAAGGGACTGCACAGGAGGTTGACGCCACCCGCTACAGCAACATCAGACTCACCATCGCGTAAGGAGCGCACCGCCTGGTGAATTGCTACTAGCGACGACGAGCAGGCCGTATCCATTGCCACGGAAGGCCCCCGGAAATCGAAGGCATAGGACACGCGGTTAGCGATGATGGAACTGGAATTACCCGTCAGGGCATAAGGGTGCGCCTCCGCCGGGTCGGCGGAGATCAACATGCCGTAGTCGTTATTGGTGTTACCCATGAACACGCCGACCTGCTTACCGCGCAGCTGGTTGGCAGGGATATGGGCATCCTCCAATGCCTCCCACGTCAGCTGTAGGATCATGCGCTGCTGCGGATCCATATTCGCAGCCTCCAATGGAGACAGGCCGAAGAACTCCGCGTCGAAGGAGGCAATATCTTCGATATAGCCACCGGTCAGCTGTGCTTGCTCCATGCGGCGCGTCATTTCCGGATCACGGGAATACTCCGACCAGCGACCGGCGGGCAGTTCGCCCACGCCGGAGCGGTAGCTGGAGAACATCTCCCACATCTCATCCGCATTCTCGGCGCCGGGGTAGCGGCCAGCCATGCCAACCACGGCAATATCGCGCTGGCCAAGTGGCAATGGCCCACCCGCGGCGGAAGCACCGGTTACGGAGCCTGCGGCGTCGCTACCCACAACCGCACCAGTACCGCGACCATTCATCAGGTGCTCTGCCAGTGCGGCGATGGTGTTGAACTCGTAGGCAATCGTGGCGTCTAGGTGGGTGCCAAGCAGGCGCTCAAGGTCACCGGAGAGGACGACGACATCGCGAGAGGATAAGCCGAAATCCTGCATTGAACGCTCATCGGCGATCTCCGTGGCGTCCAGACCAGTGGTATCCGCGACCCAGGTGCGTAACCAGTCCCGCATCTGTTGGATCGTTGCGGGGCGAGAGTGCTGGTCCGCCGAGGGGGCGTCCTGCTGGTTGTCTGCCATGGAAAGTCGCCGATTCCTTTCGTACCTAATGCCTTCGATAAGGCTTAGTGTGGGTCGTGAGTGAGTCCTAACGTAGCGCCATATTTTAACGCGCCGAAGTCGCTTTATGGATTAAGCGTCCAGCGTGCCCTCCAGATACGCCTTCGCTGCCACGCGGCGGGCGATCTTGTTGGCGGAGGAACGCGGCAAAGCGCCCGGCGCGATGATGCGTACATCCGAGGGCTGCACGCCGTGGGTGGCAGTGACGGCAGCGCGCATAGCCTCAATAGCCTCCGCGTCGTCCGCCTCAGCGGCCTCCGGGTCGCGCTCGGCGATAATGACTAGCCCCTCAACGGATTCCCCGTCGGCACCTGCGCCCGCCGTTCCAGCGTCCCCGGCCTGCACGGCAAAAGCGGCGATGACGGCCGGGGCGGTCTGCTCCGTCGCCTCGTCTGCGGTGGCCTCGATGTCCTGGGGGTAGTGGTTACGACCAGCGACGATGATGAGGTCTTTCAGGCGACCAGTGATAAATAGGTGCCCGTCCACAATGACGGCCAGGTCGCCAGTGCGCATCCACTTGTCCTCCGGGACATCGGCTGCACGGCTACCGGACTCCAGCCGGTTGGCCATAGGCAGGTGGTTGCGGAAAGTCTCCTCGGTCTCCTCAGGACGGTTCAGATAACCCGCGGCCATGTTGTCGCCGTGTACCCAGATCTCGCCCACCTGGCCATCGGCAAGTTCCTTGCCCGACTCCGGATCCACAATGGCGATTGCCTGCGGTTCGCACACCTGGCCGAGGGAAACTAGGGAGAGGCTGTCTGCGTCGTCCTCCGAGCCTTCCACTACCGTGCCCGCGGACAACTCATCGCGCTTGAACCACTTCGTCAGCGGACGCTCATCGGTCTGTGGGGTGGTGACGATCAGGGTTGCCTCGGCCAGCCCATAGGACGGGCGCATTGCTTCCCTCTTGAGCCCATAAGGGGCGAAGGTATCCAGGAGTTTCTGTACGGAGCTGTGGTGCACCGGTTCCGAGCCATTGATGATGCCATCGATGGTGGACAGGTCGACTTCACCCAAGTCGGCGACCTTTGCCGGGTCGGCATAGCGCACTGCCAGCTCCAACGCGAAGTTGGGAACGACGGTGTAGACGTTCTCATCCTCGCTTTTCCGGTTAAGCTGACGAACCCAGCGGGCCGGATCTTGGATGAAGTCGCGTGGGGACATCAGATCAAAGGGCAGCCCCAGGATGATGACGAACGCAGACAGGATCACGCCCATGTCATGGTGTAACGGTAGCCAGGTAACCAGACGCAGCGGGGACTTCAGGTTCACGGCTTTAAAGATCTGCAACACATTGGTGACGATCGACTTGTGCGTAAGCACCACGCCCGCCGGGGTACGGGTGGAGCCGGAGGTGTACTGCAAGAAGGCTTCTTCACTGGACTTTGGAGCCAGTGACGGATCCGCCATGATGGCGGCCATCGGGTTGACCCAGTCTTCCGCCAGTGCATCCGGCAGGGCGTCAATCGTCAGCACGCGCGGGCGTTCGGTGGCGGGAATGGAGGCAAAGTGCTTGCGCACTGCCGTGGCGGAGCGCTTGTTCGTCAGTACAACGGTCGGCTCAGAGGAACCCAGCACAGCTGTCAGGTGACCGGTGTGACCCGGCTCGTTAGGATCGTAGAGCGGAACCGGCACCATGCGGGCGTACATGGCGCCAAGGAAGGCGTACATGTACTCAGGGGAGTTATTCGCCAAAATGGCCACACGGTCGCCGGGCTTGGCAATCTGCTGCAGGCGTACGCACACGGCCTTGATACGAGTATTGACCTGCGCACGGGTAATCTCATGCACCTTCCCCTCGCGCGATTCGGAGAAGTCCCAGTAGCGGATCAACACGTTTTCTGCTGTACCGTCCATCTGCGCCATGGTGTACAGCATCTCGCACATGCCGGAAAGGGTCATCTGATCAGGGACGTTGATGTTGCCCTGCTCGTCATAAAACTGACCCATTGCTGCAGTGATATCCACGTGGTCTCCTCTACTTGTTATCTACTTGCTGTCCGCTTGTCGTTCGCTTGTTGTCCGCTTGCTTTAACTAGTTTCTCGCTAGTCGCATAGCTCTAACGCAATAAGCATTTAGTTTTACTTGTAAAACACATCGTACCGGCAGGCAGGATCGTTACCCTGCAAATTCGAACTGCCGTGTCACGGTTGCCCCCGCACCGAAACGCCAGCAAGCGCTAACGCGACCAAGGCACCACAGTCGCGGGGTGCCGAGCTACTTCCCCAGCCGCTCGTTAATCAGGCCGCGAGCCCAACCCACGATATGCTGCGGCACGGTCTGCCCCTCCACGACCTTTCCATTCGTCGCATACTCAGCGTGCACCGCGTTGGCGGCCACCAAATCCTTGGCTCGGACGATAGCGTTGCCCAGATTCGCTGGGGCGTCACAAATAAGATCGGCAGGGGCACAGTAGTTGTTCACTCGATCGTTGAGTTCGCCAAAGCCATCCGGCCGCGGGCCGCGCATCGTCGCCCCGGGGACGATCCCCTGGATAAGACCGCTTACCGGGTTCAGTGCGATCTCCGCACCCGTCCCGCGAATCCCCTTCGCACCGACAAGGTTGCCCTTGTCGAGCTCCTGGCGACCATCAGCGATCAGCGATACACCCAAAACAGAATTGGCCGGAACCGGGCCACGCCCATTGCCGATCTCTCCCGCCAAATCACCAGCGATCACAGCACCCTGGCTAAAGCCGACAAGCACAAAGGACGTTGCTGGGCAGGCCTTATGGGTTGCGCGCAGCTCCTCCTTCATCCGGCCGAAGCCTTCATTGCGCGAATCGTCATAGCTCTTCTCACCCTGCGCATTCATATTGCGGAACTGGGCAGTGTAAGGCAGAGTCCATACCTTCACCTTGCTGGGGTCGAACTCATCAGCCAGCGGGCGGGTGACGTTCAGCAGCAGCGACCGCGGATGTGAGTGAGGCGCCAACGGGTCGTCATTGGGCGACGACTCCCAAGTACCCGGCGCGGCCAGTACTTCGACATCCACGCAACCGGGCGGGTTCTGCGCCTCCGAGCTAGGCGGCGGTGTCGGCTTCCCCGGCTTAGGACCGCCGGCGCCGTCATTTGTAAGCAGCCAATTCCCCACGCCCACGACAATGAGCGCAAGGACGACCAGAGCAGCAAGGATCGTTAAGACCTTTTTCATAACTTCCTAGTTGTAAGGCAAGTCGGTTAATGGGATACAAGTGACCATTAACAATACGCTGATTTCGCAGCCTCGCGGATTGCGTCTTCGGCCTTCTTCGGGTCTCCGTCGATCACGCCATTAGTCTGCAATTGGCCTGCAGCTAGCGGAGTGTAGACGTCCTCCTTGCCGCCACCTTCCGCGGTGCAGTGCGCGTGACCAGCGGCAATAACCTGGTCCTCCAGGCCACCGATGTCTGCTGCATCATCAGCCTTTGTCAGGTCGACACCGCCGTCCTTCAAGCGCTTCAGGAAGTCCTTGTCTTTATCGCTGCGCTGCGTGCCAGACGGGATTTCATCTACCTCGTCAACGGCGCCATCATGTGCCGGTGCGCCACCGCCCTCAGCAGCGGACGACGGGGCGTCGCTACTGTCCGAAGAGTCAGAATCATCGTCCTTAGACTTGTCAGACTTGTCCGACTCATCAGCCTCTCCAGACTTTGCAGTCTCCGAGGTGGACTCCGTCACCGAAGGCACCGTCGTCGAGTCAGCTGAGTTATCGACCGTCTCATCACCACCGCAGGCCGTCAAAGTGCCGAGCGACAGCAGCGCCGCGCATGCAGCACCGGTGATTGCAGTTGTCTTCCTAATCTTTGTGACGCCCACAGTTAGCGCACCTCAACGCGTCCGTTAACTTCGCGGATCTCGCCGTGCTGGAACTTGATCTGGGTTCCGCCCGCCGGGATGTCCTCGTGGTCGCTGGTCGGGTAGCCGAGCTTGCCCTGCTCCCAGCCATTCTTACCCCACTCGTCGAACACGTTTCCGTAGTAGATCACGTGCGCGCCGGTGGTCGGGGACCAGTAGATGTTGCCGTGCTCGAACTGAGTGAAGCGACCGCCCTTGATGGCCAGTTCGCCACTGGTCGGGTTGCCCAGCTTGGAGGTCACGCCGCCCAGCTGCAGGTACTTCTCAGCGATCTTGCCCTGGACGTAGTTGGTCTTGTTGTCCTTGTTGCGAACGATGACGCCGTTCTGGAACTTCTGCATGTAGCTGTCGCCGACCTTCTCAACGTCTGCGATCGGGAAGCCCAGCGGGCCGTTCTCCCACTTGGTCTTGCCCCACTCGTCGATGAAGTCCTTCGGTACTGCGAAGGCGCCGGTCTCTGCGGTCCAGTAGATCGCGCCGTTTTCGAAGGAGGTGAAGCGGCCGCGGCCACCAGCGATGACGTGTTCCTCGGAGGTCGGGTAGCCCAGCCAGGACTCCGGGCCGTTCATGGAAGCGTAGCGGGCGCCGATGCGACCCCATACGAAGTGGGCACCGGTCTTCGGGGACCAGTAGGCGCGGCCTCCGCGGAAGTCCTGTACCTTGCCGCCGTCCTTAGCGTCGTACTCGTTGGAGATGCAGGCACCCATGTTCGGAGCGTTCTTAATGTTCTCCGCGATAGCTCCGCCGACCTGGCACTTTGCACCGCGGTCAGCTTCCGGAATACCCAGGGCGTTCGCGATGTGCGGCCATGCCTGAATCATCTCGTACTGCCAGTACGGCCAGTCGTGAGTACCCGAGGGGCGGAAAGCAGTGATCGGCTTGATGCCGGCCTTCTTGGCACGCTTCACGAAAGTCTCGGTGGTCATGCGGGACATTGCCTCCAGGCCGAAGCCTGCCATGTTGGCGGGCAGGCCGGGGATGGAGCCCGGCTTGTCATACTTACCCGCGTTGCCGTTACCCGCAGAGACGTAAACGGTCATGTCCTTTAGAGCGTCCACACCCAGCTTCGGGTCGTGGTCGATCCAGTCCTGTGAGCCGTAATCGCCCCACATCTTCCTTGCGTCGTAGCCGTTGCCGTCCTTAGTGGCGTAGGCGATAGCTTCCGGCATGCCGTAGGAGGTCGTGTCCAGGTAGCCAGAGAAGGAACCTACGAACTTCCACATCTTCGGGAAGCGCTCAGCCAGGTTCATTGCGGCGGTGCCGCCCATGGAAAGGCCAGTGATCGCGCGGTCTTCGTTGGCGCGCCACCCCTCGCGGAGCACAGCGGGCAGCTCCTTGGTCAGGAAGGTCTCCCACTTGTAGTGCTTGCCATTGTCCGGCTTCTGCCAATCGGTGTAGAAGGAGGACTCGCCACCGACGGGCAGGACCACGTTGACGTTACGGTCGGCGTACTGGGAGGCGATGTTGGTGGACAGGGTCCAGCCGGACTCGTCCTCGCGGGCGCGCAGGCCGTCCAGAGCCCAAACGGTCGGGAACTTACGGTCTGGCTGGGAGTACCAGTCGCGAGCCAGCAGAATCTGTACCTTGATCGGCTTGCCCGGCATTGCGGCGGAATTGATATAGACATTGGCCCAGCGCTCAGTGATCCACTCGACGCGATCCACGCTGACGCCTTCCGGCAGGCCCTGCAGGTTCTGCTCGGTGACCTGGCGCGGCGTACGCTTCGGAATGCTGTCCGGGTCCAGGTAGCTCGTGCCGGAGCCCGGGCCCATCGAGCCGCCAAGCGGGCTCTGAGCAGTAGCGGATGGCATCAGTGGCATTGCCAGTGCAACGGAAAGCGGCAGAGCCAGGAGGGCCGTGCTCTTACGGCCGAGGATGCTGCTGTTCTTGCTACCGGTCTTGCTGCTGGCGGAGCGAGTGCGACGGGAGAGGTTCGCTGCAAGGCGCATAGTCTTTATTCTTTCTGTTGCTTCTTTTGAGTGTGTTGAATTGTGGTCTGGCTAGGTCGGGCGCGCTTCAGCGCTACTTCTAGCCTGTGTTGGCCGTGATTAGCCGTGTGAGGTTTGAAGTGCTGTTTTCAGCGAGTGTTGGCCGGAGCAGGTTCCCCTCCTGCTTCGACTTCACCGATCGCTTTTGTGGCCATTCTCTATTCACGTTTTCGTCTATCGCGATCTGTGGGGGTTCTACTTTTTGATTTGTAGCTGGCACCCACAGTTTCGCTGCTAGCACGTGAGCAATTATGGCAAGCAAAAGCGTTTTCACATGGACAACACGCGGAACATTTAAAGTTTTACTTTAGGGTTAGCCTAGCATGTTGCCATTGTTACTTATGTGGCTCTTGTGATTCTTTCTTTTGACGCCACCACGCATCCGCCGCACCCGAATGTCGTTAAAACGGGAATCTGTTACAGCCAATCATTTTCACCACCATAAAACCGCAGGTCAGCACGTTGAGCCAATCGCATGCACACTTTGCAGGTGTAGCACTTTCCCGTTCTAGCGACATTCCCCCTTTTACCCCACTCAACACCCCACCCATACATACAAACCCAGGCATACAAAAAAGCCACCCCCAAAGGCATCTGACCTTAAAGGTCAGCACCTCAGGCGGCGGCTTTAAATAGCGCCCGTAGGCAACTCCAGGCTATGCGCCCAGTGCGCGCAGGATGTGCGGGCGAGCCTTGGACAGCTCCGCATCCCAGTAAGGCCATGCGTGCAGGCCGGTCATTGGGTAGCTCACGACCGGGCGTGCGCCAACTGCACGGGCAGCCATCTCAAACTTCGCAGTGGACGTACGTGCCATCCACTCCAAGCCGATGCCTGCTGCAACGCCCCGCGGGTTCTCCAGGAACTTCTCGCCACGAGACGGCACACCACCGGAAGCAGCCAGGTACAGCGGCATACCGCTGAAACGACCAGCCTGAACCGTCGGGTCATTGCGGAAACGGCGCGGATCAACCGGGCTGCCCCACATGTCCCAGATGTTGGCACCCTTAGCAGCATCATTCATTGCGTACTGGATTCCGGCGTACATACCCGGCCAAGTCGGGTTCAGGTAACCAGACAGGGAGGTAGCCTGCTTGAACTGATTACGGTGCCATGCCGCCAGGTTCATCGCAGCGGTACCGCCCATGGACAGACCAACAATGGAGTTGCGGGTCGGGCTCACGCCGAAGTTGCGCTGCAGGTAGCCCGGCAGCTCGCGAGTCAGGAAGGTCTCCCAACGCGGCTTCTTCGGGCCACCAGTACCGCGGTACGGCCCCATCCAGTCCGTGTAGAACTGCGCCTGACCACCGACCGGCATAACCAGGGTCACGTTGTCGTTGACGAACTTCTTTACAGCATTACCGGACCAAACCCATGCGTTGTAGTCCTGGCGTGCGCGCAGACCATCCAGCATGTAGACGCCAGCGCTACCACCACGGGAAGCAGGCTTGATCTGCACCTGGATCTTCTGGCCCATTGCCGGGGAGTAAACCCAGCAGTTCTGCAGGTAGTACTTGTGCTTGCTCCAGTGGCAGCCCGGACGCAGGTAGCCACGGTTATCAGCTGCAGCCGAAGGAGCTGTGACCACTGCCATACCCAGCGCAGTGGCAACTGCAACCAGGAAGGCGGTGAGCTTGGCTCCCAGACCCTTAGTCTTCATAGTCGTGTTCATGTAGTCCTAAACAGTCGCGAAACAACAGTCTTGAAACGAAAAAATCACGGGGTCAGAGGGCGACCCCGAAACCTAAGATGGGTGTACGTTACCAAATCTTTACGTTCTCCCTCAAAGTAATAATCGATTCCCGCCCCCAAAGCGCTACATCTTCCGAATCTCTTTTTCTCCCCCTTCTCCCCCATGCTCCTGAGTCACACAGAGCACATCTGCCGCAGGATGTCACCGAATTTTACCCCTGAATGTGTTAAACGCCGACTGCCCACGGCGGACAAGTCGGCGTCAAAAAACCTAAAGAAGTACCTAGAACAGCGGCACGATGTACACCGCCATCGCCACGCAGAACAGCCATGCCAGTGCCAGCAGCTGCAAAGTGCGATCCTCCAGAGCGATCTCATCCGGCGCGCCACCCTCACCGCGGTCAACATCAGCCGCGTAGCGCAGAATCGCAATCGTAAACGGCACCATCGAGACCTGGTACCACACGGCCGCCACGCCAGACTCCACCGTCTGTGCCAGGCCAAAGCCCCATAGCGCGTAGCTCAGCACCACAGCGGTCGCAGCCAAAGTCCACACAAAGCGCAGGTAGGTCGGGGTATAGCTCTCCAGCGACTTACGGATCTTCGCGCCCGAACGCAGAGAAAGCTTCAGCTCCGCATAGCGCTTACCCGCAGCCATGAACAGGGAACCAAACGCCGCGACCAGCAGGAACCACTGCGACAGCAGAATCGCCGCTGCCACGCCACCAGCCATTGCACGCAGCATAAAACCGGAGCTCACCAGCGCAATATCGATCACCGGCTGATGCTTCCAGCCGAAGCAATAACCCAGCTGCAGCGAAATATACACAGACACCACGATCGCCAGGTTCGTACCCGACGATGCCAGCAGCGAGCCACCAATCGCCGCGATGATCAGCACCACTGACATCGCATACGCCAACCCCACCGGCAGCACGCCTGCCGCGATCGGGCGGAAGCGCTTGGTCGGGTGCGCGCGGTCTGCCTCCACGTCGCGGGCATCGTTGATCAGGTAGATGGAGCTGGCCGCCAGGCAGAAGGCCACAAAGGCGATCAGCACATCCAGCAGAACGCGGGTGTGGAAGAGCATGTCGCCACCGGCAGCTGCAGGAGCCGCGATCACCAGGACGTTCTTCACCCACTGCTTCGGGCGCAGAGCTTTAATCATCGCCTCCGGCAGGTTGCGCGGCGGGCGCAACTTCTTCGTGTCGGTGGCGGTGCTGGTCGCCTGGTTCGGATCTTCCAGCCCGGACGTGTGCGGCTCCGCGCCGATCAGCGGCTCTGGTCGGCCTTCGCTACGCTGTTCGCTCACTGGCTTTTCTCCTCACTGTTCTTCTTTGTGACGCCCCCACGTCCCCCATCGACAACCCTGCGCACGGCAATGGCCGTGGCAGCACCGATGCAACTTCCGAGAGCTACGTCAGAGGGATAGTGTACGCCCAACACCATGCGGGACAGCGCCATCGCTGGGATACCAGCCAGAGGTAGCACCCCTGTGCGGTTGTTCGCCGACTGGGCGAAGGCCACGAAGGCCGCGGTGGAGCTGGTCGCGTGCGACGAGGGGAAGCTCAACTTCGAGGGTGTTCCGACGCCGATCTTAATCCGCGGATCATGCGGGCGTGGACGGCGGACGATGCGCTTGAGCACCACGCTTGCCGCATGGGCAATAAAGGCGCTGACCCCCATGGTCAGCCAGCCGCGGCGTTCCGGGCCATCGGCGGGCTTGTTTCGGACAGTGGCCAGGCTGTACCCCAGGGCAGCGGTGCCCATCCAGCCGAGGGCGTGCTCGCCGAAATGGCTCATCCCCCGGGCGACTGGGAGAACTCCCGGCTTATCAGTCAGCTGCTTCTGCAGCGCAACCAGGAGTTCGGATTCGCCCAGTGGGTCGCCGCTTACGCGTGTGGAGCTCATTGTCTTTGCGATGTCCTTAGCTTTTGTCGCGGGGGTTGGGTTATTCGAGTTTGGGTTGGTCGGGCCTGCTTAGGCTTGCTCGGTGGCAGCGGGCTCGGGCTCGAAGATCTGCGCCCAGCCCTCTTGGCTGGTCAGGTGCGGGTGGGCCGCACGATAAGCATTGCGTAGCTCGTCAAAGCGGTTATAAACCTGCTTTTCCAGGCGCGCAAACTCCTTGACCAGTGCCAACATCTGACCGCGGTCACGCTTGCGGTAGAACACGCCCTTGCCATCAGCAGTGGTCACGGTCGCGCCGTCGATGCGGGAAAGGCTGAACCAACGAGCCTCGACAGGGGGGAGGTTCACCTGCGGTGCGTGGTGGTGACGGGCATCGGCAGGCTTGGCGTTGTTCAACAGCCCCTTGGCGAGCGTGACGATTTTCGCCTTCTTGCTCAGCGGAATGCGCGTCAGGTCCGCCGGGCCGCCCGTTGCTGGGGGCAGCTCCGTGGCGGAGGGAACGACGACTGCGTCGGAGTAGTTCTTGCGCAGCTTCGCGATGCGCGGCAGGGAGGTATCCAGAATGTCGAAAAGCTGATCCGGGCCGGCCAGGAAGTCCTTCATCGCCTCAATATGCAGGGCGACGGTGGAGTATTCCAGGCACAGCAGGTGCTTGGCTGCAGCCTTGGCCAGGGAAGTCAGCAGGCCACGCGGGGAGCCCTCCAGCTGCATAGCTGCCACGATCAGGCGATTGCGGATGTGGAAATAAGCCTGCCAGTCGATAGCATCGTCCTTGTTTGCCCAGGCCATGTGCCAAATTGCAATGCCCGGCCAGGAGGCCGTGGGGAAGCCAGCGTCCTTTGCGCGCAGGCCGTACTCGGCGTCATCCCACTTGATAAAGAGCGGCAGGGGCTGGCCAATACGATCAGCGACAAAGCGCGGGATCAGGCACATCCACCAGCCGTTGTAATCAACGTCGATGCGGCGGTGCAGATCCTTGGAGTTCTCCGCGTTGTTTGGGGTGCCGTAGCCCTTGTTGATCACGTCCCGGGCCACAGGCGCGATGGGCTGACCTGCCGCATTGTGGGCAGTGCCATCGCCCAGGTCGCGGAGCGGGTGGCGGTAAAAATCGTGAGTGTAGTGGGTGTGCGGTGCGGCACCCCACATAAATACGTCGCGGTGGACGACCTCGCCCATGCTGTGCAGGTAGCTGCGCTCCTGGAGGTCCAGCATCTGGCCGCCGATCAGCATCGGAGACTTCGCGTAGCGAGCGGCCGCCAGGGCACGCAATACGCTATCGGGCTCGATGGCGATGTCGTCGTCCATGTACAGGATGTACGGGCTGGTGGTGCCGCGCTCGGGGTGGCGAGCCTCGTACATGATGCGGGAGTAGCCACCGGAGCCGCCGAGGTTGCCCTGGCTGACAATGCGCAGACGGTCGCCGAAGTGCTCCGCAACCTCGTCGAAGTCCGGCTCGTCGGCGGGGTGCTTGTCGCCCTGGTCGGGCATGATGATGGCCTCGATGCGACCGTCAACCTCCGGGTCGGAAGCCAGCGCGTGCAGCGCAGCCACAGCGTCCGTCGGACGGTTGAAGGTCGGGATGCCGATGGTGACGCTTGGCTCGGTGACCGGCAGCGTTTCGCCCTCGAAGGTCTGCTCGCCGGCCTCGACGGTGGCGAACCAACCTGCTGAGTGCAGGCGGGTTTCCTTCTCACAGGTCAGGTCGAACCAGATCCAGCCGCCGTCTTCGAACGGAGCCAGGGAGATGGTGAACTCAGCGATACCGTGGCCGTTTTCGTCGGTTTCGATCTGGGCTCCCTCGATACCAATGCGGGAACCGTCGTACTTGGAGCGGTACAGGTCTACGCGTGCCTCACCGGTGATCTCGATACGAAGCTTGACCTCGTCCAGCTGGGACCAGCGGCGCCAGTAGGAGGCGGGGAAGGCGTTGAAGTAGGTCTCGAAAGAAATCTCACTGCCTGCGGGAAGAATCGCCTCGGTACGGGAAACGGCGTTGACGCGGCCAGGGGTGGTGGCCTCGTTCTCCACGATGTACAGCGAGCGCACATTGCGGGGCTCGCCACGCTTCGGCAGCAGGATGCGCGCCAAGCGGGTGGCGTCGAACTGAGAATCGGACTGGGCTTTCACTGGCTGAGCGTTCATACGCTGAACACAGACCTCCGCATAGGAATTAAAGACATTGGAATATATCCGATTATCCATGAAAGCCGGGCGCAAGGGCTTGCGCGACACAGCCCCAGTTCAGCCCAAGTTGGACTCTTAGCCGAGGAGCGCACGCTTAGCAGCTGATAACTTCACACCTAACATAACACTGTGGGATGTTAAGCGGGAAGCTAGGTGTTATGCTGTCGCTGCACCCTCATCTAGCTGCAGTTTTCCACTCTTTTCCACTATCTACCAGGGTTCTTCCGATCTTCGAGCATTCGATAACGCTGCTTCGGGCTCCGCGCAGGTTCCGTGCGCTCTACCAAACCTTCACCAATCAGAGCATTGACTGCTTTTTGAACAGCTGTCCGGCTCAACTGGGTTTTCCCTACAATTTCGCTAGTCGAAGAAGAGGACCCTTCTTTTAGAATTGCCAGAACATGGTCCCGCGCCGTTGTATACCTCTCCTGGGTAGCAACCCGCCGACGGTGGAATATTATTGTGAAACTATCAAGCCGATTAATGTACTCAGGTTTTGGCATAAGAGCGTCTTCCAAGGACTGATTAATCGTTGCGATACCCGTACCACGATTTTCCGCCACGTGCCCCGCCTGATTCCCTTCACCCGGCAGGGACACTTCCTCCAAGAAACTTGAAATCCGTTGATTACGAGTGGAGCTAACCCCGGGTTCCCCCAAATGACGAACCGTTACACCACCATATAGGCCGCCTGGACTTGTAATCTCTAGCCGATCTATAAACATATTGATCTGCACCTGACTCCCTTGAGCTGATGGCGAGTAATCTCGGTGCATCAGCGCGTTCACTAAAGCCTCACGTACGGCAATTGGCGGATAGTCAGGAAGATCGGTCCGAAACTTTTCACTAATCATGGCCCCAGTGCGCATATTCCGCTTGACTATATCGACACCGGCGTCAACAAGTTCGGGGATAGTCCCCGTCAGCCTTGCACTGTCGAGAAGCCTCAAACCAGTGGTTACGCTACCTTTACTTGTCCCTGGAAAGAGCGCAAATGTAACAGTCAAGCGTGGGAAGAACTCTTGAGGGTAGTCCCCCATGACCAACAAGGCAGCCAAGGTCGCACTCCCATCCTTGGTGATTCTGAGCCTTCTTAGCGCTACTTCACGACCTTCTTTGAAAGTCTTGGGGCGCTGCCGCTGCTGCACCTGCAGATATTCTCCGAGCACCTCTGGATCTAGATCCTCTACAGTGGCCTCGGGAACTGGCCTTTCGTCCCATTTTGGCTGGGTATGCTCTTCGAGAAGCTTGTCGATTTCGTAATTTGAAAGCTTGGTATCCCCCTCCCCCGTACGAATGTAGCTTCCTCCGTATCGGCCTTGATCCGTTACGTAGCAAGGTTTGTCGAAGGGGCTGAATTCCTCCAGTTCCGCCGCGACGATACGGCCTCCTTCAAAAGGAAGCACCGATATTTGCGGTCGCACTGGTGGCGTCACTTGCCTGCAGCGCGTCTCTAGCGCATCCTGCGCTTTGAGAGCATCGAATTTGTCTACTGGAACAAATCCAGCATTTTCGTCAAGCCCGACAATGATGAGACCGCCACCAGCATTAGCAAAGGCACTCAGAGTTTCACGAATACTCTTGCCGACGTTGCCCTTAACCTCAACAGCTTGAGTGTCTGAACCTACCAGGCGTAGATTCGCGACGATTTCCTTCAAAGAACCTTCGTCCATGGTGGCTCCACCTAAATCAACTTCCCACTCATCTTCACACCTAACATAACACTGTGGGATGTTAGGTGGGAAGCTAGGTGTTATGCTTCTCTTCTCATTCAGTGCAAGAATGACAGAACTCGCCGCAAGAAGCCTGCACTGTTTCACATTGGTGAAGCTGTGAACAGATCCTGCGGAGGCAGAATGACTTTGTTTCAGTTCTGTGCATAAAGGGGCGGCGTCAGATCCTGAGATTCCTGGGCTCCGCGCCAGGTAATAACCGCGCCGGCTGTCGCGATCAGGACGATGCCCATCACCATGGACCAAGTGAGCTGGTCTCCGGAAAAAGCCCAGCCCAGGATTGCTCCGATCACAGGATCCAGCGCGAAGAGCGTGCCGACAACCGCCGCCGAGACAATTCCAGCAGCGATCGTATCCACTACATAGGGAACAACGGCGCCGATGAAACCAGAGATGACGATGATGCCCCACATCGAGCCGTCAACATGCGGCACCGCCGGGACAGAGAACGGTGCGAGCACGAGTGCAGCGACGACCACAGACAGCGCCAGATCCGGCATGCCACCACCCTCGGTTTTGCCAACGCGGGCAGCAAACAGCGTGTAGGCGCCGAAGAAAACCGCACCGACAGCGCCGAATCCAATACCGATGATGTCCAGGTCATTGGAGGGTTGCGCGATCAGAGCAACGCCGACGAAAGCGGCGATGGCCCACAGGCGGGAGCGCCACATGGTCAACCCCAGAAAAGACACGACGCAGGGGCCAAGGAAGTCGATAGTGACGGCGACGCCTTGGGGCAGCCGAGCGATGGCTGCATAAACCATCATGTTCATCATGCCCATGGCGATGCCGTAGACCACGATGTTGAGGGCGCGGGTGCGCGTCATGCCAGACAGCTTCGGGCGGAAGATGACCACCATGATGATGGCGGCGGCGGTCATACGCAGGCCCGATACGCCCGGCGCGCCGACCGTTGAAAGCATGTCTGTGACCAGTACCGCCGCGGTTTGGGTGCCGATCGAGCCGATGAGAACCAGGAGGACCGGTGCCACTGGCAGGGTGAGGAACTTGCTCACTCGCCGCGGCGATGGCTCTTGCTGGCTTTCCTTTGTTTGGGTTTTCTCACGCGGCACTCGTGCAATATTAGTACCGGCGTGTTGGCACGGTTCATCGCACTCTGCAAACTGCGTGGATCACAATCATCCCGTCAGATTAAGCGAGAAACCGAACACGCCAGCGATACCTTGCTCTAGCTTGTCGTTGCAGGAAAGTAGTCTCCCAGGTATGACCCCCACCCCAATCAAGGAATTCCAGGACACCCTCTGGAAGGCGGCTGACAAGCTGCGCGGCTCCATGGACTCGTCTCAGTACAAGGACATCGTCCTCGGTCTGGTGTTCCTCAAGTATGTGACCGATGCTTTCGACGCTCGCCGTCTCGAACTCCTGGCGGAGCTGGAGGAGGAAGGCGCCACCGCGGAAGAGATCGCGGAGGAGCTGGAGGACCGCGACGCCTACCTGGAGAAGAACGTTTTCTGGGTCACTAAGGAGGCCCGTTGGGACTACCTGCAGCGTCACTCCAAGGGCAAGACGGATGACGCCGGCGGTGAGTTTAAGTCCATCGGCAAGCTGATCGACGAGGCTGCGGAGGCCCTGATGGCCGATAACCTCTCCCTGGAGGGCACGCTGCCGCACAATTACAACAGCGATAGCGTGGACCAGCGCCGCCTGGGTGAGCTGGTGGATCTGTTCAGCACTACCCGCTTCACCGCGGAAGGCCCGGAGCGGGCACGCGACCTGCTGGGTGAGGTGTACGAGTACTTCCTCGCGCGCTTCGCCTCTGCGGAGGGTAAGCGTGGCGGCGAGTTCTACACCCCGCGCTCGGTGGTGCGCACGCTGGTGGAGATCCTCGAGCCGACTGAGGGCCGTGTTTATGACCCGTGCTGTGGTTCCGGTGGCATGTTCGTCCAGGCGGAGAAGTTCCTGGACGCCCACGATAAGGACCCGTCCGCTATCGCTATCTATGGCCAGGAGCTCAACGAGCGCACGTGGCGCCTGGCAAGGATGAACTTGGCTATTCACGCGCTGAACTCGAAGGGCCTGGGCGAGCGCTGGGGCGATACTTTCGCCCGGGACATCCACCCAGGCGTGGAGATGGATTACGTGCTGGCCAATCCGCCGTTCAATATCAAGGATTGGGTGCGCAACACCGATGACAAGCGGTGGAGCTACGGCGTGCCGCCTGCGAAGAACGCGAACTTTGGGTGGATGCAGCACATCATCTCCAAGCTCAGCGCCCAGGGCGAGGCTGGTGTGGTGATGGCTAATGGCACCATGACCTCGAATACTTCCGGCGAGGGCGAGATCCGTAAGAACATGCTTGAGGACGACATCGTCTCCTGCGTGGTCACGCTGCCTGCCCAGCTGTTCCGGGGCACGCAGATCCCGGTGTGCGTCTGGTTCTTCGCCAAGGACAAGGGCGCCGGTTCCAAGGGTTCCGTGGATCGTCGCGGGGAGTTCCTGATGATCGACGCCCGCGAGCTCGGCCATATGGTTGACCGCACCGAGCGCACCTTCTCGGACGAGGACGTCCAGAAGATTGCGAACACCTTCCGCACCTGGCGTGGTCGCTCGTCCGCTGAGGGCGAGTACGAGGACGTCCCTGGTTACTGCAAGTCTGTGTCGCTGGATAAGATCCGCGAGGCTGACTATGCGCTCACGCCGGGCCGCTATGTCGGTTTCGAGGAGGAGGAAGAGGACGGCGAGCCGATCGACGAGAAGATCGCACGCCTCACCGCGGAGCTCACCGCGGCCCTGGACGAGTCCGCGCGCCTCGACGCCGTGGTCCGCGAGCAGCTGGGGAGGTTGGGCTAATGGCTTGGGAGTCGAAGCGCTTGGATGAAATCGCCACGATTCAAACGGGGCCGTTTGGAAGCCAGCTGCACCAGAAAGATTACGTCGATGTAGGCATCCCTATCATCACTGTTGAGCACCTGGGGCAGTACAGAATTAAACGGCAGAACCTGCCGAGAGTGACCAGCAAAGACGCAAATCGTCTTCAAAAATACTCATTGCTGCCAGGTGACATCGTTTTTAGCCGCGTCGGGTCTGTGGATCAGTGCTCGTACGTTTGCGAAGCCGAATCGGGTTGGTTGTTCTCGGGACGATGCCTCAGGGTCCGGCCTGAAGAAAGCAAGGCTGATCCGCTGTTTATTTACTACTCATTAAACACGGTTGGCTTGAAGAACTACATCCGTGCGATTGCAGTAGGTGCGACGATGCCATCGATAAATACTGCGATTCTGTCCGAGATTCCGATTAGCGTTCCTGCGCTGGATGAGCAGCATCGAATCGCGGAAGTTCTCGGTTCCCTCGACGACAAGATCGCCGCGAGCCAAAGAACCGCTTCTCTCAGTAGGGAAATCGCCCGGGCGGTCGGGGAGGCTACGAGAACCCTCGCTTCGCTCGGTGAACTTGCAGTTCGCAACAAACGGACCGTCAACCCAGCCAAACTGGGCAGCAACCTAGTGACGCACTACAGCATTCCAAGGTTTGATTCCGGATCTCCAGCACTAGAACCTGCTGACGCGATCAAAAGCAACAAAATGCATGTCGAGCGAGCAAGTGTTCTCGTTTCCAAATTGAACCCTGATACGCCACGCGTTTGGAGTATTCCAGCTCCATCCGGGGGACCTTTTCCCCTGGCATCTACGGAGTTCATTGTCTTGGAGCCGTGCGGCATCAACCAGTCGCAACTTTACGCGGCGACCCTGCATCCGAATTTTCATCAACAGCTTGCTTCAATGGTCGGCGGGACATCCAAGAGCCATCAACGGGTAAAACCAGAAGAAATGTTGAACTGTGTCGTCCCTGATGTTCGTACTCTGCCCACTACACAAGTCGAACTCCTAGAAACAGTTGTTCAAATCGAGGACAAAGCAATCCGGGAAGCGGAAACACTCGCCAAAACCCGCGATGAGCTGCTTCCCTTGCTCATGAGTGGGAAGATCACGGTGAAGGAAGCAAGTCAGGAAGCAGCGGCCGTCGGGGCACAGATTCCGAGTAAGGAGAACGAGGTATAACCATGGCGTACAGCGAGGCGATGCTCGAAGTCGACGCGCTTGAACTGCTCGGCGAGCTCGACTGGACCCCGACCGAAGGTAAAAAACTCGCCCCCGGCAGCGGGGAGCGGGAGAACTGGAGCGACATCGTGCTCCGAGGTCGCCTCCTCAACGCCCTGCGCAACCTCAACCCCGGGGTTCCGGACGAGTACCTCCGCCAGGCAATGGCAGAGGTCCTCACCCCGCAGTCCCAAAGCGCGATCGCGGAGAACCACCGTCTCCACGAAATCCTCGTGGAGGGCTACCGCGGCATCGAATACACCGACGCCGACGGCAAGCACCAGAACCCCACCATTACCTTCTTCTCCCGCGACCCGAACAAGAACTCCTACATCGCGGCGAATCAAATCACCATCCGGAACCTGGACAAAGAACGTCGCTTCGACGTGGTGCTCTACGTCAACGGCATGCCCCTAGCCATCATGGAGCTAAAACAATCCGGGTCCACCGCAACAGTGGAAGAAGGCTATAACCAGCTGCGCACCTACGTCGAAGAATTCCCGATGGCCTTCCGCTTCGCCAACATCGTCGTCGCCTCCGACGGACTCGAAGCGATCTACGGCACCCCCTTCACCCCACGCGAGCACATGAGCAGCTGGCGCGTCGACGACGACGGTGAACCCTACGCTCAGGGGCCACTAGTCGTCGTAAGCGGCGAAGAAATGACCGAGTTCGACATGCTCATCTGGGGCCTATTCAATATCGAACGCTTCGGCCAGATCTTCATCGACTTCACCGCATTCGACGAGATCAATGGCGAGCTGCGCATGCGCGTGGCCAAACCGCACCAATACTTCGCCGTATCCAAAGCCGCGGGCAGGACCATCCAGGCTGCCCGCAGCGATAAGAAGGCGGGCGTGGTGTGGCACACCACCGGCTCCGGCAAGTCCATGGAAATGGAGATGTACACCGCGAAGATCATGCGCGACGCGCGACTGGACTCCCCCACCGTGGTCGTCCTAAATGACCGCAACGAGCTGGATAAACAGCTCCACGACACCTTCGTCGTCTCCACCCTCCTGCCCGAATCCCCGACCCACATTTCGAGCCGAGAGGACCTGCGAGAGCAGCTCAGCCAGCGCCAATCCGGCGGGATCTACTTCGCCACCCTGCAGAAATTCGGCCTGCAGGGCACGAAGAACGATCGGGAGCTGGAGCACCCCGTACTCTCGGAGCGTGACAACATCATCGTGATCTCCGATGAGGCCCACCGCTCCCACTACGGCTTCGGTGACACAAACGCCGACGGCTACGCGCACCACCTCCGCGCCGCCTTGCCCAACGCCACGATGATCGCCTTCACCGGTACCCCGATTGACGAGTGGGATCGCAACACCCGCGAGGTTTTCGGCGAAGAGATCGACGTCTACGACATGAACCGTGCGGTGGCCGACGGCGCGGTGGTCCCCGTGTACTTCGAGCCGCGGCTGATCCCGTTGGAGCGCATCCAGGGAATCACCGATGAGGAGATCGACGACGCGGCAGCGGAAATCCTCGCCGACATCGAGGACGAAGACCGGGAGAAGGCGCAGCGCTCCGTCGCCGTGCTAAACACCGTGTACGGCTCCGAGCAGCGCCTTAGCACCCTCGCCCAGGACTTCATCCACCACTGGGAGGATCGCCGCGAAAACATGCGGCAGTTCATCGGCGCTCCAGGTAAGGCAATGATCGTGGTGCAAACCCGCGACATCGCAGCCAAACTGTACGAGAAAATCGTCGAGCTACGCCCCGACTGGCACAGCAACGATGACCTCGCCGGCAAGGTCAAGGTGATCTACTCCGGCGCGGCTTCCGACCCCGCGCACCTGCAGAAGCACGTCCGCAACCAAGCCCGGATGGACGCGATCAAGGACCGTATGAAGGACTCAGACGACGAACTCGAGATCGCCATCGTGCAGGGCATGATGCTCACCGGTTTCGACGCTCCCCCGCTGCACACCCTCTACCTCGACCGACCGCTGAAGAGCGCCCTGCTGATGCAAACGCTGGCCCGCGTGAACCGCAAGTTCCGCCACAAGGAAAGCGGCCTACTGGTGGCCTACGCCCCGCTCATCGATAACCTGCAGGAGGCCATCGCCGAATTCACTAAGAGCGCCCCCGACGAGGACGAGAAGGTGATCGGCCAGAATATCGAGGAAGCCCTCGGCATCGTCCGCGGGTTCCTGGGCAAGCTCCACACGCTCGTGGGCGAAGACTGGCGCGAGCTGGAGGCGGGTGGCGAGCAGCGTAAGGCCCGCCTGCAGGTCCTGGCCAAGCTCCGCGACCCGCAGACCGCCGATGAGGACGGCCGCTACCCACTCGCCAAGCAGTTCACTGAGACTGCCGGCAAACTCGCACGGGCATGGGCGCTGGCCTCCGGTAGTCCTGACGCCGCCCAGTATCGCGAGGACGTCCGCTTCTACTCCGACGTGCGCAACCAACTGGTGAAAATGGACGCTGCCGACCGTCGGGCCAATGGCGAGCCGCTGAGCGACGAGGTTCTTACGCTGCTCAGTCAGCTCGTCGTCGACTCCAGTGCCTCGTCCACTGTCATTGACGTCTACGAAGAAATCGGCCGCGACCTGCCCAACCTGCAGGACCTAAACATCGACGCCCTGAAGGTGAAGGACAAGACCAGCTCAGAGAGCGCGCTACTGATCGACGCGCTCCGGCGCTCCCTACTCCAGGAATCGCGGGTAGCCACCGGCAACAACGAGGTACGGGCTAAGCAATTCTCCCAGCGCATCCGCGAGCTGATGAACCGCTACACCAACCAGCAGCTCACCTCCGCCGAAGTCATCGCCGAGCTCATCGAGCTGTCGAAAGAAATCGTTGCGGAAAGCAAGCGCGGGGAATCCTTCAATCCTGCGCTCAGCAATGATGAGCTCGCGTTTTACGACGTTATTGCGGATAACGGTTCCACTGATGGAGTTCTCGAGGATGACGTGCTGGCTCAAATCGCACGTGACCTCGTCGATACTCTTCGCCGGGACGCGAAGACCGACTGGACCGTCCGCGATGACATGCGCGCCAAGCTGCGGCGCTCGATTAAGACCCTTTTGCGCAAGCACAAGTATCCGGCGGACAAGCGAAGCGATGCGGTGATTCTCGTGTTAGAGCAGATGGAGCGCTTCGCGCCTCGCTGGTCGGAGGCGGCGTAGTGAAGGAACTTTTCAATGCGCATTTCCGGGTCCCCCTGCAAAGACCAAACTATCTTGGTTCTGAATACTGGAACGCTATTGACTTGGAACATCAGCGGCTCTTACGAGCTCACGAAGCGAATGACCTAGGTGAGGTCGTTGGGCAGTGCAAGGCCTTGGTCGAAAGCATCAGCCGTGTGACGTTAGAGCTGGATGGAAGGCCCGCAGCCAGCGATGATTCTTTCGACAAGATTGTTAAAAATGCGCACAATCTACTGGTCGACCAACGAACTGAAGGAAACTCAGTTGATAGCGCAGGGCGGACAGCGGCGACACAGATTCTAAAGCTAGTTAGCTCTCTGGGGCCCTACCGAAACTCGAAGGGCTCGGGCCATGGACGAGCCTTCGTACCGGAAATCCTTAACGACACTGCCGGCCTGATTACCGTGTCATCCCTTGTTTGGGTTCATTGGGCGCTACCGCGAGTTGAAAAGTTCGCATACGGTCGGCCTGAAGCTCTCATTCGCGACCTCATCCTCGAACGAGCCACCTTCCACCGCAACAGCCTTATCGAACGCCTCCAAGACGCGGAACTCCCAAAAATGGATCCAAAACACCAACGGGAGGTTGGCGTCGCTGTGGCCAGACGGGCGATGCAAGAAACCTTCATCGTCCAACAGGAAGGCGTCGAATCGTGTGCTCGGTCGATCTCGCTGAAATTCTGGACCGAACAATACCGGCTCGGGGTTGCCACCGGTCTATTCAGGGACAAAAGCGGCGAGCTAACGGTGAACAAATGGGGAGTAGAGCATGCCCTATTGGTACTGAATCCAGTTGAGAAAATTGCGAGCGAAGTTGGCGAAATCGATAGTTTGATTCTCCGCTCATGGTTGCCAACAGAGCCGTTCCTCAGCCGAGGAGAAAAGATTGAGCTGGCTGAAGTTTTCAACCTCGCTGAGGAATCTCACAAGGGCGAAAATCTTCAGGCTATCCAAGCACTCCGCAAAACTCTTGACGTTCCTCTCTTCTGAGCCGTCTGTCTGTTCGAGCTAGGACGACGATCCAGCTGTCCTAAATAGGGCCGGGTTCCCAACAGCCAGCCGACCCAGGGGAACCACAGCCCAAGCCCCCCCAAACCGGCACCTAGTGCCCGCGCTCCTGCTCGATCGCCTGGCCATCGTTGAAGTACGGCGCCAGCTTGTTGTCGTACATCGACAGCGCAGCGCCGATGGCCATGTGCATGTCCAGGTACTGGTAGGTTCCCAGGCGGCCGCCGAACAGCACCTTGTTCTGTGCGGCTTCCTCAGCGGCCAGCTTGCGGTAGGCCTCCAGCTTCTCGCGGTCCTCCGGAGTGTTGATCGGGTAGTACGGCTCGTCGCCCTCCTCCGCGAAGCGGGAGAACTCCTTCATGATGACCGTCTTGTCCTTCGGGTACTTGTCGCCCCGCTCCGGGTGGAAGTGGCGGAACTCGTGGATGCGGGTGTAGGGGAACTCGGCATCGTTGTAGTTCATCACCGGGGTGCCCTGGAAATCACCGGTGTTCAGCACCTCGGTCTCGAAGTCGAGGGTGCGCCAGCCCAGGTGGCCTTCGGCGTAGTCGAAGTAGCGGTCCAGCGGGCCGGTGTACACCACGGGCGCGTCCGGGTTGGCCTCACGAACCTCGTCGCGGATCTCGAACCAGTCGGTATCCAGGCGCACCTCGATCTTCTCGTCGGCTGCCATGTTCTCCAGCCACGCGGTGTAGCCCTCCACCGGCAGGCCCTCGTAGGTGTCGTTGAAGTAGCGGTTGTTGAAGGTGTAGCGCACCGGCAGGCGGGAGATGTTGGAAGCGGGCAGGTCCTTCGGGTCGGTCTGCCACTGCTTGGCGGTGTAATCGCGCACAAAAGCCTCGTACAGCGGGCGGCCGATCAGGGAGATTCCCTTTTCCTCCAGGTTTTTCGCCTCCGCCGGGTCCAGCCCGTCGGTCTGGTCCTTAATCAGCTGGCGAGCCTCGTCCGGGCTGTAGTACTTGCCGAAGAACTGGTTGATCAGCCCCAGACCCATCGGGAACTGGTAGGCCGTGCCCTTGTGCATAGCAAACACGCGGTGCTGGTAGTCGGTGAAGTCCGTGAACTGGTTGACGTAATCCCACACGCGCTTGTTGGAGGTGTGGAACAGGTGCGCACCGTACTTGTGGATCTCGATGCCCGTCTCCGGCTCAGCCTCGGAGTATGCATTGCCGCCGATGTGGGAACGCTTCTCCACCACCAGCACATTCTTGCCGGCCTGGGTTGCCGCGCGCTCGGCCACGGTGAGGCCGAAGAAGCCGCTGCCGACAACGATGAGGTCGTAGTTCTGTCCGCTGTGTGTCTGCTCAGTCATGTCTGCCAGGGTACCGCGCTCACTCGTGGTTGTTTGGGCACGACGCCACCTCGGTGTGCCGCCCGGCTAAAGGCCTCAAGCTAGCGGTTTTTAAACCCGGCCCAGTCGGGAAGCGTATTCACCCAGTCCGCCAACCAGGGTTCCGCCAAGCTAAGCATTCCGGTGTTCCACATGATCCAGAAGATGCCCGTGAACACCACGGCACAGCCCAGCAAGAAGATCACCAGGATCAGGGCTTTCATCCCCTTGCCTTGGCGCTTCCAATACTCCTCAGCGCTGTCGTATTTCCGCAGTCCATAGTCCAGCAACCGGTTAGGCCAGGTCAGTTCGAAGGAGAGCACCCCGATGCCGAAGAAAAGTAGAAACCACCCCGGCCCGGGCGTAGGAATGATGAGGATGCCGACGACCACAAATAGCCAGCCCGCTAGGAGGGTCAGCGGACGAACTAGGAAACCATAGCTGCGCTTTTTCAGCCCCTCGTGATGTACCTGCAGTTCGGAAACTTTCCGACGGACGTTTTCGCTCAGCTTCGACATGGGACTAGAACCACCGCTCAAGTACGGCGGCTACACCGTCCTCATCATTGGTCAGGGTGACTTCATCGGCGATGCCCTTCAAGGACTCCTCGGCATTGCCCATGGCCACCCCGTGGCCGGCCCATGAGAGCATTTCTGTGTCGTTCGGCATGTCCCCAAAAGCGATGGCCTGAGAGGCTTCCACCCCGATCTGTTCCGCTATCCACTCCAACGCGGAGCGCTTGGAGATCCCCGCCGCCGCGACCTCGACCAGCCCACCTTCATAGCTGTATGTCGCTTTCGCTTGGGTGGCGTCAATAAAAGGACTCACCGCGGCGTAGAGTTCGGCAGAGGTACGGCGGGGGTCGCGCACCAGCAGCTTCACCACCGGGGTGGCCGCGAGTTCGTCAATATTCTGTACGGCGTGCTCGGTGGAGTCCCAGGCATGGTCATAGCCGGGAGAGACGGAAAAGAGCTCGTCGGCGCGGTCAAAAGCGCTGGTACCGGCCCGCTCGACGGCGAACCCCACGCCGGGAACAGCCTCGGCGAGCTGATCGATAAGTGCCCTCACCAGGGCGGGCTTGAGGGTTGCGGCGTGCAGTATCTGATCCCGGTTGGCGTCATAAATAATGGCGCCATTGGCACAGGCGCAGACGGGACGGACAGGCAGCTGCTCGAAGACGGGCATGAGCCAGCGTGGCGGTCGGCCGGTCGCAAGGGTAAACACGGTGCCCTGGTGCAGCATCGAGTTCACTGCGCGACGCATGCGCTGCGAGACTCGCTCCCTGCTGTTTAGTAGAGTGCCGTCAACGTCGCTGACAACCAGCAACGGGGATTCCTGCATTTCTCCGTCCTATTTTTTACGTAGGCGCTTAAGGCGCTGACGCAGAGGAACCAAAACCTTGTTAATGCCAGTGGCCTCATCACGCTCGCGCGCCTCGGACGCTGCCCGGCGTTCAGCTTCGGCCTTCTCCTGGGCGCGCTTTTCCTTGCGGGCGGCAGCGTCTGCGCGATCCTGAACGGTGGCGTCTTCCAAGGTAGGGGCACTGCCTCCCAGGGCCGCGGGCACCCAGAACTCGCCCTTGGGCATGGGACCGAAGCGCTCCTCCCAGCGGTCACGGGTAAAGTCCAACTGCTCGACCATGGTCTGGTGCAGAAGCGCAGTGGTGGCCTCCGCATCATCGGTGACTTCGATCGGCTTGCCGACGGTAATCACCAGCTCAGTTTTCTTGGGCTTCCAGATCGGCTTGCGCCCCTTCGTCCACACGCGCTGTGAACCCCAGATCGTCAACGGGATCAGGGGCACGTCAGCTGCATGGGCAATGCGGGCTGCACCCTGGCGGAACTCCTTGACCTCGAAGGAACGAGAAATAGTGGCCTCCGGGAAGATACCCACCAAATCGCCGGCGCGCAGCTGCTTAATGGCCTGGTCGACTGAGCCTTGTCCATCGGCACGATCCACTGGAATGTGGTGATAAGAGCTCATCAGCATTCCCACACCCTTGACGTCGAAGATCTCCTTCTTCGCCATGAAGCGCACCAGGCGGCCACCGCGTACATGTGCCGGAATGCCACCGTAGGTGAAGTCCCAATAGCCCGTGTGATTCACGGCGATCATGGCGGGGCCATCGGCGGGAATATTCTCCGCACCGTAGACCGCGCAATCCAAGTTTTGCATGTAGCGGAACCACAGCTTGGCAATACCGATGGTCGGGAAACCATAGGGGAATTCCTTGGCCTCTTTGTGGCCGGTGGTTACTGGCTGGTAGCCATCGGGAAAGCTGAAGCTATCGAGCAACGACATGGGTGGCGGTTACCTCTCCTGGAAGTCTAAAGCGCTTTAGGCGCCGGATTCTTTAGGCTTCAGAATATCTTTACCAACGAAAGGACGCAGAGCCTTCGGCACCACCACGGAGCCATCGGCCTGCTGGTGGTTCTCCAAAATAGCCACCAGCCAGCGGGTTGTAGCCAGGGTGCCGTTCAGGGTGGCGGCGGTTTGCGCCTTGCCGTCGGCATCACGGTAGCGGGTCTTTAGACGGCGCGCCTGGAAAGTGGTGCAGTTGGAGGTACTGGTCAGCTCGCGATACGTCTGTTGGGTAGGAACCCAAGCCTCCGTGTCGAACTTGCGGGCAGCCGAGGAACCTAGGTCGCCACCGGCGACGTCAATCACGCGGTAGGGCACCTCGATGGCAGCCAGCATCTCGCGTTCCATGGCCAGCAATTGCTGGTGGATTTCGGTGGCCTCCTCCGGCTTGCAATAAACGAACATTTCGACCTTGTCGAACTGGTGCACGCGGATAATGCCGCGGGTGTCCTTGCCATAGGAACCAGCCTCGCGACGGAAGCAGGAAGACCAACCGGCGTAACGCAGCGGACCGTCGGACAGGTCAATGATCTCCTCGGAGTGATAGCCGGCCAGCGCCACCTCAGAGGTGCCAACCAGGTACAAATCATCCTCTTCCAGACGATAAATCTCATCGGCGTGCGCACCCAGGAAACCGGTACCGGACATAACCTCCGGGCGCACCAGCACCGGTGGGATCATCAGCTTAAAACCATGCTCGACAGCCTTCTGGGCAGCCAATTGCAGCATGCCCAACTGCAAAAGAGCACCGTCGCCAGTGAGGAAGTAGAAGCGAGCGCCAGAGACCTTGGTGCCGCGCTTCATGTCGATCAGCCCCAGAGACTCGCCAAGCTCCAGGTGATCCTTTGGCTCGAAGTCGAACTGTGGCGGCTCACCCACCACATCGAGGGTGACAAAGTCATCCTCGCCGCCCGCTGGCGCGCCGTCTTCCACAATGTTGGAAATCTGCATCTGCAGGTCGTTGACGGCCTGCTCAGCCTTCGTCTGCTCCTCCTCCAACTTCTTGACAGAGTCGGCCTTCTTCTTGCCCCCCTCACGCAGAGCCTGCTTTTCCTCGTCAGAGGCAGAGCGCATCTTCTGCCCCATCTCCTTGGAGAAAGCCTTTTGCTCCGCGCGGGCAGCATCGGCGGCACTGATAGCCTCGCGGCGCTGTGCATCGGCTTCCAGCAGCTGGTCAACCAGTGCTGGGTCCTCCCCGCGAGTGCGCTGGGATTCTCGGACTACATCGGGGTTATCGCGCAGAAGCTTCAGATCAATCATGGTGTTTAGCTTAGCGGGTTCGGCTCCGCACTTGTCCGCCTAGTTCCCCCTGAGGCACAACCCCTACTAGACTAGCCTCGAAGTACCTAGCCTCAAGTAGCAGTCGAACCCGAGTCGGATTAGAGCGAGCCTTTCATGACCACCAGCGAAGCGAAGAATCAACGCAGAGCCCGCAGCATCACTGTCGCACTGTTCGCCGCCCTCTGCGGAGGTGTCAGCGCAGCTGCGTTCGCCTTGGTCGCGCCCGAGGGTAGCTCACCTTTGGTTCCCATTACTGATGAGAAGCAGGGCCAGCATGTCGACAACACCACCTTCACCCAGGCCAGCCACGGCGATTGTGTGAATTGGAAGCCCGGCGCGAACGGCGTAAACACCGAGTTCTCCACCGTCAACTGCGAGCAGCCCCACCGCTTCGAGGTCAGCTCCCGCGAAGATCTCAGCCAGTACCCCACAAGCGAGTTTGGCCCGAACGCGAAGCAGCCGGACTTGAAGCGTCAAGAAGAACTAACCAATGAGCTCTGCACCGGCCCCACGATGCAGTACCTCAAGGGAAAGCTCGATCCAGAGGGACGCTACTCAATCTCCCCCATCTTGCCGCCACAGTCCGCCTGGAATGACGGCGACCGCACGATGCTATGCGGTGTGATGGTGCCCGATTCGACCGGGCGCACTACAGAGACCACGGGTTTTGCGGCGAAGCAGGATCAGGCACGCTACTTCGAGAAGGATCGCTGTGTGCGGGTCGATGGCCAGCTGACCAATGAAGTGCCATGTACGGAAAACCACGCCTGGCAGGTAACCTCCGTGGTCAACCTAGGTACACAGTTCCCCGGCGCATGGCCGGACCTGAAGAAGCAGAATGAGTTCCTGAATAAGGTCTGCACCAAGGCCGCGCAGGACTACCTCGGTGGCGACGATGCGCTGTACAACTCCACGCTCACACCGTTCTGGAATACGCTCCAGCGCCAGTCCTGGGATGCCGGTTCCCGCACCGTGAATTGTGCGCTTACCTTTGGTCGCCCTGGTGGCGGCTTCGCGGCTCTCAATGGCGACGTGCGCAATAAGTTCACCATCGACGGCAAGGCTCCGGCCACCCCGCCGAAGCGGAATCCGCTGCGCCAGGATGCGAAGCCGGGCGAGGAGACGAAGCCGAGCGCTGCCCCCAGCGCGAACCCGACCCCAGCGCCCTAGGGTTCCTAAAGCCAATGGCCATTGACGTTTCTCCGGAGCGCTTCGAGGACCTCGTTGACTTGGGTTTAAGGCGCATCCCGCGCGAGCTGCTGGATAATGTCAGCAATGTCGCCATCGTCACGGAGGACTATAACCCCGAAAGCCCGCATATTCTGGGGCTTTATGAGGGCATCGCGCTTACTGAGCGCACCTCCGAGTACACCTCCGCCTTGCCGGACAAAATCACGATCTATCGTCATGCTCTAGAGGACATCTGCGATAGCGAGGAAGAGCTTATCGAGCAGGTCGCCATCACCGTCATTCACGAGCTTGGCCATCATTTCGGCATCGACGACGATCGCCTGCACGAACTCGGTTGGGGTTAGCGGCACCCGCCCCTGCCCTAAAGGGTGGCTTCGCCCCACCCCAGGATCTCGAAGGTTCCTTCCAGACTGTCGAGCACTCCGGTCTGCGCCGCACTATTTAATGCAGCACTATTTACTGCCGCGCTGTCTTGTTGGTCGCCCTTATTTTGTGACGCCCCAGGCCGCCCTTCTGCCACATCAGCCAACTCGGCAATGTTGTCTGGTACGCGGAGGGTGATGACATTGCCATTGGCCAGATAGTGCATGAAGGCCCATTCCGGATCCACCCCGCCCAGGAAGCGGGCGACCAGGCGAATCACGGCACCGTGGCTGACCAGGGCAATATCGCTGGGGTTCGCTGCCGTGTGGTTGTCGGCGAGCGCCCGCAGCAGTGTCGCGAGATATTCGCGCAGCACTTCTGCGCCGGAAAGTCCGCCCGGGACTGCTTTATCCACCCGACCGAGCATCCACGTCCCCAGGATGGAGTGATAGGCCTCGTGGGAGTCCTCGTCGTTTTTCATCTCGTATCGTCCGGCAGGAATCTCCGATACCCGTGGTAGGCGCTGGAGTGAAGCCTTAATAGGATCCGCGGCCTTGTCGAGGGCTGTGGCGTCATCCAATGCCTCACCATGTGAGAACTCCGCGGGCACGAGCTCACCGCTGAAAGCACCGGCCACGCCCACGGCGGTCTGCTGTGCACGCGCGGCAAAGGAGGAGGCGATCTTTAAGCGCCCAGTACGTTCGTTGAGCCATCGACCTGCCTCGGCAGCTTGCTGCCATCCCAGGTCGGTGAGGCTGGCACCGGGCAGTGCAGTATCCAAGGCATGAATGGCATTGGAGGTTGTCTGGCCGTGCCTAACCAGGAAAAGCCGTGTCGATTGTGCCTGCGCCATTGGCTAGGTGCCCTTTCCGCCGCGTTTAAGTTCCTCGATCCACCTACTGGATTCAGCGTAGTTCGGCGGGGCACTGCCCGCATGACGGCGCAGCGGATGGCTGGAATGCGCTGCAGACTCTGGCAACGGCTCGGCTGAGGGCCAGCTGCCCAGGAAACGCACCTCCTCAGCGCGGCGGTACAGGCCAGCCAGAGCTTCGGCGACTGCGTCGTCCTCGATATGGCCGACGACGCCGATATGGAAGACATAGTTTCCATTCGCCGCCCCTTCTCCCTGGGCCCCGGTGCGGCGGGGTCGCGAGCCGATGCGAGCCATATCCACCTGTCGGGTGGACAATTCCGCAATAGCATCCAGCAAGCTGGAGGGCACATTCGGCAGCCAGAGGATCATGCCGCTACGGTCGTTCCCCGTGCGCGCGGTAGGTTTGCTGGGTTTTCCGACCAGAATGAATCGGGTCTGTGCACCCGCGACATCCGCCACGCCCTCCGCCAGTGCATCTAGACCATGAATCTCGCCAGCACGGGCCGGGGCGGCGGCGGCATCAGCCCGCCCGGCCTTGACTGCAGCAGCAGCCGCTCCGTTGCTGGCGGCGGGGACAAAGTCGACGTCCGGCAGATTCTCGGCTACCCAATTGCGCACCTGTGCTTCGGCGACGGGGTGGGTGGTCAGAGTCTTAATATCTCGCAGCTCAGTACCAGGTTGTACCAGGATGGAAAACACGACCGGAACCAAAACCTCGCGGTAGATCTGCAGGGGCGTGCCGTAGGTCAGTGCGTCTTCCGTTTGCGACACCGGACCGTCAACCGAGCTTTCCAACGCCACGCACGCGGAATCGGCCTCTCCGTCACGCACCATGTCCAGCGCCGCCCGTGGCGAGACGACCGGAATTTCAGTGGCCCCCTCCGGCAGCGCACCGAGCTCTTTGAACTGCTTCAGTGCCTGCTCCGTGAAGGTGCCCTCAGGCCCTAAAAAAGCAACGCGTGCGGAAGAATCACTCATGCAACGCAGTCTAATGGAGACCCCCCGCAGCCTCGGCGAGGGTGTAATCGCGCCTGCGCCTGGCCGCTTCTTCCGCGGGGTATATCCTTGGGAATCAATGAACTGCACCTCCGACATCCTCAGCGAGCAAGGTGGCACTAGCACTTTTGCCACCCGCCTCGCCCGTGCCCGGCGCGACACGGGTCTTAACAACGCCCAACTGGGCGTCACCCGTATCTACGACAACCCGCACGGCTATGACTTTCTGCGTGGCCACCCCGGCCTTCCTCTAAGCGGCGAGGAAGTACTAATCAAGGACCTGCAGCAAGTCGCGGGTGAAGTCACGACGATGGGGTCGGTGCACCATAGCTTTGTCGCGGACTATCACGATACGACCGCACACAGGCTACTGGCTGCCGGGGCAACGCTGGTTGGCGCCTCTGCTTCTGCCGAGTTTGGCACCACCGCTTACACCGAGCCGATTGGGATGCCCGAGCCGGTAAATCCGCTGCATCCGGGCATGATGGTCGGCGGCTCCTCCGGCGGCGCAGCGGTGGCTGTCGCCCGTGGATTGGTAAACATCGCCCATGCCACCGATGGTGGTGGCTCCATCCGCATCCCCGCGGCATGCTGTGGCCTGGCGGCGCTCAAGCCCGCCCACAATCACCAATTCGGCACTTTTTCGCCGGTAGCTCAAGGTTTTATCGCCGCGGATCTCCCTACTACCGCCCGTGCCTATGGCCTCCCCGCACCGGACAACAGCACGCTGTACCGTTCTTCGCCACTGCGTGTCGGCTACGCGAACCAGCCTTTCCACACTCGCAGTCGCGTCTCCCCCGACATTGCCGCCGCCACCGCCGCAGCCACTGCCTTAGCCACCACCCATCCGCTTGTCGAATCGGTCACGCAGGCGCCCACTCCCTACCCGCCGGCTACGTTCCAGCTTTTCCGCGAGCTCATCGCCTCCCGCTGTGCGGATCTCCCCGGCAAACTATCACCGATCACCGCGTGGCTGCGCGAGGAGGGGCGCCAGGTACCGGCATGGCGGCGTCAACAATTAGAAGAACAGATTATCGGCCTCGACCCACAGCGGGTATGGCCCGAGTTCGATATCGTGGCGACCCCGACCCTCGCGTGCGCACCACCAACACCCGGTGCATTTTCGCAGCTCACACCAGTCGATAACTTTTGGGCGCAGACCGCCTGGACTCCCTGGGGCACCTTGTGGAACCTCACGGGCTGGGCCAGTGTCACCGTGCCGCTAGTCTCCCCGGAGCGCGTCCCTGGTCGTTGGCCCATCGCCCTCATGCTGGGCGCGGTGGGCAATCGGGTCAGCGCGGAAACATTGCTCTCGCTGGCGGCCTTTATTATGGACACCACCTCACAGCTCCCCGTCGACAATCTCAGCGTTGCGGTTCCGGGCGATATCGAGGCACTGGATTTTCGCGCAAAACCGGACAACCGCCACAGTCACGAACACGGTCACAGCCACAGCCACAGTCATGAGCACTAGTACAAGCGACAATCGCACCGCGCTGCGCTGGGAAATCCTGCTTTTACTCGCTGTCACCTTCGGCACTAGCGGACTGCGGGCTATCGCGCGTCTTGTCGAGGCGGTGGTCAGCCCGGAGGCGCTCAACGAGCAGTCGACTACCCTGAACCGCACACAATCGGAACTACCGTGGTTGGATCCGATTCTGCAGCTGCTTTCCAGCGGGGCACTCTTCGCCTGGGGCGGGCTGGCAATGTTTCTGCTCATACGGCACCTGCCTACTCCCGCACTGGTGCGCACCTGGCGTCTAAAAACAGGCGATTGGCTCCACGGTGCGGGCCTGGCTGCGGTCATTGGCCTTCCTGGCCTGGCCTTCTATTTCGCCGCCGTGCACCTTGGGCTCTCCAAGCAGGTCGTTCCCAGTGGTCTGGACGACACATGGTGGCGTTTGCCGCTTCTAGTGGTGAACTCTTGGGCAAACGGTTTCGCGGAGGAACTGGTGGTCGTAGCCTGGCTAAGCACCCGTCTGAGACAGCTGCGCATCAGTTGGCCATGGGTCTTCGCCGCGTCCTCGCTGCTGCGGGGAAGCTATCACCTCTACCAGGGCTATTCCGCCGGAGTGGGCAACATCATCATGGGCGTGGTGTACCTCTGGTACTTCAAGAAGACGGGACGCATTTGGCCGCTAGTGATCGGCCACGGGCTGATCGATACCGTCGCATTCGTAGGCTATGCCACATTCTTCTAACTCAATCCGGCGCCGATTGACCCGTTATTATTGTGCCCATGAATTCTCGCGACAATTTCGGCTCCGGGCGCTCCGGCGAAGGTTCTGGCGCTAACAACCGTGCAAACGGCACGGAGATCGCCCGGGACCGGCACGGCAAGCCCCTTCTGGATCGCTATGGGCGACCCGTGCGTAGGGGCGTCATTCCTCCGAGCGCTACCGAGCCTCCCCGCCGCGAACAACCGAGCAGTCCGGAACAGCCCGAAAAGCCGCACTACCGCCGTGCCGAACCGTTGCCTCCGCGCGACAGCAGCCAGGAATACCAGGGCTACAGAGCCCCCCAGGACTACCAGCCCAGTCCATCCCAGCAACCCCGACAGGGCCAGCCTTTCGGCGACCCGCAGTTCGGTAACTACTCCGGTCGCTCTGCGCGTCCGGGCTCCCGCGAAACCCCACGTCCTTCTCGACGCCCCCGCGGCCGCACCGCCCCGCGCCCCAAAAGGCGCAAGCGTTTCGGCTTCTTCAAGATTGTGGGAATGCTGCTGGCCATCGTTCTCGCGCTAAGCATTGGCGCTGCTGTGTGGGTAGATTCCAAGTTGCAGCGGATTGACGCCTTGCAGGATTATGACGGCCGCCTGGGCGGCACCTCCGGCACGAACTGGCTACTGGTGGGTTCGGACTCCCGCGCGGGGCTGAGCAAGGAAGACGGCGACCGCCTGATGGCCGGCGAGCTGAACGATTCGGTCGGCCGCACTGACACGATCATGGTGGTGCACATTCCTCGCTTCGGCGGACAAGCAACTATGCTCTCGCTGCCGCGCGACAGCTGGGTGGACATCCCCGGAAACGGAAAGAACAAGCTCAACCAGGCCTTTTCCATCGGCGGCCCGGCGCTTCTGCAGCAAACCGTGGAGCAGGCGACGGGTATCCACCTCGACCACTACGCAGAGGTAGGGTTTGGCGGTTTCGCCAATGTCGTTGACGCTGTCGGTGGCGTGGAGATGTGTCTGGATGAGCCGTTGGACGACCCCATGGCAGGCATTAAACTGCAGGCCGGATGCCAGGAGCTCGATGGGCCGACGGCGCTGGGTTATGTACGTTCCCGCTACACCTCTGCGCAGGGCGACCTGGATCGTGTGGAACGTCAGCGCAAGTTCTTGGCTGCGCTGTCGCAGAAAATCAAGTCGCCAGGCACCCTGCTCAACCCGTTTAAGAACCTAAAGGTTGCCGATTCCTTGAGCTCGAACATGAAGGTCAACGAGGGTGACCATGTGTGGCACCTCGCTTCGCTGGGAATGGCTATGGCCGGCGGTGCGAAGCAGGAGACGGTGCCGATCGCGGGCTACGAAGACACGTACGCCGGCAACGTCGCATTGTGGGACGATGCCGGCGCAGAGGAAATGTTTTCTCAGCTCCGATAGTGAGTCGGATAGCCGCTCTTAGCGGATGGTGACCTCGCGGGACTGGATGGTCTGCTTGGCCTTCTGCTCGTCGGCGGTCAGCGGAGTGTCCTTGGCCAGGGCTTCTTCGATCTTCGGATCCAGGGCCTCCAGGCCTTCCTTCCAGGACGCTGCCTCGCGGGTACGATCCAGATCCCACACCGGAACCAGGATGCCGTGGGTGCGGAACACACCGGCGAACTTGGAGCCCTCACCCAGGTGCAGCTCACCAGCTGCGTGCAGGCGTGCCAGTGCATTGAGCAGCTGCTCTTCGCCCTCCTGGCGCACCCAGCGGATGTGTGCCTTGTCAGAGGGGTCAATCCACCATGCCGCGCCCTTAATGTTCGCGTCGATACGCTCGGAAGGTAGCACGGAATCGTTGGCACGCTGCAGGGTGGCAGCGATCTGCGGGTTGTTGCGGTTCTCCTCGGTCAGCCACCAACCGAAGTCCTGCGCAACGGTGATGTTCGCCTCGGTGTCCTTGTTCAGGATGTCCTCGAGGGCGGGCTCGGTGCCGTCGGACACGCCAACCTCCAGGGACTGTCCCGGCTCGGCCTGCTTCACCCAGTTCAGGGCGTATGCCAGGTCGCGGTTCGGGTTATCGCCACGGCGCTGGGCCTGCAGCGCAACGAAGGCCTCCCCGCCGTCTTCCTCAGAACGGCGCAGGGCAGCAACAGCACCCGGCAGGACAGTAACGATGGAGATCTTGTGCTCCGCGTCCTTCACATCGGCAACGAAGTGCGCCGAGGGGACGAATTCCTGCAAGGCGATAAGATCGGCCTCCATGGCAAAACCATCGAAGGGGCGGGGATCCTTCTGCAGCTTCGCACGCTCGGCGGCGCGGGCAGCGAGCTTAGCCTGACGGCGGCTCATGCCCTCGGGCAGGTTCTCTTGGTTCTTTTTCTTCTTAGCCACGGTGATTTATTGTACCTGGGCTGCGCTTAAGAAATAGCAGCAGCGCCTGTTTCTTCTACTACGTCGGCTCTGCTCACTGTGCGCACTTTGCCCGCTGTGTTCACTGTGCCCGGTGTGTCTGCTGTGCTTCCCCACCCCAGCTCGTCGTCGCGCCACATCCGTGCCCGCCCTGGATAATTCGTCGCCAGCCACGTCACGCCCTGTCGCGCGGCCCAGCGCACCTCGTCTTCCTTGTCCGCGGTCCAGACATACGTGCCATCGCCAAAGCGACCGATAATGTCCGGACGAATCCGTCCCCGTGCAACGGACAGGCCGTGGGCGTCGACAACATGCAGTGCCTGAAGCCCCGGATTCAGCATGCGTTGATACTCACGTCGCAGCAAAATGCGGTGGATGGCTGGGTTAATCATCTTAAAGCGCACCAGTGACTGGGGGCTGAAGCTGATCAGGTGCACGTGCGCACTATCCGCCAGGCGTGCCCGCTGCAGCTCGTAGTGCAGGGCGTGTTCGACCTTGGGGCCATAACGGTTCGGGTGCTTGGTCTCGATGAATAGCTCTTTCTTTAACGACGCCCCGTCCTCCGCGTCCGCATCGCCAACCCTCTGGCTATGTTCCTGCCCGGCAGCAGTGTGTGAAGAGTTAACATCGTTGAAGAATGTCAGAAGCTCGCGAAGAGTCAGCACCTGCGCTGGCTCCTCGGGTGTACCGACGTTGAGTTCCCGCAGCTCTGCCAGCGTCATTTCGCTGACTACGCCACTTGACTTCGTTGGTTTTTCCACCGCCACGCGGTCGATGGTGCGGTCGTGCAGGCACACGAGTTCCCCGTCGCGTGTTAGACGGATGTCGCACTCGAAGCCATCGGCGCCCCTCTGCTCGGCCAGTTCGTAGGCTGCCAGAGTGTGTTCTGGGCGTTCCTTGGAGGCTCCGCGGTGGGCGACAATTTTCATACCCTCCATTCTTAGTGCGCCGGAGGGCAACCGGCATCCGCTAACGGCGGGGCGAACGCAAGTTTCATCTGTTGTTTACTTACGCAGCCCCGTCCTACTCAGTGCCATTTACGGCCCCGCTGCATTCAAGAGCTGAGTTAGCTGACTTACCCGAGGAGTCCAGTTTCCTCCATAACCTTGCGCAGCACGGTTGCGGAGTGGTCGAACTTTTCTTTCTCCTCGTCGTTTAGCTGCAGCTCGACCGCGTGGCGCACGCCCTGGCGGTTGATCACGGCGGGAGTGCCGATGTAAATATCCTCGAATCCGTACTCCCCTTCCAGCAACGTGGAAATCGGCAGTACAACGTCCTGGTTGCTGAAGACCGCCTGGGTGATGCGTGCCAGCCCCATACCGATGCCGAAGCTGGTGGAGCCCTTGGCCTGGATAATCTCGTAGGCCGCGTCGCGGGTCTTGACGAAAATCTCGTCTACATCCTCGCCTGCGGATTCGCCCATCTTTTCGAGTCGGTGGTGAATCGAGGTGCCCGCCACAGAACCTGCCGACAAAACTGGCAATTCGGTATCGCCGTGCTCGCCGATCACGTAGGCATGCACCGAGGTCGGCGCAAGGCCGAAGTACTGCCCCAGTCCATAACGGAAACGGGCGGTATCCAGGATCGTGCCGGAGCCGATCACGCGGCTGGAATCCAGTCCGGAAAACTTCCACGTTGCGTAGCTCAGGATGTCCACTGGATTGCTGGCAACCAGGAAAATTCCGTCAAAGCCATGCTCCATCACATCGCCGACGATCTTGCGGAAAATGGAGGTGTTCTTGGCAACGAGGTCGAGTCGGGTCTCCCCCGGCTTCTGTGCCGCACCCGCGCAGATGCAGACCATTGCGGCATCGCGGCAGTCTTCGTAGGTGCCGACAGTCACGCGGGTGTTGTGATGGGACCACGGCACTGCGTGGTTCAGGTCCTGTACGTGACCCCAGGTCTTGCGCTCGTCCAGGTCGATGATGGCGAGGTGATCGGTGAGCCCCTGATTGACCAGGGTGTATGCATAAGCGATACCAACGTCACCCGCGCCGATCAGGACGATCTTGGAGCCGGGGGTTGGTGCTGCGGTGTTGTTGCGGTTAAGTGGTTGTTCTTGCCCAGTAGATGCCGTCAACGTCTTGGCCTTCTTCCTTGCTAGGTGCTGCTGGTTGCTAGTTGGTAGCTGCCGTTTTTTCTGACGCCACCGGCCAGCATAGCGACACGTCCAATCAAGCTCATGTCAAAGGTTTCTGAATATTGAACTTTTGGAATACGGCGTCAATAATTAAGAAGTTCATGAGAAAAAACCTTGCAGGAACAGTTTTTTGCCGTCACACTTGTTGTCACAGGCACTTCCAACGTGTGAAAGGATCAAGAGAAACCATGGCTAAGTACGAACTGCCCGAGCTGGATTACGCTTACGACGCTCTGGAGCCCCACATCTCTGGCGAGATTATGGAGCTGCACCACACCAAGCACCACCAGAACTACGTCAATGGCGCTAATGCTGCTCTGGAAAAGCTGGAGGCCGCCCGTAAGGATGGCTCCATCGCTGGCGTAGTTACCGCACTGTCCAAGGATCTGGCCTTCAACCTGGGTGGCCACACCAACCACTCCCTGTTCTGGAAGAACCTGTCCCCGAATGGCGGCGGCGAGCCAACTGGTGAGCTGGCCGAGGCCATTAACCGTGACTTTGGCTCTTTCGAGGCCTTCAAGGATCACTTCTCCGGCGCTGCTCTGGGTCTGCAGGGCTCCGGTTGGGCGGTTCTGGGTTACGACCACATCGCTGGCAACCTGGTTGTTGAGCAGATGACCGATCAGCATGGTAACCTGTCCATCAACCTGACCCCGCTGCTGCTGCTGGATATGTGGGAGCACGCTTTCTACCTGCAGTACAAGAACGTTAAGGCAGATTACGTCAAGGCTGTCTGGAACGTCTTCAACTGGGATGAGGTTGCCAAGCGCTACGAGGCTGCCAAGAAGTAGCCCGAAGCACTCTACAACTCCATAGCACTAGAACTACATACATAACTTCATAATTTCCCAACTGAATAAGGCAGGCTCTATATCCGCCGGAGAAAAATTCTGGCAATCGATATGGGGCCTTTTGCGTCCCCAGCCATCAAGGTGGGCGGGGTTTCAACTCACTCGACTCCCACATTCTCGCTCACCCAGCTGAGGAAGCATCCACAGCATGGGTCGGTTTTCATGCCTGGCCTATGCAGACAGTCACTCGCACACTTCCAAGATTGGAGAGAACGATGAAGACTCCGACCACCCACCACACTTTTCGCACCCGTCGTACACGTCTGATCGGCACCGCAATCGCCATGTCCGGTCTGCTGCTGGGCACTGCTGCCTGCGGTGATGAGAAGGCGCCCGAGGACGCAGCGGCTCCCGCCGCATCCGCCAACGTCAAGACGTACAACGCCGCAGCCTCCAGCCCCCGCACAGGCAATGGCGCCCACGGAGCTCAGGATTGCCCGATAGATTCGAACGCTCCGGAGATCACTGAAAACATCAGCAAGCTCCCTCATAACCCTTACGGTTGGAAGCTGACGAATCAGACCAACTACAACCCGTGCTCCGATCTCAGCTACGCGCTGATCACTCAGGCAAGGCAGGGTAATGCTCAATTCGCCACGCAGCTGATGCTCTTCCACAAGGGCAAGTACATCGGCATTGCGTCCGACACGATTCAGCAGACTGAGATCCTCCGCACCACCCCCAACTCCGTCAAGGTGCGTATGCGCGACTGGGAGGCATTGCGCGAATCGGGCGAGGCCAATGTCATGGCCGGCAAGTACTTCTCTGATGTCACCTTCCGCTGGGATGGCAGCAAGGTCGTGCCCGAAGGCCGCATCCCGAACCAGAACCTCCCCAAGGAAATCGGAGGCCACTAAGGTACAAACGCTAGCTAGTCACAGCTAGTCACCCAACACCCCGACGGGGCAGCTCACGCCATTAGAGCCGTGGTTGCAATACCCGTCGGGGTGCTTGTGTAGGTACTGCTGATGCTCATCTTCGGCGAGGTAGTAATTACCGTCACCCGCATTAGCCAGCTCAGCGATTTCGGTAGTGATCTCCCCGAAACCCGCATCGGTAAAGCGCTGCTGCCAACCATCGACGGCTCGTTGCACCCGAGCTAACTGCTCAGCATCCTGGGCGTACACGCAAGAGCGATATTGCGTCCCCACGTCATTGCCCTGGCGATCCCCCTGGGTTGGGTCGTGATTCTCGAAGGCGATCTGCAACAGCTGCTCCACGCTCACTACTGCTTCGTCGAACACGATGCGCACCACTTCCACATGTCCCGTTCGCCCCGTACACACCTCGCGATAGGTCGGGTTAGGAGTGTAGCCACCCGCGTAGCCCACGGAAGTTCCCCACACTCCGTCCACTCCCCAGTACATGCGCTCCACTCCCCAGAAGCAGCCCAATCCGCAGACGATCTGCGCTGGTTTTTGCAGGTTTTCCGCCCAGTAGGCATCCTCTAACCCACTTAGCGGGGTTCCCAGCACCACATTCGGCTGCGGATCCGCCAACACAGGAGTCCGACCGCCCTTTAGTGCGTCCTCCGGCCCGACCCGCTCGGCCCGATACGGCCCTTGGGCGTTGAGCGCCATGATGCGGTCAAAGAAGTTGGTCATGCTCGGATACTCTCCCTCTTGCGCTTCTTACTTTATTGACGCCGCAGTTCCTGTAGCCCCGGCGCGCCCCTTCGCAGCCACGCGCGAACTGTCGAGGTAGCTACGCAGTCATCGGCGTTGTAGCGCTCCAGCTTACGCCGGGCGGCTTGCGCAGTGCCGCGAGATCCGCCGATGGCCTGCTCAAAAAGCTCCACCGCAGCCTTTCCGTTAATGCCGGCCTGACTGAATTCAAAGCCTGCCAGCGGAGCCACCGTCTTTAATCCCAGAGAATCCGTGGGCGCCAGTGCTTTCTTCACTAAGCTAAAGCAATCGCACCAGTGTTCTGAGGCGATGAAGGCATTGACTTGCTCCAGCGTTGGCATTGTTACCTGCTGGTTCATCCCATCGATCTTGTAGCGGCGCCCACCATAGCGCTCGGCTGCGTGGCGTAGCCAATAGTTTTCCCCTTGGGCTGCGTACACCCAAACTTGGAAGTTTTTGCCAGCGGCCACCGCGTGGTCTTTGCGTGCTTGCATCCAATGCCAAAACTCCGCAACGTGCTGGCCTTCGTCTCCCTCGCGGCTGAAGTCTCCGAAACCGATATAGCGCGAACCGTCGAAGGTTCCCCAGAGGAATGTGCCACGGTTCGGGTGGGCCTCCATATCCACGTCGATCTCCACCCAGTCCCGCAGGCCACCGTCAGTGTTTCGCTTTGCCCCACCCCACAGTTCCGGTTGTTCGAACCAGCGTTCCTGTGGACGGCGAAGTGCAGCCTGCCCGTCCATCCATGCCTGTGCTAACTGCGGATGTTCCCCATTGCCCGAGGCCGCCAGCTGCGGAAGGGTTTCAATCCCCTTCTCTCGCCAGTTCCGGGCTTTATCCCCCGGCAACAACAGACTGATTTCTAGTTCCTGCAGAAGCTGAGCTCGGCAGTGGTTGTGAAAATCGCAAGTCTGGCACTCCTTAATCCGCCGCGGACCGCTCGGAATCGGTTCTTCCAACGCAGCCTGCAATCCGGGGAGGACAGAGGGGGCGTCAAAAAAGAAACAGCGTGGCCTACCGGGCCCGGCGCGGCCGATCAGCGCCACGGTGTCGGCTGCAAAGCCCCACTGCTGGAGCACAACGTGAGCCATGGCGACCTTTTGAGCATCTCCGGCAGCGGCGCGGTGGCGAAAATTGATCGGGACGGGCACTGCTAACCCCAATGCGCCGATGTCCGTTACCCGACAGTCCGCAAGCTGCGTGGACTTCGCGCGGCGCGCCACGGAATGCGAAGATATGGCGACGGGCGTGTACTGCATAAACTCGTCGACCCCCTTGCCGAGGTCGGCGCGGACCAGGAGGTCCAGTTCCACACGAAAAGGTCCTTCGGCCACAACGGGTCGCGTAATCAAACGCACCCCGGCAGCCATCGCTTCCAGAGTTTGTTCAACGGCTGTTTCGGGATCAGCCGGGTCAATATCCACCCGGCTGGGGAATACCTTGTCGCCTATGCGCGGCACATTGGGAAGGCATTGGAAAACCATCTCCCGGCGAATCGTCGCATTGACCTTGTGCTGGATCGCCTCGGTGTAAGCCTCGAGGTCTTGCGGAATGTGGAGACGCGGGGCAGCCTGTTGTGTCTGCTGTTTTTGTTGTGCCTGCGGTTCTTTGTGACGCCGAAGTGCCGCACGGTGGCGGCAGCCCACTAGGTCACGGGGGCTGAGCGGCGGAAGTTCTTCAAGCAGGCTCACAATAGTTTCTAAGCCTAGCGCGTCGGCCGGTTGGGTTGCGCGCCTCCCCAGGGTGTCGAAGTACAGTGAAGCGCGTACAGTAAAGATGTTTGTTAAGTAATCTGGTTGAACAGTAAGACAGATCAATTCGCATCGGAGTGACATGGGACTGCTCAGCGGTATGCGCAAGCGCCGTCAGGAAAAGAAGGCCATCCAAAAGGCTGCGAAGGTTCGCGCCAAGGCACAGGTAAAGGCCGACTCTAAGCTAGAAAAGCGCAAGGAAGCCTACCTGCGTAAGACGGCCAAACAGGTGCGCAAGATGGATGCCAAGGAGCTCAAGGCGCAGCGCAAGCACAACGAGAAGATGGCGAAGGCCTCTCTGGAGCAAATCAAGGCCGGTCGTTTTAATTCCAAGAGGGTGCTCCGGGTCGTCGGCGCCGCCCGCGTTGCCGCACCTTTTGCGATCCCGCTGTTCTACCGCAGCGTGACCATGCTGCAGGAGGCCTCGAACGACGCTGCCGCCCGTCGCATGGGCCTGACCCCCAAGGCCAACGCACAATTCCCTGGTGACGGTGGAATGCAGCAGGCACGCATCAAGAAGATCCGCCAGTCCTTGGACAAGAGTGTTCCTGGTGGCTTTGCAAAGGACATCTCCGATCGTCTTGACGACCTGGATAAGGCTATCGAGAACTCGAAGTCCATGGACACGGGTCCGGGTAAGCGCGTGCTGCGCTCCGTCTCCAATGAGCTGGACTTGGTAGAGACACAGCTCAAGGCCAAGAAAAAGTAGAATCCAGCTTTGGACCCTTGTCCAGCAAAACTCAACTGAGCGTGGTTTCATAAGGGTTATGACGAACAACCCTCAGGAACATTCCACTCCGGCTCCGTCCGGGCAATTTACTCGCCGTCAGGTTCTCCAGACTGGCGCCGCCGGTGCAGCCGCAGTTGGCATCGGCACCGTCGCTGCTAATTCCACTGCTTCCGCCGCTCCGCTCGGTTCGTCGAAGCCAGCGGACAAGCCGATCAATATGAAGATGGGCAAGGCGGCCTTCCAACATGGCGTTGCATCCGGCGACCCTTATCCCGACAGTGTGCTGCTGTGGACCCGCGTGACCTCTAATGAGAACGACTACCCGGGCCTGGAGAAGGGCAACGCCACCACCGTGAAGTGGGAACTTGCCACCGATAGCAAGTTCACCCAGATCGTTACCTCTGGCACCGCGAAGGCAGAACCCTCGCGCGACATGACGGTGAAGGTCGAGGCAGGCGGCCTGAAGCCTTACACCGGCTACTTCTACCGCTTCACCACCACCGATGGCCCGCGCAAGGGTCAGACCTCCCCGGTTGGCCAAACCCGCACCGCACCGGCTCGGGGCGCGGACATCTCCGAACTTCGCTTCGCCCTGTTCAGCTGCTCCAACTGGGAGGCTGGCTACTTCAGTGCATACCGCGACATGGCTAAGCGTGGCGATATCGATTACGCCCTGCACGTCGGCGACTACATCTACGAGTACCCGCGCGGTGAGTACACGGGAAAGACCGGTTCGGTTCGCCTGCACGAGCCGGCTAACGAGATCGTCTCCCTGGCTGATTACCGCCAGCGCTACGCACTACACCACACCGACGCTGACCTGCAGGCTGCGCACGCTGTTTGCCCGTGGATCGTCACCTGGGATGACCACGAGGTCGCAAACGACAACTGGGCGCACGGTGCGGAGAATCACCAGCCCAACAAGGAGCGCGACTTCCACGCCCGCCGCAACAACGCGATGCAGGCATACCTCGAATGGTTGCCGATTCGCGCCACCCCGCTGTCTGAAAAGGGTCACATCTACCGGAACCTGTCCTTCGGCAACCTGGTTGAGCTGAACATGCTGGACCTGCGCACCTACCGCAACGAAAAGCCCAGCTTCACCTCCGCTCGCAAGACTGACGACGCCTCCCGCAGCATGCTTGGCTCTGAACAGTTCGGATGGCTGACCAAGAAGCTGTCCACCTCCACGGCCCGCTGGAACTTCATCGGCAACTCCGTAATGTTCAGCCCGGTGCTGATCCCGCCGCTGGATCCGCAGGCCACCAAGGCTGTCACGCAGCTGCTGGGGCTGCCGGAGGAGGGCATGCCATACAACTTTGACCAGTGGGATGGCTACGCCGCAGAACGTCGCCGCGTGATCAAGTACTTGATGGACAACAAGATCCGCAACACCGTGTGGCTCACGGGCGATATTCACTCTTCGTGGGCTAACGATATTCCGGCCGTCCCGGGCACGTACCCGAACGGCGGCACCGCCGGCGTCGAAATCGTCTGCACCTCCGTCACCTCGTCCAACATCGACGACATCCTAAAGCTGCCGGAGGATAACGCTCTGTCCCACACCGTGGAGTACGCGTTTACAAACATGAACCGCCACGTGAAGTACCTGGACTTCGACTCCCACGGCTACACGGTCGTGCGCGTGACGAAGGACGCAGTGGATGCTAACTGGTTGGCTCTCGGACCAGACGGCAAGCTCAAGCCGAATCAGCCGCTGCACTTCGCCAAGGCTGCAAGCACCAAGTGGGGCGAGGGCATCCACACGTCCAATGTACGCATTGACCCGGCTCAGCACTCCGCTCGCTAATCCGAGTTAGGCTGCCTCTTAAATACCCTCAGGTTCACCCCTGGGGGTATTTTTCTATTTATCTCTTTCTTTACGACGCCTCATTTCCAGCATTTTTATCATTAAAATACTAATTCATTTTCATTTCATTGAAATTTGTTGATCTAGCGCTACACTTGTTACTGAAAAACATTGGCCTAGGCCACAAACCCTTTAACTGGAAGGAATATACAGATGGCTCGCCGCGAGATTACTCAGTTCTTCGATGATCTAGACGACACGCCACTTTCCGAGGCTGAAGTCAACGTTGTTGACTTCAGCCTCAATGGCATCGATTACACCCTTGATTTGTCCGCTAAGAACCGTGATGCTTTTGACAAGGCTTTGGCTCCCTTTGTCCAGGTTGCGCGTCGCAAGACCCGTGGCGGCGCCGCTGGCCGTCGCACGGCAAACCGAAGCGCCAATCCAGAGCGCAACCGTATGATCCGCGAATGGGCACGAGAGAATAACGTGGAAGTCTCCGAGCGAGGCCGCATTTCCGCCGATGTCATCGAGAAGTTCGAAAAGGCGCAGGGCAAGTAAAAAGCGACGATAAATCCCGCTTAAACAGGAGATTCGAGGTTTGTCGAAGTTGGGGCGTCATAAAGCAAGAAAGGCATCTCTCGCGCTCGTAGCAGGGGTCGCACTAGCCTTTAACGTAAGTGCCTGCGGGGGCGAATCGGGAGACGATTCCCCAACATCCGAATCTTCAACGGAGCGCACCGTCGATCCGGTAAAAGGAACAGATCTTCCTATCGAGGCAGCACCAGAGCATGTGGGCCAAGGCGGCCAAGAGGTGTGCCCCTACCTGAACGGCGAGTGGTTGCAGAACACCAACGGGCAGCGCTTGACCGGCACGGGTACCGACGAACGCTTCGACCCGCCTGCCTGCGTGTTCTGGTCCTACGAAGATTACCCACAGGCCACGGTAATGGTCAGGCACATGCGCACTAATTCGGATGCCATAGCCGTGGTGGATCACGCTGCACCGATCGATTCCACGCTGAAGGCCCTCGAGCCAAAGGGGTGGAGCGGCGGGCGTCGCGGTGGTGACGGCAAGTCCGGCGCGGTGTACGCAGTGTGGAAGGACGAAACGGCGGTCGTGGTGACCACGGCTCAGGAACAGTCCGTGAAGGCTCAGAAGATCGCCGAAGAGACGATCAAGAACCTTAAGCTCTAGGTTCGCTAGATCGCTCTAGGTCTTGTTCTAGTCAGGTTCTAAGTATCGCTGGCGATTCGTAGCAGTCCCTCGGCGACTCCCACGTCAGTCCAGGGCATCATTGGGCCGATCCAGGGGAATACGACTTCCATCAATAGGAAAAAGATCCCCACTAATAGCGCCAAAACGATGAATAGTTTGACCCACCACGGCCCCGGCAGGTTCCGCCATAGCATTGCGTACATTTAGGCTCCCTCCGTCAATTCTTTGGGCATCTTCCCATCCTTCTTGGACTCGGAACGAACGAGAGCCGCGTGGACGATCATGCGCTCCTTATTGGAAAACTGCGGGTGGCAAGTAGTCATCGTCAGCAGTGCAGCATCGTCCGGATGCACCTCAATACGCGACTGGCCGGGAATAGGATTAATGACGTTAATGTCGTTCGGGGTGGTGATATAGCGGCCATTAACACCCGCATATTCACCGCTAGACACTTTCTGCGCCAACTCGGGGGACATACACTTCTCAGCCTCCGACTTGCGATTACCAGGAGCCGCATCGATGGGCAGCACGCGATAAATATTCCAACTTCCTGCAGTTTCCACCACAACGGAATCGCAGGTCTTTAGCAGGCCGAGGTCATTGAAGGGGGAGCCACGGCCCACTCGGTGACCGGCCATGGCGAAGTTTCCAGGCTGACCGGGCGCCTGACTGTCCTGATAGTGCCCGGGTCCCTTGGACAGGTCTCCATCGGCGACCCCCTTGACCACGGAGAAATTGAAATCCGAACCGAAAGAAGGGATAAACAGGCGCGCGAACGCGGTGCCTTCCGCCGGCTCAGTTAATGGGCGGGGGTTCTTCTCGTCCCACTGCTCATCTAACTGGTGGGCAACGGCTGCCTGCTCGCGACCGGATTGGATATCCGTCCAAAAGACGTCCCAGAAACCAAAAAGTAGGGCAACTACACCGAACGTAATAAGAATTTCGCCAAAAACACTAATCGGGTCGAGTCGTGTTTTTGCCTGGCGCCGGTGCTTTCCCATGCGTCACATGGTACTACGTTGAGGCATTATTTCCGGTGTTAGCTACAGGCTCTTTCGTTTCTCCCACGCTTCTCCCCCACCACTCCCACGACACAGCCTATCCCGCAACTACCTGAGGTGGCGGGTAAGCTCGCCTGCATGAAGATAGTCGAGTATCCCGTTGCCCTATTCCTCAAGGCATGGCATTACCTATTCGCCGATATTTTCGGTTGGGATGCGGCTCAATCTTGGTTGCTGGCACTTGTTCTCATGATCGTCACCGTACGCGGTCTGCTTTTGCCTTTTGTTTATCGGCAGGCTTATTCCAGCCGCATTCTGGTGAACATTCGTCCTAAGGTTTATCGCTTAGAGCAGGAATACAGCGACAATACGCCGGAGGCTCGCAAGGAACTGTCCAAGAAGCGGCGCGAACTGCAAAAAGAGCACGAATACCGTTTTTCGGATGGTTGTGTTCCTATGCTTGTGCAGCTCCCCGTGCTGTTGGGTCTGTACCGCATGCTTATCCACGTCACCAGTCCGGATCCGGAGGTTAATGCGTCGGTCAATGGCTTCGGCCCGCTGAATGCCGAAGAGGTTCAATCGTTGCTCTCTGCGAAGCTTTTCGACGTACCACTCGCTGCCTATGTGCAGATGTCGGAGTCGCAGTTCGCGGAGATTCATACCACTATGGATCAAGTCTTTTGGGTCGTATTCCCCATGGCCATCGTGGCTGCAGTCTTTACGACCTCCAACTGGGCGTACTCGATGTACCGCAATTACCTCACGGTGGATCACAATTCCGCAATGGCTCGGTGGCTTCTCAAGCTCATGTGGCTCATCGGCCCCATCGTGCTTATCGCCCCGTTCACCATTGCCCTGGGTGCGGTTGGCCCGGTGGCGCTGATGGTCTACTGGGTGGGTAACAACCTATGGACCACCGCGCAGACGATATCCATCCAGCGGATTCTAGACCGCAAGATCCCCTACTCCGAAGAGTTCCTTGAGCACCGCAATGCTATGAAGGAGAAACACGTCGAGCGGAAGAAGGAAAAGAAGCTGGCGCGCAAGTCCAAGAAGAATGGGCAGCCCACCGCGATCGCAGAGCAGGAAAAGCCTGCTGCGGAAGATCAGAATAACTAGATGTTATAGCTCATTGGCACCGTCAATAGCAGTTGCTTCGCCAGCCCCCGCGCGGTCTCCAGAGGCACAGTATTGCGGGACATTTTGGCGCCGCTCAGGCCACCGTCCATGAAGACCATGAGCTGGTCAGCGAGTGTTTGTGAAGCATAGCCGAAGCGTTCGGTGAGTAGCTCGGCCATCGTGTCACGGCACCAGCGACGGTATTCCATCGCAGCGTCGCGGATACGTTGTTCCGAGTCAGTCTGGGGGCGTGGGTATTCGCTGGCGGCGTTTTGAAAGTGGGAACCACGGAAATTGTTGTCAGGCTCCTGCTGTATGCACAGATCGAAAAAGGCGATGATGCGATCCTCCGGGCTCTCCCGTGGATCCGCCAGTTCGTGCCAGTCAGCTCGCCATTTTTGATCCAGTTCCTGTAGGTATGCCACCACCAGGTTGTCCTTGGAACCGAACAGCGAGTAAAGGCTGGCCTTTGCCACGTCTGCATCGCGCAGGATGCGATCAATACCGATCACACGGATTCCCTGCGTCGTAAACAGGTTCGTGGCGCTGGCCAACAGACGTTGGCGTGGTCCGGGACGATTGCGGCGACTCGATCGCGTCGCTTGTTTCGTGGCCTTCTTAGTTGTTTTCTTCGCCGCAGACTTCTTTGCCGCGGTTTTGGTAGCCGCCTTTTTTGTTGACGCCCCGTCGTGTGCAGCGGCGGAGGAGTCAGTAGAGGTTGCGGAGCCCGCCGTGCGGGAATTTTCCTCTGCGGTTGCCATCTACCTAACTCCTTATCGTGAAGATCGTAAAGATCTATTTGAAAGTTTTGGGGCGCTCGTACCAGCCCCAAGTTTACAAAATCCTGCAAAGCCCATTGGACTCTACAGGATCTGAATTATATAGCCAGCAATTGCCGGCAATTTTCTACTTGTGCTTCTTGTCCTTCGGACGGACAACCATCATTGGGCACGGTGCATACTGCAGCAGGGTGCGGGAGGTAGATCCCAACAGCATTCCCTTGAAGCCGCCGCGTCCGTGAGAACCGACAATCAACAGCTGAGCATCCTTCGCTGCCTCGGTCAGGGACTGTACTGGACGCTCGCGCTCAACGATCTCCTCGACCTGTACGCTCGGGTATTCCTTGATGAGATCCTTCAGTTCGTCTTCCATCATGTCCTGGCGCTCGACGATCATCCGATCCATCTGGTTCTGGGCGTCCACCAGGCCTACATAGGATGTGTGGATCTGGTTATCCGTCCAGGAGTGGATTGCGCGCAGCAGGGCACCACGAGCCTCGGCCTCACGGAAGGCGATCTTCAGAGCTTGGCGGGAAATCTCGGAGCCATCCACGCCGACCACAACCGGGCCGTATTTATTGTCAGCGGTGACGTCGTTGTCCTTGCGCACAACCACTACAGGACAATCAGCGTGGGAAACTACGGCGCTGGAGACAGAACCCATAACCAGGCCAGACAGGCCGCCCAGGCCACGCGATCCCATAACGATCATTTCTGCGGTCTCGGATAGATCCAGCAGGGTATCGATCGGGGCGCCTTCCTTAACCAGGTAGCTGACCTCAATGTCGGAGCTAAAGTCGGTGACGATCTTGCGGGCGTTTTCAATCTTGTCGCCAGCTTCGCTCTCGAGCTCGTCGTACAGCTCCTGCGGCGGAACCATTCCGTCGGCGTACATGAACTGAGGCATGGTATAGGCGCTCACCAGCTTCAGCGGCTGCTTGCGCTTCAGGGCAGCGTTTGCAGCCCAGCGAACGGCCTCGTTGCTGGCGTCAGAGCCATCAACTGCGACGATGATTTCCTTATCGCTCGTGGTAGCCATTGGGGAAACGATCCTTCCTTGCAGGGGGATTTTTCGATTGATCCTCTAACACTTTCCATTATCCTCAAAAGCCCTAATGAATGCAGAAAAGGCGCCCATTTGCCCCTATTCTCGGGACAATGTGGACACCTTGTGAGTGGAAATTTAAGTAGTCGTGTAGTCGTCGTGTGGTAGTCGTGGCAGTTGCGCGATAGGCGCAAACCTTTTCCTTTAAGGAAAACTAGCCCCGAGTCTTGGGCAGCGGAACGTCGTCGGCAGCGGGTGCGTTGGAGGGAGAGAAGAACTCGAGGAGGGTGCGGAAGATGTTCAGCAGAACACCGCCAAGCTCGCTCTTGAACAGGTTGGTCAGGGAACCGGTAATTGCAGCAATATCCATGCCGGGTAGCATATCGGATTGATGGGACCGTTACCAGTAAAAAAGGGACTCAATCCTACGCGGATTCTTGTTCCCCCAGCTACCGACACGCCGTGGGTGGCAAAAGATTTTTTGTGGCACCTCATTTCCGCCCAACGCCACCGAGCAAAAGATGATAATTTTAGCGCCGTTTTAGAACGCTTCGCCGCTGGCGAAGTACGCCTCGACTCCGGTGAGCCACTCGCACCCGACGATATTCTGCGCCCCGGTAGTTTTATCAATTTCTATCGTCGCCCCGCACCCGAACGCCCCGTGCCGGGTGAGATCACGGTGCTTCACCAGGATGCGGATATCGTCGTCGTTGATAAGCCACCATTTCTCGCCACTCTCCCGCGCGGTCAGCACATTACGGAAACTGCTTTGGTAAAGACACGGGTACAGCTCGGCATTCCGGAGCTTTCCCCCTCCCATCGCCTCGACCGCTTGACCCGTGGGGTGCTGCTAATGACCGCCCGTCCGGAGATCCGGGGTGCCTATCAGACGATGTTCGAGCGCCGTATCCCCCACAAGGTCTACGAGGCACTTACTCCTCTCCCCGAGGAGGCCCCCTTCGACCCTATTGCCCCACTAGCTGCCTGGCGCTCGTGGGATCTTCCGACACCAGAGCATCCGTGGCAGCTGGAGCACAGCATGTCCAAAACACGCGGGCATCTCAGCACAATCTTGACCGCGGGACCTCCGAATGCCGTCACGCTTGTTACTAGTCTGCGTACGGAGCAGCGCGATGGTCGCGAAGTCTTGGTCTGGCGTCTGGAGCCACGTACCGGCAAAACGCACCAGTTGCGAGTCGTGCTACGTTCGCTGGGCCTGCCGATCATCAACGACCCTTTGTATAGCGATCTTTCGGATGACGCTCTCTTTAGTATGGACGCCCCAACTCCCCGGCCGGTTTACGTGGAAGACGAGGACTTTGCTACCCCCATGGGTCTTATTGCAAAGGAGCTTCACTTCCCCGATCCACTGACCGGTGAACCGCGGACATTTATTAGCCGCTATTAGAGGCGGGGGCTCGCGTCAGTCTTCCAGCTCCACTGTTACGCCCCGCAGAATACGAGCCGTATAGAGGGAACCAACTGCCAGCACGATGACGACTAATGCAGAAATGAGAGCATAGGCCTGTGAGTAGGCCGTATCGGCTGCAGCGAGGAGGGGGTCTGCCCAGCTTGCCTCTGCAGCGTGTGTCAGGTGCACCGCCGAGTGCAGGCTCTCCTGTGCCTCCGCAGGAGCGTCTGTGGGAATGTTAATCAGCAGTGAATAGAAAAATGTCACGAGGCTTCCAAGCACCGCAATTGAGGTTAGTGAACCGAACTCATAGCTAACTTCCTCTACTGCTGAGGCCATTCCCGCTCGGTGGCTCGGCACACCTGACACCATCGCAATGGAGGCTACCGACATCACAGCGCCGAGCCCCACGCCCATGATGAATTGGCCACTGAGTAGAAGGGGCGTCGATCCCACAAGACCGTAGAGGCACAGAACTACGCCCCCGAGCGTGGCGACCCCCATTCCTCCGGCGATCAGCCGTCTAATGCCGAGACTGGCTAAGCGCGCTCCTGCGTAGATCGACGTCACCAATGCACCCAATGCAGCAAAGGTCACGTACACGCCCGAACGCAACGGGCTAAGGCCATCGGCGAGCTGCAGCTTCTGAGTGGTGATATATTGCAACCCCGCAAGCGCGAACATCGACAAGGCTGCGCCAAGAGCCCCGGAGCGGAAAGCTGGGTAACGGAAAATGTCGAGGGTAATTAGGGGTTGTGCAATTATTTCTTGACGCCGCGCGAAGGCCCATCCGCCGGAGAAGAACAGTACGATAGCAACCCCAATGACTGGCCAGTTCTGTGGTACGTGAGTGCTCTCTTTAATGACGAGAACGGCACTGACGAGGGTAACCATTGCATATATAGAAGAGACCAGATCCCAGTGTTTATTGGGATTTGGATTCTCGGATATAGATACAAAAGGAAGAGCCACCAGGGCAGCAAGGACAAGCGGAACGTTGACGAGGAAGCACGATCCCCACCAGAATGCTTCGAGGAGCAAGCCGCCGACGATGGGGCCAAGAGCCGCAGAGATGGTGGAAAGGCTCGCCCAGATTCCGATGGCAAGATTAAGCTCTCGGGGATTAGTAAAAGTCAATCGAATGAGCGACAAAGTGGAGGGCATCATAATTGCCGCACCCACTGCCAACAGTGCGCGGCCGAGAATAAGGACGGCGGCACTATAGGAAAAAGCGGCCAAGAAGGATGCCGCACCGAAGATAATGAGTCCGGTAATGAACATCCGACGGTGACCGATCTTGTCTCCGAGAGTCCCGGTACCGAGCAAAAGGCCAGCGATGACGACAGGGTAGGCGTTGACAATCCACAGTTGTTGGGTACTGGTTGCGCCAAGGTCCTCAACCAGACTGGGAAGCACCGTATAGAGGATCGTATTGTCGAGCGTGATTATGGTGATGCCTACGCAAACTACAGCGAGGAGTAGCCAGCGTTGGAGTGGTGAATTTGTAGCTGGCTTATCAGTCATGGTTAAAACTCTACCAATCCGAATTTGGGCATAAAAAAAGGGAGTGTGTGCGAATTAACGCACACACTCCCTTAAATTAAGTTTTAATGCCGGCGGTGACTTACTCTCCCACACCCTCCCAGGTGCAGTACCATCAGCGCA
>ERZ500979.11-NODE-11-length-173429-cov-10.868960_pt1 | contig 173429 bp, 148 predicted proteins | sample MGYA00248864_ERZ500979 | MGnify/ENA primary metagenome ERZ500979 (study PRJEB25958, sample SAMN03398550) | human skin metagenome | study: EMG produced TPA metagenomics assembly of the Human Skin Microbiome Metagenome (human skin metagenome) data set.
TATCAGCCTTATTCGGATCAGTACCGAGCTCCTTCTCCTTATCGTCGGTCAGACCGTCACCGTCAGTGTCCTTCTGGTCGTCTGCGCCCGGCTTAGAGTTCGGGTCGTTCGGGTTGGTCGGCGCGTCCTTGCCGTCCTTGTCCTTGTTGTTGACCTCGACACCATCGTTGGAGCCGTCACCATCGGTATCAGCCTTGGTCGGGTCAGTCGGCTTGCCGTCGAACTTGTTGCCCTCACCAGAGACCTCGTCACCATCATTGATGCCGTCGCCATCGGTATCAGCCTTATTCGGATCAGTACCGAGCTCCTTCTCCTTATCGTCGGTCAGACCATCACCGTCAGTGTCCTTTACAGGCTCAACCGGAACGTCAACGACGACCTTGTTTTCACCGTTCGCATCCTTCGGCAGATCCGGATCCTCAATGGTTACAGAAATCGGACCCTCTGCATCGGTGCCCGGGGTGACGATGACATTGCCGTTCTCATCAATCTCAACCGGAACGTCCTTGCCGTTCTTATCCTTCGCAGAAATCTTGGTGTCGTCGTCCTTGTTCTTGACGTCAATACCAGTGTCCTGCTTCGCATCAGTCGGGTTGACCGGCTTGACACCAGACTGATCCACAACGGTCTTGGTGCTCACCATGAAGGAGTCAGAAGCAACATCCTGGGCACCAGACACAAGTACCGCAGAGTAGATGTCGCCAGTCTTAGCATCATCCGGGACAGTGAAGGAGCCACAGTCCTTCAGGTCATTGAGAAGCTCAATGTCACAAGTCTTGCCGGTCGGCTTACCGTTCTTGCGCCACTCGATCTTGTTCGGCAGCACCGGAAGATCACCTGAGAGTTTCACGTGAGCGACGTCACCATGCTTGGCAGGGGTGTCGGTGGTATTGAAGTTAGTGATGTCCAGATCTACGCGGCGGTCCGGAACTGCAGCGAAGTGGATGTTGTAGAAACGAGCACCACGAACCGGAAGTGCCTTCTGCTCTGTAGGGCTGCCTGATGGCGCCCACGTCGTCGAGTAGTTATTCACTGAGTGGAAAACAGGCTGCTGCCACTGGCCATAGCCAACGATTTTCTCACCATCTTTATTTTCAACCCACATGAACGTGTCGTGGGGGTGGTACTCTTCCTTCGGCACGTGGATGGTGTAATCACCGTTCTCATCAGTCTCGGTGTAACGGACTGACTGGACGTACTCTGGGTGCTGCTCGAGCATCTGCTTGGTAGCCAGCGCACGCTTTTCAGCCGGCAGCTCCTTGATCGCAGCGTTAGCCTGACGGCCTTCCTCCGTGAGCGTCGCGGCGTACACCTTGTAGCCAACGCCAGACGGCTCACCAGTGCCGGTAGACCCCGTGAGAAGCTGACGCTCATCGCCGGTCTCTAGCCATACACGGCCGGAGTAGTCGTACCAATCATTGATACCACTAACCTCCCGGTCATCCTTGATCACCTTCAGGCCATTCGGAAGCGGCAAGCCCGGCTCCGGCTTCTTGTTGCCCATCCAGTAGTTGTTCGGGTTAGTCGGCAATTCGGCAAGCCAGACACCAGTGCCCTGCATGTTACCGTTCGTACCAACAGCACCCGGGAACTCACCCAGCCCGTCGCCGGACCCCTTGCCGTACGCATACGGTGTATAACCCGGAGCTACACGAACGATTTCACGTTCATTTCCAGTCTCTTCATTATCCGGCGACTCCGACCAAACACGGAACTTCTGAGCCGTCAAAGCCTTGTACTGACGCTTCTTACCGTTTGCATCAGTCCACGTCGGCACCTTAAAAGCGTACATACCCGGGCCGTTCGCACCGAGGACTCCGTCAATAGTGTGGGTTTCTGCGGAGTAAATCGGGGACTCCGCGCCATCTACATCCTTCCACTGGAAGTAGACCTTCGTGCCATCCGGCGCGCCCTCGAAACCGTCGTACTTCGTCGATAGAATCGCGGAGTTCTTCGGCGTCATCAGGTTGACGCGGCCAGAAACAACGTCCTTGGCGACAGTCTGCGCAGCAGATAGCTGCGTACCGGAGGAAATGGTGCCGTCCGCGATGGCGTCGACGTTGATCGCGCCATCCGCATCCGGCTGCGGCGCCACTGCGGCGTCCTGAGCCACAGCCGCCGGGGCGGTCTGGGTAGCAACTACCACAGTGCCCGTCGTAGCCAGAGCCAGCACAGCACCCGCAGCCGCGATGGACTTCATGCTGTTGTTCTTGAAACCAAGGGCAACTGCCCCGAAACCAGTACGGATGGAACGTCCGCGCAAGTTTGCCATGAGTTAAGTCCTTTCCGAAGACTTCTCTAAAGTTTTCTTGGCGGCCCACCCACACCGGGAAGGCCACACGCCATGACCCGCACCCGCCCATCCTGTGGAACCAGGATCTTTGCACGCGTGCGCAAGCCTCTTTGCAAAACCTTAGCGACTACACCCCTCAAGAGCGACTGCATTTCTCCTGTGCTGAATTCAGGTTCATCCATACTGATCGGCATACCCTATCAAATCACGCCGCCGCACTCACTCTCCCCCCCATGGAGATGACGCGCCCTTTCCTCATTCAAGTTTTTGACGCCATATCCACTGGGCGTAAATCTCAGCCATTACCTAAGTAAAATTTCCATTCTCGACCGTTTATGTTGATCTAACCCTCTACCCTGCCGACTCGGCGTGGCCATCGAGTTAACCGAAAGTGAACGTGCGTAGATAGCGTAGAGACGCATCCATACTGCATACTTGCAGCAGTTTGCATGGAAATACACCCAGGGCGTGCTTATGGTTTAAGCACATCAGAGACTTTAAATGTTGCCGTTATATAGGTTTGAACCTATATAAAAATTTTATATAATCTTGACCATATACCCCCTCCATACCCCCAGAGCCTTAAGTTAATCTTCAGGCTTTGCTCAACCGCCCCCACAGCGCTCAACCCGTACGAAAAGGCGCCTCCAGGAAGGCTACATCGCAGCCAACCCAAGGCACCTCGTTAACCCAATCCCTACACGTGGGAATGGGTTTTCTGCGGAAGTAGAGGGATTTGAACCCCCGGATGGTTGCCCATCGCTGGTTTTCAAGACCAGTGCATTCGGCCGCTCTGCCATACTTCCAACACGGCTTAAAGCCGCATATGCATCTTACACGCCACCCGCGCCTACCCAATTCGCCTCCCCTCCCGAAAACACCCCACTGCACCTAAACCCATTCGTTAGGGTGGGGAACATGAGCATCACCACCAACGCAATCGTCCAGACCGATCCCGCGAACCCCAGCTCGCTGACCTGGCAAAGCACCAGCATCGCCGACCCCCAACCCGGCGAAGCACTAGTGCGCATCCACTATGCGGGCGTCAATAGAGCAGACACCCTACAAGCCCAAGGCCACTACCCACCGCCAGCCGGCACCACAGACATCATCGGCCTCGAAGCCGCTGGCGTCATCGAAGACCCGAACGGTGCCACCCGGCCCGACGGCACCCCCTGGCACGCCGGAGACGAAGTCGCCACGCTACTATCCGGCGGCGGGTACAGCGAGTTCGCCACCGTACCGGAAGGCCAGCTGCTCCCCATCCCTGCCGGATACAACCTGGCCCAAGCCGCCAGCGTGGTGGAAGTCGCCTGCACCGTCTGGTCCAACATCATGATGACTGCCCGCCTACACAAGGGAGACACCATCCTCTTCCACGGCGGCGGCGGAGGCATCGGCATTTTCGGCATCCAATTAGCCAAAGCGCTCGGCGCCACCGTAGCCGTCACCGCCGGCTCCGAAGAGAAACTAGACGTGTGCCGCCGCTACGGCGCGGATATACCCATTAACTATAAGGAAGAAGACTTTGCCGAGATCCTCGGCGACCACGGCGGAGCAGACGTCATCCTCGACATCATCGGCGCCAAATACCTCGACCGCAATATCGAAGCCCTCGCCCCGGATGGACACATCGTCATCATCGGCATGCAAGGCGGCGTCAAAGGCGAACTGAATATTGCCAAACTCCTCAACAAGCGCGGCAACATCAGCGCCACCGGCCTGCGCTACCGCGATACTCAAGGCAAGGCCCGCATCGTCGCCGAAACCCTGGGCAACGTATGGCCCCTACTGGAAAGCGGGAAGATCACCCACCACATCGACCGCATCATGCCCATCGCAGAAGCCGCCGCCGCGCACAAGGCACTGCTCGCCGGAGAAGTCACCGGCAAGATCGTGCTCGAAATGCCGCAGTACTAGCCAGTACTAGCCAGTACTAGCCGCGGGACTTACGCTGCCGGGCAGTCCTCCTGGGCCACCCGCCCGTCTGCACCAACACCAGCGCCGCCAACACCAGCAGCAGGCCCGCCCACTGCACCACGCTCAGCCGTTCGCCCACAAAAACTACGCCAAGGAACGTCGCCGTCACCGGGCTCAGCACGCCCAGAATCGCCACCTGCACCACGTCCAGCTTCGCCAAACCGTGGAACCAAATGCCATACGCAATCAAGGCACCGAAGATCGTCAGATACGCATAACCCGCCACGTTTTGGCCGGTCAGATGGCTCGGCAGCCCCTCCACCACCAGCAACAACGGAACCAGGAACAATCCGCCGAAAGTCAGCTGCCACCCCGTCACCGCCAGCTGCGGCACCTCATCCGGCTTGCCCCACTTCTTCGCCAGAATCGCCCCGAGCCCCATGCACACACTGGCGCCTAAGCCCGCGAGGATACCGGCGGCATTGAGGGCTGCGGCGGGCGTCAGTACCAAACAAGCCACACCCACCACCGCGACAAGCGCGCCGATCACCTGATACGGCTGAATCCGCGTGCCCAGCAGTGGCGGGCTTAAGGCAATGACCCACAGCGGCGCGGTATTCGTGACGATCGCCGCCACCCCGCCCGGCAGCAAATACGCCGCGGCGAACAGCAGTGCAAAGAAGCCACCGATATTCACCACGCCCAGCACCGCGGATTTCCACCACCACTGCCCTTTCGGCAGCTTGCGGAACCACAGCAAAAGCAGCAACCCCGCCGGCAACGCACGCAGCACACCGGCTAGAAGCGGCCGCCCAGGTGGCAACAGATTCGTGGTGACGATATACGTCGTCCCCCAGATAATTGGCGTAAGCGCAGTAATCAGTCGAAGCACACGGCTACGCTATCGTACCGACGCCACCACCCGCACCAACTGGTCCACATCATGGATGGTGTTGTGCGGGGCGAACCCGACGGCGACTGCACCGGCCTGATCCAGCGAGGATCCCAGCGAAGTGGATGCAGTACCCGTGGCGTTGGCGGTGTGCAGGGCGGAGCTCCCAGCGCGGGTGGCGGGGTTCGCATCAGCATTGCGCCCGTGGCGGCCGCGGCGCGCATTGGCTGGCTGCTCCGTGCGCTGAGCCTGCTGGCTCTGCGGGGCGTGCTCTTCGAACACGCCCATGCGCTCCAACAACTGCGACTGTCCCGGCGCGACCACACCTGCAACCACACCATTGGCCAATAGACGCTGCACCACCACTCCTGCGGGCACACCATCCACCAGGAAACTCACGCGCGGGATCCGGTCGACGGAGGCGAACTCCTCCAACACGTCGCCATCCCCATCCACGCCAATGACATGCACCGTACCGAGGCTCTGCAAGCCCTCGACCAGGTGCGCAGCCAGCGTCTTCAGATGTTCAGCAGCCTGCGGCAGACCCGTCTTCAACCGCGAACGGCGCGTACCACGAGCGGAATCATCCAGGCGAGCCAGGTGATCCACGGCCTCCGAAACGCCACCCAGGAGCCCCTCGGACACGCCGCCGACCCCCACACCGTGCCCAGAGCGGAAGATGGCCTGACGGGTGGCATCGTCCTTAAACACGAGCGCGCCCACACTCGACCCGCCCAAGCTGGCCACATCCAAAGCCAACACATCCGCGCCCATCTGCTCCACATCCACCACGCGATAAGGAGCGAAAGAATCCACATCCACCACCAACAACGCCCGGGACTTCGCCCGCACACAATCGGCAATGGCACGCACATCCGTCACCGCGCCGACATAACGGTTCGCAGCGGAAACCGCGACCACCGACGTCTCGTGCTCCACCAAGTTCGCAAACTGCCAGGCGGGAAGCACACCGCTGGAAAGATCCGGCTCCGCCCAACGCACCCGCGCGCCATAAAGATCCGCCGCAGTCTTCCACGGGGCCACATTCGCGGGATCATCAATACGGGACAGCACAACCTCCTGCCCCAGGCGCAACCGCCGGTACAGTGCGTGCGCGAGATTATCCAACAGTGCTGCGCGGGAAGCCCCCAGCACCACATTTTCCGGGCGCGCACCCGTCAGATCCGCAATGGCGATCCGCGCGGAATCCCCGAAAGACTCCCCGATACGCCGACCCGGACGCTGCGCCCGAGAATGTGAACCCGTCGCGGATTCCAGCGGCTCCAACAAAGAAGCCACCCTAAAGCTGCGCGCTACCGCCGAGGACACCCGCTCCGGCACCTGCGGAAAATCCTGCGCATTGAGGTACGTCCAGCCATCCGATAACGATGCATACAACCCCCGCACCCGTGGCACATCGAACACTGGAACTCCTTATCTTCCTAGACTGCTTTGGACTTCGCTTCTGCCCAACCGATACTAGCCTGCCCGCCGGACAGGCAACACCGTCAGCGACCGTGACCGCCAACACGTTAGCGGGACGCGCCGGGAATAGGAGGTGTTGGCGTCACAAAGTAAAATAAGGTGCCTTAAAGCAACAGCAACTTAAAAGCAGGAACTCATGCCACAGAAAATGCCAGAGGCCGCGGATCTACAAAGGATCACCGCCGCGGCAGACGGCGACATCCCCGCTAGCAACTCCCAAACCTTCGCCGCCGCCTGGGACGACCTCAAGCGCGGCCTGGCGCAGCGCGAACTATGGCTCGCGCTCGGCTGGCAGGACATCAAGCAACGCTACCGCCGCAGTACCCTCGGTCCGCTATGGATCACCATTGCCACCGGCGTGATGGCCCTAGCCCTCGGCCTGCTGTACAGCCTGCTATTCCAGCAGGACCTCGCCAGCTTCCTGCCACACGTGGCCGTCGGCCTGATCCTGTGGGGCTTCATCGCAGGCTGCATTAAGGACGGCTCCGAGGTGTTTATCGCCAACGAGGGGCTGATTAAACAGCTGCCGTCGGCCCTGTCGGTACATGTGTATCGCCTGGTGTGGAGGCAATTCCTCTTCCTCCTGCACAACTTGGTGATCTGGCTGGTGCTGCTGGCCGTGTTCCGCCCCTCGCTGGGGTGGGAAGTGCTGCTGGTGGTGCCCGCCATGGCGCTGATGATCGCCAACGGCATCTGGGTGACCATGTTCTTCGGCATTATTGCCACGCGCTTCCGCGATGTCGCCCCGTTACTGGATTCGCTGGTTCAGCTGGCCTTTTATATGACGCCCATCGTCTGGACAACCAAAACCCTGCGCGAACAAGGCGGGGCAGTGGCCGAGCGAGCTCGCATTGCAGAGATTAACCCGCTGTACCACTACCTGGAGATCGTCCGCGGGCCAATGATTGGCGAGCCCGTGCCTGCGTACCACTGGGGAATCGTGCTGGTACTGACAGTGGCCGGACTGTCGCTGGCGCTACTGGTGATGCGCCGCTGGCGCTTCCGCGTGAGCTACTGGGTTTAAGGAGTTGAAGAAGGAAGCCATGGTTTCAATTGATACATACGACGCGTGCGTCGACTTCCCCATCTTCGATGCAAAGACCCGCTCCATGAAGCAGACGTTCCTGGGGGCTGCGGGCGGCGCGATCGGCAGGAACTCGTCGAATACGGTGATGGTGGAGGCGCTTAAGGGCGTCAATTTGCACCTGCAAGATGGTGACCGGATTGGCCTGGTCGGGCACAACGGCGCCGGCAAGTCCACGCTGCTGCGGCTACTGAGTGGGATTTATGAGCCGACACGTGGGTCGGCTGTGGTGCGCGGGCGCGTGGCTCCGGTGTTTGACCTGGGCGTGGGTATGGATCCGGAGATTTCCGGGTACGAGAACATCATGATCCGCGGGCTTTTTCTGGGGCAGACGCGGCGGGCGATGCGGCGGAAGATGGACGAGATTGCTGAGTTCAGCGAGCTGGGCGAGTACCTGGAAATGCCGCTGCGTACATACTCGACGGGTATGCGCATCCGGTTGGCTTTGGGCGTGGTGACCAGCATCGATCCGGAGATTCTGCTGCTGGATGAGGGCATTGGTGCTGTGGATGCGGCGTTTATGGCGAAGGCGCGCGGGCGGCTGGTCGAGATGGTGGAGCGGAGCGGCATCTTGGTTTTCGCTTCTCACAGCAACGAGTTCCTGGCGCAACTGTGTGACAGTGCGATGTGGATCGACCACGGAGAGGTGCGGCAGGTGGGCCGCGTGGATGATGTGGTGGAGGCATACGAGGGGCCCGAGGCTGGCGCGCATGTGCGACAGGTGCTGAAGGACTTGGGGAGGATGTAGTTTCCGCTGGTGGGGGTCGCCGGTGGAGGCTCCGCTGGTTGGGAGCTACTGGTGGAGGCTCCGCTGGTTGGGGGCTGCTGGTCAAGGTTTCCGCTGGCGGAGCCCCTGCCCCACGCAACCCCAATTTCCCTACTGCCCCGCGCAACCCCAACCTCCCCTACCGCCCCAGGCAACCCCAACCTCCCTACTGCCCTATACAAACCCAGCCTCCCCTACTGTCCCTGTGCAACCCCAACCTCCCCTACCACCCCACCTTTCCCACCAGCTCCACCTGCCTCATTAGTTTCATGAAATAGCCTGGGGCCCACATGGGCGAGGCGCTAAATGTCGGAAAAGTTGCAGTTCAAAACGCTAAATGTCGGAAAAGTTGCAAAACGTGAATCCTCGTCACTGACACCTAGCTCGAAAAACTCGCTGACCTGCAACTTTACAAAAGTGACAATGCCTCCCAATAACAAATTGCAACTTTTCCGACACTTTTCCATCTAGCAGTTGCTACTGAGGCCACCAGCACGCTCACCTAGCGCTCACACCAACAACAACAGCCCCAGTGTCCCCAATACTCACTTCCGCGCATTCGGCCCCGCCCCCACACGCGGCGCCTGGCACCATCCCCCCCGCGCCCAGCACCACACCCACACCCAGTGCCGAGCTTCCTGTACACCATCGGGGAGCTTCCCGCATCTCGAACTTTTGCGCTTGTGGATAAATCATTCGTCCGCAGAGAGTTATTCACAAGGCCAAGCCACCCATATCCCGCCAAGCTCGTTCACTTGCGAGAATGGCCGCAAACCCGGATGCGTTGCCAAATCTCTCTATCTCCAACACATCTCTTAAAGGCCACGCAGACCAGGGGAAACAACAGGGGGGCGAAAGTGCAACAGTCCAAGGCAGGCAATGGAAAAGCAACCAACGGAAACGCAAGCAACGGAAAGGCAAAAACCAAATCTACGCAAACTCGGCGGGCACGTGCGGTCACATTTCCCCAGACGCCACCACGCAGGAAGGCCAAGCTGCTTCTTGACGTTCACACGATGAACCCCTCGGAGGCGCGAAGAATGCAGCGACTCGCGGCAAGGGGCGAGGCGGTCCGGCTTGCACCGGGAGTTTACATTCCCACAGGTCAGTGGCGTGAGTTCGAACAAGACCCCGACGCAGAGGCCATCAAAGCCCGAGCCAGAATCGCCGCCGAATACATCCGCAGTGGTCCAGCCGTCGTGGCGGGCAAATCAGCGGCCTTCCTCCACGGCCTGCCCCTAGAAAGGTTCGGACCGCCGGAAACGGTGGAACTGGCGTCACCAAAAAGGGCAATGATGGGAAGAAATGGTAGGTCAGAACGTTACCTCGCGGCACCGGGACAAGGCCGGCGTGCCGTACCGATCGCGACCGAGTTCGGCGAGATCTGGACCAGCGGGCTGCTGGATACATGTCATGAGCTGGGGCTACGGCATTCGCTGGACGATGCCGTCATCGCCACGGAGGCCGCGTTGCACACAAAGAAGATCACGTGGCATGAGTGGTGCAAGTGGCTTGACTGGCAGAGTGGACAGCCAATCCGCCACGGCGCCCAGCGGGCCCGCACGGCCGCGCGCCTCATCACCCGCTACTCCGAAAGCCCGCGCGAATCGCAGCTGAAGATCCGCTTCTGGGAACACGGCCTGCCCGCACCGTTTCAGCAGGTCAACATACTCAACGAGGACGGCTGGACCATCGGGCGCGTCGACATGTTTTTCGACGTCGGCCTCGCCGTCGAATACGACGGCCGCGAGAAGTACGGCGCCACCACCGACGCCACGAAGCGCGCCCTCCTGCAGGAACGCCAGCGCGAAAACGACATCCAAGCCCGCGGCATAACGCTGCTGCGAGTCACGGCGGAAACGTACCTATCCGGCCGCGCAATCGAGCAGGTCAGCGAGCATTTCCGCGTCCTTGCTGCACGCCCGACCCGCCCGCCGTGCGCCCTCTGGAGCGGCGGCGCGCTCGCCTGGTCATAGCCATTTTTATCCTTTCTTATTGACGCCCCTCGTTCCCGCCACCTTCACCTCCAGCCTCCCGAACCGTCCTCCCCGCCCCGGCACAAACTAGAGATAAAAAGAGAATTAATAAACCCGGCCAGAGGAGGCAGCCAAACAGTTAGACTCGGTCAGTGTTGCGGCACATATCGCAGCCCTCCCGAGCCCCCTCCTGGGCTGACGTGCAAACCAAACACAAACAACCAGTCATAAACCATCCCGAACAACCACTAAAAACGTAGAACCAGGTGAAACAGTTGACCAACCCAGCAGCCGACAACGGTGCAGGTGCCGCAGGCGCAACCGCCTCCGAGGCTTTCAACTCGAAGGCATGGCTGCAGCATTACACGCCGTGGACGCAGCACACCATTGACCTCGACGACCCCGCGGAGAACCCCTCCGGCTTCACCATCCCGCAGGTTTTTTGGCATGCGGTGGAGACCATCGGCGAGCGCAACGCATACTCCTTCTTCGGGAAAGTCACCACCTACGAGGAGTACGGCCACCAGGTTGCCATCGCCTCCCAGGGGCTCAAGAAACTGGGCGTGCAACGTGGCGATCACGTCGCCATCGTGCTGCCGAACTGCCCGCAGGCTCTCATCGCGTTCTACGCCGTTCTGAATGTCGGCGCGGTGCCCATCCTGCACAATCCGCTATACACTGCCGCCGAGCTCAACCATCCATTTAACGACCACGCAGCGAAGGTCGGCTTCTTCTGGGACAAGGTCAGCGACGTCGCTGAGCACCTGCGGCTGGATAGCCCTCTGGATACCGTCATCGCCGTCACACTCCCCGACGAAATGCCAGCTCCGCTGCGCTACGCCTTGAAGCTGCCGATCCCGAAGATCAAGGCCATGAAGGATAAGCTCACCGGCCCGGCACCTGCCGCACTCTCCTGGAAGCGCTTCATGAACTCCGGCGGGAATGGCAAGCAGTCGTGGCGTGAGGGCGTCATTAACAAGAAGATCGAACCAAGCGACCCGGCGCTGATCCTGTACACCTCCGGCACCACCGGCAAGCCGAAGGGCGCCGTGCTGACGCACCGCAACCTCATCGCGAACCTCCGACAGGGCCAGACCTGGGTGAAGGGCCTGGGTAAGGGTCCAAAGCAGGAGGTCATGCTGGCCGCGCTGCCGATTTTCCATGCATACGGCCTGACCATGAACATCACGCTCGCCCCGATGATCGGCGGCGAGATTCAGCTGCTACCCGCACCCGAAATGCCGCTGGTCATGCGGGTGATGAAGAAGAACATGCCCTCCTGGATGCCGGGCGTGCCTGCGCTGTACCAGAACATTATGAAGGAGGCCGAGAAGCGCGGAATGTCGATCTCCGGCATCCGCAACTCTTTCAGCGGCGCCAGCGCCCTGCCCGCAGAGACCGTCCGCGAGTGGGAAAGCTCCACCGGCGGCAACATCGTCGAAGGCTACGGCCTGACCGAAACCTCGCCCATTATCGCAGGTAACCCCATGGGCAAGGGGCGCGAAGGCTACATCGGCGTGCCCTTCCCGTCCACCGAAATCCGCGTGGCCAACCCGGATAACCCCGCCGAAACGATGCCCGATGGCGAGGCCGGCGAGCTGGTCGTCCGCGGCCCGCAGGTGTTCAAGGGCTACCTCAACCGCCCGGACGCAACCGCCAAGGCCTTCTACGAGGACTGGTTCCGCACCGGCGACATGGCCGTCATGGAATCCGACGGCTACCTGAAGATCGTCTCCCGCATCAAGGAAATGATCATCACTGGCGGCTTTAACGTCTACCCCGCCGAGGTCGAGGAAGTGCTGTGCGAGCACCCCTCCATCGAGCAGGCCTCCGTCGTCGGTGTGGAGCGCAAGGACGGCTCCGAAACCGTCGCTGCGGCTGTGGTTTTGGCCAATGGCGCTGTTATTGACGCCGACGACTTCCGCGCCTTCGCCAAAGAACGACTTACTGCGTATAAGGTGCCTAAGGTATTCCATGCCTTCCAGGAACTGCCCGCCGACCAATTGGGCAAGGTGCGCCGACGCGAGGTGCAAGAACTGGTGGCGGAGAAGGAGAACGCCTAGAACATGCCCCTGAGCAGGAACGATACCGTCGCAGCAGTGATCGTCACGCACAATCGCGTGGAGCTGCTGGAGGCCTCGCTGCGCCAAGTCGCAGGCCAGGAAGGCGCGGAAGTCGCGCACGTAGTGGTTGTGGATAACGGCAACGACCCGGCGGTGCGGGAGCTGGTGGAAGACGTGTGTGGCTCGCGGGCGCACTACGTGGGCTCCGAGACGAACCTGGGCGGCGCTGGCGGATTCGCGCTGGGATTCCTCACCGCGCTTTCTTTGGGCGCCGATGCGATTTGGTGTGCCGACGACGACGGCAGGCCGGCGGATGCACATGTGCTGGCCACCTTGCAGGAGGTTGCGGAGCGCGAGGGGCTGGAAGAGATCAGCCCGGTGGTGTGCAATATCGATGCCCCGGAGCGGTTGGCTTTCCCGCTGCGCCAGGGGCTGGTGTGGCGGCGAACTTTATCTGAGCTGGAGGGGTCTTTCCTGCCTGGGATTGCCAGCCTCTTCAACGGCGCTTTGATCAGTGCCCGCGCAATGGAGATTATTGGTGTTCCCGACTATCGGCTGTTCATCCGCGGCGACGAAGTGGAGTACCACCGCCGCCTGGTCCGCAGCGGCCTACCCTTTGGGACGTGTCTGACCTGCGCTTACCTACACCCCGACGGGTCGGATGAGTTTAAGCCGATCCTCGGCGGGAAGATGCATACGCAGTACCCGGACAACGAGTTCAAGCGCTACTTCACTTACCGCAACCGCGGGTACATTATGAACCAGCCGGGCATGCGCAAGCTGCTGCCGCAGGAATACGCCCGCTTCGGTTGGTTCTTTCTCGTGCAGAAGAAGGACCCGAAGGGGTTCGCGGAGTGGCTGCGGCTACATGCGCTCGGTCGGCGCGAGCAGTTCCGCCGGCCAGGTCGGTAGCACGGGCACGGCTCGGCGCTGGAGCAGGGCCACTCGGTCGGCGCACGCAGTTCTAAGAAACTTTTTAAGCACACACACCGGGAAGAATTTTCCTTTTCACCCGGTCGCGGGCGTAGTCTTAAGTGACTATCGCGGTGATCCTGCAAACGCTAGACCAAACGCTAGACACCGCCGAGCACTACTTAACCGAGGATCAAGTTAGCCGAAGTGACCGTGTCCGATACCCAGCCTTCCACCATCGCTGAGCCCGCCAAGGCCGCTGACGACGCAGGCGTCAATAAGAAAAACGTCAACGACGCAGCTACCGCATCTGCGCGTCCGCTTTCGCGCGGCCGCACCGTCGCACGGCAGTTCATCCAGTTTGGAATTGTTGGCGCGTCCGGGTTCATCGTCAACCAGGCGATTTTCGTGCTGGCGAAGAAGATCAGCGAGGCCGGATGGGGTATCGACGTGCAGGATGCGTTCCTGAACCTCCTCGGCAGCCAATACCATTTCCGCTGGTACCACGTGTTTTCCGTGATCGCTTTTGTGCTGGCGAATATTTGGAATTTCTGCCTGAACCGCTATTGGACGTTCCGCCACGAGCGCAAACGTGCGTGGTGGAAGCAGCTCCCACAGTTCATGGCTGTGGGCGTGTTCGGGCTGATTATCACGCTGTTGGTCTCAACGGCGCTGGTGAATCCGGAGTCGCCGATCGCGCTGCCGCACGACTTTTTCGATAACTCCACTGGGCTGCGCACGCGCGCGTACTGGGGCAACTTCATTGGTGTGATTGTGGCCGTGCCGGCGAACTTCCTGTTCAACAAGCTGTGGACGTTCCGCTCGGCGCCGCGCGACCACAAGCGGGTGGTGCGCACGGTCGAGCCGCGGACAGGCGCGGGCAATGCAGCAGGTGCTGACGGTGATGCGGATGACTAACTCTTCTTTTGATGACGCCCCCTCGTCGTCCCAGGGGGGTGGCCTTAGTCGGACGCAACGTATGATCCGTTCGCAGCTGGTGAAGTTTGTGCTGGTCGGAGGGTTCAGTGCCATCGTCGACTTTGGTTCGACGGCGCTTTTCACTTTTGCTTTTGGCTTGAGCGATGGCGTGGCGAAGGCGCTGGGATTCGTGCTGGGAACCCTGACGGCATACTTCATCAACCGTCGGTGGACTTTCCAGGCGGAGCCGAGCGGGCGTCGGTTTGCCATAACCATGGCGACCTACGGCCTGACCTTTGCGGTGCAGTGGGGGCTGTACAAGGTGTCCATTCCGTGGCTGGAGGGTTTCGACCTGAATGCGTTCTGGGTGCGTGCGATTAGTTTTGTGATTGCCCAGGGTACGGCGACGGTGCTGAACTTCCTGATCCAGAAGTTCTTTATTTTCAAGCGCTAGCTGGTGGGCCGGGCTGGGTCTGGGTCGGGCTGGGCTGGCTGGTGGGCAGGTGGTCCGGGCGGACTGGTGAGCCGGTGGGCTCGCGGGAGGCTAATTTGGGGGTCTCCGGAGGCTCCGGCAGGGTGCAGATGTCGCTAAAACGGGAATCTGTTAACGAAACCAGTTTGCAATTATCTAAACCCGCAGGTCAGAGCGTTTCCATTTTTCGGAATCCACCGCAAGCCGCCGCAGATTCCCGATTCAACGACATTCGGGGCCCGCAGAAAGCTGACTTGTGCCCCAGGCCACCACGGAATCCCGATTCAACGACATTCCGGGCACACAACAACACCCCGGCCCCCGCCTAGTGCTGCAATATGAAGCGGTACATCTCCAGGCGTTCCAGCATCGAACACTGTGGAACCAATGGAACTGCCTGGTCATCGGGCTGAGGTTCCCACTTGCAGGCTCCAACCTGCGCCAAGATGCGCCCAGTTCGCCGCGACAACCATTTGATCTCGCTGGCACTGAGGGCGTCGGCACCAAGAGCAGTATCCGTCGGCGGCAGCTTCGCATCCGCGCGCGTGTAACCAAGCGCCGACATGAAGGCCTCGCTGACCTCCCCAGCTTCCGACTCCACCAGCGTGGACAGTGCAATGATCCGCGCCCACGCGGCGGCGCGCCCGATCTTGCTCTTCTCAATCGGCACATCGGCCAACAACTCGGCGGCGTGCTCGGTGACGTTCGCGGGCCGCTCCAAATCCAAAGCCTGCAGCAGCGGAATGAACTCGTACAACGCACCGTCGCGCAGCAGCTCTCGCAGCTCAGGGGTAATTTCCGCGAGGATATTCTCAACGGTGTCCTCACCGGCCAGCGCCACATTCACTTCCGAGATGTCGACCATCGCCGGAATGCCCGCAGGGTGCAGGTGCGCGACGAACTCGTCATCCTGATTCTTTTTGACGCCATCCGTCTCCGCGGCCTCATCGTCGGAATCCGCAAGGAAGTCAGCAGCCAGGAGGACTGCTTCGTCATTTGCTTCGCCCGGCGCGCCGAACAAGTCCTGGGATGAGGCAAGGAAAGGATCGAAGTGCGGGTCCCGGGAGGGGTCGACGAACTCAATTTCGTCGTGGCGGGTGGTGGTATCCGTGACGGTGACGCTGAAGTCGTATCCGTCGACCTTCAGCACACCGATGGTGCCACGGCGGAAAATATCGCCTAGAGCAGTGCCAATGGAATTCGCTCCTTTGGCATAGACGCGCACGTGCCCGGCGGTGCGGGCGCGGAAGCTCCAGGCAGGACCGGTGTCACTACCGGCCTCGGCTTCTCCTGCAGCGTGATCTTCCTTTGTGCCGTAGCAGGTTGGGTGGGCTTCAGGTACTCGGTTCACCCGCTCCGGCCAGAGGAAGCTGGCGAGGATGACGTCTGCGAAGTCAGCCACGCTCATTGCGCTGGAGACGCTGAGGAGCCGCGAGTATCTTCCTACGCCCGGAAAGTGGTGCTCCACGGCTACAGTGAAGACCTTTGCGTGAGCCCCTGATTCCCTTCTTATCCCCATCCCCGGTGTGGACATTACCCCCAGGCTTTCCTGCATTTCCGCCCCCTCGGATCTGCTGTCTGCTGCGCTGTCAGCGTCAGCATCGCGGGCACCGTCACGCCGAGCAGTGCGGATTTCTGAAAGGGAAACCACGCTCCCGCCCGGTGCCACTGCCTCTGTGCTGTTCTCCCCCATTGCTCGCGCAGCACTAGAGCCACCGGCGGATTCATAGCCACCGGCGGCTCCAAAATGTGATGAGCGATTCATGGTTCTCAAGCGTAATCGCGCCTGGCTAACCTCGCTGGGCGAAAACCACCGGGATTGGCTGAGCTTGCGCAAAATCACTGCTCACAGCACCGATGCGCCGGACGCGTAGTTTGTCGAACGCATTGTATTGCGCGATCCACCCGCGCATCGCCGCTGCCTCCTGCAGTGCGGCAGCAACTGCCACGCGCTCCGCCTCACCAGCGCCATCAGCACCGTCCCCGCCAGCTCCACTAGCACCATCTCCGCCAGAGCCACCAGCCTCAGCCCCTCGGAATTCCTCCAGCGGGCCCAAACTTCCCCACGCCGGCTGCTTCTTCCCCGGAAACTCGTCGCTGAAGTGCTGCTTTGCGGAGGCGAGGGCGTCATTAAGCGCAGCCTCCGTAGCCTCCACATCAACCAGCGCAACCTCCTGTGGTAGCACCTTCGCCGCCGCCTCCGGCCCCACGAACAACACGGGGTAACGCAGCAGTGCGGAGAGCATAGCCCCGCGGTCATCAGTCCCCTCGATCCAATCCGCCTCGGCAGCGAAGCCGTGAATGCCTGCGCCGTCGATCAACCATGCGCCGGAAAAGTCGCCCAACTGCACGTCGGGGTCAGTTTCCACCTGCCAGATAGCGAAGGTTGGGTCGTCTGCCTCACCGGCAGCGGCCACGACCATGATCGGGTCGTAACGGACAGGCTGGGGTGCGGTGTCAGTTACAGTGTCAGTTGCGGTGTCAGCGGTGTTCTCTGGGGCGGTTGTGCTCATCGTAATTGCAGGTTACCACCGTCACCGGACATGCCCCCTGCGCTCGCAGCCGCACCCGCTAAGATCATCCCCATGGCTGATTCCGACTCGTCCTCCGTGCTCTCTTCCACGTTCTCCGCCGTCACCAAATTTTTCAAACGCTCCAAGCCCTCCCCCGCCGAGCAGGAGCACAGGAGTGCACCGGTGCGAATTGGGGGCGTCGGTAAGGAAAGCAGCTACGAGGCCTCGACCAGGACAAACCTGCCGCTCAACGAGTACATGACGCGCCTCATGGCCCAGGAGCTACCCATCCTCGACAGCACCAGCCGCCAGCGCGTGCGCGATATCCTGCGCGACTACGACGGCCCAACCATCACCGAGCCGGAGGAACTGCCGGAGGAAATCCGTCAGATTATGGAACTGTACTAGCACCGTTGTAGTCGCCTGTGCCTGCCACACTCCCTATTTTTGTGACGCCACCCACACCGCAACTGCGAAAACGCTGGCAACTTGTACTTCACGTAGCGCCGCGCCCCGGGGATGTCGTGCGCGGGCGCTAGGGTAGAGAACATGGAATTGCACACCAGCACTCGTACCCTCACCGGATGGGGACGCACGGCCCCCACGACCGCCGAAGTCCTGTCTACCCAGGATGTCGATCAGATTGCTGCCGCCGTTGCGCGCGTGGCCGACGATAATGCGGATAAGCCCAGCCACCTCCAACGTGGCGTGATCGCTCGCGGCATGGGCCGCAGCTATGGTGATCCGGCGATGAACGGTGGCGGCCTCGTCATCGACATGCAGCAGCTCAACCGCATTCACAGCATCAATCCCGATACCGCCATCGTAGATGTAGATGCTGGCGTGACATTGGATCAGCTGATGAAAGCCGCGCTGCCATATGGCCTGTGGGTGCCGGTGTTGCCCGGCACGCGCCAGGTGACCATCGGTGGCGCTATCGGCCCGGATATCCACGGCAAGAACCACCACTCTGCCGGCTCCTTCGGCAACCATGTCCGCTCCATGGAGCTACTGGTGGCTGACGGGCGTGTTCTGCACCTGACCCCGGAGGGCTCCGCGGACGATCCGGATGGCGAGCTGTTCTGGGCCACCGTCGGCGGCATGGGCCTGACCGGCATCATTCTGCGCGCGACGATTGAGATGACGAAGACGGAGACCGCGTACTTCATCGCCGATGGCGATATGACGCACTCCCTGGACGAGACCATCGCGTTCCACTCCGACGGTTCGGAGCACAACTTCACGTACTCCTCCGCCTGGTTCGATGCGATCAGCCCGGAGCCGAAGCTGGGTCGCGCGGCGATCTCCCGTGGCTCCCTGGCCACGCTAGATCAGCTGAAGGAGTACGCGCCGAAGCTGGCGAAGGATCCACTGAAGTTCAACGCGCCGCAGCTAATGACCGTGCCGGATATCTTCCCGAACTTCACCATGAACAAGCTCTCCATGGTTGCCATCGGCGAGCTGTGGTGGCTGAAGTCCGGTGAGTACCGCAACCAGGTGCAGAACCTCACGCAGTTCTACCAGCCACTGGATCTTATTGGCGAGTGGAACCGTGGCTACGGTTCCAAGGGATTCCTGCAGTACCAGTTCGTCGTGCCGACGGAGGCGGTGGAGCCATTCAAGGAGATCATCCGCGATATCCAGGCTTCCGGCCACTACTCCGCGCTGAACGTGTTCAAGCTGTTCGGCGAGGGCAACAAGGCGCCGCTGAGCTACCCGATGCCAGGCTGGAATGTCTGCGTGGACTTCCCGATCAAGCCGGGTCTGGGCAACTTCTTGAACGACCTGGACCGCCGCGTGATGGAGTTCGGTGGCCGCCTTTACCTGGCCAAGGAGTCGCGCACTTCCGCCGAGAACTTCCACAAGATGTACCCCGGCCTGCCGGGTTGGCTCGCCACCCGCAAGAACATCGACCCGACGGGTGTGTTCGCCTCCGATATGTCCCGCCGCCTCGAGCTGTAGCCCCTGCCCACAATAGTTGCCCCCACCCCGAAAGAAGAGTCACAATGATTGATGCCGTTGGCAAACCCCAGTCCATCCTGCTTCTCGGCGGCGCGTCCGACATGGGCCTCGCCGTTGTCGAGGAGTTCCTTTCTCGCGGTTCTGCCCGCGTGATCCTGGCCGCCCGTCCTGGCGAGTCTTTGGACGACGCCACCTCACGCATGAACGCCGCCGGTGCCAGCGAGGTTGTCACCGTTCCCTTCGACGCAGTGGATTTCGATTCCCACCCGCAGGTGTTCGAGGAGATCTTCAGCCATGGTGACGTGGACCTGGCCATTGTTGCGTTCGGAATCCTGGGCGATAACGAGAAACAGTGGACCAACCAGAAGTTGGCTGTGCAGGCCGCACAGGTGAACTTCACCGGCGCCGTCTCCGTCGGCGTGCTGCTGGCGGACTACATGAAGAAGCAAGGCCACGGCCAGATTGTGGCGTTCTCCACCGTTGCCGGTGAAATGGTTCGCCGCTCCAACTTCGTCTACGGCTCCACAAAGGCCGGCCTGGATGGCTTCTACCGCATGCTCAACGAAGCTCTGCGTGGCTCCGGCGTGCGCGTACTGACGGTCCGCCCGGGCCAGGTCCGCACCAACATGACCAAGGACCTCGAGGATGCCCCGCTGACCGTGGACAAGGAAGACGTGGCCAAGGCGATCGCTAAAGCCGTGGATAACCGCAAGTCCCTGATCTGGGTGCACCCCCTGTTCCGCCCGATCATGCTGATCCTGAAGCACCTGCCGCTGCCGATCCTGCGCAAGCTGCCGCTGTAGGTTCCCAGAGCCCCCACTCTGGGGTTTGGCCGAGCCCCTCAGGCGAGCCCGCCACCACCCCCTCACCCGCGTACAAAGCACAAGCGCCTCCCCACACCCTGGGCGGCGCTTTGTCGTTCCCCTTCTAGTTCTTCAGGTGGCCTGGATGGGCGGACTCTTTGGCGTCCAACTTCAGGAACGCCGACAGCACGATCAGCGCCGCCGAAACGAAAGCCGCCACCAAGAACGCCACGTGGATGCCCTGGCCCACCACCTGCTGCTCGGCCAGAGCGGGATCCGTCGCTGCCAAGCCAGCCAGCTCCGCCGCGTTGCTCGAGGCATAGCGGGTGGAGGCGAACGTCATCACCGCCACGAAGATTGCCGTACCGGCACCACCGGCAACCTGCTGGAACGTGTTCAAAATTGCCTGCCCGTGGGAAGCCAGAGAATCCGGCACGGCCGCCAGGGCGTTGGACATAAGGGGCGTCATCATCAAAGCAATGCCCAGGTTCAATACCACCGTAAGGACGATGAGCTGCACAAACGCCGGCCACGTACCGGAGCCAACCCACCCGAACAGGCTCTCCGTCTGCTCCAGGGCGGCAAATCCCATCATGCCGATCGCGATCAGGATGCTGCCGGGAATGATCAGCGGGCGGGTGCCGCGCGCGTCATAAGCCCGGCCAATGGCAGGGCCGAGCAGTCCCATGACCAGACCACCGGGCAGGGAAACCATGCCGGTCTTCAGCTCCGACAAGCCCGCAACGTTCTGCGCGTACAGCGGCATCAGAATGATGAAGCCGAAGAGCATAGAGAACGTCAGCAGCAGCAACCCCAGCGACAAGTTGTACTCGCGCACGCGCACCGGCTGCAGGTTCAGCAGCGGGGTGGCCTTCGGCTTATCGCTGCGCTCCAGGGAACGCTGGCGCAGGAAGAAAAGCACCAGGATAACCGCGCCGACAGCCAGGATGAGCAGGCGCTGCACCGGCACCCCATCAGCCAACTCGGACAGGCCAGCCAAGCCATAGACCAGGCCCGCGAAGCCGAATGCGGAAAGAAAGACGGACAGCACATCCAGGGACGGGCGCGTCGGCTCCTCGAAGTTCTTCACCAGGAACAAGCCCGCGACCAGGGTAATCAACACCAGCGGGGCAACCAGGATAAAGATCCAGCGCCAGCCCAGGGCCTCCAGCACCACACCGGAGAACGTCGGCCCCAGCGCCGGAGCCACCGCAATGACCACCGAGACCAGGCCGAAGACCGCGCCACGGCGGTCGATGGGCACCAGGCGGATAATGGTGGTCATCAGCATCGGAATCACCAGCGCCGTGCCGCTGGCCTGCACCACGCGGGCGACCAGCAAAATCGGGAACGTCGGCGCGGCTGCGGCCAGAATCGTACCTATCAGGAAGGCTGTCAGCGCCGCGATGTAGATCGACCGCAACCGGAACCGTTGCATGATGTAGCCGGTCATCGGAATGACGACGGCCATCGTGAGCATGAACGCTGTAGTCAGCCATTGCGCTGCATCAGCGGTGACGCCAAATTCTCCCATCAAGACAGGGAGGGCCACGGCCAAGGTGGTTTCGTTGAGAATCACCACGAACGCTGCGACAACCAGCATGCCGATGAGCAGTTTCGCGCCCACCGCGGGCTCCTCTGGAGGGGTCGGGTGGCCCGCGCGATCGGGGCTGCGATTTTCGGAAATGCTTTCCGTTGACGCGACCGCGTCGGCTGGAGTGGTGGCGCGGTCGGGATCGGCGGCGTCAGAAAAAGGCTTTTTAGACAAAAGTATCCCTCCGAGACAAGAAAAGACGGGTGCACGAACGCACCCGCGAACCCTGGATACTTTACACCAGGTGTGCTGCGCCTGAAGGGGATAAACGCTGTGGGCTAGCGCTCCAGCTCGCCCTGGGACTCGTCGGTCTCGAGTGCGTTTGTGCCGCTGCCCGAGTTCATCTGGGCGCGGATCTCCTCCAGGCGGGAGGCAGCACGCATGTCGTTACCTGCAGCTTCGATTTCTGCCATGCGGCCCTGCACGGAGTTTTCTACAAGCTCCTGGCTGCCGAGCGCCTGGGCGTAGCGCTGCTCGATCTTCTCGCGCACGCTATCCAGGGTCGGCACATCGTCGTTTTGCACTAGGCCATCCATCTGTTGCATGGAGTTGGCGGTAGCTTCCTGCATCTTCGCCTGATCTACCTGGGCGCGCAGCTGGTTAATCTGTGCCATCTGCTCCTCGAGGCGGGCAGCGGACTGCTGTTGTTGCTGCTGGGCCTGACGGGCGGCCTCCTCCGCACCGGCGTACAGCTGCTTGGTTTCGTCCAGCTGCTGTTCCACCGAGACCAGCTGGGAGGCGAACAGCTCCGCGGTCTGGTTCAGGTCGTTGGCCTTGGTCTGGTCGCCAGCAGCAGCGGCATTGTCGGCCTGCTGGATGGCGGTGCGAGCATTGTCCGACAGCTTCTTCGCATCCTGCTGAAGGCGGTTCATCTTCATCTCCAGCTGGTTACGGTTACCGATCACGCGGGCTGCGCTTTCGGAGATCTGCTGGTGCTGCTTGCGGGCAGCCTCCGTGGCCTGCTGGATCTGTACATGGGGATCCGCGTTCTCCTCGATCTTCGTGTCAAGGGACTGCATGAGGTATTTCCAGCCCTTAGAAAATGGATTCGCCATGGGAAAGCTCCTGTATCGGACGTGATGGTGTGGTCAATTTAGCTGCAATGCAGCCTGTTGAATTCCAGCGTACTGGCTTTTGGCGCGGCGCACGGAGCGAATGGGCGGGCGGCGGAGCCAGGGATACGTTAGAGCGCCTTCAGGTGGACCACCGGGGCGTTCATATCCCGCCCGGTCAAGTGCAGCAGGTCTAGCTTCACTTGTTTGAGGGAGACGACCTCCATCACCGGGTCTGGGATGGGCGCCTCGCTGGGGACCAAGCCCAGCTGGTGCAAAACGTCCCCCGCACTACCGGAAATATCCACCTTCACCGGGATCGTGGAGATTTCGGCTAGCGCGGGAACGGCCTCCAGGGACGTCGCCTCCACCACGACCGGCCCCTCGACTACATATGTCTCCACCTTTGAGCCGGTCCGCAGCATGCCATCGCCCCACTGGCCCGGCAGCTGGATCTGCAGGTTCTTAATTTGCAGGCGATCCCCGGTGATGCGTATTAGGTCGCGGCGGCCGTGCTCCGTGCCCACGGAATCCACGCTGATGCGCACATTCCCCTTGAAGGTCACATTGTCGGCGGTGACCTGGCCGACATCGCCCACGCGGGCGGGCTGCGCCGCACTGTACGGGGCGTTCGCGTTCAGGATGCCCACGCCGGTCGCGATACCCACTGCCACCAGCAAGGCCGCTACCGTCGCGGAGTACCCACCGCCGGACTGCGGCGCATCGCCATCCGCGCCATCCCCGCCGTCGCCTACGCTCTCCCCAGTCGACTCAGCCGACTCTGCCGACTCTGCCGACTCAGCCGACTCTGCAGCAGTGGCCTTAGCTTTCTTCCGCTTGCCGTCCCCCGGCTCCCACGCCAACGCAAACGCGCCGCCGAAAATCCCCAGCAGCGAGCCCAATAAAAAGCCGCCGATATTAGAGGCCGGCAGCGCCACCAAAGACAGCAGAATGGCGAACACACCCAGGTAAGGTGCTGTCGCCGGCTTCAGCCAAATACCCAGGCCAAACATAATCTGGGCTGCGCCGAGGAACAGCGTGGAGACCCCCGACAACGTGGAGATCATCACCAGTAGGTCATTAATGCGTAGGGTCAGGTAGGCGGGCGTCATAATCACCACACCCGAAAGCAGCACCAGCAGTCCCGGCACGAACGGCCGACCGCGACGCCATTCCGCGAAGCGTGCCAAACGCCCTCTAGCAGGCATTCTCAGTTCCCCGGCGCACGCTCGCCTCAACTCCGGAAACGTTCAGCTGCTTCGCCCCAACAGATGTCGCAACAATCTTTTCTGCCACAACCTGCACGTCTTTCGAGTGCAGACCCCATGCATCGTCCGGTGCTTCGGGGTTGACCTGGTGGGCGTCAATACCAAGGTTAGGGTCAGCCATCCGCAGGCTGCCCTTAATATCGGTAGACCCGACGATCAGGTCCTTCGCATCCACACTGTTCTTTCCGTTGGAGCGCAGGGCAAGAGTTGCCTCACCGACGGCGGGCAGGTTCGGCACGGTTGTTGAAAGGCACAGGTCAGAGGCCTTGGCCTGCTGAATCTTCACGCGCGCGACGGGCAGGTGATTATCACCTTTAACGTCGTTATCCATGAACAGCGAAAAGTCCTGCCCGGAAAGGTGATCGATCGTCACGGTGAAAAAAGAACCAGACAGCGCGAGGTTCGCGGAAATGCCGCCTTTCGCCACCGCCATTCCGGTTCCGGCGAATCCAACCAGCCCAGCGGTCAATGCAATCGCTGCTTTCCTGGCGTTGATTCGTCCCATTCTGTGCGCCTCCTCTTGTAATGCCCTCAAGCATTATCCCTGTGGTGGCGCCGATGCGCGAATCGCTGGTCTATTATTTTTTGTTTCGGTTCGAGGCCACCCGCGCTAGCCCCTCAGCCCACACACTGCGCGCGAGACCGGCCAGCGTGCCTACCACGCAGTCTTTACTGCTCCTTGGCCTGCTCGGCCTCGATCTGCTTGCGCACCTCGTCCATGTCCAGTTCCTCGGCCTTGGCGATGAGCTCGTTCAGCGCCTTCGCCGGCAGCAGGCCGGACTCGCGGGCCAGCAGAACACCATCGCGGAACAGCATCAACGTCGGGATCGACTGGATCTGCAGCGCAGCGGAAAGCTCCTGGTTGGCCTCAGTATCGACCTTGCCGAACACAGCCTCCGGGTGCTCATCAGAGACCTGTTCGAAGATGGGCGCGAAGCGCTTACACGGACCGCACCATTCCGCCCAGAATTCCAGCACGACGATGCCGTCGCCCTGCACGGTGTCCTGGAAGTTAGCTCCGGTGATTTCGATGGTCGCCATTTGTTTCCCTTCGGGTCGATTGTGCTTGTCCAAAAACTTTGTTGTTGGCGCCCCGGTGAAAGGGGGCGAGCATGTTTTCCAACATTACGCAACGGTCGCTTTATTCCACGTTAGAGTTCTCACTATGTCTATTTATGACGCCAACGCGAATCCATCTAGCACTTTCAAAATGTACAAGCAGCTTGCGAAGAAGCCGTTCGGAAACGGTTTGTTCTCGGCTGCGGCCGGCTTTAAAGCGCCATACTTCCTCACCGTACAGCCTCGGGTGCAGGAGCTGCGCCCGGGCTTCTGCAAGGTTCGGTCGAAGAAGTGGTGGCTGCTGAACAACCACATTGGTACCTTCCATGCCATTGCGGCCTGCAATGTCGCGGAGTTTGCAATGGGGATGCTGGCCGAGGCCTCAATTCCCAATACGCACCGGTGGCTGCCACAGGGCATGCGCACTCAGTACTTGAAGAAGACGAAGGGCAGCCTGACGGCCACCGCCACTGCCGAATTGCCGGACTTCGAGAAGATCACTCAGGAGTCTGGAGGACAGACCGTGACGGTGAAGATCCATTTCGCCGATGATGAGGGCAAGGAATCCACCTACGCGGAAATTGACATCTGGGTGACGGCCAAAAAGTAGCGCAGATACCTGGTACGTTTGCGCGGCTCCCGGCGACGTACACGGCGTCGTAGCGTCCGCACCCGCGCTACGGTTCCTCAGGCGCCAGCAAGTAGCGCCCCGCACCACAGTGCGAGGAGGAACACCGCGCAGCAGACCACTGCCATCCCCACCACGCCCGCAATACGGCGAGCGGGCTGGGGCCGGGTGAAGACCTCCACCATCACCGTGGAGAACGTGGTGAAACCGCCGGCCAAACCAATGCCAAGCAGGGGATATAAAATGTCCTGCGTCTCGCCTGCACTGGTGGATCCGGCGGCTCCGTCAAGATGCTGCGAGGTGTACCCAAGCACTAAACCCAGCACGACTGTGCCGAGGAGGTTCACCACCGCGAGGCTCCACAAAGGTGCCCAACCATGCTTGGACTTTAGGTGAGTATCCAGTACGTAGCGGGCCGCCGCTCCCGTCCCGCCTCCGAGGGCGACGGCTAACAGCTCAATGAGGGTTGCTCCGGTGTTCATCGTGCGCCCCCTCTGTGGGGCTCACGGGGATCCTGGGGCTCGTCGGCACCGTCGGCTGCGCGTCGCAGCCGCGCCAGCCCATTCAGATCCCGCCCGAGGCGCAGCCCCATCACAGCTGCACATAGGCCAAGTGCCAGCGTAAACACGCCGTAGGTTCCCCCGATGAGGATGGTAGAAGCTGAATCGGTGGTGGCGTCAACAGCCGCAGCAAGCGAGCTAAACGACGTAAAACCGCCGAGCACTCCCGTACCCCAAAACGTGCGACGTGGGTGGGCAGAATCCGGGATCATCCCGACTAAGAGCCCTAAAAGGAGCGCACCCAGGACGTTAACCACCAGCAATGCGATGTCTCCTAGAGGGATTCCTCCAATGATGTTCAGCGGTGTGGCTGCGCCGAGCACGCGTGTGGGATCGCCGAGGGCGGGAATCCAGACGGTCAGCGTCCAACGAATAATCGCCCCCAGCGCGCCGCCGAGGAAAACCAGGGCGACGGGCGGGAGGCGATTCATAAGTGCAATATTACCCAGCTGGCAGCGCGACCAGTCGAGTTGGGCGGCCACAACGGCCGATCAGGTTAGCTCTGCTTGACGGCGGAGATGTCGAAGTTCAGCGTGATCTTTTCGGAAACAAGCACGCCGCCACCATCAAGAGCGGTGTTCCACTCCAGGCCAAAGTCGCGGCGGTTAATGCTGGTGGAACCCTCGAAGCCGACGCGGGTCTGGCCCCATGGATCCTGTACCTCACCGGTGAAATCGAAGTCGATGGTGACGGGCTTTGTCACATCCTTAATGGTCAGGTCACCGGTAACGCGGAGGGTGGATTCGCCAGCAGCGGTGATGTCCGTGGAAGTGAAGGTGATGTGCGGGTACTTCTCCGTCTCGAAGAAATCACCAGTGGTCAAGTGAGCGTCGCGGTCGGCGTTGCGGGTATCGACGCTGTTGACGTCGATCTTGACCTCGATCTTTGCGCCTTCCAGGTTCTCGCCGGTGGTGGCGGTGCCCTCGAAGTCGGTGAATGCGCCACGAACCTTGGTGACCATGGCGTGGCGGGCGACGAAACCAATCTCGGAGTGCGCTGCGTCGATCTGGAAGTTGCCGGAGTAGTTGTTGACGTTGGTCATGTTGAACCTTTCAGTTGGTGTGTCAGTTGATTACTTCTTTTGATGCGCTGCCCTCAAATCTATGCCCCATTAGTTGATGTGTCAGCTATTTTGACCGATATGCGATACTGGTGCACATGACACAAGAAGACACCTCTCCCCCGCTACACAACGATGCGAACAAGGGGACAAAGTGGCTGAACAGTCGCGAACAACAGGTGTGGCGAGCGTGGATCAATGCCCACATCCACATCAATGCCGAACTAGCGCAGCAGCTGTCGGCGGAAACGTCCCTATCTCTGGCGGACTATGAGGTCCTGGTCCACCTTTCGGAAGCACCGGACCACCAGCAGCGAATCGTCGCACTGGCAAACATGATGCAATGGAGCCGTTCGCGCCTTTCGCACCAGATCACGCGCATGTCTAAACGCGGTCTTGTACGCCGTACAACTTGTGACGCCGACGGTCGCGGGGCCTACGTAGTCCTGGAACCCGCAGGCCTCGAGGCGATAGCCACCGCCGCCCCCGGCCACGTGGCAAAGGTGCGGGAGCTGGTCTTCGACCAGCTCAGCGACGCAGAGATCGAGCAGTTCTACGAAATCCTGGCGAAACTAAACGGGAAACCCTAGGCACTAGGCTCCTAGGTTCCTAGGTTCCGACACTAAGGCATGGGGGAGATATCGCGGGCCATGTCGGAGAACTTAGAGAATTGCAGCTGGTTGGCAACAGTCACGGTGCCGATCGGACCGCCACGGTGCTTAGCCAAGATAATGTCCGCCTCACCCGCACGCTCATGGTCGGGGTTCTGAGAATCAGGGCGGTTGATCAGCATAACCATGTCGGCATCCTGCTCCAGCGAACCCGATTCACGCAGGTCAGAGACACGCGGGAGAGCATCGTCACCACGCGACTCCACACCACGGTTCAGCTGCGAAATCGCGATCACGGGGACGTTAACTTCCTTGGCCAGAAGCTTGAGCTGACGCGAGAACTCCGAGACCTCTTGCTGGCGTGATTCCACACGCTTACCGGAGGACATCAGCTGTAGGTAGTCCACCACAATCAACTGCAGATCCACTTGTTGCTTCAAGCGGCGGGCCTTGGAGCGGATCTCCATCATCGTCAGGTTCGGCGAATCGTCGATGTAAATCGGTGCATCTTCAATCTCACCGATGCGCACCGTCAGCCGATCCCAATCATCGTCAGTCAACTTACCGCCGCGCATGGAGGCCAGGCGCACCTCCGCCTCTGCGGAAAAGATGCGCATCATCACCTCCGACTTGCTCATTTCCAAGCTGAATAGCGCCGATGCCTTGCCATGCTCAATGGAGGCAGACCGCATGAAGTCCAGCGCCAGCGTAGATTTACCCACACCGGGACGCGCCGCCACAATCACCATCTGTCCACCGCGCAAGCCATTGGTTAGATCGTCAAGATCCTTAAAGCCGGTGGGGATACCCATTTCGATGCCATCTTGGCTTTCCAGCTGCTCGATCTCCCCCACCGTCGATGCGACCAACTCCGCGAAGACCTCATAGTCCTCCTTCGCGGCATCGTTGGTGATGGCGAACATCTCCTGCTGTGCGCGGTCCACCACGTTGTCTACATCTGCACCCTCGGTGCCCGCATAGCCCAGCTGCACAATCGTGGTACCGGCCTGCACCAGGCGACGCAACGTGGCCTTCTCTCGCACAATCGAGGCGTAGTAGCCCACGTTTGCGGAGGTCGGAGTCTTTTGGATGATGCTATGCAGGTATCCCGCACCACCGATGAAACCCAGCACGCCGTCGCGGTCCAAGCGCCCGCCAAGGATGACTGGGTCGACTTCCTTACCCTCGCCGTAGAGCTGAAGTATGGCGTCAAAAATAGTCTTGTGCTTCGGTACATAGAAGTCGTCGCCGACAAGGACTTCTACGATATCCGCGATCGCGTCCTTGTTGAGCATCATGCCGCCGAGCACACCCTGCTCAGCCTCCGGGTTCTGCGGCATCTCGCGGACGATCTGCTGGGTGCCCGAACCTCCGCGACGCCCCCCGCGGCCACTGCCGAAGTCACGGCCGCCGACGAAATCCTGGGATCCGCCGAAGTCATCAAACGGCTCGTCGGGCAGCGGGGCGCCGTCGTCGAAGTTCATGCCTGCATTCTCGCTCATGTCGACCACTTTAGTGGCAGCAACGGACAACCTCGAACCCCGCCCTGTGCCCGCTTTTTGTGCTCACCCGCCCCGTGCGAGAACAACTTGTGAGGGCAGTGCAAATCAAGTTATCCACAGGCACTGTGAATATACCTGTGGAGGAAATGTGCATAACTTCCAATAGCCCAGGACGGGTTGTGGATAACCTGTGGACAGTCAACGCTCTCACCTGCGCTTTCTTCTATTATCGCAGGTCAGAGGCGTGTGACTAGTGTGAAAACCTCTTTTTTCATCGGTGGATAACTTGGGGATAAACAAACCCGCAGGCCAGGCGATTGCCCTTCTGTAAACGCCCAGGTCGCCTGGAAGTTCAAAATATTCACGTATTATTCACCTTCGGCGCGGAGTTTTGCACAGCCCTTATCCCCTCCTCAGGCATTGCCTAATTTTCAGTTTGCTGAGCGGAAGCAAAATATTGGTTCTCCCACGAGACGTCACCATCGTGAACTAGCCTGTTCCCCATGAACGCAACGCCCGACCACTCCACAGCCGACCAAACCTCCACCGCGACCACTCCCCTGCCCGCCCTCGCAAACGCTGGTGCCGAACACCCCCTCGACCTCCTTATCGTCGGCGCAGGCCTCTCTGGCATCGACATCGCCTACCACGTCTCCAAAAACTTCCCTTCCTGGAACTGGGCAGCCGTCGATTCCAACTACGACGTCGGCGGTACCTGGGCCACCTTCCAATACCCCGGAATCCGTTCAGATTCCGACATGGCCACGTTCTCCCTCCCCTTCAAGAAATGGCCACACAAGGGCACGCTCGGCTCCGGCAAGCAAATCCGCGACTACTGCCACGAAGCCGCCGCCGAAATCGGCATGCTCGACCGCCTACAACTGTCCACCTGGGTCGAATCCGTAAACTTCCACACCGACCGCGGGCTGTGGGAGGTCACCATGCGCCTCGGTCGCACAGGCCACGCAAACTCCGAAGGCACCGACGACTCCAGCCTCGCGCAGCCCACCCTCACCACGTGGACGCGCCGCCTCCACTTCGCCACCGGATACTACCGCCATTCGGAGGGCTTTACCGCGCAAATTGAGGGCGTCGATACCTTCCAAGGCACCGCCCTACACCCACAACAATGGCCCCGCGACCTCGACGTGCGCGGAAAGAAGGTTACCGTGATTGGCTCCGGAGCCACGGCAATTACGCTGGTTCCGGCGCTGCATTCGATGGGCGCGGACGTCACGATGCTGCAGCGTACTCCCACGTACATTGCCCCGCTGCCGGAGACGGACACGATCAGCTCCCTCGTCGGCCTGGGTCTCAGCACACAGCCGGGCACATTCGGCCATCGTTTGGCCCGCAGCCTGCATATTGGGCGCGACATGGCGCAGTACCACCTATGCCAGACATTCCCCAGCATCGCGAAGTTGGTATTCCGGGGCTGGAATCGTCTGTACCTGCCCGCTGACGAGGTGCGCCGGAACTTCACTCCCCCGTATGGGCCGTGGGATCAGCGCGTCTGCAAGTCCCCCGGCGGCGACTTCTTTAAGGCCGTGCGGGGTGGGGCGCGAGTCGTTACCGACCACATCGACCGCGTTGACGCAGGTGGGGTGCGGTTGCGCTCCGGCGGGTACATCGAAGCCGATGTTTTGGTGATCGCCACGGGGCTGCAGCTTTTAGCCTTTGGTGACGCCAACTTCTCCGTGGACGGCGCTCCCGTACCGACCGAATCTCTGGTGGCTTATCGTGCCATGATGGCCAATCGCCTGCCGAATTTCTCGTACACCATTGGGTATTTGAACCAGTCGTGGACGCTGCGCGCGGATATGACTTCGCGCTATTTGGTGCAGCTGTGGAAGGACATGGAAGCGCGAGGCAAGCAGTGGGCTTGCCCGCTGTTGCCCGCCGGAGAGGCCGCTGACCTGCCGCTTTTGGAGATGTCCAGCGGTTATATTCAGCGGAGCGTGGCGACTCTGCCGCGTCAGGGTGCTGGGGATCCGTGGCGGATGGAGCAGGATTACATCAAGGAGCGGCGCACCTACACGGGCGCGGACAACAAGCATGACATGGCATTTGGCGTGGAGGCTTTGAAGGCTGCGGCGCCGCTGGCGGCTGGAGAGGGCGGCGGCGGTGCCGCTGAGCTGCGACAATAGCTCTGGCTGTGGTGGCCCTGGTTGCGGACACCGGCTCCGGCAGTGGTAGCCCTGGTATGCGGACCCTGGCTCCGGCTGTGGTAGCCCTGGTATGCGGCCAACAGCTTCGGTGGTGGTCCTTCCCCGTAGCATCAGAGGTCCTTCCCTAACCCCAGCGCGGGCGAGTTTGTGTGCTTCAGAACGGAAAATGTCGCTAGAACGGGAATCTATTAACCGCAATTGTTTTCATTAATGCAAACCCGCAGGTCACAGCGCTGAAGAATTTTCTAAACTTTTCAGCCGCCCGCCACATTCCCGATCTAACGACATTCCTGGCCCGCCGGAGCCCCTCCAGGCACCAAACCGGCCCCACATTCCCGACCTAACGACATTCCGGGCAAGGTTCGCCGTGGCGTCCAAAAGCCCCAACCTGCACCCCGGTAACGGAAAAGACCCCACGCGTAGGTGCGTGGGGCCTTAACCTGCTGTTGTCTAAGTTAGAAAAGTTTTCTTCTGGTGCGTTCTAGTTATTGGCGCATCATCGCAGTTCAGGGCATTAAATCCGGCCGAGCCGCCGAAAAATCAGCCACCCGTGTTGTCTAGGCACGGGCAAAAGGGGCTCGCAGGAATGCCTTGCTCTGCCGGTCACCGGAAAACGGCGAAACCGGACAGTTGCGAACTTACGCGGAAACAACCTCGAAGCTCAGGGATGCAACGATGCCTTCGTGCAGCTGAACGTCCACAGAGTAAACGCCGGTTGCCTTAACATCGCCCTTGCGCAGCTTGATGCTGTGCTTGTCCAGGGAACGACCGTTGGCCTTCTTCACTGCATCAACAATGTTGTCTGCGGTGACAGAGCCGAACATCTTGCCGGATTCTGCAGTGCGAACCGAGATGGTCACGCCAGACAGGTTCTCCAGCTCTTCCTTAACCTCGCGTGCGTGATCCAGGTCGCGAATCTGTCGAGCTTCCTGCGCGCGCTTAATTCCTTCGATCTGCTTCTCAGCACCGCGGGTTGCAACGATTGCATAGCCGCGCGGAAGCAGGTAGTTACGTCCGTAGCCAGCCTTGACCTCTACGATGTCGCCGGGGACACCGAGGTTGTCAACGTTGGCGGTGAGGATCAGCTTCATGATCCAGCCTTTCGTTGTGCTTTGGTTCGACCAATTATGTTCAAAAAATTTAACGCTGACCAGCGACTTTTAAGCCAACCGATCAGAATGGCGGTTCGTCGTCGCCATCACCAAATCCGGACTGTGGTGCAGAGTTCCACGGGTCATCGTCCATGGCAGCGTTGCGGCCACCGAAGCCCTGGTTGTTCTGTCCCCGATTACCCTGACCCTGGCCACCGGCATTGCCGCCACCAAAGCCACCCTGGCCGCCAGCATTGCCGCCGCCAAAGCCACCGTTTCCACCGTTGCCCTGACCCTGGCCACCCTGGCCGCCTCCACGGAACGACTTATTAATGTCCGCAGTTGCGAAGCGCAGCGACGGGCCTACCTCTTCGACCTCAATCTCGAAGACAGTACGGCGCTCGCCATTGCGATCGTCGTAGGAGCGCTGGCGCAGACGGCCAGTCACGATCACGCGGTCGCCCTTGCTCAGGCTGTTGGCCACGTTCTCGGCAGGTTGACGCCACACGTTGCAGGTCAAAAACAGCGGCTCACCGTCGACGAATTGACCAGCTTGCTGGTCGTAGCGACGAGGTGTGGAAGCCACGCGGAAGTTTGCAACTGCAGCCCCGTTGGGCGTGTAGCGCAATTCCGGATCCGCAACGATGTTGCCGACCACAGTGATCTGGGTGTCTCCCTGTGCCATGTTTCTTTCCTAACGTTGTGTGGTGAAGGGCGGTTGAGCAGTGTTTAGTCCTGTTCGAGCCCCGTTAGAACCCTGTTCAGGTCTGTTTAGGTGTAGGTACAGTCCGTTCGGAGCCTGTAGCTCGCCTCAATGGCGATTGTAGCTACTGGTCCTTCCGCAGCACCTTGGTGCGCAGAATCTGGTCGTTGATGTTGAGCAGGCGGTCGATTTCCAGCACGGTAGCCGACTCACACTTCAGGTCGAGAACTACGTAAATGCCCTCGTCCTTCTTGTTGATCGGGTACTCGAGGCGACGCTTGCCCCAGATATCAACCTTTTCCACGGTACCGTTTTCCTTGCGGACAATATCCAAGTACTTGTCCAGCGACGGGGCAACGGTGCGTTCATCCTGGGAAGGGTCGATGATGATCATCATCTCGTATTGACGCACGGACCTCATCACCTCCTATGGTCTAGTGTTTCGGCCATACCCCTTTTGGGCATGGCAGGAGGGTCGTTGCGTCAGCAACGTTCCCAGCCTACCTGGTGCCCCCCCGATTTAAGAAATGCCCCGTCGCGCGACCTGACCCCGCGCTACTAACCCCTTGCTTCCCGTCCCCGCGCTACTTACCCGTATCGCCGACCATTACGCCGCGACGAATACCGCCAAGCTCACCGGCACAATTGTCAGGAACACGATGGCGATGCAGAACAACGTCCACACCTGCTTCTTCGACTTGCCGTACATAAAGCTGGCGAAGCTGCCGCCGAAGAACAGAAATCCCGTGAATACGCTCGCCATGGTGATCAATATGGTCGTGTTATCCATCGTTGCTCTCTTTCTTCGTAGCACCCACTTTTTTCTTTGTGACGCCCACTTCTCCGTCGCTACCATCGTCGAGTACACCGGCCAATGGATCACGGCCAGCGTGTGCATCACGTACCGGGTCGGGGATCCGTCCCATGATCTGTCGGATCACCAGCACCGCCATGTACACCAGCAGCGCCAGTCGCAGCACGGTCACGCTATCGACCAGCCAATTGGGTGCTGCTTGGTTGGAGGGTAGGAACTGCCACATGCGCAGGTACCAGTAGACGGCCTCCAGAGCCGCCCAGCCAAAGACGAGTCGCCAGCGGGGGAGTGCCAGCACCAGCAACGGCACGAGCCAGATGGAGTACTGGGGGCTCCACACTTTATTAGTAATCATGAAGGCCAAGGTGGCCAGGAACGCCACCTGAGCTACTCGCGGGGTTCGCGGCGCGGCGAAAATGACTAGCCATGCCAGTGCTAGCAACACGAGGAGAAGCAGTACGCCGGTCAGCAGGTTCAGAGCATCAGCGCCTTCAACGGACTTCGAGGGAGACACGCCGTTCCAGGCGTCATTACCCATGATGTGTGCAATGACGGCATAGATGGTCGAGCCTTCCCAGCCGCGTTCAGAGTTCAGTCGGAAGAACTCAGACCAGCCTGTCGGCGCGAGGAGGATGATCGGCAGGTTCACAGCGATCCAACTGCCAAGGGTTCCTCCGACTAGCTTGGCCAATGGACCCCAGGTGCGCTGGCGCAGGCAGAGCAGGATCAACGCTCCGCCGATGAAGGCAGGCCACAGCTTTAGAGCCACGCCCACGCCGGTAGCCACACCCGCCCAGCCGGGGCGGCGGTTGGCCCAGAAGCTAAAGATAGCGACAGCGGCGGCACAGGCCAGCAAGTCGAAGTTCGTGAATGCGTGGACGATGACCAGGGGAGAGGCGGCCATCAGCAGGGTATCCCATACCCGGTTGCCGGTCAGCTTCGTCATGAGACCGGTCGCGACCATCCAAAAGAGGCCTAGGAAGAATGCGTTAACGCCGAAGTAGATCGCTGCAGAATCAGCCGTCGGCAAGGGGAGGAAGTCCCACACCACGCCTACCGGCTGGGCGATAACCGCCACGAGCCACTGGTACAGACCGGTAAGCACCGGGTATTCCATGTACCTGGTGGCGCCGTCACCGTCAGTAAAAGAAGTTAAATAGGGGAAGTCGAGTGTATCCAGCCCGTGACTGCCGAATAGCGAAATCGTGTCGGAGTAGCAGGCGGAGGTGAATTGGCGCTTCCCGGACCAGTCGATATAGGGGAGCCCCTCAGAGTCAAAAGCTGTGCGGAGGCACTGGGCCTTCTGTAGCCATCCAAATGCCAGGAAGGTGGCGGCGGTGGCCAGAAGTACGCGTAGGGGAGTCCACCACCGGGTCCGCCCGATGAGGGCATGGGCGCCGGGTGGTCCGCCGATGAAGCGGATGAAGCCCTGCGCCATCGGCTCGGTGCGGGAGGGCAGTACTCGCTGCTCGGCGGTCATTTTTCTATTGGTTGAGGAATCCATCGATCAGGTCTTGTAGATCGTTGTTCGCCGGCGGGTTACCGCCCCGCGGGGCGGGTTGGCGCGGTGCCGGCTGCGGCGACTGGGGGGAAGGGGGTGCGGCTGGTGCAGGGGATTCTGGCTCCGTCTGTGCTTCGCCCTCGGTTCCGGCCCCAGCGGCCGCGCCAGCGCCAGCGTCAGCGCCAGTGTCAGCGCCACCGCCACCGCTGTAGGCACCGGAGCTGCCTGACGAGGCAGCTGCTCCGGTACCAAACTGCTCGATCTCGGAATCTGCCAGCTGGCGATCCAGCACACCCTTCCAAATCTGGGCGGGCAAGCCGGAACCGTACATAATGCCGCCGTAGCTGTTGTGAATTGGCTTGCCGTCGGCAGTACCAACCCACACTGCGGTGGAGAGCTGCGGGGTGGAGCCCAGCATCCAGGCATCCTTGTTCTCGCCCGTGTCACCCAGCTGCGCGGTACCAGTCTTGGCTGCAGATGGGCGACCACCGGCCAGCACGTTGCCATTGGAGTAGGCGGCGATGGGCTGCATCGCCTGGATCACTCCGTTGGCAACTTCCTCGGAGACTACGCGGTCGCCGTCGTCTTTAGTGTTATCCAGCAGGACATCACCGTTGGAGTTCTCCACCTTCTGTACAAAGTGCGGACGGTGGTAGACGCCGCCGTTGGTCATGGTCGCCAGGGCGGTGGCCATATCCAGCGGGCTGGACTGGTACATGCCCAGGGTAATGCCATCGGCGGGCTTGCCGTTCTTCTCCTGGAGCGTCTTGCCCACGCCCGGTAGCTCCTCTGCCACGCCCAGGCGGTGCGCCATATCGGCCACATCTTGCGGGCCGCCCTTCAGCGATTGGGTCAGACGGATGAAGCTGGTATTCAGCGACTGCTTTAGCGCCTCGGCGATGGAACAGGTGCCACAGCTGGCGCCACCAACGTTTGTCACCTGCGCATCACCGGTCATGACAGGGGAGGAGTCGAATTGGTCGTAGATGCTGCCGCCCTGGTCGAGGTATGCGGCCAGCGTGAAGATCTTAAACGTCGAACCAGTCTGTAGACCTGCACCGGCGAAGTCGAAACCGACTGGGTCATCGCCGCCGTACCAGGAGCGCACTCCACCGGTCTTCGGATCCACCGAAACAACGGCGGTGCGTAGGCCCTTCTGTTGGCCTTCCATCTTCTTGTGGATTTCATCCACTGCTTCGGCTTGCATCTTCGGGTCGATGGTGGTGGTGATCTTCAGACCACCCGTGTTCACCTGCTCCTCGGTGATGCCGGCCTGCTCAAGCTCTTCAATAACCTTCGTCTTGATCAGCCCGTTGGTACCCGCGGCCTGAGTGCTCTCGGCGGTCTCCGCCGGATCCTTTACCTTCGGGTAAACGGCGTTCTTACGGTCGGCCTCCTTCATCGCACCAATGCCCACCATGCCGTCGAGCACATAGTTCCAGCGCGATTCGGCGCGTTCACGGTTCGTCCATGGATCCAGTCCAGAGGGTGCCTGAATAGTTGCGGCCAGCACCGCGCCTTCCTCCGGGCTGAGCTCCTTGACGTCCTTATCAAAGTAAGCATGCGCCGCTGCGCTAATGCCATAGGCATTGCGCCCGAAATAAATGGTGTTCAGGTAGGCCTCGAGGATCTCGTCCTTCGACCATTCGCGAGCCATCTTTGCGGAAATCACCAGCTCCTTCGCCTTACGGCTCAAGCTGAATTCGTCACCCACCAGTGCGTTCTTCACATACTGCTGGGTGATCGTCGAACCGCCACCTGCGCCATCGCGGCCCAGCACCTGGCCGACAGCTGCGCGGGCGAAGCCGGAAACTGAGAAACCAGGGTTGCTGTAGAACTCGCGGTCCTCAGCGGCCAGAACGGCCTGGCGCACTGCCATTGGCACTTCGTCCAGTTTCACGTTCTGGCGGTTGCCCTCCGGCGGCACGATGCGCGCCAGCTCAGTGTTGTTATCACTCGCCATGATGTAGGAGATCTGGTTGTTCACCAGCTCTTCCGGCTCTGGCACCTTCGTCACCGAATAGGCCGTAAAGAAGGCCACCAGCGGCACGATAATCATGACCGCCATCACGGCAGCCAACCCTGCAAAAAAGTTGCGCAGGGTACGCTTGTCGCGCCAACTGCGCTTCTTACGTGTTCTTGCCTTTAGCTTTCCTTCGCCCACGGAGCGGCTCCCATCTTTCTTCATCCGAGTTTGCGGACCATTCTTCTTCAGTCCGTTTCTCTGCGGACCGTTCTTTTGGGGCCTCTTGTTTTGTGACGCCACCGCGCCAGCAGCAGCTCGACGCTTGCCCGGCTGTGCACTGCGATTCTGGCCCGGCTTACGCGCGCCCGGCCTACCTGGCTGGCCCTGTCCGGCGCGGCGCTGACCCGGCCTACCAGGCCTACCCGGCTGACCCGACCGACTTGGCTGGCCCTGCCCGGCGCGGCGCTGACCAGGCGCACCGCCTTGTGCAGCTTTGCGGGAACCCGGCTTGCCGCCCTTTGCGGCCCGGTGCTGGTTCAACCGGCCTGGCTGTCCAGACTTGCCTGACTGCCCCTGCCCGGCGCGGCGCTGCCCCGGCTTCCGCTGTCCACTCCGGCCGTTGCTGGAGCGGCCACTACCGGAATTACCGGCACCACCGCGGGAGTAAGGGTTCTTGGACGGCTTGTCGCTACTCAACTAGACGAGTCTCCTGATTATCGATCGTGATTCCGATCAGCTCTTCTCGGATCAAGTGATTCCATCTACACTTCATGCACACTTCAACGGTGTGTATCGAAAACTCAGCATTCTGCTGTTTATCCACGAGTGTCTCAATCACACCATTGATCTCTCTTACACTACGCGCTGTACCCGACTTTTCACCTAATACAGTGCCGTGAATCCACTGCGTTTCCTTTAAATAAGGCTTTCCACACACCGGACACGGGCGATCAACTGCCCGTCCTAGAACCTCCGCCGAGGATAGGAGCCGCGGGGTGGCGTCACCAATAAAGCGCTCGACCGCACGCACCTCGGATAGGGCGCGACGGCGATCGAGTGACCTATCAATAACCCTTCGCGAAATCGACACACCCATATTGTAAACACGCTCCGGACAACCCCTTCTCCTCGTAGCTTGATCGATAAACCGGGCTGGCTTGATCGGTTAACCTGCCGATGAAGAGCAGTTTTCTGCAGCTCTCGCCCTACGGTTGTCCGCATGACTACGAATACTTGCAACATCGCTATCGTGGGGCTCGGTAACTGCGCGACCTCGCTGGTTCAGGGAATCCACCTTTATTCTGACGCCGATGCGTCCCAGGACGTCCCAGGTCTCATGCACACCAAGTTCGGCCCCTACTCGGTGGGCGACGTGCGCGTGACCGCTGCCTTCGACGTAGACGCGGACAAGGTTGGCAAAGACGTTTCTGAGGCGATCTACGCAGGCATGAACTGCACCATTAAGATCGCCGATGTCCCGCACACCGGCGTGACCGTCCAGCGTGGCCACACCTTTGATGGCCTCGGCCGCCACTACCAGGAGAGCATCACCGAATCCGACGCAGAACCCGTCGACGTGCCGCAGGCCCTGCGGGACGCGAACGTGGACGTGCTGGTCAGCTACCTGCCGGTCGGTTCTGAAGAGGCCGACCGCTTCTACGCACAGTGCGCCATCGACGCGGGCTGTGCCTTTGTGAACGCCCTTCCGGTCTTTATCGCCTCCGATCCGGAGTGGGCGGAGAAGTTCCGCGCCGCTGGCCTGCCGATCGTTGGCGACGACATCAAGTCTCAGGTCGGCGCTACTATCACCCACCGTGTGCTGGCACGTTTGTTCGAGGAGCGCGGCGTGCGCCTGGAGCGCACCATGCAGCTGAACGTCGGCGGCAACATGGACTTTAAGAACATGCTGGATCGTGATCGCCTGGAGTCCAAGAAGATCTCCAAGACCCAGGCCGTCACGTCCAACCTGCAGGAAGGCCCGCTGGCCGGCAAGGTACACGACCGGAACGTCCACATCGGCCCTTCGGACTACGTCGAGTGGCTGGACGATCGCAAGTGGGCCTATGTCCGCCTCGAGGGCTCCGCATTCGGCGAGGTTCCACTGAACCTGGAGTACAAACTGGAGGTCTGGGACTCCCCGAACTCCGCGGGCATCATCATCGACGCTGTGCGCGCCGCCAAGATCGCGCTGGATAGGGGAGTGGCCGGCCCGGTCGACGCTGCCTCTAGCTACCTAATGAAGTCTCCGCCCGTGCAGCTGCCAGACGATGTCGCCCGCGCGCAGCTGGAAGAGTTCATTAACGGGGCATAGCACCTTTACCCTGTCCCGGCGCAACAACCCTGTGCACCCTGCACCCTGCACCCCTGTACCCCTGTACCCCACCCAAGGCGGTGGGGTAATTCGTTTCGATGCACAGCTCCGCAACAGCGAACGTCACCGCTATTCACCGCTTTCAGATGGGGGCAAAACCTCCGTGTCCAGCGCCCCGCTTGTGCATTTACAACCAAAACTGTTGTATTTTAGTACCTATGGCTTCCACACCCTTAGAAATCGCCAAAGAATTGCGCCTCCCTCTGACGCGGCTGTACCTGCTGTACTTCCGCCAGACAGAGAACTCGCACATCAGTATGGCGCAACTTTCCATCCTCATGATCCTCGAGGAAAACGGCCCGATGCGCATCAGCCAAATCGCGGCCACCGAGACGATCCGGATGCCCACCGCCTCTAACGCTGTTAACCAGCTAGAGACAATGGACCTGGTCACTCGCGTACGCGACACCTCCGACCGCCGCGGCGTCAGCGTCACCCTGACCGATAAGGGACGCGAAGAGCTGCGTCGCCTTTCCGAAGAACGCGCCGAGCAGCTCTCCAGCATGCTGGAGAGCCTCAGCGATGAAGAACTCAAGGAAGTAGCAAAGGCCACCCCAGTTATCGAACTGGTGCTACGTCGCTACACTGAGGCTATAGAGGCAAAGCTGAACAACGACCAGCACTAGAAGCTGGAGCTAGCGAGCAAACTTCCTTGAGCAACACCCCTAAGTCCCACGATCCCCTCCGCCTGCTCCTTACGTGGCGTCCGGAATCTGCCGGTGACGAAGCCGCACAGGTCGCAGCCTGGCTCGGCCGCACGGAAACCGTGGCAGTGCGCACTGCAACCGTCATTTCGCGTTCCTGGACCGCACAGCCCGAGCTGGAGTTCGATAACTACTCACAGTGGATCGAAAAGGAATCAAAGGCAGTCTCCTCCGCCGCGCAGAAGGCTCTTGACCTGGCCAAATTGCCGAATTCTATGCTGGACGCCGACGAGCCCTCCTCCGTCACTGTCGATCACTCGGAGACGAAGGCTCTTATCGACGCCGCCACCGAGTTCAACGCCGACATGATGATCTTGGGCTCCCATCCTGCCGCGCCGCATTCTCGCTTTAGGATCGGCTCGACGGCGGATGCTTTGCTGCATTACGCTCCGCTGCCTTTGCTATTGGCTCCACGGACGCCGAAGTTGTCGAAACGTGGCGTCACCAGGGTCAATTGCTGTTACATCGACACCGATCAGTCGCATGAGGCCCTGCGTCGCGCCGCCGATCTGGCGCACCGGTGGAATGTGCCGCTGCGGCTGGTGGCGTTTAGCCCACGCGGGGCAACGATGTACCCGACGGAGACGGAGTTTATCGATAACTCCGACATGATGGTCGAATGGCGCGAGCAGGCGCTGGCACTGCTGGATCGCGGACGTGACCGCGCGCTGAACCGGCACGGCGACCTGACTGTGCAGATGGAAGTCGGTAGCGGCTGTGGCTGGTCCGGTGCGATCAATGCCCTGAAGTGGAAGAAGGGCGATCTGCTGGTCATGGGGTCCAGCACATTGGGTGGTTTCCACCGCGTGTTCATCGGCCCGTCGACAAACCAGATTCTGCGCCACAGTCCGGTACCGGTGCTGCTGAGCACGGTCTAAGTCTTAAGCCATTACCCGGCGTGTAGATTTGAGGGCATTATGAGCACTGATGGTTTGAACGACAGCCCCTCACCTGCTGATAAACCGGGCCCTGGCGCCGATCCTCGTGCGAACGACCTGGATTTTCCGGGTGAGCTCTCCGACCTTGATCGTCCCGGCGCGCCCTCGGAGCTCGACTACGAAGCCGACCCTTTGCTCCGCCTGGAGCGCAACAATAAGTCCACCCGCCAGGCGATACGGTTCTTCATCGGCGTGATTGTGTCGACCACGCTATCCGCCATTTTGATTTGGGTGGCCTCGAAGGCCATTGGCGGGCCGTACTGCGAGGCTGATTCCTCCGCTCAGCTGTGTAGCCGCACGTTCCAGCTGCTCTTCGCCATCGTTCCTACCTCGCTGGCGTTTTTCGGCCTGTTCGGCTCGGCCTTTATCACCTATTACAAGTGGAAGAAGCACCAGCGCTGGCGCCCATGGGTAGCGGTGATCTGGTTCATTATGCCGTTCTGCATGGCTTGGATCACGTCAGTTGGCGCGTACCTGATCCTCGACCACAACCTCTAAAAGGCGCCGCCGCGCGCTACTTTGCGACGACGTTCACCATCTTGCCCGGCACGACGATGATCTTCGCCACCGTCTTACCCTCGATGTGCGAAGCAACATTCGGCTCCTCCAGCGCAGCAGCCTCAATGTCCTCTCGCGAAGCATCCGCCGCCACGTTGATACGGCCACGTAGCTTGCCCATCACCTGCACGGGCAGCTCGATGGTGTCATCCACCAGCCACTTCTCGTCCCACTCCGGGAAGGGAACGTACGTGATGCCATCGGCATGCCCGAGCACCTCCCACATCTCCTCGGCAATGTGCGGAGCCACCGGTGCAAGCATCTGCACTAGCGGTTCCACGGCCGCACGCGGAGTCTGGCCCGTGGAGTACGTCTTCGTCAGGTAATTCACGTACTCGATCAGCTTCGCGACGGCAGTGTTGTCGCGCAGCTCTGCATAGTTCTCGTGAACGCCCTGGACAGTCCTGTGCAGGGCCTTCAGGTCATCATCAGTGAGGGCGTCATCGCTCACAGAGCACTCACCCGTGTTCTCATCCACAGCGAGGCGCCACGCGCGCTGCAAGAAGCGCTGCGCACCCACCACGTCCTTCGTCGCCCACGGCCGCGACGTGTCGAGTGGGCCCATCGCCATCTCGTATACGCGCAGGGTGTCCGCACCGTAGTCATCGCAGATCTCGTCGGGCGAGACCGCGTTCTTCAGAGACTTGCCCATCTTGCCGTATTCCTGGAATACCTCTTCTTCCTTGTCGACGCCCTCAGCGTCATCGGCTGTGCGAACCCAGAAGAACTTACCGTCACGCTCGGTGACCTCTTCTGCAGGTACGTATACGCCACGGGAATCCGTGTAAGCATAAGCCTGGATATAGCCCTGGTTGTACAGGCGGTAGTAGGGCTCGAAGCTGGAAACAACACCCAGGTCAAAGAGCACCTTGTGCCAGAAACGGGCATACAGCAGGTGCAGCACGGCGTGTTCCACGCCGCCCACGTACAGATCCACACCGCCAGAGGGGCGACCTTCGCGCGGGCCAACCCAGTAGCGCTCATTTTCGATGTCTACCAGGGCATTGTCGTTATTCGGGTCGATGTAGCGCAGCTGGTACCACGAGGAACCCGCCCACTGCGGCATGACGTTCGTGTCCCGGTAGTAGGTTTTCTCGCCGTCGCCGAGATCCAGGGTGACCTCAACCCACTCCTTAGCCTTGGCCAGTGGGGGCTGCGGTGCAGAGTCCTTGTCTTCCGGGTCAAAGCTGACGGGCTTGTAGTCCTCTACTTCCGGCAGTTCGACGGGAAGCATCTCCTCCGGCAGGGCGTGCGCCACGCCGTTCTCGTCATAAACGATGGGGAAGGGTTCACCCCAGTAGCGCTGGCGGGCGAACAGCCAGTCCCGCAGCTTGTACTGGATCTTGCCACTGCCGGTGCCCTTGGCTTCCAGCCATTCAATGGCCTTGTCGATGGCCTCTGCCTTGCCCAGACCGTTGAGCTCCAGGCCGTCGGAGTTGTTGGAGTTGATGTGCGGGCCGTCTTCGGTGAACGCCTCCGTCATTTCGGCTCCGTCCCCGGCCTCAGAGCCAGCTTCAGCGCCCTCAGCGGACAGCACCGGCACAATTGGCAGCCCGAACTCGGTGGCGAACTCAAAGTCGCGCGTGTCATGCGCCGGCACGGCCATAATCGCGCCGGTGCCATAACCCGTCAGCACATAGTCCGCGATGAAGACTGGCACCTGTGCACCATTGACTGGATTGGTGGCATAAACGCCCAGGAAAACGCCGGTCTTTTCCTTATTCTCCTGACGCTCCAGATCGGACTTGGCGGCGATTGCCGCACGGTATGCCTCCACTGCAGCAGTCGGGTTCGCCTGCCCATAGGTCCACCGTGGGTCAACATCCGCGTAGGCGTCATCACCCGCAGAAGAACCAGCCTGCGCGACGAGGGTATCGACCAGCTCGTGTTCCGGGGCCAGCACCATATACGTCGCACCGAAGAGCGTATCCGGGCGGGTGGTGAAGACATCAATGTCGTGGCCGAGGCAGTCAAACGTAACCTCCGCACCACGGGAACGGCCGATCCAGTTGCGCTGCATCGACTTCACCTTCTCCGGCCAGTCGAGGTACTCAAGGTCGTCGATCAGCCGGTCGGAGTACGCGGTGATGCGCATCATCCACTGCTGTAGGTTTTTGCGGAAGACCGGGAAGTTTCCGCGCTCGGAGCGCCCCTCCGCCGTAACTTCTTCGTTGGCCAGTACTGTGCCCAGGCCGGGGCACCAGTTCACCGTGGAGTTGGAACGGTAGACCAAGCGGTGGCTATCCAGGATCTCCTGCTTCTCGACAGCGCTGAGCTCCGCCCAGTCGGCACGCTCGGCGGCCAGCTTCTCTTCCAGCTCGGCGATGGGGCGGGCCTTACCCAGGGTGCCGTTGGCGTTCTTGGCCTCCGGGTCGAACCAGGAGTTGTAAATCTGCAGGAAAATCCACTGAGTCCAGCGGTAGTAGTCGGTATCCGTGGTGGCGAAACTGCGGCGCTTGTCGTGTCCCAGACCCAGGCGGCCCAGCTGGCGTTCCATATTGGAGATATTCGCCATGGTGGTGGTGCGCGGGTGGGTGCCCGTCTGCACGGCATATTGTTCGGCAGGCAGGCCAAACGCATCATAACCCAGCGTATGCAGGACATTTGCGCCCTTCATGCGGTGGAATCGCGCGAACACGTCCGTGCCGATGTAGCCCAGCGGGTGGCCAACGTGCAGGCCCACACCGGAGGGGTAGGGGAACATGTCCTGGATGAACTTGCGATCCTCCGGCAGCTCCGTGCCCGGCTCGGCTAGGTCGCCCGTGGGGTTCGGGGCGTTAAACGTGCCGCTATCGGCCCAGTGCTTCTGCCACTTGGCCTCGATCTTGGCCGCGAGGTCAGGCGTATAGCGGTAGGAATTGTCTGCAGTGCTGCCGTTCGTCATGGTTAAACAGTCTAGTAGGTCGCCCAGACAGGGCAGGTTATTGCGTTTGGCTTGTTGGCCACCTGCGGTAATAGACTGTTTTCCATGATCGTCTTGACCGTCGTGTTGGTATTAGTGGGGCTGGCTTTCTTCGTCGCGGGGCTACTGGGAGCAATGGGGAAGCTGCCGGGGAATCCAGTGGTTGGCCTGCGGGTTCCGGAGGTGCGTAAGTCCAAGGAACTCTGGATTACCGCACACAAAATCGTCGGCCCGGCTTGGATGGGCGCGGGTGCGGCATTCCTGGGCGCGGCGCTGATCACCTTGAAGGTGAGCGGCTGGATGTGGTTAGTCTTCGCATTGTTGCTGATCGGTGCCGTATTTTTGATCGGCCTCGGCTCTGCTCTGGGCGCCCACACCGTCGCACGCCTGGATGCCCGTGCCGCTCAGCTCGAGGCCGCCGATTCTTCCTGTTGCTCTAGCGGTGACGCCACCTCGGACTCCTGCTGCTCCGGTTCCAGCGAGGCCGCCGGCGCTTCCGACTCCGCTGGCGCTTGCTGTTCCGACGACTCTGGCGTTGGCGCAGACCAGAGTGCTGGCATTAGCGCTGGTCAGGCTGCGGGCTCCGGCGCCAAGGCCGGCACGGTGAGCGCGGAGGCGTGCGCAAGCGGCAAGGCCTGCGGCAGCTGCTCGCTGAATGGCTCCTGCGAAGGCGGCGGCGTGGACTGGGAGGCCGCCCAGCGGGCCGCCTCGGCGCAAGACTCCGCGCAGAACCCGGCACAGGCCTAGTCCAGCACCCCCTAGCCCAAGTACTGTTAGCCCAGCACGGGCCTCGCCCAGTACCGCCTCGCCCTGAGGCTCAAGTCCCAAGCCCCCGACTCCGTCGGGGGCTTGGTTTCTGTCTGCCTTATCTCGCCTCGCTATCTCTCCGCGAATCCTGCCCGCATTGGGGCTCCTAAAGGGTCAATGTCCCAAATCTACGAGTTATTGAAAGAAGCGGGTTTGAAGCTAAAAATGGCGGTCCTCTGACCTGCGAAAATAGAATAGTTATATTCTAAGACGTGGAATTTGGGACATTCACCCCTCCAGCCGGGCATCCAGCCAGCCATCGGCATCCCAAAACTACCCAGACTTCAGCCCGTCGCCCCAGCACCACTGCACCCATCAACCCAGCACCACTGCACCCGTCGCCGCGGCTCCACCACGTCCGCTGCCGCAGCTCCGCCGCCCCAGCTAACCCAGTATTCTCCAGTATTCTGGGGAACCATGAGAGACAGCAACGCCACCGTCGTCGTATCAGGCACCACGAACGTAGATACCTTCGTCACCGTCCAAAACTTCCCTCTACCAGGGGAAACTACCATTGCAAAACCCGGCATAGAGGGTCTCGGCGGAAAGGGCGCTAATCAGGCGGCAGCGTGCGCACATATGGGCGTCAATACCGTCCTTTTGTCTGCGGTAGGCAACGACCCACAGGGCGAGCTGGCCCTGCAGCAGCTGCGCGAACACGGTGTGAACACCGACTACTTAGTCACGAGTAGGCAGCCGACGGGGCGCGCATTCATCATGAACGATCCCAGCGGTGAGAACATCATCATCGTCACTTCCGGCGCAAACGAGCTGGTCAGCCCCGCCCAGCAGCGCGAAACTGTCGACGAGCTGCGACGCCAGGGGCCGGTGCCGATCGTCCTGGCGCAAGGCGAGCTCACCCCTGAACACAGTGCGGAACTGCCGAAGCTGGTGGCGAACTCGGACACTCGACTGGTGCTGAACCTCGCGCCGGTAACCACGCGTGATCCCGAACTACTGGCCGCTGCCGACCCACTAGTCCTGAACGAAGGCGAGGCCGCCGCCGTGCTCGACGCCGCCCCCGGCACTCCTGTCGAGGACCTTATCGAAGACCTGCGGGCCACGGCCCGCTCCGTCGTCGTTACTTTGGGGCAGCGTGGTGCGCTGATCTTGGAAAAGGACGCCGAACCGGTGCACATTCCCGCCGTCTACGTCGAACATGTCGTAGACACCACTGGTGCAGGTGATGCCTTCTGCGGCACGCTCGCCGCCGCGCTGGCACAAGGGGAGACCCTCGTGGATGCCTGCACGCTGGGAGCGGCAGCCGGGGCACTGGCCACGCAGAAGCGCGGAGCCGCTGGAAGCTACGCCACTGAAAACGAAATCCGTCGCCTAGGGGATGCTTAAATGACTGCAAATGCCAACGCTGTGCCAGCCAACACTGAGCCAACCAACACCGTACGAAAGATCATCCTCGACTGCGATCCTGGCCACGACGACGCCATTGCGATGCTGCTGGCCTGGGGAAACCCAAATCTCGACCTGCTGGCAGTCACCACGGTGGCGGGTAACCAGACGTTAGAAAAGGTCACCAAAAACGCCCTGGCACTGGCGCGGGTCGGCAACATCACCGGCATCCCTTTCGCCGCCGGGGCGGATCGGCCGCTGGTCGCGCCGCAGATCATCCCCGAGGAGATCCACGGAGACAGCGGCCTGGACGGCCCCCAGCTGCCCGCCGCCGGCGCCACCCAGGACCCGCGCCACGCAGTCAACCTCATTGCGGACATCATCCGGGACAACGAGCCGGGAACTGTCACCATCGTCCCGACAGGAGCTTTGACCAACATCGCCCTGTTCACCCGCATGTATCCGGAACTGGTTGAACGGGTAGGTGGCGTCACCCTGATGGGCGGAGCGCACCACGCGGGCAACATGACTGCCAGCGCCGAGTTCAACATCCTGGCGGACCCGGAGGCCGCGAAGATCGTGTTCGGCGCGGGTTGGCCCGTGACGATGGTGGGGCTGGACGTCACTCACAAGGTGCTGGCCACGCCCGAGCGGATGGCACAACTGACGAGCGTCGGCACTGATGTAGCGACCTTCATCGCAGAACTGGTGGAGTTTTTCGGCGCGGCCTATATGAAGGAGCGGCACTACCCAGGCCCGCCGATGCACGACCCTCTGGCTGTGGCAGCCGTCGCGGATCCGCAGGTCGTACACACTGTACTAGCGCCCATTGACGTAGAGACGCAGGGCCAGTTCACGCGCGGAGCGACTGTCGTGGATCTGCGGCGCACATGGGGCAGCCAGGAAGGTTGTCAGGATCCGACCGCACTGGGCACGGCCGATGATTCTGATGTTTCTAGTTCCGACGCCACCACGGCTCCGTTGCACACACGCGTTGCGGTGGACGTCGACGCGGATCGGTTCTGGGATTTGCTGGTCGATGCGCTGCAACGCATCGGCAACACGGACTTTGCATAGTCCTTACACTGCATAGTCCTTACACTGCATAGTCCTCACACTGCGCAGTCCGCACACTGCACATGCTGGCGCGGAATGTGAGGAGGTGCTGTGCTTCTTAGCGCAGCCAGCCGAAGGCCAACAGGTAGTTCTCCGTGTCGAGGAGGTCTTCTACGCTGGCCTCATGCCCCAAGACAGTGCGGTAGGCGTTAGCGATATCGCTGGTGGTCGCGGGGATCGTATCGTTCGCGAACAGCTCCATCGCAATACGCTCCTCGGTCTGAACGCCATTGAGCACGTCCAAGCCGGTCCCGGTGGAGCTCGTGAATGCTGTCGAAACCTTGCTGAAGATCTCATTGAAGGTCATCATTTGGCTCACCTCTTTACTTTCGAATTTGAATGGTGCCTTCGCAATGCGGTGGCTCTTCTGGAGATACCGCATTTGTTACAACGGTTGAATTTACCAACAAATTTCCAAAAGTCCACAATTTTCCGGAATCTTGACAGAAAAAGTACAAACGGCCTGCAAAGTGAAGTAGATCACTTCGCAGGCCGTTTGGCGATAGTCGTGTGTCTGAAGCCGGGGCTCTCAACCCCGGTGTTTTTAGTGGTGGCCAGACATACCTGGGAACAGGTTCCAGCCGAAGTAGTGGTTCAGGGAATCCTTCGCCACCCAGACGATACCCAGCAGGATCACGGCTGCCAGTACCGCGTACACGGTCCAGCCGAGAACCTTCATCTGCGTCGAGGCCTCGGTATCTCCAACGATGACACCGTTATCGTCGCGGATAGGGTCACCAGTCATGCAGCGCATGCCAAGGGAGAACAGAACAGGAATACCAGCGCCGAACAGAAGAGCCAGGGCAGCGACTCGGATGATGGCCTGGAAAATTTCAGGGGCAGTCATTGTTCTTCACACTTTCTGTGTTTTTAGCTTTGGCTCCAACGAGCCAAGGTGGGGCTTGTGTGCCTGTGTGTTGTGGCTACTTGCCGTCGTTGCCTAGGCCAGGGTGCTTGGGGTCTGCAACGACCTCAGCGACAGTGTCAGAAGGGGTGGGGTAACCGGCTCCGACCATCTCCGGATCATGCTCGGTAGTGGGCTGGCGATCGGTGGTCTTGGCAGCGGCTGCGGTGGTACCGGTCTTCATGGAGGAGTCCACAGACTCGGAGTCCGGATCCCAATCGTCGTTGACGTTGTTAGCGTCAACCGGGTTCATGCGGGCGCGGATGATGATTGCTGCAGCCATAGCGATCAGCAGGATGAAGTCAACGATCACACCGCCCATGGTGTTGGTCATCTTGGACACGCCGGTGGCGACCCACCAGGATGCGAAGCCGACGAACGCGGCACACGGCAGGGTAATCAGCCATGCAGCGACCATGCGCATTGCCACGCCCCAGCGGACCTTCGCACCCTTGCGGCCCAGGCCGGTACCCAGGATGGAGCCGGTGGAGACGTGAGTGGTGGACAGTGCCATGCCGCCTGCAGCGGAGGTCAGGATGATAGCTGCGGAGCTGGACTCTGCGGCCATACCCTGCGGGGACTCGATCTCGACCAGCCCCTTACCCAGGGTGCGGATCACACGCCAACCGCCGGACAGGGTGCCGGCTGCGATGGCAACTGCACAAGCAATGATGACCCAGGTCGGGATGCGGGCGGCTTCGTCGGCGGAGCCGGCTGCAACCAGCGCCAGGAAGATAACACCCATGGTCTTCTGCGCGTCACCAGCACCGTGCGCGAGGGAGACCAGGCAGGCCGTGACGATCTGTCCGTGGCGGAAGTGCTCGTTCTTCACCTTGTTCGGAATGGTGTTTGTCACCCAGTAGATCATGAAGGTGCCGACAGCGGAGACCATTGCAGCGATGAACGGGGAGGCAACCGCAGGCACGATGATCTTGCCCAGGATGGAGCTCCAGGCCACGCCGCCGGTGCCCAGGGCAGCGAAAGCTGCGCCGATGAGTCCACCGAACAGAGCGTGAGACGAGCTGGAGGGCAGACCCAGCAGCCAGGTAAATAGGTTCCAGAAGATGCCACCGATCAGACCGGTGAACACGACAAGGAGCAGCGCATCGCCATCCCCGCTATTCGCCAAGTTATAAGAATCAAGGTTGACGATGCCCTTGGCGACTGTGGCGGCAACGTTGACGGACAAGAACGCACCGACCAGGTTTAGGGCAGCGGAAATAGCTACTGCAGTGAAGGGCTTCAAGGCACCGGTAGCGATGGACGTAGCCATCGCGTTAGCGGTGTCGTGGAAGCCATTGGTGAAGTCAAAAGCTAGTGCGGTGAGCACTACGATGACCATGATGATGAGCGTCGTTGTCACGACAGTGACCCCTTAAACATTAAGTTACTGCTATTAATGGCGATGAGATCGGAATAAGTTGGTCTCAGGCCACTCGCGTGGTTCCTGTAGTTTTCCGACAGTGAGTTAAGCTACTCCGCCCCTAAAGCCTCAACAACATTGCGGATCTTAACCCCTTCCTAGCACCAGCGACCCCCCAGGTATCAGACATAACTGCTGGTCAAGATGATTCTATGGGCTTCATTTCGCCCCCAACGCGTCCTCAATCGACTACCTCGTTATCGATTTGTCCAACAATATTCACTCACGCGACGACCTTTATTAATACTCTGTTTACCTTTAGATAAGTGGCAAGCGCCTCAATGGCCAGACCTTATCGTCGCGCTAACTATGCATTACAGTGCTAACTACACGTGCTAGCTACACGTTTTGCAGAAATCTTTAAGCACTCTCGGGGGTTGCCCATGAATTCCACCAATCCGTCCTCTGCCGACCGCGCCCCGGCAGACGCGCCCGGCGCGACCACTGGCAAAACTGGCACTGCCGTCTCGCCCGACCCGATAGATTCCCGCCCTGGCGGAATCAGCCTGCTGATGACTGTGCTCATCACCGCGGCAATCGCTTTCCAGCTCAATGCTTCCATGCTCTCCCCGGTGCTAGCGACTATGGCCCGCGAGCTAAATACAGATGAAGCCGCCACCGGCCTCACCCAAACCGCGTTCTTCACCGGCGGCGCGATGTGTGGCCTATTCCTACCGCGCCTGTCGGATATCGTCGGTCGCCGCAAAATCCTCGTCATCATGCTCGGCGTAATGTCCCTCGGCGGACTCATCGCCGCGCTGGCACCCAATATCGGCGTGCTGATGGTTGCCCGTGCCATGCAGGGCATCGCCGGCCCGACAATTCCCATGACCCTCATCATCTTGCGCAGCCAGGTGAAGGAAGAGGTGCGCCTCGGCACCCTCATGGGTCTGCTGGCAGCCATCAACGGTGGCGTAGCGGGCATCGACGTTATCCTCGCCGGCTGGCTGGCAGAAAACTACGGCTTCCGCTCTGTATTCTGGCTCATCGCCATTATTGGCATCATCGCCACCGTCGTTGTCGCATTCGGTGCACCGGAATCTAAGCCTTCGGACAATGTGAAAATGGACTGGGCTGGCGCTGCGCTGCTAGTGATTTCGGTGCTGTGCATCACGCTGGGCGTCAACGAGGCCGGCAAGGCCGGGGAGGCAAACTGGCTGTACGTCATTGCCATGCTGATCATCGGCCCCGCGGTATTCCTGGGCTTCTGGAAATACGAAGGCCGCCACTCGCAGCCGTTGGTCGCCCCGAAGTACCTGGCCCGCCGCCACACATGGGCGCTGCTGGCCACTACCGTGCTGACCATGACCGGCGTGTTCGCCGCAGTCAACGGTGTGGCAATCTCCTTGGCACAGAACCCAGATGCAGGTTTCGGCCTGGAGGCCGACAAGGCCTCGCTGTGGCTGCTGACCCCCTACGCCCTCGTCGGCTGGGCAGTAGGCCCCTTCGCAGGCCGATGGGCGCCAAGGGTGGGCTATGGACGGCTGATCATCATCGCCAACATCGCCAGCGCGGTGCTGATGCTGGGGCTCGCATTCGTCGGCGTAAAGTCTCTGGCAGTTCTGGTTATCATCGTCGTCCTGCTGGGCATCACCTACGCGGGTGTCGGCAACATTGTCATCAACAACCTCGGTGTCGTGAACTCACCGAAGGATAACGAGGGCTTCCTGCCCGGCATGAACTCCGCGGGCTTCAACCTCGGCGCGGGCGTATCCTTCGCCATCCTGCCGGTTTTCCAGGTCGCCGGCTCTCCCCAAGGCTCGGACTCCGTAGCGGGCTACACCACGGCGTTTATCGCCGCCGCGGTCATCTTGGGCATCGCTGCGGCTGTAGCATCGCTCATCCCCAAGCAGACTGTCGCGGAGCTCGACCGCGCCATCGTCTAAACCACACGCCCATCTAGCTGGCACACTCCGCCCCTATCCGGCGCCTGCAACGTTTCTCGACGTTTGCGGTTCGCGGGAATAGGGGCGTCAATAATATAGAGACACATGGCAGAAAAACTTCCGCTGTGGCAGCGCATCATCAATTACCGGCCGGACTTCCTCATTGTCCTGATCGTCATCGCGGTCATGGCGGCGGTTATTGTGCCCGTGCGCGGCGAGGCCGCGGATGTCGCAAGTGTCTTGACGAAGATTGCCATCGCCTTCCTATTCTTTCTCTATGGCGCACGGCTTTCCCCACAAGAAGCGCTCAAGGGTCTGCTGCATTGGCGACTGCACCTGCTGATCATGGCGTTCACTTTCGTGGTCTTCCCACTCATCGGTGTAGCTATGATGCCACTTAAGGGGATCGTCGGAAATGAGCTCTACCTGGGGATTCTCTTCTGTACCCTGGTGCCGTCGACGGTGCAGTCCTCAGTCGCATTCACCAGCATCGCGCGAGGCCACGTCGCCGCCTCAATCGTCGCGGCGAGCGTCTCTAGCCTGCTAGGTGTTCTATTCACACCGCTGCTGGTGCTGTTCCTGATGTCTTCTTCGGAAGGTTTTCATATTGACGCCAGCACTTTCCTGGACATCGGCGTGCAACTGCTGCTGCCTTTTGCCATTGGCCAGCTCTTGCGCAGGTGGGTGTACAAGTTTGCGGCGTCAAAGGCGACGAAAAAGGTGGATCAGATTTCCATCGGCCTGGTGGTGTACGTCAGCTTCTCGGAGGGTATTGCCTCCGGCGTGTGGGGCTCCGTCAGCTGGCTTACCATCGTTGGCTTGGTGGTGGGCTCCATCGCGCTGGTCCACGTGATGCTCGGGATTACCAGCTTCACCTCCCGAAAGTTGGGCTTCGACTATGCAGACCAGGTAGCTATTCAGTTCGCTGGCACCAAGAAGTCCCTGGCCTCCGGGCTACCGATGGCGGCAGTGATGTTCGGGGGAGCAAGCCTTGGCATGATGATCCTGCCGCTGATGATCTTCCACCAGGTGCAGCTTGTGATCTGCTCCATGCGCGCCAGTTCCTATGCCACGCGCTTCCCAGAGGGAGGACAGACCGTCGGCGCGCACACCTGGTAAAGCGGAGAACTTCACGGCATAGCTATTCCGGCTTCTGCAGCCGCTTTACATATCCCATGCGCGGACGGAACCCGGCAGGGTGCTTCATCTGCGCCACCGCATCGGCCACAACCAGGCGGAAGCGCGGCTGCATCGGAGGCATTTGCGAGATCGAATACCAGCCAACCTGGGTGGACTCGTCGTCGCCAACCACTGGTTCGTCGTTGAACTCGCCGGTCTCGGGGTCGGGGATGACCGTGCAGCGCACGGTGGTATCCACATAACTCGTCACATCCCCGTTCGGATACTCGATCGGCCCAACTTGCCCCACGCCCAGCAACGCATCGACCTGCACATTTAGACCGGTTTCCTCCCGCACCTCGCGGATCGCCGCAAGATGGGGCTCTTCACGCGGATCAACAATGCCAGTCACGGGCGTCCACTGCCCGTCGTCGGCGCGCTTGACCAGCAGCACCTCTGGCACAGCCCATATTGGTGCATCCTCCGGGACGTCACGGATGACAATGGCCGTCACACCCGGCAGCCACAGCTCATCGTGGCCGATTTTCTTGCGCAGTTCGACGATAAATTCTGGGGTCGGCATGGGCGCTATTCTACGGTGCTGGGGCGGCAGGCGACGGGGAAGGGGACGTCAAAAAACAAGGTTAACCAGGACTAGATACAGCACCGTGCCTAAAAGAATCGACAAGGTTGTCGAACGGCGCCAGAGATGCAAGGCGACGGTGAAAACCAGGGCGATGCCGACCGCCGTCAGTCCGCCCGGCGCGCTGGCCTGGCCGGAGACGGTGTAGATGACGAGGAGAGTCATCACGCCGACGGGCATTGCCAGGCCAAGCCATGTGACGAGGTCAGACTCGCGGAAGAAACGGAGGGCGGCGAAAGGCAGACCGCGCAGGGCAAGGGTCACCAGGAAGATTGCGCCGAGGATCGCCAGGGTGGGTCCCAGTTGCACCCCTTCGGGCAGTCCAGCGGCGGCTAACAATTGCACAGTAGGCACGGGCTCAGCCATCTACTCGACCTCCCGGGACAGGACGTTATCCGCGCCGACCTTCAGCCGCAAAGCGCGATCCAAGGGCGGGCACACGAAACGCACGATGAGGCTGAGGAAGTACAGGCTCATGCCAATCACCAGCATGTTGTCAGGTGAGATCAGCAGGCCCACGGCGCCACACAATACGGCCACAATCGGCAGGGAGAGATCCTTGAAGCTCACGAAAGCTTCAATCACCAAGACCGTGAACAGGGCGATCAGCGCAAATTCCATGCCCTGGATCTCGAAGGGAAGGGCGCTTCCGAACAAGGCTCCAACCAGGCCACCGCCGATCCAGCCGACCTGCAGCAGACTCTGCACTGCCAGCACGCGAGCCGTCGACCACCGCGCATCGCGCCGGGCTGCGAGGATCGCATACGTCTCGTCCGTCAGTGCATAGATGCCATATGCCTTAGCCAACCACCCACGCACATGGGCTATGGGGTAGTTCAGGGCGTAGAAGGCATGGCGAAAGTTCACCAAAAATCCGTATAACGCTGCGCTCAGCGGACCCACACCGCCCGTGACCAGTGAGACAGCCAAGAACTCCATCGAGCCCGCGTAGATGACGAATGAGAAAATCGGCGTCCACCACCATGCAAAGCCGACCTGCGTAATCAGCAGGCCAAAGGCCAGACCCAGCGGCACCATGCCCAGGGCGACAGGCCAGGCGTCGGCGATCCCGGCGCGCCAGTCGCGGTGCGGGTTGCGGCGGTGCACGCTACGGTGCGAGTTGTCTGCGCTCATTTAATTACGCTCTGGGTGGCTCGCCCATGTCACGAACAGGTTGTCGGGGAAGGGGCGCTGCTTCATCAATTGACGCCACGTCTCCGCAGGTCTTTCCGTGAAAACATCCTCGGCGGTTGCGGCCTGCACACCAACGAGCCCGGCATCCACCCAATTACGCAAGTCCTGCATATCCAGCTGCACATAGCTATGGAAGAGCCTTAAGCCCCGCAGCATGGAGGGGTCCACGTGGCCAACGACCTCCGCGACTTGTTCATCCACGCTCGGCGCTTCTTCGGCAGTGCTGACCAGCAGAAATTGGCCGCGCTTTCCGAAACGCGTGGGGGCGGAGGCGGTGGTGGCGTCAAGTTCCAAACGATCCACATCAAGCAGGCCAACCGCGAGCACAACAGGTTCGTTGTTGCCGCCAATGAAGAAAACCTTTGGCTTGGTGAGCTTGTCCACGAGAGCGGGGAGGTGATTGGCGGCGGCTTCGCTACTCATGAGGCCCAACTGGACTGCCACGATGGTGCCGCCAGCATCTTCAGCATCGCCCTGGACCTCCAACACCAGCAGTGCATCCGCGCCGGGCAATCCCGGTTCGGCCAGCACCCCCGGCGCATTACCGAAGACGGACATGTATTTCTGCAGGTCCTCAGCGGTTGCGTCGATAGATTCGACGTATCCTGCGGGATCCACGACGGTGGCCGGGGATTGGAAGATAACGTCCCCAGGTTGCACGTCGAACGGCAGGTTGGCGTTCAGTTCTTGCTGGTCAGCGTTCACGTCTGCGATCTGCCTTTCTGGGCTTAGTCATTCTGCGCTCAGTCATTGTGCGCTCAGTCATTCTGGGCAGCCCACCATTCCTGCAGTGCGGCGACGGCGTCGTCATGATCCATCGGCCCGCGATCCAACCGCAGCTCCTTCAGGTACGCCCACGCCTTGCCCACATCAGGGCCGGGTTTGAGGTTCAGGATCTGCATGATCTCGTTGCCGTCCAAGTCGGGGCGGACGGCGGCGAGGTCCTCTTGTTCCTGCAGCTGTTCAATGCGCTTTTCCAAGTTATCGTAGGTGCGCTGCAGCCTCTGGGCTTTCCGCTGGTTTCGGGTTGTACAGTCCGCACGGACCAGCAAGTGCAGCAGCGGCAGCAGTTCGCCTGCGTCGTTGACGTACCGGCGCACCGCCGAGTCAGTCCAGGTGGATTCGTTGTTATCCTTTTCGCCCGCGCCGCGTGGGGCGTCCTGGTTTTGGCCTTTACCCTGGTTATCGGCGTAACCGTGGAAACGCATGTGCAGGAACACCAGCTGTCCAATGTCTTGGACATGCTGCTTGGAGTACTTGAGCTTCCGCAGGCGACGCCGGGTGATGCGCGCTCCAACGACCTCGTGTTGGTGGAAGGTCACCGCCCCGGATTCGGTAAAAGCCCTGGTATCCGGCTTGCCAATATCATGCAGCAATGCCGCCATGCGCAGTTCCAACGAAGGCTCCAGGCCTCGTTCCGCCTCCAGATTCACGGCGTTGCGCAGCACCTTTAGCGAATGCCAGTAGACGTCCTTGTGCTGGCGGTGCTCGTCCTGCGTGAGCTTCAACGCAGGCAGTTCCGGTAGCACGTGGTCAGCCAGCCCAGTCTCGACCATGAGATCCAGGCCCACCCACGGCGCAGCCCCGAGCATCAGCTTGTTCAGTTCCACAGCCACACGCTCGACGGTGATGCGGTTTATCTGCTCGCTCATCGCCGTCATCGCTTGCTGTACTCGTTTGGTGACGCCAAACTCCAGCTGCGAGACGAACCGGCATGCGCGGAGCATACGCAGTGGGTCGTCGTTGAAACTGATCTCTGGGCTGTCCGGGGTGTCTAGCACTCCGGCCTGCAGGTCTTCGAGTCCGTTCAGGGGGTCGCGGAGCTGGTGGTTGCCGTCGGGGGAAAGCTCCAGTGCGATGGCGTTGGCACGGAAGTCCCGGCGGATGAGGTCTCCGTCGAGGCTGTCGCCGAAGGATACTTCGGGGTTGCGGGACTGGCCGTCATACTGGTCGGCGCGGAAGGTGGTGATCTCTAGGATCTGACCCTTGACCAGTGCAGATACCGTGCCGTATTCAATACCCGTGTCCCATACGGTTTCTGCCCGCGGCGTGACGATATCGACGATTGCCTGCGGCCGGGCGTCGGTAGTGAAGTCCAGGTCGTGGGAGAGGCGCCCCAGCAGGGCGTCGCGCACCGACCCGCCGACGAGATAGAGGCTATGCCCGGCCTCGTTGAAGGCCTGCGTAAGTGGCAGCAGGTCGCGGTCGAGCGCGCGCAGGGAGGTGAAGGCCTCCTGCAGCATGCCGTCGATGGTTCGCTGATTTGCTGCGGTATCGGCTGGCTGTTCCTGTTGTGCCGGGTGTGTCGAGTATGTCCGGTGTGTCAGCTTTGCCTGATGGGCTGGCTGTTCCTGTTGTGCTGAACCGGTCTGTGCACCCGACTGCACAGGACGCTTGCTGGAAGGGGAGTGGGCGGGGTTTGTCACGCTGCCAGATTCTACTAGCCCGCGGTACGGAGCCAACCAGCCCCTAGCTTCCACACCTCACAAGTCCCAAAGCAGTCCCACAACAGCCCCAAAGCGAGTCCCAAAGCGAGTCCCAGATGTCGCTAGATCAGGAATGTGAAAGCCGGAATCCGGATCTCCAAAAATTCGCAACTCTCTGACCTGCACTAATGCAAGGTCGACATTGGTTGTCAATAACAGATTCCCGTTCTAACGACATTTGGCCTCACTGTTGACCACCCAGCCTGCGGATACCTCTCCATCGCTGGTTACATATTCAGTTCCACATTGTGCAGTTAACCGGCTATCGTTATCAGAATGAGTGGAAACGACAGCACCGGAAACGGCACGCCCCGCCGCCGGCGCCGCCGTTCAAGAAGAAGGTCGCGCTCCGGCGGCGGCCAAAGCCAAAACCAAGGCCAAAACAACCGCAATAACCAGGGCAAAGGCTCCAATAACAACCAGCCAAATAACAGCCAGCCCAACAGAAACCAGCCCAGCAAAAACAAAAACAAGGGCAAAGGCAAAAACCAGTCGCGACGCGGACGTGGCTCCGGGTCCAACAACCGTCGCCACAACTCAAGGCCTAATTCCTTCGACGAGCACTCCAACCTGCCGACTTCCGTGGAAACCTCCGCGGGCGGCCTCGTGCTCTCTGGCCTGGCCGAAGCTGTGCAGACCAACGGCGACGTCGACTTTTCTTCGATTTACGTAGCTCTGATCGGCCGTCTAGATCGCCGGGGCAGGTTGCTGTGGTCCATGCCAAAGGGCCACATTGAGCCGGACGAATCCCAGCACGCCACCGCCGAACGCGAAGTGTGGGAGGAAACAGGCGTCGCCGGCAAGGTCATCGCAGACCTTGGAACCATCGACTATTGGTTCGTGTCTGAGGGCATCCGCATCCACAAAACCGTCCACCACCACCTGCTCCGCTATGTCGATGGTGACCTCAATGACGAGGATCCCGAGGTCACCGAGGTTCGCTGGTTGCCGGTCAACCGCCTGATCGAACACCTTGCGTATGCTGACGAGCGTCGCCTTGCCCGGCAGGCTTTCGATAGTCTGGCCGATCTCGCCCGCGCAGAGGCCGACGCTGGCCGTGCCACGCCACGCTAAAGAATCGACAAGGTCGGACTGCTAGAACTAGTAGTACTAAATAGAAGTACTTAAGTAAGCATGTAATCGTGCAAAAGGTGAGCGCAATGTCTAGATTCCCCCATGCCTGCATGGCGTTTGGTGTTTCTGTCGCGCTCTGCGGACTCTCCGCCCTCCCGGTCGCCCCGGCAGTTGCGAACCCTATTTCTGACGCCACCTCGGCTCCCGCCACCCACACCTCAGCCCAAGGCGCCGAATCTGCAGCCCAAGGAGCGGACTCCGCGAACCGGTCACAACCCACCACCGCCCCGGATCCGATGAACCCCGAGGCTCGCGACGATACCTACTGGGCCAATCCGCTGGCCCGTGCGACAGACCCGCAACAGGACGTGAACCTGGAGATCACAGGTATCGACACCGCTCCAGCCGATCAAACCAACCCAAGTGCGTCGAGCAATCCCAGCAGCTCCGCCAACCAGATCTACACCCTGCGCATCCGCAATGACCGCTCGCACGCCCTGAGCAACCTCTCGCTCACGCTGTACTATCGCACGGCTGCTACCGCCGCCGAAGTCCGCGTCGCACAGCTCGCTAACCAGGGCGAATACTCCCTCAGCAGCCAGCCTTTACAACTCGAAGGCACCCTCAGCCCCGGCGAGACTCGCGAAATCAAGATCTCGTTGCCTGTCGGAAAAGCTGCAGGAAAAACTGCAGGAGAGGCTGGATCCGCTGATTCTGATGACGCCTCCTCGGCTCAACCGCTCAGCATTCCCGCAGACGCTTTTCGTGAACCCGGCGCTTATCCCCTGTTGTTTAGCCTAAGTGGTCAGGATACGAACCCGGAAGCTGCCGACGAAGGGGGTGTGCAGTACCTGGCGGTGGCGCGCACCACTCTTAGCGTGGGGGCGTCAAAAAGAACGGAGGAACAGCCCAGCTCTCCGGTGACCGTCGTATATCCGCTGGCCGGGCCTACGTATATGGCGGCCGGACAGACGGGTGACGCGCCCAAGCGCCGGCCCGCGTTTGTCACAAAGGACGTGCTGGCCAAGGAGGTCGCCGAGGGCGGCAGACTGCGTGGCCTGCTGGATGCCTACCGTGAAGCGAAGTCGAAGAAACTCAAGCAGGCGACGTGTATTGCGATCGATCCGGAGCTGCTGGATACCGTGAACCGGCTGGCAGAGGGTTACTTCGTGGGCGAGCGCACACCCGACCCGGTAGAGGAACAGAAACGTCTGCGCGACTCCTGGGACGAGATTTTAGGCGGCAAAGACATCAACGCCCAGCACATGCCCGGCAATGCAGATGCGAAGAAATGGATTGCTGACCTGCGGGAAGTCGTGCAGGGAAACTGCTCGGTGGCATTGCCCTATGCGGGGGCTGACATTAACGCTTTGGGACGGGTCAATTCTGACTGGCTCCGAGTGCGTGGGCTCGGCATGGGTGCCGGGGTAATCCAACGAATCCTGGGTGTGGTGCCGACGCAGAACGTGGTGATTCCCGATGCTGGCTACGTGTCCCCGGAGGCGCAGAAGATTCTGGCGGCGGGCATCAGCAAGTCGCCGGAAGGCGCGCAGCCTGTGGAGTCCGACGAATCGCGACGCTTTGAGCAGACCGTGCAAGGCGAACCGGCTATTCCATCTGCTGGGCATGTCACTGCGCTGGTGGCGGAGAATACCGTCAACGTCGAGTCCCCGGCGTTGCCGCCGGAGGCAACGTCCGCGGCTGACCCGAACCAGCCCGACCAGTCCAGCCAGCCCGACCAGTCCGGCCAGCCCGGCCAGCAGCCCAACGAACACCAGCAGCCGAGCACCGAGGACAATGCATGGAACCACCGCCTTGTAAATCTTCCCGGCGCGACCCTCAAGAGTGGAAGCACCTCTGCTACCGCTACCGCCCTGACGTATTCCGCGGATCTTGGCACGGTGCTCAAGGCACTGGGCGAGCACCCGGAAGTTGCGGCTTATTCAAACCCTGAGCTGCGCTTTAACCTCAGCGACGACAGTTCCGCTTCCCGTCTCGCCACGGCTCAGGCTGTGTTGGATCTGGAACTCGACTCCGGGCGTCCCACCTTGGCCGTCCCGCCCGCTGCATGGTCCGTCAATAAGACCCAAGCAGCCGACTTCCTACAGACGATCAGCCAGCATCTGGAGAACAGCTCTGCTCGTCCCGCGCCGCTGCCGGAGGCCGTACAACCCCGGGGTATCGACATTGCCCGGGTGGCTTCTGGCACCACGACGGTGCCATACACCGACCCTGGCGAGTACTCTTCGCCATATCTCAACACCCTGACGGATGCGACCCGCAAGCTGCGGGAGCTAACGCTCTTTATGCAGAACGATTCCGCGATTGCGCTGACCCGCGAGGGCTTCACCAGCCCATTGTTTGCCGATTTGCTGCGTGGCGTAACCACTTATCGCAAGCGTGAACGCCACTATGCCGAAGTGCAGCGTGGGGAACTCAGCACCAAGCTAGGTCGTGTGGAGCAGGTCACCACGCAATTGCGCCGTTCGATCTCTCTGCTGCCACCGGGCAACGTCTTCACCCGCACCTCCGATTCCTCACCGTTGCTTGTCGTTGCGCGCAACGGACTGCCCCTGCCTGTGACGGCCGAGGTTGATTATCGTTCTGACGCCAACACGGATGTCACCGTTCATGTGGATTCCACGGCCTCGCCGATGATCCCGGCGAAGGGCTCCATCACTTGGTCGCTGACCACAGATATCGCGGACACATCCCAGCAGGTCAACCTCTCTTTATGGCTGGCGACGACGAAACAGGACGGAACTGCGGATCTGCAGGAGGGCACCCGCATTTCAGATCCTGTGGAGCTGCGCGTGCAGTCCGTCCCCGGTCTTTCCACGCGTAGCGTAGCGATCATCGGCATTCTCCTACTGGGCATCGGCATGGCGGGCAAGTTCTTGTGGAATCGCCGCAGCGGACGGGGCGGAGGAGATCTCAGCCCTAAGCCGCTGGAACGCGTTGCTCGCCCAGTAGAGGGCGAACAAAACTAGACACGCCCACTTCTCCGTTAGGCAATATACGGCTGGTGCATAAAGATGGAGTAGTGACTTCTGAGCAAGAGAGGGAAGACCTACCAGCTAGCCCCTCGGCTGGGCAACGTGGACGTTTCCGCGCAACCCAGCCGCCGGCGCTAGCGCCGAAGAAAGACCGCGCTAAGACTGGTGTGTCGGCGGGCGGAGACGGGGCGTCACAAAGCTCCACAGAGGTAAACCCGACCTCCGCTAGTGGCCACGGCGATGTTGCCATGGTTGGTGACCAAGCATCCGGCGCCCACAATGCGGCAGCCGTTGGCGATAGCAACCCGGCCGCAGGCAGCACGGTGAGTGCAACGACCGAGCGCGAAACCAGCCTTCGCACTGCCACAAGCGGCGGCGACCACAGTAACGACCACAGTAACGACAACAGCGGCAACTACGGTGGCAACGAAAGTGGTGAGCAGGGCAGCGGGCACAGCAACGGGCAGGCCAGCGATCAGAACGATAAGCAAAGTGACGAGCAGATCGTACGCGCTGGCGGCTCTATGGCGATTGCAACGCTGATTAGCCGCATCACGGGCTTCCTGCGCACGGTATTCATTGCCTCGGCGCTGGGCGGCGCGGTGGCCAGTGCGTTCAACACCGCCAACACGCTGCCGAACCTGGTGACCGAGCTGGTTCTCGGTGCCGTGTTGACCTCGCTGGTGGTGCCAGTGCTGGTGCGCGCCGAGAAGGAGGACGCGGATCGCGGCGAGGCCTTCATACGAAGACTTTTGACGCTTACGTTCTCACTGACCGTTGTCATCACCTTGGTCTCCGTGGCGTGTGCACCACTGCTGGTGCGCATGAGTCTGGATTCCGAGGGCCATGTGAATGTCGGCATGTCCACGGCATTTGCCTACCTGGTGCTGCCGCAGATCATGTTCTACGCGATGTTCGCGGTGTTCATGGCGATCCTCAATACCAAGGGAGTGTTCAAACCCGGCGCGTGGGCGCCTGTGGTGAACAACGTGGTCACACTCGCGGTGCTGGGACTGTACATGTTCCTGCCGCGGGACACGAAACTGCAGCCGATGGACAATGTGACCATCACGGATCCACACGTCCTGCTGCTGGGCCTGGGCACCACTGCGGGTGTGGTCATGCAGGCACTGATCATGGTGCCTTTCCTGCGCAAGGCCGGCATTAACCTACGCCCCCTGTGGGGTATCGACGAGCGCCTGAAGTCCTTCGGCGGCATGGCCATCGCCATCGTCGTGTACGTGGCTATCTCCCAGGTCGGCTGGCTGCTCAACAACCGCATCGCCTCCGATACATGGGAGGTCGCGCCGACAATCTACATGCAGGCCTGGCAGCTACTGCAGATGCCCTACGGCGTGATCGGCGTAACGCTACTTACGGCTGTGATGCCGCGCCTGTCCCGCAATGCGGCGGAGGGCGACGACAAGGCTGTGGTGCGCGACCTAACTGTCGCCTCGAAGCTAACGATGCTGGCGATGGTGCCGATCATCGTGTTCTTCACTTGCTTCGGCACGCTGGTTTCCGCGGCGCTTTTTGCGTATAAGGAGTTCTCGCTGGATGACGCGAACGTGTTGGGCTGGACCATCAGCTTCTCCGCGTTCACCTTGATTCCCTATGCACTGGTTTTGCTGCACCTGCGCGTGTTCTATGCCCGCGAGGAAGTCTGGACGCCGACCTTCATCATCGCCGGAATTACCGTAACGAAGCTGGCCTTCGCCTACATTGCCCCACAGATCGCCACCGAACCCCGCTTGGTCGTGGTGCTGCTGGGTGCGGCCAACGGCCTGGGCTTCATGGCCGGTGCCATTATTGGCGATCGCCTGCTGCGGCGTTCACTAGGTGATCTACAGTTCCGCAAGGTGACGATGACGGTGCTGTGGGCGCTGGGATCCTCGCTGGTCGGTGCTCTGATCGCCTGGCGCGTAGATGTGGTGCTGGCGCGCTACGCATTCCAGACACTAGCTAACCCCTGGTTTGTTGTCCGCCTGTTTATCGCTGGTGTGCTGTTCCTCGGTGTTACCGGGTTGATCCTCGTGCGCGCCCCACTGCCAGAGATTCAAACTCTGGTGGGGGCTCTGTCGCGCATTCCGGGGTTGTCTCGGGTTCTTCCTTCTCGACGCCCACTCCCCAGCGACGAACAATCCACCGTCGAGGCTGGTCCCCGTCGTCTCTCGCCTCAGGAACTGGCTGCCCGCGAGGCCATTGCTCTGGACCACATGATGGCGGGCGTGGCGCTCCCACCATTGGCAGCTGGCCGGGTGCGCGGCCCACGCCTGGTGCCGGGTGCGCCGCTGCTGGAAGGCCGCTACCGTCTGCTGGCCGACCACGGAGGTTGGTCCGCCGCCCGCTTCTGGCAGGGGCGCGAACTGGCGACGGGCGACATTGTGGGTCTCACGATCATGGATCCGGTGGCCTTTGCCCGTTCGCAGGTGGAGCCCGGAGTATCCGTGCCTGTAAACGGCCCGGCAGTGGCCCACGCAAAGGACGAAATGCTGCGTCGCTCGGCCAAGCTTAAGCAGTTCGATGCGCCGGGCATGGCGCAGGTCAATCGTGTCATCGACTACGGCAATCTGGTTGTCATCGTTTCCAGTTGGGTACAGGGCTCGCCTCTGACGAAGGTGGCGGAGAGCCAGCCGGAGCCGCTGGCCGCAGCTTTCGCCGTAGCCTCTCTGGCAGATGCTGCCGCACAGGCGGAGGCCAGTGGCACTGCGTTGGGCTTGGATCACCGCGATCGTGTGCGCATCGGCACTGATGGAGCAGCCGTCCTGGCCTTTCCGGGTGTTCTGCCTCACGATGACACGGCACAGGATGCCCACGGCGTGGCCGTCGCACTGCGACTGCTGCTGGAGCATGTCCCGTATGAACAAGTACCGGAGGAGCTCACCCGTATCTACAAGAAGATCCACGAATTCGATGGAGAGAAGGTCGAACCGGAGGATCTGCACAAGGCTGCGAAGAGCCTGCGAGACCTGAAGTCGGGTCAGCTGGCGATCCAGGAAGATCAAACCCCGGATCCAAGTGCTCGTTCTGGTTTCGGCGCCGAGGGCAACCGTCCGGTCGGCATGGCTGCTGCGGCGGCTATCGCTTTCATCTCCGTCGTCATCATCGCTGCTTTGGTCGCAGCAGTGGTCAGTGTCGTCGGCGGCGACCGCAAGGATTCGCCGTTGTCCACCGACTCGCTGCGTCAGGGTGCGCAGGCCGTGCGTGGCGTGGATCCTGCGGATGTCCCTTTGAGCAAGCCGCTCGAGTGGCTCCCCGCCGATGTGGACTGGCCGCTGGATCGACCGGACTTGGCGCGCCTGATTACCGACGGAGATCCGGAGACGTTCTGGCAGTCCAATCCCGCAACTGTGCAGCTCGGAGGCGAGCCTGGCACCACTAAGCCTGGAATCGGACTGCTTATGACGCTGCCAGAGGGCACCGCCCTGTCGCAGGTTCAGCTGCGCGGTCTGACCCGCGGAACCACCATGGAACTGCGATTGGCGACCGCCGACAGCAACGGCAAGTTGGCGTCTCTGGATCAGACTCAGCTGCTCAAGACCGTGAAGGCGGATTCTGCCGACATGACCGTGAACCTCGCCGGTACTGGCAGCGCCAGCGATTCCAACTGGGGCGCGGGTAATACGAGCCGTGGCGCAGATGGTGCAGATGGTAACGACACCGGAGCATCTGCCGCAGCGGGGGAGGGCGATGGCAACGAGAATGAAAACGAAGAGAGCAATCGAGAAAAAGGTAAGTACGATACCGACAAGGTCAGCGCAGCGAAGGGCAATCGCCTGCTGATCTGGATTACGGGTCTGCCGCTTCCGAAGCCCGCGACGATCAGTGAGGTTTCCGCCGCCGGCAACTGGCTCGACCAGGCGACTTCCGACGAGGATTCCAGCGCTACTCAGCCGACCCAGCCCTCAGAGCAGCGCCAGCCGGCACAGCCAAAACCGTCGGCACAGCCAGCCCAGCCGGCACAGTCACGCCAGCCCGCGCAGTCGATTCAACCCGTCGGCTGACCTGCACTGTGGCTAAGCCAAACCCATAGCGCATCAATCCTTTAGCGCATAGCGGCGCCCACCTCAACTGTGAAGTTCACAATGAGGTCGGCGCCGTTTGCAGTTATCCACAGGTTCAGTTCTTTGCCCCCACACTTCATTCAGCACAGAATAAAGTGTGTGACACGGGGGCGGCACGGCCCCGACGTCATACTAAGGGGGAAGATGATGCAGGGGGCGTCACCAAGAAAAACGGCTCATAAACGGCCAACAGAGCAAACCGACCACGAGCTACTACGCGGACATAACGAGGGGCAACCCGGCGCATTTCGTGAACTGATCGACCGCCACCAGCGCACGCTGTGGTGGGCTCTTCGACGGGTGAATGTGCCCGAAGCCCATCAAATGGACGTTTACCAGGAGGGGTTGTTGCGAGTGCACCGCTTTGCCTCGCGCTTTAGTGGAAAACGTTCAGCGAGCGTGAGCACGTGGATGGCCACGATTATGCGCAACGCAGCACTGTCTTACATGCAGCGCTATAACCGTGAGGCCCAACCGGGGCGGGAGGACTTCAGTGAGCGGACGCGGACGCTGCCGGCGCTAGGAGCGCGGGAAGAAGCAACGGTCGCACGGCTGGATGTGCACCGCAGCCTGCGACAGCTATCCCCCGAGATGCGCGACGTGGTGGTACTGACGGAGATCCGGGGACTCAGTGAGGCTCACGCAGCAGCACAGCTAGGCATTCCAATCGGCACCGTGAAATCACGAAAGAACCGCGCGAAGCGGATGATGTGTGAACATCTCGGTGGGGCAGAGGAATACGGAATGGCCGCAGCCGGTTAGACTGGGGTGAACGACATCTTCGACCTCAAAGGATAATCATGAACCAGCCATTCCTGCAGGCCAGCGGTATTCTCAATAGCGATTCAACGGAGGCCGCGAGCGCGGACGCCGGCACCCAGAGTGCGGGCCAGGTTCATGACGTCATCATTATCGGGTCAGGACCCGCAGGCTACACCGCGGCAGTGTACGCAGCGCGTGCCGAGCTGAACCCGGTTGTGTTTGAAGGCGTGGAGTACGGCGGTTTGCTGATGCAGACCACCGAGGTGGAGAACTTCCCCGGCTTCCAGAAGGGCATTATGGGCCCGGATCTTATGGAGGAAATGCGCGCACAGGCCGAGCGCTTCGGTGCTGATCTGCGCCAGGAGGAGGTCGAGAAGGTCGACCTTTCCGGCGAGATCAAGAAGGTGTGGGTCTATGGGGAGGAGTACCAGGCTCGCGCGGTGATTCTGGCTACCGGTGCCGCCCCGCGCTATCTGAACGTTCCCGGCGAGCAGGAGCTGCTGGGGCGCGGTGTATCCGCCTGCGCAACCTGCGATGGTTTCTTCTTCAAGGACAAGCAGATCGCTGTGATCGGTGGTGGCGATTCCGCGATGGAGGAAGCCGACTTCCTTACGAAGTTCGGCGAAAGCGTGACTATCATCCACCGTCGCGATGAATTCCGTGCCTCCAAGATCATGGAGGAGCGCGCCCGTAACAATCCGAAGATCAAGTTCCGGACCAACGCCAAAGTCGTAGAGGTTAAGGGCGACAAGAGCGTAGAAACACTCGTTGTGGAGGATACGCAGACCGGAGAGCGTACGGACGTGCCAATGGATGCGATGTTTGTTGCAATCGGCCACGACCCGCGCACGACGGTCTTCGAAGGCCAGGTGGAACTACAGGACAATGGCTATGTGAAGGTCGAGGAGCCTTCCACCCGCACCAGCCTGCCCGGTGTGTTCGCCGCTGGTGACCTGGTGGATTCCCATTACCAGCAGGCCATTACCGCGGCTGGCTCCGGCTGCCGCGCCGCCCTGGATGCCGAGGCATATCTCGCAGCCCAGTAACGGAACGGTCACATTCGGTCACCTTTAGGTAAATTCCACCGTCTGCGCATAGGATATTTATACGTTGAAGGGTAACCTCCAACCTAATGAGAATGCGCCCCAACCAGGAGTTTTGTCACTCTTATGTCCGAGATTGTGAACGTTACCCAAGCCACCTTCAAGTCCGAGGTAGTGGAATCTAGCCAACCCGTTCTGGTCGACTTTTGGGCCGAATGGTGCCGCCCTTGCCTAGCCATGACGCCCATTCTCGACGAACTGGCGGCTGAGTTCGATGGCAAGGCCACAATTGCCAAGGTCAATATTGATGCTGAGCGCATGCTGGGCGCTATGTTCCAGGTGATGTCGATTCCGGCTCTCTTAGTGTTCAAGGATGGCAAGAAGGTCGCTGAGTTTAGTGGCGCCCAAGATAGAGACACTCTTCGAGCTGCCATCGAGGAACAACTTTAAACACGCCTGACCTGCCTATAAGGCGGATTGGCGCAATAGACCCTAGAATTGCACCTATGGCTCGACTCTATTCGCAGGGGAATGCGGTAGTGATCTAGATCACAATAAGAGTGGGCGAGAACAAGGCGAGATCAATACCTCGTCGCACATAACTTAGAACAGCGCTAAGGGTGCTCGACCAGCACCAAAGAGCTTTAGAGAATTGGAGTGTTGAGCCCAGTGGATCGTTTGCTTCTCCACGTCGGAGACCGCAGTCCGCGCGTCGCTGAGGTACGCGGTACCTTGGCACGCTTGGGACTGCTGGAAGGGTACGAGGGGGACGCGACCGGTAGCAAAGCACAGCGCTGGACTAGTGAAGAAGAGGTGTTTGACGAGGTTCTGGCTGAAGCGCTTCGAGCGTTTCAGCAGCAGCGTGGAATCATCGCAGACGGTGCCATTACCCCAGGCACCCTGCGTGCCCTTCGAGAAGCCTCCTACACCTTAGGCGCTCGAGTGCTTTCCCTGCAGAGCAATCAATTTGTCGGCGACGATGTTGCGCAGCTGCAAACACAGCTTCACGACCTCGGCTTTTATACGAGCCGTATCGATGGTCACTTCGGCCCGCGCACGCATTCCGCCGTTGTCAATTATCAGCTGAACTACGGTCTGACTAACGATGGCGTGGTGGGGCCCGACACGCTACGTGCCCTGTCCTATCTAGGACGACGCATTACCGGCGGTTCCCCGCAATCGATCCGGGAAAAGGAACAGATCCGTTCTGCCGGACCCCAACTCACGGGCAAGCGAGTTGTGATTGATCCTGGTCTTGGTGGCGCTGACAAAGGCTATATCGTCGATGGTCCTTATGGGCAGATCTCCGAGGAGGAGATCCTTTGGGACCTTGCGGGCAGGGTAGAAGGGCGCATGATTGCCGCTGGAATGGAGACTATTCTGTCTCGGCCACGATCGGCTAATCCAACGAATCAGGATCGTGCGAACATCGCAAATGCTTTTGGCGCAGATGTCATGATTAGCCTGCGTACCGATATTTACCCTAATGAGAAAGCCAACGGTGCAGCCTCCTTTTACTTTGGTTCGCTGACTGGCTATTCGTCCATGGTGGGTGAAAAGCTCTCCGGTTTTATCCAGCGCGAGATCGTTGCCCGCACCTCATTGCAGAATTGCTACAACCACGGGCAGACGTGGGATATCTTGCGTCTGACGAGTATGCCAACTGTGCAAGTTGTGCCAGGCTATTTGACCAGCCCTCGCGACATGAAGGTCCTCAGTGATCCCGCAATGCGTGACACCATCGCTGAAGCGATCGTTGTGGCTGTAAAGCGCCTTTACCTATTGGATAAAGATGTCCACGAGACGGGCACGTTTAGCTTTGTTGAGCTTCTACAGGAAGAGCTTCCGCAGAAGTAGGTTCCCCATTGGGCCAGGTGCTTGTTTGCCTCCGATTACGGTAGATAGCTTTTCAGGTCCATTTACCCTTGCATGATCCTCTTCTGCGAAGTCGCTAAACAAGGAATTATTTCCATTGATTTCAAAGCGATAGCGGGGGAAACGCCGATGGTGTTTTACCACTTTGAAGCCCTCCGCTTCCAATATGTCTTCGGAGAGCATGGGAGCAATATCTAGAACGTCTTCATCCGCGGCGTCATGTACTTCGGCAGCCGCTTCCCATCCCCGATAGGACTCCGGAACATACTTCAGGGATTCTAGGGCGCTGTATTCGCCCTCTTTGTCACCAGCTTGATCGTACTGGCGGCTTACACCTCCTCGATCCGTCTCCGTCACCGAAGCACTGCCCAATTGCCTCGCAAGATCTTCGTCAAAGTCCTCTACACGAGCAAAAGCCTCGACGGCTTTCACGCCACGCCTGTGGGCCTCCGTAATCACCGTATCGATTAGCTGGTGTTCCAGGTAGAGACCCATGTATGGGAGGGCTACATGAACCGTACTCAGCAAGATTGCATCGGGTGAAATTGGCCCAGTTGGAAACTTGGAGATGCCCTGCATATACCGCGCTGGGGCAAAGAACACGGTCGCTGCAGGCACAGAGTGCGTACCCGCGTCTCCAGTGCCCACAAACGCCGTATAGCCGCAGATTCCCCATTCCATCATGACGTTATGCAGCCATAGTTGCTTGTCAAAAAGAGGATCGCAGTTTTCATTCCCCTCCGTGCCGTAGTCAGCTGGGAACGGCCAAAAAGTCGATATAGCAGCACCTGATTCTAGATCCTCGGAACGCTGAGGGGTTATAGCGCGGATACTTACTTCCACATTCTTTCCTTTCAGCGTTCAGACGACCAATGATGCGCAAGCTGCAGGGTTCTTACTTTCCATAAATCCGAAGGATCCAACAACGTGAATCCTATAGCGCTCATCCCATGGCCGGGCGGAAATGAAGAGTTTTCTCAAAGCCGAATCCCCGATGTTTCACGTGAAACATCGGGGATTTCTAACCGAATTCGCTTTTCCTAATATCGATCATCCACGCGCCTGTTTAGCGCACGGCCAGGGTGAGCGGGTTCTTCGTCCGCGTAACCCGCCGCGATAACCAGGGCAATTGAGCGATCATCTCGCCCCTCTAGTCCAATGGCCTTTTTGACGCCCTCCTCGTTCCATCCAGTGGTAGGGGAGGTAGACAATCCTTGTTCCTGAGCCGCCAGAAGCAAGAACCCGGCCACCAACATGGCATCACGAATACCAATTTCGCGTAGCTTGGCCGCAGAGGCGTTGCCATTAAACCCGCGAACCTTTTCCGTTAACTCTGCGCCAAGGATCTCTTCGGCATCCTCCGGAACTACTTCAGATCGTCCTACCACTACGAAGACCACTGGCGCATCCAGAAATTGCTGTTGGCCAGAGGCTTCAAAAATAGCCTGCTTGACACTCTGATCGCGGACAACTACCAAATCGCGCATTTGTGCATTGAAGGCGCTGGGAGCCTCCAATGCATTACTCACAATCTTGTCCAGAATCTCATTGCTCACAGGCTGGTTCTTGAACTTTCGAGTAGCTCGGCGTTGGTCAATTGCTTCAGTCACGCTCAAGGGCATGGGATACCTTTCATTTCAAATATTGGTACTCTTTTAGTCCAATGGAGCCCTACTAATGCTTTTTGAACTTGAAAAGCTCAATGATCCTGTCGAAATCCTCAGGCCCACCGAACTCAACAACAATCTTTCCCTTCTTCTTCCCCATCTGCACTGAAACCTTGGTTTCCAGCGCATCTGACGCGGTATCTACCCAGTCAGAAACCTCATCCGGAAGCTGTTGAGGCTTTCGGATGGTCTTTTTGGTGTTCAATTCGCCGCTATCGCCCCGGTTGAGCAAAGTGACCGCTTCTTCAGTAGCTCGAACACTCATACCCTCTGTCACAATGCGATTTGCCAAGTTCTCCTGAGCTTCAGCCCCGAGCTTCAAACCCAAAAGTGCTCTAGCATGACCGGCGCTGAGTACACCTGCACCGACTCGTCGCTGTACAGAAACGGGCAACTGCAGTAGACGAATCATATTCGTAATGAGCGGCCGTGAACGTCCGATCTTTCTTGCCAGCTGCTCTTGAGTTACACCGAACTCCTCCATGAGCTGCTGATACGCAGCCGCTTCTTCCAACGGATTGAGTTGCACGCGATGAATATTCTCCAAGAGAGCGTCACGGAGCATCTCATCGTCAGAGGTCTCGCGAACGATTGCAGGAATTACGTCGAAGCCTGCGCGACTAGCGGCACGGTATCGGCGTTCACCCATGATGAGTTCATAGGTCGAGTTCTCATCGGGAGCACGACGCACCACAATCGGTTGCATAAGGCCGAACTCCTTGATGGAGTGCACCAACTCTTGTAACGCTTCTTCATCAAAAACTTCACGGGGCTGCTTCGCGTTCGTGCGAATAGCCTCCAGCGGGATCTCTTGGTACGAAGCACCAAAATCCTCTGTCGATGTTTCACGTGAAACATTGTCTTCTGTGTTCGGCTCGTCGAAGCGACCGGAAATTGATCCTCGATTATTTTGATGGGCTGCGCTAGGAACATCCGAAGCGTCACTGTGACGTTTCGCACCTATACCTGGGGTACCCCTCTCAACACCTTCTTGAGCAGATTTTTCCGAGGCAAAATCCTTTACATCATCTGATGTACGATGCTCGCCCTTCTTAATGCTGCGGGAGGTAGATGGCGTATCCTTAGTGCTGACTTTTGACTGGGGGAACGAAGCGCTAGTTTCACCAGCCGCAGTTGTTAAGCCGGTCGCCTCAGAAGTAGACCTAGTCGCCGAGCTATTGCCGAGAACTATGTCTGCGGCACCATCGCCAAGAGACGGTCGAGCTGGCCCAGTCGGGATGAGGGCGGCCAAGCCGCGACCCAACCCACCGCGACGCTGATTGCCAACGGCACTGGGGGAGGGCATTTGTGGCTTTCTATTCCTCGGAGAAGGCATGCGCGGAGTAGCAGTAGCCGCATCTCCGTTTGGATTGTCAGCTGGTTTGCTAGGTTGAGGCATCATCTTCGATTCATCGACGTTCGAAGGATTCAAAGGCGCTTTGTCGTCTTTTGACTTCACTTGTTTGGAGGTCTTCTTAGACAATTTTGAACCCGATTTATTGTTTTTCCCCACTATTGAACACCCCCGTCGTGGAGTTCTGGGGCAATCCCAATGGGGGCCGTTTCTGAGGATGGAACGTAATCGCCACGTTCCGCAAATTCCTTAGCCGCGTCATAGTAGGCAAGGGCACCGGGAGCGCCGCCATCGTATTGAAGCACGGTCATGTTATAACTTGGCGCCTCGGACACCTTTACGTTGCGAGGTATGTGGTTATCCAAAACAACCGAGCCGAAATGTGTGCGCACATCATCACTAACGTTCAGTGATAGCTTCGTACGGCCATCATACATGGTTAGGAGTACACCAGAAATATGAAGATTTGGGTTCAGACTCTCACGAATCATGGCGATATTATCGATAAGCTGGGTCACGCCCTCGAGCGCATAGTATTCGCACTGAATCGGAATCAGAACCTCATCAACAGCCGCCATGGCGTTAATAGTCAACAGTCCAAGCGACGGGGGACAGTCAATAAAGACGTAGTCAAAACCTTGTTCTTCCAACCATGAGTCATTCAAAGCCGTGGCAAGTCGGTACTCACGACGTACCTCATTAACAAGGTTGATTTCGGCTCCCGCGAGATCAATCGTTGCAGGCACACAGAAGATATTGTCGTTGTCTCTGTTGCCCTGCATAACCTCATCGATAGTCATCTCATTCAAGAGAACCTCGTAACTTGAGGGAGTCCCAGCATGATGAACTGCATCTAACGCAGTGGAGGCGTTTCCCTGCGGATCAAGATCAATAACAAGCACCCTCATACCCATCAGCGCTAAAGACCACGCCAAATTAACGGTGGAAGTCGTCTTACCTACTCCACCCTTTTGATTGGCGATGGTAATCTTCCTGCACTTTGGCGGCTTCGGAAGCTGGTTCCGATTTGGGTTCTTCATTCGCGCCGCTTGTCGAGCTGCGCGACCAATGGGTGTGTCATCCATGTCGATATTCGACATTTACGTCCAATCCTGAAGTCGAGAACCGATGTTTCACGTGAAACATCGGGGTGTACGTAAAGAATAATGCAGCCTGTCCCACGTCTCAACGAGAGCACAAGGCTAGGAATAGGTGGCACGTTCAAGGAGATCATGGCGTGCCCCTGAGTCATCTACCAATATTGAAACCTGAAGGGCGACAATGAATCGATGCCTATTTCACGCGAGGAATTATGATGACGTGAGTTGGCTCAGCAACCTTAGACTCACCAACCAGCTCAATGGTTCCCTCGCCACCACCGGCCTTTGAAATCTCCTTTGCGTCACGTTCCAATTCCTCTGCGACAGAACCACCTTTCAAAGCCTTCATCGCGCCACCGACTCGAACTAGGGGGAGAGACCAACGCGCCAGTTTCCCTAAAGGCGCAACTGCGCGGGAGGTAACTACATCGGCGCCGCCAATGGCTCTTACCACATCTGGTTCTTCCGCACGGCCACGGATAACATCGCAACCCAGCTCAAGCTCATCATTGATCTCTTGGAGAAATTTATAACGACGCAACAGCGGCTCTAGAAGTTGAACCTTGAGATCCGGGCGTGCGATAGCCAACGGTATGCCTGGAAGACCCGCACCAGATCCAACGTCGATCACACGCTGACCCTGATCAATTACTTCGCCAAGCACTGCAGAATTAAGAACATGACGTTCCCAGATACGCGGTACCTCTCTCGGACCGAGCAAACCTCTCTCTATCCCGGCAGATGCTAGAAACTCTGCATATATACAAGCAAGGGGAAGCCGATCCCCAAACACGTCGTCGGCTATCGCTGGTGGTTCACCCAACTGAGGGTTGGCAACGGTGGAATCGTCCTGATTCGCCATCTGGGCACTCCTTCAAAGGTGGGAGGATGAGCATGTTTCACGTGAAACCACGCCGAATGTTTCACGTGAAACATTCAAACTGATGTACTCCGCCCATTCTATAGTCACTAGCCGGAACGACAGCACCCGGGAAGGGGAGCAGGGCAAACAAAAAACCGCCACCTCATAGGTGACGGTTCGATAAGTAATTGGCAACGTACAGCAGCGAGCTACTTCCGCTTCTTGCCCTTCTTCTTTGGATTATTCGGACGGGCTCCGACCTTAGGAGCAGAGGTACGCTTCGAAGCGGCAACTGCCTCCTTCTCGGCCTCTTCTTCTGCATCCATCTTCTTGTAGAGGAAGAACTGCTGCAAGTAGGACCACGTCATGTTCGTGACCATGTACAGAGCCAGACCAACCTGCCATGCGAAACCACCCAGCAGGTAAAGAACCGGCATAACCCAGAGATTGAGTTTCTGCATCATGTCCATCTGCATCTGCATCTGCTGAGCCTTAGGATCATTCCCCTTAGCCGGGGATGCCTTGCGGCGCTTTGCAGCGCGATCCATAGACATGCGTGCGGAGAAGTGCATCAGAACAGACGCTACGAGCATCATCGGCACGACAACAATAATGATGTTGGTCCGCGTAAAGTCCACCACGCCATCAGCGGAGAAAGCGCGGTAGTTCTGAGGATCCATGGAAATGAAGCCAGAAATCGGGGTACCGAAGATACGCGCATCGAGGAACGATTGAACCTCATCTACTCCGAAGAAATAGTTTGGCGTGTTTCGGGTTTCCTCAACGGACATCCCCAACTGGCCCAAACCATTACCGGTACGGTTAAAGGAACGCAGCACGTGGAACAGGCCAAGGAAGATCGGCATCTGCACCAGCATCGGCAAGCAGGAAGCCAAAGGGTTAACGCCCATTTCCTTCTGTAACTTGCGCATCTCGATCGCCAGCGTCTGTCGATCATTCTTGTACTTGCGTTGCAGCTCCTGCATTTTCGGCTGCATTTGTTGCATCTTGCGGAACGAGCGCAGCTGATTGGCCATCGGCTTCACCAACAAAATACGAATGGTGAAAACGAGGAACAAGATCGCTAGCGCCCACGTGAATCCCGAGTCCGGGCTGAGGACGTAGCTGAACAGCTTATGCCAGAACCACAAAACGCCGGACACTGGATAATAAATAAAATCCATGGCGACTCGAGGTTTCTCCTGATATTGGTCTAGTAAGGCCTATATTGCTGACGACCCAGCTAGCAGTTCCACAAACGAACAGCCTAACGGTGTCGCCTGCTCCACAGGCGCAAGGGACGACGAGGAGGGACAGGATCCCAACCTCCCGGATGCCATGGCCCACAGCGGGCCAATCGACCTAGCGTAAGTATTGACCCTTTAATCAGACCATGTCGGCCGATAGCGATTAAAGCGTAGTTACTGCACGTAGGTTCAAAACGGCACGTTGGCCCCATTTTAAGGGGTGAAACATAACTTTGGTAACCAAGGATTACTCGGCGAGCCATTCGAGCTCCGAGGCCGCGCTTCCGCGACTTACCCTCGTGCGCGTTAACCGTGCCTTCTGCACCGTCACCGGGGGAAGGCCCGTCGGATGCAGCTACGCACATCACCGACCAACTCCTCAAAGCTTGCCTCGGCGCTCTTCGGCAAAGCGCGGATCACCAAAGTTGTTCCAGCTGGGAAATCTAGTTTGCCTTCATCTAATACAGTCCGAAAGGCATGGCGAATCTTGCGTGATGTATTATGCCTGGTCACAGCGTTTCCAACGGCTTTGGAGACAACCAGTCCCATCCGCGGTCCAGCTGTGGCTGCCTCTTGTAAGGGTGCCGGCAAAGCCTCGGCCCCTTCACCCCCCACTAAAACGTGAACCACCACAGTGCGGCTACCTTTCTTCCGGCCGTTCCGAATCGTCTTCCCAAACAGGGAAGTTGACCGAAGCCGGTGCTTAGGAGCTAGCACTATGGTGGCTCTTTCTTTTAATTGACGCCCCTACGACAATCCACCCCAAGATTCTTGGGGTGGAGGGAACGTCGATGCCTTACTTAGGCAGTGAGGGACTTGCGACCCTTGTTGCGGCGTGCGGAAACGATGGCACGGCCAGCGCGGGTACGCATGCGGGTACGGAAACCGTGCACGCGTGCACGACGACGGTTATTGGGCTGGAAAGTACGCTTGCCCTTGGCCACGGTACTTCACTCCTTAACATTTATTAGCTGTGCGCACACCGCATATGACGACAGCAGGCAGCCCAGCGCTAAAGAAGCTGGGATATTGCTTAGCCAGCGATGCGCCCACAAATTTAAGTGGACAGTTGTACCGGCAATCTCCGAGAAGAATGGCGCCGATACCGGAGGCACCCGATAGGCAGCGTGGTGAACTGCTGCCACATATGGGTTGCCATAGACGAGTCAAGGATACGTGCTGTGACGTAAGTTATCCAAATTTTAGAGACGGCGCCCTCGAAGAGGATGCAGCTATCGCTAATAAATACTCGTCAGAACATCATTGGATGTCTCCAGAAGGCACCTTCCGGTTTCGACGAAATCAACGGGGTGGAAGTAGGTGTGTAAAGCCTAGATCTAAGTTCGTCAAATGACGATGGACCTTGTGGAAAACTCCCTCACCCCCAAACACTAAACCTTTACTTTAAACCCTATTTATGCAGGTAGAGTGAATATTGAGGCTCTGATTAGAGTTATCCACAAGGAGCCTGTACCTTGGGGATAACATGTGAAGAGAAGTTATCCACAGGTGTGCATAACTATGTGCAAATGCAGGATATACGGCATTTCCCACTGTGTACGACGAGGTGAACAACTACATAAAAGACGGAATTGAGAACTACCGCTGGTTTAACCCCCCGTTTACCTCTACGCCACCCCCGAAAACTCTTACGCTAAGAACAGCCCTGACCCTGGAGCCCCTATGAGCAACTCGAATTTCTCTATCGAGGAACACTTTCCCGACATGTGGGATGCCATCATGCACGATTGGCTCGCGGATAGCTCCTCCGCCAATCCCGACCCCGATCTTCCACCTATCTCCCCCAAACAGCGTTCACTTCTGCGCAAGGTCAAACCGGTGGGGCTTATGGGACGGATCGTCGTGCTTGAAACACCCAATAAGTGGACCAAGGAATCGATCGAAAAAGACCTCATCGATCCCATCAAGCATGTCCTCAAAGCTCGTTTGGATCTTTCCGTCAGCCTTGCGATCACCAGCACGAATGGGGAATCCGTAGAGGCAGAATCAGAGGAACCCAAGCAGGGCACACAGTCTGAGAGTGACACCGAAACGACAGGCGATATCCACGAAGGGGCGTCAGAAAAAAGTTCGGTAGCTACCGCAGACGACCTATCAACCTTCCAGGTAGAAGCACTGGTTCACCAAGCACAGGAAAAAGACGGCGCTGCTACAGAGACTGAGGAAGAAGCTGCTCAGCGACGGGAGCACGATGCCGATGCTCTCGCAGGACAATACGCTGCGACGGAAAACCACATCGATCCGAATCCATCCCCCACACCGACACATTGGACAAATAAGGAACAAGCCCACCGGGTGCCGCCGCGACAGAACGTTGCGCCGCAGCCTTCATCGAACTTCAACGATGGGCTGGATGGCGATTCTCTGCTGAACAAGAACTACACATTCGACAGCTTCGTTGTTGGCTCGTCGAATAACTTCGCCGCCGCAGCCTGCCGGGCTGTTGCAGAAGCACCCGCAAAGGCCTACAACCCTCTGTTTATCTGGGGTGAGTCTGGGTTGGGGAAGACCCACTTGCTGCATGCAATTGGACACTATGCCAAAGAGCTACAGCCAAACATGCGGGTGAAGTACGTGAGTTCCGAAGAGCTGACGAATGACTTCATTAACTCCATCGCCAATGACACTCGTGAATCCTTCAAGCGGCGCTACCGCAATCTAGACATGCTGATCGTGGACGATATCCAATTCCTTCAGAACAAGGAATCGACGCAGGAGGAGTTCTTCCACACGTTCAATGCATTGCACCAGGCAAATAAGCAGATTGTGCTGAGTTCCGACCGACCTCCACGACAGCTGACCACGTTGGAAGATCGCCTGCGCACTCGCTTTGAAGGCGGACTGATTACCGATGTTCAGACTCCGGACCTAGAAACGCGCATTGCGATTCTCACGAAGAAAGCAGAATCCGACAATGTGCAGCTACCCGAGGACGTCAAGGTACTGATCGCGAGCCGCTATGAGAAATCGATTCGTGAGCTCGATGGTGCTTTGATCCGCGTGACGGCCTATTGCGCGCTTAGCCATGAACCGCTGACGGTCGAAACCGCAGAAATTGCGTTACGCGATATTTCGCCAGCCGATCAGGATGTGGAAATTGTTCCTCAGCATGTGATTGAGGTGGTGGCGAACTACTTCAACCTCACCACCGATGAGCTCATAGGCAAGGGTAGGGCCAAGAAGTTTGTGCAGGCTCGGCAGATCGCAATGTATCTCTGCCGAGAACTGACGGATCTTTCTCTGCCGAAGTTGGGAAGTGCTTTCGGCGGACGCGACCACACCACGGTGATGTATGCCGAACGTCGCGTGCGCGAATCCCTGTCGGAGAACAAGAAGGTGTTCGATCAGGTGCAAGAACTCACACAAAAGATCAAGTCCCATGCCCGGGATTAGCCCCGTCGTCTGACCTTTCCACCCCCTATGGAGAGGCCGGGGAGCGAGTTACCCACAGTTTTCCCCAGCTTTACTGAGTTATCCACAAGCAGCTTGGGGATAACTCACGATACCCTGACCTTTGGTAGACCGGGATTCAACCGAGTTATCCACAATTCCACAACGTTTTCCACAGATGTAATTCCAAACTTGTAATTCAAGGGGTAGCAACGATGTGTCTTAAGAATCCTCGAAATCAGCATGGAGAGTTGGATGGCTCACACCGCATCCCAATGAACCCTGGGGAAAACTGCGTCTAAACTGGGTAAACAGCAGTGGACAGATTGTGTACAACTCGCAGGGCAACCGAGTTATCCACATTGCAAATGCGTTATTCACAGTTCATCCACCGACGTATCAACATCCGAACCCACGTCCTGACATGCGTGGATTAGGGTTTGTGCACAGGATCCACAACACCTACTACGACTGCTATCTCTCTAAATAAAAGGGAATAAACAGAAATAGAGCTTGTGGGTTAATCTTGATCAGACGAACCTCGAGAAGAACGAGACGCTCGAGCACGACGAAGACACGGAAGTTAGATTGAGCATGGATAGCCAGACAGTGAGTTTCATTGTTCCCAAGGATGACTTCGCATCTGCCCTCGGTTGGGTAGCCCGCTCCCTTCCCAGCAAGCCCACCCAACCCATCTTGCGCGGTGTGATGATCGTTGCCGATGACGAGGGATTGGAACTTTCCGGATTCGACCGTGAGGTCTCTACCCGAGTACGCATCAACGCCGAGGTCAACGAGCCCGGAAAGATTTTGGTTGCCGGAAAACTGGCTTCCGATATTGTCGGCTCCCTGCCTAACAAGCCAATCAATATCGAGTTCGATGGCACGACTGTGACTCTGAAAACTGGTAAGTCCAAGTTCGAGCTCCCGGCAATGACGATCGAGGATTATCCAGTACTACCGGATCTGCCGGATGTGACAGGCACTATCGATCCAAACCTCTTTGCTGAAGCTATTGCGCAGGTCGCTGTTGCAGCTGGTCGTGATGACACGTTGCCAATGCTTACTGGCGTACACGTAGAAATCGACGGCGAAGATGTGATTATGGTTGCTACCGATCGCTTCCGTCTGGCGGTCCGCAACTTCCAGTGGAATCCCGCTCAGGCTGATGCGCAGGCAAAGCTGTTGATTCCAGCTCGGACTCTGGCAGATACCGCCCGTTCCATGGATCCGGCCAACACGGATCCAATCGAGATTGCCGTCGGTACAGGCGAAGACATTGGTGCAGATGGCCTTCTGGGTATTTCCACTGAATCGCGTCACACCACGACGCGCCTGTTGGATGCAGAATTCCCGAAGTTCCGCCCACTGCTTCCTAAGACGCACACGGCTTTGGCAAGTGTGGAGATTGCTCCTCTGCAAGAGGCCATCAAGCGCGTCTCCATCGTCGCTGAGCGGAACTCGCAGATTCGGATGGATTTCAAGGACAACACCGTTACGCTCTCTGCAGGCGGTAGCGATGTTGGCTCCGCAACGGAAACCTTGGATTGTGCTTTTGCCGGCGAACCACTGGTTATTGCCTTTAACCCCAGTTACCTCAAGGAGGGGCTGGCGGCCATCCACACTCCGCGCGTGGTCTTCGGTTTCACCATGGCTTCTCGACCCGCGATCCTTCTCCCCGATCCAGGCGAGTTGCCGGAAGCAGACGCTGAGGGGAACTTCGCTACCCCGGAAACGGACTTCACCTACCTGCTGATGCCAGTGCGCCTGCCGGGCTGATCCCGAGAATACGAAAACCAAGGCAAGCCTTTAGCTAACTGTGTACGTCTCCAATCTCCGTCTGAGCAATTACAGGTCGTGGGAGGAACTCGACCTGCAGCTTAGCCCTGGTATTACGATCTTCTCTGGGCCCAATGGCTACGGAAAGACCAATATCGTTGAGGCACTCGGTTACCTTGCACACCTCAGTTCCCACCGCGTGAACTCGGACGCAGCCCTTGTGCGACGCGGTGAAGACATCGCCAATGTGTCCGCCACGGCCGTGAACAATGGCCGCGAACTCACAGCCCACCTCGCCATTCGCGCTCGGGGTTCGAATCGCGCTCACATTAATCGCACGGCCATGAAATCCCCCCGTGATCTGCTGGGTGTGGTGCGAACGACGTTGTTCTCGCCAGAAGACCTGGCCTTGATTAGAGGCGAGCCGGAGCAACGTCGCCATTTCTTGGACACAATCATGATTGCCCGCTACCCGCGCCTCGCAGCAGTTAAGGCGGACTATGATAAAGCTCTACGACAGCGCAATGCACTTCTCCGGCAGTCTGCTTTTGCCCTGCGCCTTGTTGTCGGTGCTCCGAAGGGAGCTAGCCATAACCTATCCGAGGAGATCAAGGCCGACGCGGAATCTGCGTTGGCCACCCTTGATGTCTGGGATAGCCAATTGGCCGCCTTGGGTGGACAGATCATGTCTGCACGCGTGCAAATCGTCTACGATCTAGCTCCACATTTACAGCAGACCTACCAATCGTTGGCACCACAGTCGCGTCCGGCGCACATGTCCTATACGTCGACCATCGACGCGGACCTGACCGAACTGGGGATTCATCTAGGTGTGAGCGAACCCGACCAGCCCACCGCATTGCTTAGCCCGGAGATTGCCGAGGCTACCTTGCTGCAAGCCTTCGCCACGAAGCGTCCTCAGGAGGTCGAGCGTGGTACCACACTTCTTGGCCCCCACCGCGATGACGTTAACCTGATGCTGGGTCATCAACCGGCGAAGGGATACGCATCTCATGGTGAATCATGGTCTTTTGCTCTTTCCCTGCGCCTCGCCGCGTTTTTTATGCAGCGCGGTGATGGGGTCGAGCCCGTCGTTATTCTCGATGATGTTTTTGCGGAACTCGATGCTTCTCGACGCCACCATCTCGTTAACCTCATCTCCAGCGCTGAGCAAGTGTTGATCACGGCGGCAGTGGATGAGGACATTCCCGAGGCCTTGCGGGATGTTGCGCAGATTTACACTATTGAGGAGTTGAAAGCTCAACCTCAAGAAGTGTCTGACAAAGCGGTGAAGGGTGGCGAAGACAGTGTCGATTGATCCTGTTGCGCAAGCCCTCGATGCTATGAAACAGGCGGGTGGTTCTCCCCAGGCCGAGTTGCCGATGGTGGCGTCACCACGAAAAAAGAAGAAGAAAACACCGGGTGGGCCGACAAGATACAAGACCCGAATGGATGGCCGATTAGATCGCAGCTATCGGGATCCGAAGCGTTTTGGCTCGTTGATTGGGTTAGAGATCAAACGGCAAGGTTGGCAGCAGCGAGTAAGCGTTGCCAGGATTATGAATGCATGGCCAGAGCTTGTGGGTGACAAAATTGCCGAACACACTCGGCCTGTGCGTTATGAAGAGGACTCGCAGGTGCTGGTAATTGAGTGCGATTCGACTCCGTGGACTACCCAGCTGCGTTATATGCAGACTGTGATTCTGCAGGCGATCGCGAAGCGTGCAGGGGAGGATGTGGTGGCTCAACTTCGCATTGTGGGTCCCAATATTCAGCGGCCGAAGTATGGCAAGCTCCGCGTGCAGGGGCGGGGGCCACGGGATGACTTCGGATAAGTCAGTTGGGAGTATCAACTGATTCTGAATGGCCCAAACGGCCTGTCCAATGGCACCTTTTGGCCTCCAACGCGCTAGAATAGGGTGGTTATTTACGCGCGAGAGAAGGAGTTTGACCCACCGTGGCTGAACCACAGAAGCAGAGCGACTACGGCGCGAATTCAATTACGATCCTCGAAGGCCTGGAGGCCGTTCGAAAGCGCCCCGGCATGTACATCGGTTCCACCGGTGAGCGTGGCTTGCACCACCTGGTGTGGGAAGTTGTGGACAACTCGGTTGACGAGGCCATGGCAGGTTATGCCAAGGAAGTTAGCGTAACGCTATTGGCCGACGGTGGCGTAGAGGTCATCGACGATGGCCGTGGTATCCCGGTAGAGGATCACCCGACCGGTCCGCCGACCGTGCAGGTAGTTATGACGCAGCTGCACGCAGGCGGCAAGTTCGACTCGGACTCTTATGCAGTATCTGGTGGTCTACACGGTGTGGGTATTTCAGTGGTTAACGCCCTGTCCACTCACATGGAGACCGAGATTAAGCGCGATGGCTACCTGTGGCTCCAGAACTTCAACGCGGCTGTGCCTGAGGAGTTGCAGCGCGTAAAAAAGGCTCGGGGCACCGGCACGACACAGCGATTTTGGCCGGATCCAGAGATTTTCGAAACCGTTGAGTTCAACTTCGACACGGTGGCTAAGCGCCTACAGGAGATGGCTTTCCTGAATAAGGGTCTGACCATCAAGTTGACTGATGAGCGCGAACATCTTGAGGACGATGAGGAGCTGGAGAGCGCAGCAGAGGATGCCGCAGCTCCAAAGTCCGCGGAGGAGAAGGCTGCAGAGGCTGAAAAGAAGAAGGGTCCGCGCACCCGCGTATTCCACTACCCAGAGGGTCTGAAGGATTACGTTGCGTACATCAACCGGAAGCGCACCGCGATCCACCCGACGATTGTTTCCTTCGAAGCGGTCGGCGAGGATCACGAGGTTGAGGTTGCCCTGCAGTGGAACAGTGGTTTTAGCCAGTCCGTTCACACTTTCGCTAACACCATCAATACTTTTGAGGGCGGTACCCACGAGGAAGGTTTCCGCGCGGCCTTGACCTCGTTGATGAACCGTTATGCTCGTGATCACAAGCTGCTGAAGGCAAAGGATCCGAAGCTCAGCGGTGATGATGTGCGCGAAGGTCTAGCAGCCGTCATTTCCGTTCGCGTTGGCGACCCGCAGTTCGAGGGTCAGACGAAGACCAAGCTTGGAAACACCGAAATCAAGGGCTTTGTGCAGAAGGCTGTGAACGAGCACCTGGCCGATTGGTTGGATGCGAACCCAGCAGAGGCAAAGGCCATCATCGACAAGGCAGTCGCTTCTGCCCACGCACGCGATGCCGCACGCAAGGCTCGCGACATGGTGCGCCGCAAGTCGGCCTCCGATATCGGTGGCCTGCCGGGCAAGTTGGCCGATTGCCGTTCGCGTGACCCGAAGCTCAGCGAGCTGTACATCGTGGAGGGTGACTCTGCAGGTGGTTCCGCTAAGTCCGGCCGCGATTCCATGTACCAGGCCATCCTGCCGCTACGCGGCAAGATCCTGAACGTGGAAAAGGCACGCATGGATAAGGTGCTGAAGAACAATGAGGTTCAGGCCATCATTACGGCTCTGGGCACCGGTATTCACGACGAGTTCGACATTAAAAAGCTGCGCTATCACAAGATCGTGCTGATGGCCGACGCCGACGTGGATGGTCAGCACATCGCCACCCTGCTGCTGACCTTGCTGTTCCGCTTTATGCGTCCGCTGGTGGAAGAGGGCTATGTGTACCTGGCCCAGCCGCCGCTGTACAAATTGAAGTGGGCTAAGGGCGAGCCGGGCTTTGCCTTTAGTGATCGCGAGCGTGACGAGCAGTTGGAAGAAGGCTTGGCACAGGGACGCAAGATCAACAAGGATGACGGCATCCAGCGCTACAAGGGTCTGGGCGAGATGAACGCCAAGGAGCTGTGGGAGACCACCATGGATCCGACGGTACGTACGCTGCGCCGCGTGGATCTGGAAGATGCTGCTGCCGCCGATGAGATCTTCAGCGTGCTGATGGGTGATGATGTTGTGGCACGCCGCAGCTTCATCACTAAGAACGCCCGCGACGTGCGCTTCCTGGACGTTTAGTTCCAGCCGGCATCGCCGAAGCGCTCGTGGATTTGCGCCGTCACCTCACCGAGGCCATCACGAACGCCCACCGAAATGGTGGGCGTGAACAGGCCATCGCCTGAATACCCCGCGACGTGCGCTTATTTGTTGTTTAATCGAATGTTGTGAGCGATTCGAAACCCCAAGCGAAGTACACTTCCACGCCGGCACGTCGCCAGCCCACTCTGGTGCCAGTCACGATGGCCGACGACTCAACCTCGCAGATGCGTATCTTCCTGCCCGGCACCCCACGGGTAGGGGAGAAGGTTGTTAATGACGCCACCGCCTCCAGCTCCGCTGAGAATCCCGTGCAGGATCTGGTGAATGCTGGGTGGGATCGTACTCGTCCCCTCATTGTGATCTGGCCTGGTTTTGGAATGGGCGCGCGGTACTACGACCCCATTGCATGGGAGCTGGCCGACCGCGGCTATGCGGTGATCTCCGGTGAACTGCGCGGTCAGGGTACATCTACGGCGGTAGCCACTCGGAAGCATAAGTGGGGTTATCACCACCTGGCCTCTGGGGATTATCCCCGAACGATCCGCGCGGCAAAGGAAGCGTTGGGCGTCAATAAGAATCACCCGACACTTATGCTGTGCCATTCGATGGGTGGACAGATCGGCTCGCTGTTCCTAGCTAGGCCTGAAGCTAAGGAGCTGGGGATTCACGGCATGATGGGTGTCGGCTCTGGAACGCCTTACTACCGGGGCTTTAAGGGGAAGCAATACGCGCGATTGCGCTTCGGAACGTACCAGATCATGCTGAACATTTTGTTATTCGGCTATCAGCCTGCGGGTTTTTTGGATTTAGCGGGTTATGGGCGTCAGTCCGGCGTGCAGTTGCGCGAGTGGTTCCGCTATGGGCACACCAACCGTCTGCACAAACTGGTGGATCAGGATATGGATTACGAAGAAGCTAAGAAAGCTGTTCGTATTCCTGTCTTGCTCACCCGCTGTACGAATGACGAGGACTGCCCGCTTGCTTCCGCAGAACACCTGGGGGCAGAGTTGCCCGCGGATATGGTGACGATTGAGGAACTCGACGCGCCGCTGGGACACAATCGCTGGGCGCGTGAACCGCAAGTCGTGTCGGATCGGCTGGAGACGTTCTGGCGCGAGATCTCCGCCTAGGAGGTAAAACAAAACCCGCGCTCCCGGTAGGAGAGCACGGGTTTTAGTAGGAGAGTTCTTTATGCCTCGCGGCGGGAGAACATCATCCAAGCGCCCGCGATCATGGAGATCAGAGCCAGACCAGCCAGGATGGAGATCTCCGGCTTAACACCGGTGTTAGCCAGCTGAACATTGCGCTCAGCGGCCGGTGCCTCAGCTGCAGGTGCCTCGGCGGCCGGTGCCTCGGCGGCCGGTGCCTCAGCTGCAGGTGCCTCGGCGGCCGGTGCCTCAGCTGCAGGTGCCTCGGCGGCCGGAGCCTCTTCACCCTTCATGTCGCCCTCGCCCTTCGGAGCCTCAGCCTTGGCGTCGTCCTTCTTCTCACCCTTAGGTGCTTCAGCCTTGGCGTCGTCCTTCTTCTCCTCGGCCTTGTCGCCGGCGTTGCCCAGGACTGCACCCAGAACGCCCAGGCCGACGATGGCGCCGCCAACGCCAGCAGCGATCTTGTCATCCTTGCTCATGTTGGAGGAGCCGTTTGCGCCGTCCTGGTTGTTGTCGTCGTTGACCGGGTCGTTTGCGCCGTTCTCGCCCGGAGCTTCCGGAGTGCCGGTGCCGCCCTCAGCTGGAGCTTCCGGAGTGCCGGTGCCGCCCTCAGCGGTCTGAGCGTTAGCAGCCGGGGTCAGCAGGGCTGCGGAAGCCAGAGCGGTAGCAGCGGCGGTAGCGGTGATCTTCTTGGACAGCTTCATGTCATTCTCCTGTGTTTTCGTGTGTCGTCGAGATGTGGCATTGGGGGTGAAACGCTTGACATTTTTAAAAATAAACTTTGCCAAGGTTTTTAGCAGCGCTAAGAATTACAAAAACGCCTATTCAGGTGCGTTTATGAAGAATTTTCACTAAACAAGCTGGTCAGTGCGAGATTGCATATATGCGCAAGTATTTTCATCAGTCACTTTGATTTACCCCCGTATGGAGGAGTGAAAAGGCCTTTCCCTAGAAAGTCATCTTTCGCGGCGACCCCTGGGAATACATAGAAGTACCCACCTCCATACGGGCGGATGTAATCCGCCAAAGGCTCGCCCTCGAGCCGCTTTTGCACGGTAATAAACTGCCGCTGAAGATCCTGCTGAAAGCACACAAACACCAAACCTACGTCCAGCGTGCCATTGTCCAACACGCCGTTGTCATAGTTATAGGCGCGCCGGAGCATCAACTGGTTCGCTGTCTCCTCGGTGCGTGGGTTCGCTAGGCGAATGTGTGCATCCACCGGAATCACGTCACCTGTAGGGTCATCGAGATAGTTTGGCTCCTCCCACTCGTCGCCGCCGGAAAGCGGTCCGCCGCTGAATCGTTCGCGACCGAAGATCTGCTCCTGTTCCGCGATGGAGATGCGATCCCAGAACTCCGTCAGCATCACAATTAGACGCACGGCCATGTAGCTGCCACCGGCTGCCCACTTCGGCTCGTCGCCGCCGGCCCACACCAGCTCGTCGTGCTGCTCGGGCGTGGGATTAACGATTCCATCCTTAAACCCCAGGTGGTTGCGCTGTGTGCCACTCGGCCGGGGCGGGTTCTGGTAACCGGATTGGCGCCACCGCACCGCCATCGCCCCGCGCGTGTGCCGCAGAATGTCGCGCAGAGCGTGCATCGCCGTATCCCGGTTGTGTGCACAAATCTGGATCACCAGGTCGCCGTGACAATAAGCGGGATCCAGGGAGTCGTCAGCGAAGGCTTTCATGGTCTTGAGGTGTTTCGGCTTCTTGCCCTTTAGCCCGAAGCGTTCGTCGAATAGTGTTGCACCCGCCCCGAGCGTGATCGTCAGTCCGTCCACCGGCACGTCCTCGCCCAGCTCCCCGGAATCCATCGCTGGGTATGCGATCCCATCAGGCGCCGCCGGCCCACCGGTGGTCAGCACGCGCGCCCGCTTGGTGATTGTCTGCAGTAGGTTCTTTAACTCCTCGCGCCCTTCCGCGAGTACATTTAGACCGCAGATGATCAGCTCTTTTTGCGGTGGAGTAATCACGCCCTGCTGGTGCTCGCCTTCAAACGGATAGTCGGGCAGATCGTCGTTGTCGTGGTACTCCTCGGCGGTGGCGCCGGTTTTTGCAAGGGTAGTGACGCTACCCGCTCCAGCCAGCCCCAGCATTCCGCCGAGCATGGTGCGCCTCGAAACCCGGGCGCCTGCGGGGCGGTTCTCCTGCCCGCCGTGGTCATCTGCGGTGGCACGGGAATGAAAAGGACAGTTCACTACATCCTCCTGATCACAGTCATGGTTGCCAGCGGGGCAAGCAGCTCGTTTAGTTTGCCGATGGCTGCCCCCAACTCTCGCTGATCGGCTTGATCCCATGCGGTGAAGGGTTTCTTTCCGTCGTATTTGGCGGCCATCTTCTTGGCTACCTCGTCCGTCCGATCCAGTTGCCGATCCAATTCGTGCAGCTCTGCCCCGCGGTCTTCCACCAGTTCGCGCAGTGGTTTGAGGGTAGAGCGGGTGGAATAAAGGGCGGCCCGTACTGCGCTGCCCGTGATGTGGGCGCCGAAGTCGTTATGGCTCTTGAGGTCGAAGCGCTCGACCTCCTCGGTGACCTCGTGTGTTCGCAGGCCATAATTGGGTGCGAAGATCGCAAAATGCTCGGTGCCGTCCGCCACTTCGTGGACGTCTTCGTTCAGGTTCTCGGCTGGGTCGAGCAGATCGCCCATGGACTCGCCGTGCCACAGTCCCCACTCCAGCCGGTGGTAGCCCGAAAGATCCTTGGCCTGATTGCCGTTGGCCTTCGAACTGGTGCCGAAGTCCGCGATGTCATCCACCGGCCCCGGCCACTCGTGGTTGGAATCATCTAGCCTGCGGTAGGCCAGGTAAGCCGTCTTCCAGGCTTCTTTGGCGGCTGTGCGGTCGCCGGAACGCACGGCGCGCAACAGCGCGTCGTCTTTAGACACCCAGTCGCGCACCTGAGGTTCTTGTGCACGCGCATGGGCGATGGATACGGCCGTGACCTCTTTCTCCGTGATCGGTTTCATTTTTGGGGCGTCACGAAGAGAAGAATCGGTGACCTTAAACTCGTCGCTAGAGATCGCCTTTTTACCCTGGAAGACACAGGTCAGGTGGTATGTGCCGTCGGTCAGCTTCACGGACCAGGAGCGGGTGGCGGAACTGCCGACGCGCTCGAGGGTCTGGTAGGCGAAACCCTCCTGGTCGGCGACGTAGACCGTGGTGGAGGCGTCCGCGGTGTTGGTCACTCGGATGTGGTTGAGGTCGCCGTGCAGATCGCCGGGGGAGGGGCAGGCGCGGCGGCTCTTGATGTGAATGTCGGCGTCAGCGTTTGTGCCGTTGCCGCCAGTGCCGTTGTCGCTATCCTCGCTAGAGCAGCCGGATAGCAGCAATGCGCTCGCCGAGACAGAGGCCACGGCGAGGGCTGCGACAACCCGGGCGGGCTGCCGCCGCGGGCGGGGTCGATCCGATGATTCAGGGGAGGTCATGGCTGGTACCGATGGTGGCTAATAATGGCGCCTATTAGTTCTAGCTCTCGGATCCGCCCTTGCGGTTGGAGATCCAGGTGAGGAAGCCCAACACGATTACGGCCACCGCGCCCATGCCCAGCCAGGCGCCCAGGTGGTTGGAGCCATCGGATCCACCCGCAGCATTGTTCTTGCTGTTGGAAGCTGCGGCGTTCTGCACGTCCTTCTCCGTGACCTTCGGGTCGTTCATGCCCTCGGCGACGTCCTTCAGCTTCTCGCCCGCGCGGTCGCTGTCATCCACCCGCTCGATGGAGTCGTAGTCCTTGGCGACGGTGCCATCGGTCTCGTTGAGGAACAGCTTCTCCGCGCTGGCATTGTCGAAGTCGAACATGTTGTCCAGCTTGCCCGCGCGGTTATCGAAGCTGTGCTCGCTGAGGCGGCCCAGCTCCCAGTTGTCCTGGATGAACTTCGTCACCGAGGTCTGCTCGGTGTAGGTGTTATCCACGTGGTTGACCTTAGAGTACGGGGAAATAACCAGCATGGGCTGGCGGGTGCCCGGGCCGCACTGGCCGTCCGCGTCGTCGGCCACGCCGACCTTCTTGGCAGCGTCGGTGCAGATCTTGGAATCGATCGGCTTACCGGTTTCCTCCAGCTTGGTCGTGTCGTTGGAGCCATTCAGAACCTTCGGGGCACGGTGGTCATACCAACCATCGGAGTCGTCGTAGGCGATGACAATGGCGGTGGAATCCCACTGATCAGAGTTCTGAATCTCGTTGATGTAGTGGGTCATGAAGGCCTGCTCATCCAGTGGGTTGGAGTAGCCCGCATGGCCGTCCTGGTAGTTGGAGGCCTTCAGGTAGCTCACGGCCGGCAGGTTGTTGTTCTCCAGGGCGGTATCGAAATCCTGCAGGTCGTACTGGTGGTTGGCCTGATCGGACTTGCCGATCATGTCCGGGATGCTGGGCTCCAGGTGGTGTGGGTTGGCGGTGGAGGCGAAGTATTGGAACGGCTGGTGGTGCGGGTTGTAGTCTGTCTTCTCCTGGCCGGTCAGGGTCTTGTGGGTGGCGCCGCAACGAGCGCGGGCATCGTCCGTGGCCTTCTCCGTCGGGCGGAAGCCACCCTGGAACCAGCCCCAGGTGATGTCCTTCTCGTTCAGCTGGTCACCGATGTTCTTGTTGTGCAGCGCAGCTACCTCGTCGGTCTTGGAGGAAGAGCTGTTGGAGCAGTCGTCGTACAGCGGATCCGGATCGCCCACGACGGTAACGGTCTTGCCGTCCTTGGATACTCCGGCGAACTCGTCGGACTCGCCCGGCTTGATCTTCACCTGCTCACCGTTTGATGGATCGTGGATGGTCGCGCCGGCGACGGTGGCGCCTACCAGGTTCAGCGCGCCGGGGGTCGACGGGCCGAAGATGGTGGAGTAGCTGTTGTCGTTCATGGCGTAGTGCTGCGCGTAGTTCCACAGACCCGTGACGGTGTTGCCGTCGTAGTAGCCCATGGTCATGCCCGGGCGGGCGTATAGACCCTCGTTTTCCTTATCCACGTCGGTGGAGACGGTCTCCGGGAACTTGTCCATCTTGCCGTTGTTAAAGGCCTCCTGCAGCGCGGAGTACTCGTGGTTCTGGTCCACGGTGACGGCCTGGTCCGGGCCCAGGCGGAAAGGCTTGACGGAGTTGGGGTTGTTCTTACCCAGCAGATCCTCGCTAGCCAGGTTGTTGACCTTCGGGGTGCCCTTCTTTGCCTTGAACTTCGGCGCATCCTGGTCGTTGGACTGCAGCTTCTCGCCGTCCTTGTTCGCGGCCTTGGGGTAGGTGGCGAAGTAGTGGTCGAAGGAGATGTTCTCGCTGTAGATGACGACGACGTGCTCGATGGGAGTCTTCGGCTTGGCCTGAGCGTCGTCGGCGGCGGCAACACCCATGCCGCCGGTGGCTGCAGTAAGTAGCAGGGCGCTGGAGGCGGCCATCGACGCGACCTTGCGAAAAGCGGTGAGGGGCTTAGGAGAGTTCATTGTTTGGGCTTCCTCTTGCGATAGCGGTCAAAGCCACTAGTTGGCTATGGCTGCAATAGGGTCAGTGTTTGACACTTTTGATCTAACTCCTGGTTCTGTGACCTCGCACGGCGAAGAGGATGCATCCGCATGAGTTCAGCGGTTATTTACCCGTGCAACATCTCGAATTCACCTAACGGGGCGGGAAAGGTGGCGTCACAAAGCCTCCAAAGCGCAGGAAACCCGCAACAAGGGGGTAGAATGGATAGGTCTGAAGGCTAAACAGAAAGGCTTCTCAAAACAGTGAGCGACGACAATAACGGTAGCGACAACCTCTTCGATCGAGTCACACCGATCGATCTGCAGGAGGAAATGAAGTCCAGCTACATCGATTACGCCATGAGCGTGATCGTCGGACGCGCCCTGCCCGAAGTCCGTGACGGTCTGAAGCCCGTGCACCGACGCATCCTCTACGCGATGTTCGACAACGGCTACCGCCCCGAGCGCAGCTACGTGAAGTCCGCGAAGCCCGTCGCCGACACGATGGGTAACTACCACCCGCACGGCGATAGCGCGATCTACGACACCCTCGTGCGCCTGGCCCAGCCGTGGTCCATGCGTTATCCGCTAGTCGACGGCCAGGGCAACTTCGGTTCCCGTGGTAACGACGGCGCGGCCGCCATGCGTTACACCGAGTGCCGCATGACGCCCCTGGCGATGGAGATGGTGCGCGACATCCGCGAGAACACCGTCGAGTTCCAGCCCAACTACGACGGCAAGACCACCGAGCCGACAGTGCTGCCGTCCCGCGTGCCGAACCTGCTGATGAACGGCTCCGGCGGCATCGCCGTGGGTATGGCTACCAATATCCCGCCGCATAACCTTAACGAGCTGGCAGAGGCCATCTACTGGATGCTGGATAACCCGGAGGCCGAAGAGGCCGACGCGCTGGAGGCCTGCATCGAGCGCGTGAAGGGACCGGACTTCCCAACCGCCGGCCTGATTGTGGGCGACAAGGGCATCCAGGATACCTACCGCACCGGCCGTGGCTCCATCCGCATGCGTGGCGTGACCAACATCGAGGAAGAGGGCAACCGCCAGGTCATTATCATCACCGAGTTGCCGTACCAGGTAAACCCGGACAACCTGGTAGCTTCGATCGCCGAGCAGATCCGCGACGGCAAGATTGCCGGAATCTCCAAGATCGACGATGAGTCTTCCGACCGCGTGGGTATGCGCATCGTCATTACCCTGAAGCGCGACGCTGTGCCGCGCGTGGTGCTGAACAACCTGTACAAGCACTCCCAGCTGCAGACCAGTTTCGGCTCTAACATGCTTTCCATCGTGGATGGCGTGCCGCGCACCCTGCGCCTGGACCAGATGCTGCGCCATTACGTGGACCACCAGATCGACGTGATTGTGCGCCGCACCCAGTACCGCCTGGATGAGGCCGAGAAGCGCGCCCACATCCTGCGCGGCCTGGTGAAGGCTCTGGACATGCTGGACGAGGTCATCGCCCTGATCCGCCGCTCCCCGACGGTGGACGAGGCCCGTACTGGCCTGATCGACCTGCTGGATGTCGACGAGGTGCAGGCCGACCACATCCTGGCTATGCAGCTACGCCGTCTTGCCGCCATGGAGCGCCAGAAGATCATCGACGAGTTGGCGGAGCTGGAAGAGACCATCGCCGACCTGAAGGCGATCCTGGAATCCCCGAAGCGGCAGCGCGACATCGTTCGCGCCGAACTGGCCGAAATCGTGGATAAGTACGGCGACGAGCGCCGCACGCAGATCATCGCCGCTTCCGGCGACGTGTCCGAGGAAGACCTGATTGCCCGCGAGAACGTGGTTGTGACCATCACTTCCACCGGCTACGCGAAGCGCACGAAGGTGGATAGTTACCGTAGCCAGCGCCGCGGCGGCAAGGGCGTGCGCGGTGCCGAGTTGAAGCAGGACGACGTGGTACGCCACTTCTTCGTCTGCTCGACGCACGACACGATCCTGTTCTTCACCAACTTCGGCCGCGTGTACCGCCTGCGCGCCTTCGAGCTGCCGGAGGCCACCCGTACGGCTCGCGGCCAGCACGTGGCTAACCTGCTGGAGTTCCAGCCGGGCGAGCAGATCGCCCAGGTCATCCAGATCCAGTCCTACGAGGATGCCCCGTACCTGGTGCTGGCTACCGCTCACGGCCGGGTGAAGAAGTCTCGCCTGACGGACTACGACACTGCCCGTTCTGGCGGCCTGATTGCCATCAACTTGAACGAGGGCGATCGCCTGGTTGGTGCGCAGCTGTGCACCGCCGAGGACGACCTGCTGCTGGTTTCCGAAGAAGGCCAGGCCATGCGCTTCACCGCTGACGATGAGACGCTGCGCCCGATGGGCCGCGCTACCGCCGGTGTGAAGGGCATGCGCTTCCGTGAGGAAGACCAGCTGCTGGCGCTGACGGTCGTGGCTGAAGACTCCTCCTTGTTCGTGGCTACCTCTGGTGGTTACGGCAAGCGCACGCCGATGGAGGAGTACCCGACGAAGGGTCGTGGTGGCCTGGGCGTGGTTGCGTTTAAGTATGACAAGAAGCGCGGCAAGCTGATCGGTGCGCTGACGGTCAACGATGATGACGAGATTCTGGCTATGACCTCCAACGGCGGCGTAATCCGCACCGAGGTGCGCCAGATCCGCAACAGTGGCCGTGCGACGATGGGCGTACGTCTTGTGGACCTGGCGAAGGGCAACGAGCTGGTGGCCGTGGACCGCAACGTGGAAGAAGAGGCAGAAGAGTCTGCCGAGGCCACCGCGAAGGCGGAAGCCGACTCTAAGTAAGTCGTCTACGGAAAGCCCAACAAGTAAGTCCAAGTAGCCTGGCGGTTAAAACCGCTAGGCTACTGTCGTAATTGCACAAAAATCTGAACGAGTAACAACAAAGTGCCGAACAAGCACCAAACAGGCACCAACCAAGCACCGACAAGCACGGAGATGCGATGACGCACCAAACGCCCCCGCCGAATGCGAAGAACATTCAGAACTCCAAGAGCGCGCAGGCAAAGAACGCGAAGAATGCGAAGAACGCAAAGCCAACCGCGGAGGAGACAAAGAATGCTCAGGTAGCTGTGCAAACCACGGCGAAGGATCAAGCCAAGGCAGACGGCCAGGGCACTGTAAAGCCTGGTGACAAGGTCTCGGAGACTGTTGCGTCCAGCCAGCCCGACCAGAGTGCTGTGTCCACTCAGCCGGAGGCGAAGCCCGATGCGTCAGGCAAGGCGGGCAAGCCCAGTAATCCCGCTAAGCGTGGCGTGCAGCGAACGATTACGTACATTGAGCCCGTCAGTGCCCTGAAGATGGCGCTCATCTTCAATCTGGCGTTGTTTGCCGTGTGGTTTGTGGCCATGGCGCTGATCTACATCGTCCTCAGCGTTGCGGGCACGTGGGATCGTTTGGACTCGCTGGTGGGTGACCTGACGAGCTCTGATGGTTTCTCTGCGGGCATGTACTTCGGCGGCGTGATAGCGATTGGGCTTTTCGAGGTTGTGTTGTTCACTCTTCTAGCGCCGGTTGCCGCATTGATTTACAACGCCTCGTCGAGCATCCTCGGCGGTGTTCGCATCCAGCTGGATCGCTAGTTCTTCTGTTCTTTGTGACGCCTACTTTTCAGCGATAAAAAAGCCATCTGACCAGCCGATTTGGTGATTGCCTGGATTGGTGGGTAATGTTTCTACTCGTTCGAGGGCCTATAGCTCAGGCGGTTAGAGCGCTTCGCTGATAACGAAGAGGTCGGAGGTTCAAGTCCTCCTAGGCCCACCAATCGAACACCTTTCGCTAGAGAGTCAAAGCATCTGATATAGTTTCGGAAGCTTCGTTCGATAGTCAAGGGGCATTAGCTCAATTGGTAGAGCATCTGCTTTGCAAGCAGAAGGTCAGGAGTTCGATTCTCCTATGCTCCACAACTAAACACGGTGAAGGCCCTCCCGGAAAGTAAACCCGGGGAGGCCTTCATTTTTGCTTGTTCGGCTTTTCCTTCTTGCTTTCAGCGATGCGTTTACGAAGGAACTTGGCACGTTCGCTGTCGCCGTAACCGTGTCGTTCCAACACTTCCAGTACAGCTTCGTCGCCGGTGATTTCTCCTTGGAAGATACGTCGGACGTCCTCTTCGTCTTGGGTTGTCATGGTATATCCGGCCATGGTCATGGAGGCGCGGACAGCGGCTACTTTTTGATCTTCGGTGCGATTGTCGGCGGTCATGTCGTGTTCCTTCTGATCTGCTGTGCAGTTGTCTACGGCGGGCAGGTGCTTAGACATCTTTGGTGGGTGTAGAACTTAGTTTAGTGGCGGGGAGCGACATCAGTTGGTGTGCCAGTTCGATATCCGTGTTTAACCATGAATTTTCTCGGCTAATTTACTCCAACCACGGGGTTGCGGCTCCAATTGAACGGTTGCGCAACGCTCGTGAGGGTCTAGCCTTGAAGACATTCATGATGTGTTCGACCTATGAAAGGCGATAAAAGAAGTTGATGAGCATGAGCAAGATTTCGGTTCTTAAGGCCTTGTCGATAGCTTCGGTGCTGTCGATTCTCGTCTTGTTTGTCCTGCGACAGGCCTTTATTCTTTCTGACCCGCTAGCTTCCAAGTTGATGCTAATTGCGGTGCTGGCGGCGATTGTCTCCGTAACTACCCTCGGCGTTGTGGGATACCGCAGATCCCGCCAGCACTACCCAAACGTCAGTGAGTAGAGCTCCACGCCCTTGCCAGCCTCCACGCTCAACTCGCCCTGTTGCTGCTCGGGTTCGCGCAGGATATCCACCGTGCCATCCGACTTGATGGGGAAGCGGCGGGTTGTGCCGTTGCCGTAGGTCACCGAGATCTCACCCCGGCCAGAGACCACCAATTGCACGCGCCTGGCCTGGTAGTTCAGGTGCAACATCGCCGGCGCATCCACCGGACGGATGGATTGCTCCGCCAACCTCCACTTGCCCTCCAAGCTGTAGTGCAGCGCCTCCGGCTGCACCTTCGCAAACTCGTGGGTTCCGTCCTTGTACTCACCCGCGTGATTAGAAAAATACTCCGCGCGCCGCGTGCCCAGGTACGTCTCCGGGTTCCGCTTGCGGGAACTGGTGGCGTCATTAGAAGAATCCCTACCTTCCTCTACCGGCGAAGGCAGCTCGATACCCGGATTGGCCGCCGAGAGTAGCTCGCGGACCAGGTGTTCGGTCTCGGAATAAGCGCCTTCGCCCTCGTGGAGCTGGCGAACCTTGCCCGTGTGATCCACCAGGTAATGCGCAGGCCAGTGGCGGTTATTGAAGGCTCGCCACGTGGTGAAGTTGTTGTCCTGCGCGACGGGGTAGTGGATGCCCTGGTCGCGGATGGCGGCAGCAACGTTGGAGGTCTCGCGCTCGAATGCGTACTCCGGGGCATGCACACCCACCACTTGCAGGCCGCTATCCCTGTAGCGGTCGAAGAGCTTGGTTATGTGCTCGTTGGCCCGCTGGCAGTTAATGCAGGCATAGGCCCAGAAATCCACCAGCGTGATGGTCTGCTTCCCCTTAACCTTCGCAGGATGTTGCGGGTCCACCGGGGTTTCCGCATTTATCCAACCCTCCAGGCCAGTGAAGGCCGGCACGGAGCCGCAATCGCGGAGCTGATCCGGGGAGGCCGTACGGCAGGTTTCCAGCTTTCCATCCGCGCCGTGTTCACCGGTGCTTCCCATGCCGTTGGCCTGCTGTAAAGCATTCTGCGTGCGATCGGAAGCGTTGAATTTTTCCTGCACACCCGCCGTCCAATCCGGAAGCGCCCGTTGCAGCGCCGCCGGAGCGTTGAACGCTATCGCCACCGCCAACACAATCACCAGTGCACCCGCGCCGTAGGAGATGCCCTTGCGGTGAGCACGTACGAAATCCGCCCGCGTGCCGATTCGCTTGCCCGCCAGCGCAAAAAAGAACAACGGCGTGCAAGCACCGATGGCAAAACTGATCGCCAGAATCACGTTGCCCCAACCGATCTGCCCCGTCGCACCCGCCACGATAACCGCCGCCAAAACCGGCCCTGCACAGGGGGAATACACCGCACCTAGCGCCAGACCGATGCCAAAACCGGAGCCTCCTCCCGTGGTGAGACGTTGAATCCACTGCGGAATGCGAATCCGCGCAAAAGGCCGTTCCAGCTGGTCGCTCAGCGCTGGCCACAGCATGCTTACACCGACCAGTACCAAAAGCACGACGCCCGCCCAGCGCAGCAGATCCTTCGGCAGCCCCAGAGCACTAAGAACCACAGTGCCCAGCAGGGTGACCAGCGTAAAGCTCAACGCAATACCTGCTGCCACCAGCCACGGTTTGCGCCGTCTATCTGCACTAACCGCCAGCACAATCGGCAGCACCGGCAGGATACAAGGCGAAAGTCCCGTCACCAGCCCGCCGATCAACCCGATGAACGCTATCTCCCATGCCATGTCTCCCGTGCTCCTTCTTGTTCTTTGTGACGCCACGACGTGCGTTGCCGGAGTGGTTTTAAAACGAGTTATGTGAATGATTACGGAGCATTTGCGTGAAATGGATTGGAGAAAAATTTTTTTAGCTGCCGTCCAATCCGCCGTGGGGGAGGGTGCCGTATGTACTCATGACACGGTCCTTAAGGAGGCTGTGTGGAACCCGAAAACTACTCCCGAAGGAGACTTAAAAATGATGATTCGCAAGACCAACTCTGGGAATGACCAAGCAGCTGGATTCTCTGTAGGTCGCGCCGCCGTTGCTGTGGCACTGACTGGCGTAATGGGGCTGGGTCTGGTGGCCTGCAATGATTCCGACGATAAGGGCTCCGAGGGTAAGTCTTCTTCCAGCTCTTCCTCCGAGATGACGACTGAGGAAAAGATGAGCGAAGAGAAGATGACCGAAGAGAAAATGACTGAGGAGAAGATGACCGAGGACATGAAGGGAGGCGCACAGATGTCCGGCAAGAACGACAACATGATGGAATCCGGGGAGAACATGATGCCGAACAAGCCCGCAATGTCCGAAAAGATGCCTGAGAAGATGTCCGACAAGATGGACGGGAAGACGGACGGCAAGATGAAAGACAAGGTCGAAAACATGATGGAGACCGACGAAAGCATGATGCCGGACCTGCAGGGCAAGCACAATCACTAACAAACACGTAGTTTGCCCAACGCACTACGATGAAAATGGTGGCCATAGTCGATAGAGAAACGCCTGAGAGTTTGATGCTGCTCGCCCAAAAGGGCGATGCGGCGGCTTTCGCGCGCCTTTACGACCGGATCGCCCCGAACGTCCTGGGGCTTGCCCTGCAAATCATCCACGACCAGGCACAAGCAGAGGAAGTCACCCAGGAAGTCTTCATCGAACTCTGGCAGCACGCGGCAGACTTTGACCCTGCGAAGGGCTCAGCCAAGGCCTGGATTCTCCGTCGTGCGAGGCTCCGCGCAATTGATCGAGTTCGAAGCGCCATTGCCACCCTGAAGCGGGATGACCGGGAGGCCTTCCTGGTGGCGTCAATAAAACAAGAAAGCGTGGAAGACGAAGCATTACGGAACGTGCAACGGCATGCCGTGCGAACCGCGTTGGACATCATGGGCGAGCCGCACAAGACTGCGATTCTCTTGGCTTACTTCGGTGATATGACTCATGCTGAACTGGCCGCAACGACTGGTGTGCCACTCGGAACTGCGAAGACGCGTGTACGCGACGGGCTTCGTAAGTTGGAGAAAATCCTGAAAGAACAACGCGATGCCCTGGCGAAAGGGGGTGCCTCATGAACGAAAACAAGCCGAAGTTTGGGGAGCTGGAAAGCGATTTGGCTGCATTGGCCGAACCTGTCGCGCCTCCGTCACAGTTGAAGTCGGACATTATGGATGCAATTACGTCGGGCAAGTTCCCGCAGATCCCGCCGGGTGATGAGGTCGCGCCGGGCGAAGACAGCGCAGCAAGCAACGTAGTGCCTTTGTCGAAGGCAGCTGGCTCCCGCCGGGGATTCGCACGCGCAGCGTTTGCTGCAGCTGCCGCAGTCGTCCTGCTGGCCGGCGTAGGGATCGTCGGAACCACCAGCGGATTGTGGGGCAGCTCTAGCGAGGACTCCAACGTGGCGGAAAGCAACTCGAAGCAGCCCACGCAAAACGTTGAGGAAGAGGCCCCGGAGGTGTTCTCGGACGGCGAGGGCGCAGCCCGTGCGGACGGCGACGAACCGATGCAGGGCAAAGAAGCGGAAGACCACATGCACTCGATCATGGCAATGGGTGATGTACGAAGCGTTTCGCTTAAAGCCGATGGTTCGACACTCGATGTCGTGGTTTCCGCGAAGATGGATTCCGGCGGTGCGATGGTCAATGGTGCGCCCGACTTGAAGAACGGCATGGGCGCCCAGGTGTGGTCCATCGACGAAAAAGGATCCGCCCGCTCGGCCGGTGTGATTGGTCAGGATCCGCACGACAATGTGTGGATGCCATTGCCGGCGGACACGATAATGGTGCGCGTTACCGAGGAGCCGATGGCCGGAAGTAAAGAACCGGGCGGGACGGTCTTGGCCGAGGGGAAGCTTTAGGCGCGATGCCCTATGCAGAAGTGGGAAAAATCAAGGGGGACGGGACCGCTTCAAACATCCCCGAAACGGTCTTGGTATCAGCGCCTCTTGCTTGTGGTTGCCGCCACGGTCGGGGTTTGGATCCAAGGTCTTATTGCGACTTGTGTGTTCGCCTCCCTTGGGTTGCTCTTTGGCGTGGATCTTCTCCGGATTGAGGACAGTGAGCACCTTGGCGAGAAAGTCGTGGAACTACCCGTAATCCACGTTGTCGAGGGGGACATGACAAATGCTTCGGTCACCTACTGGGATGAGAAAGAGAACCGCATTCAAATTGATGGGGTTTCGGCTGATTGGAGGCAAAGTGTGTACCTAGAAGACGGTTACTTGCGCGCAGATCTAACTGCCACCAACGGGCCTCAAGATCGAGGGTCCATCACCTGCAAGCTCATGCAGAATGGCAACATCATCATGCAGCAGACTGCGACTGGTCCAGGCGCGAGTGTTAGATGTGCGACTAATTGGCATCGCATACCTGAACACATTCCGGATAATCCAGACATTCTCTACGCTCCACGTGGTGGTGCCCCATCGGCAGCAAGTAATGTTGAAGAAGCGAGCTAGACAACCCCCAACCAACGGAGCGCCACGACCCATGACCAGCATGAACACCACGTATCGCTACACCGACCCCTTCACCGGTACGCCACAGACTATCGACGGACCTGAAGGCAAGGCGTACCTCCTGGTCGAGCGCGGTGCGGAAGTTCGCCCAGGTGCGCCGATGGAGTTCTACAACGATCGCGAGAGCGCTCGCGAGGCCGTCATGGCCCGACTGAATGAGAAGGCCCGCACCCTGCAGGACTACGAAGAGTACTACGTCACCCACGCCACTCTGCGTGGTGCCCAGCTCTAGCACTATCCATGCGCAACCTGCGGCAAAAGATTCTCCCGGTTCTGCAACGGCGGGCAAAGTGGGCCGCCTTCAAGGCACTTTCCTATTCTTTCCGAGCCGCCGCAACTGCCGTTGAACTCTACGCAAATCTCTTCCCCGGAGTGCGCCTGAACAGGCTCTATGCCTTGGATCCCCGCCGCGGTTTCGCCATCATTGGCGCGGAAATCGGCATGTGGAATGCCTTTTCGCCCTCCCTACTTCCGCACCCCTGGTGGGCGGTTGCTGGCAATGCCTCCACGTCGCAGGCAGTGGGGCATCTTAACGGCACCATCATTGCCAGCGCCGCTTTGCCAGCCATGCGCGCAGCAGGGTTGGACCTGCAGGAACTGGTAAACAAGCCTGGCTATCGCACCGCCTACCGCGGGATCCACGGTGCCTTTACCCTGGCAACCGTTGCTGCTGCCTATCGCTTTTACAAGCGGCAGGGGGACTCTGCCGGGTTGGTTCGCAGCCAACGCCTGGGCGCTCCCTCTGCCTTCATCGGAGTGGCCGTCAGCACCCTTGGCTATGGTGCGTTCCTACTGCTTGGCGAGCTACTTCAATCCAGCTTCGACCTCACCCGGCACTCGCTACGCCGATTCGTCCCCGCTCCTGTGGCGGTGCCTATAGCCGCGGGAGCAGTGGGCGTCATCGCTTATCTCATCTCCGACAAGATCTTGCTGCGGCAGTTCCTAGAGAAGTTTAACGAGAAAGCCGAACTAGTAAATCGCCGCGTGTACTGGGGTTATCAGCAGCCATGGGAGCCCGAGCGGTCGGGCTCGGTGTGGTCGCATGAACGCTGGATCTCGCTCGGCGCGCAAGGCCGCGTACTGGTCGGCGGCGGGCCACGGGCGCGCGACATTACAGAGGTCACAGGTTGTACCGACGTGCATGAGCCGATCCGAATCTACGGTGGCTTGGCTCCGGGACGCACGCTCGAAGGCATCGTTGACCTAGTAAAACGGGAGTTACTGCGCACCGGGGCGCTGCACCGTTCCGCCATCATCATCCACACCTCTACCGGCACGGGATGGGTACCGGACTGGCAATTGGATACCGTGGAGTTCCTCACAGGCGGAAACTGCGCCAATGTGACCATGCAGTATTCCTACGTGCAGTCACCCGTCGCTTATGCGCTCGATCGCGATACGCCGGTGCGCGCCGCGAAGTTGCTTATTGACGCCGTGTTTGAGCTGCTGGACGGCATGCCAAATGCGCCGAAGGTGTTCGTAACGGGCGAATCCCTGGGAGCGTATGGCACGGCGGCAGCTTTTGACGGGCTGGAGGACATGCTGGCCAAGGTGGATGGGGCAGTGCTTTCCGGAGCTCCACGGTTTACCAAGATGATCCGCGAGATCACGGAGTGCCGTGGTGAGGGTTCGCCGGAGCGACTGCCGCTCTATGACGGGGGGCGTCACGTGCGTTTCCTCAGCCACCCCGACCATCTAGACCATGATTGGCGCGGACAAGAATACGTCGAGAAGTGGCAACACCCACGGGTCGCGGTAGTGCAGCACGCCTCCGATGCGATTGTCTGGTGGGGTCCGGAGTTGTTTTGGCGGGAACCGGATTGGCTGCGCGAACCGGGTGCCAGGGGAGTCCCGGCGCCAGCCACTCAGCACAGTGACGTGGTGGATAAGCTGCGTTGGATTCCGTTCACTACCGGCTGGCAGGTAGCGATGGACATGCTGAACTCCAAGCAGGCTCCAGAAGGTCACGGCCATAATTACCGTGGCATCATGGTGCCTACGTGGGAGCGCATCCTCGGCCCCGATCTGGTGCGGGTGCCGCTCGATCCTGCGCTGCAAAAGCGCATCACCGAGTGGATTACAAAGCATTCACGGGATACGCGCCGGGAAGAAGACCGCTTCCTCGATCGCTTTGGTTTCGGAGTAGCGCGCGAGGACTAGGTTGCCGACTGTGGCGGGTAGGGATTACTGCGGCGGGGTGAGGTAATCGTCGATGGGGCGTGCAATGGCTTGCCGCGCACGTTCCTCCGAAACACCCAGCATTCGCAGCAGATCGAGCGCAAGATCATCCCCAGCTGTTCTGCTATTCAACGTCGGATCCTGATGCAGGCGCTGGCCCAGCATCGCGGAAGCTCCAAAGAGGATCGCTGCTGCTGTTTCGGTGCTTGCGACGTGGAACGATCCATCTTCCACGCCTGCGCTGATACGCTCGCGTAGTAGTCTGACCAGCTCATTTGGCATGGTGTAGAAGTCGGGGGAACGCCGCACAATCGTCTTCGACAATGTGGGCACGAGGCGGTGTGCATAAGCCAGGATGCGGATGTTCGTGGCCGCCGCATCGATGGAATCAAGGTCCTGATCCGTGGCCATTTCAAAAATGATCGCCAAGTGGTTCACTGCATATTCGGCGACTTCGTCGAAGAACTGCGTGCGGTCTTTGAACGCATTGTAGAAACTGCCGTTAGACACCCCGGCCTTTTGGGTAATCGCCAGGATGGAAAGATCCGTCCGCTCTTCCGCAATCAGCTCGATTCCGGCGCGCAGCAGCGCCTGTTTAGTCCGCTCGCGGCGCGTATCCACCTGTTCGCTGCGGTTGAAGATAGCCTGCATCCACGCGGCGGTATCGATGTGTTGTTCGCCTGCTCGCACGCGCGGATTCACCCCTTTTCTTGGTGACGCCTACCTGTTTCAACCACACCCACCCCAGCAAGGGCTCCGGTGCGCGAATCTATAGCTTTCTATCAGGTTAACTCACCGGCGGCTCAGGCTAAGAAGGCGCATCTGCTCGTCGTGAGAGTTGACGATCCGCTTGCCATAGGGGAAGCACGTCACAGGGATGAGCTTCAGGTTTGCCCAGGCCAGCGGGAGGCCAATAATGGTGACGGCTTGGGCGGCGGCGGTGGCGATGTGCCCGACTGCCAGCCACACGCCTGCAACAATAAACCAAATGATGTTGCCGAAAGCTGCCAGGCCGGTCGGCATATCGGTTTCCACAGCTTCGCGGCCAAACGGCCAGATCACAAAGTTGGCGAGGCGGAAGCTTGCCACGCCAAAGGGGAACGTAACGATGAGCAGACAAGCCAGGAGGCCGAAGACAACATAGAGAAGTGCGAGCCACAGTCCAGCAGTGATAAACCAGATGATGTTGAGGATCAGACGAATAAGTTCCATAAATCCACTATATTCCGGGAACCCGGCAAGGGAGCAGGGTTAGACATCACACAATCTGACCACCGAGCGCTTCGAGCAGCGCCGCGGCTTTCACCAGCGTTTCCTCGTGTTCTGCCAACGGGTCGGAGTCCGCGACTATCGCCCCGCCCACCCCGAACGAGCACTCCCTGCCATCGTCGACGAGAGTTCGGATCGTAATGTTCATCTCCGCTGCGGTGTTTGGCGAGATCCAGCCAATTGCGCCGGAGTACAGTCCGCGCGGCCGTGGCTCAAGCTCTTCAATGATCTGCATCGTGCGGATTTTCGGCGCTCCCGTCATGGATCCACCAGGGAAGCTGGCCTCGATCACGTCGACGGCCTCCAGTCCCGCGCGCAGTTGTCCCGTGATGGTGCTAACTAGCTGGTGGACATGCGAAAAACTCTCCACCGAAAATATTATCGGCACCTGAACGCTGCCCGGTTCACAAACCCTCCCGAGATCATTGCGCAGCAGGTCGACGATCATCAGATTCTCCGCCCGATCCTTCGGGTTGCTCTGTAATTCATGACGCTCCTTCGCATCCGCCACCGCATCTTCCACGCGGGGTCGGGTGCCTTTAATTGGCTTGGCCGAGACCTCACCGCTGGGCGAGACTTTCAGGAATCTTTCCGGGGAGGCGCTGAGAATATGCAAGGGCGCCTGACCGGGACGGTGGAAGCGCAGAAACGCCCCATAGGGCACAGGGCTAACTTCGCGGAGCCGCAGGTAGGCGCAGAGCTCAGCCGACTCACACGACGCAGACGACACAGCCGATGAGGAAGGGGCGGGAGTGGTGGCGGAGCGAAACTCTGGCAGATCGCGTAGCGCCGGCCCCCGGGCGGTGTTAGTAAGACAAACCTCGTAGCTATCGCCTGCAGCGATGTAATCCAGGCAGCGTTGAATACTGTCTAGGTACTGCTGTTTGGACTGGTCGAAGTGAAAAATGGCAGTGCGAGGTGCCGGGGTGGAGTGCGCGAAATCTTCGGTGGAAAACGGTACACGAGCGATGCGTTGCACCTCTGCCACGGTTGCATCGAGCCATGCCAGCTGCTGGGCGTGTGCGTCCTGCTCGTTGTTCGCGTCCGGCAGTATCGCCATCGCGTAGGCCACAGCAGCCGCATGGTCAATCACCACGGCTCGGTCGGCGTATAGCAGGGCTACGTCCGGGTGATCTTCGTAGGAGCGAGCGATGTCCTCCACCCCGTAGCCCAGCGCGCCCACCCAGCCAAGTGCAAAGTCGCAGGGCCAATTGTCGGGCACTTCCACCCGTGCGGAAAGACTCTGCCGGAGTTGGGAAAAGAACGCCTTCGAGTTATCTACCTGGGGCAACCAAGTGTCCGCGAGCGGGCCAGCGTTGTTTGCCAGCACACTGATGTTTCCGCCATTGCCGGAGGAATCGAGCCAGGCCGCGGTGGGGGCGTCATTAAACAAAGACAAAAAGACCCGCGACGCGACACATCCGGTGCCTTCCCCAGAGCCTGTCGGCTGCAGGGGGATCGTGCGGAATGTGAGGCGGCGCGGGGTCATGTACGCCATTATCGCGCGCCGGGTTCAGCGCGCGGCCTGGGGGTGTGGATTAGAGGCGGTGCTTGCCGCCCTCGTCCGGATCTTCACCCGGGCCCTCGGCCAGTGGGAAGTCGGCCTCGGCGACGTCCTCAGCGTCGGTGGTTTCGGCGGCACCCTGGCCGCTACCTGCCTGCGGAGCAGCCGGAGCACCCGGAACAGCAACGCCCGGTTCGGGAGCGCCTGCAGCCGGAGCGGCTGGAGCTGGTGCTGCCGGAGCAGCCGGTGCAGCCGGAGCGCTGGAGGTCTTCTGGTTCTCAGCCTTATCCTCGGCCTTGTCTTGGGCCTTTTCTTCGACCTTGTCCTGAACCTTGTCCTTTACATCGTTCTTCACATCGGCAGCCTTCGCCTTGGCCTTCTCGGCAGCACCAGTGGCCTTGTCAGCGAAATCCTGAACCTTCGGGGAGTTCTGCGGAGCATTCTCGCTCTTGCGCAGGAAGTTCACCACTGCCGCCCCAGCAGCAATGAGCACGGCGAGCAGCAGGAACTTACCGAACACGCCGCCCTTCTTTTCCTGCTTCTTCAGGCCCTTCTTCTCAGCCTTGGCCAGCGCCTTGTTCTGAGCCTTGCTGGTGGCGCGAGATACCTTCTTATCCAGCTTCGCAGCACGCTTGCGCGCATCCTTGTTCGCGCCCTTTGCCTGCTTCTTCGCGCGCTTGGCAGCCTGCTTCTTGGTTGCCTCGAGCTTCTTCGTCAGCTTCTTCTGGTTCTTCTTGGCGCTCTTCGTCAGATCCTCGGTGCGGGCTTCCACGTTGTCGCGCAGGTTACTGGTGACCTCCTGGCTACGAGCCTGGAGATCCTGAGCATTGTCCTTCAGCGCTGCGGTGAGCTGAGCGATCTTCTGCTCGCGCTTGTCAGCCTGCTTCTTCGCCTTCTTCTCGGCCTTTACCTGCGCCACGTCGAAGCGATCACGCAGCTTCTGGGTGCGCTTATCAATCTTCTTGCGCAGCTTCTCTGCATCTACGCCGAGCTTGTCGGCCAGGTCAATGTTGTTCACGTTCTCGCCCTTCTTCTTTAGTGACGCCACTGACTTCGCTGCCTTGGCGCGAGCCTTCTCTGCCTTCTTAGCTGCTTTATCTGCAGTTTTCGCTGCCTTGTTGGCAGCCTTGTCGGTGGACTCAGCGGTGTTGTTCTGGAAACCGGTAGAAGCCATGTCATCAACATCCGCAGCGGTGTGCTCATCAGAGACATGTACCTGGTGGTGCCTGCGAGCTGCGGCCGCCGCGCGAGCCTTCTCCAAAGCTGCCGCTGCGCCCTCTTCGTTGCGCATAAGCTCCGCCACAGCCTTTACGTGGGCAGGAGAGCCAGCGATAATGCCTTCCCGCTCCTCAGCGGCGAGGTTGTCGCGAAGCTGCTGCAGAGCGTCAAACTCCTGGCGACGCTTAAACTCCTGGCGATTTTTCAACATGGTGCGACCCTGCTTGGCGCCACGTAGCGCCAGCCTTAGCGTGGTGGGGTTCATCGTGCGGGATGCTCCTTGAAGATCTATTTGAATGACTAATTTTGTTCGTACTTTTACCCATCCTAAAGAAAATTCCCCACAAAGGATGGGCATTACGCCTTATTGTGCGTATAGGCCAGGGCGGATGTAGGCAATCGTGAATTTCCCGTACAATGGCTCACTGTGAGTAACAAGACTGCAACCGCAATTCTGCACACCAACCACGGCGATATCGCCATCGAACTGTTCGGAAACCACGCTCCGGAGACCGTGGCTAACTTCATCGGCCTGGCTCGGGGCACGAAGGAGTATTCCGAGGCGAACGCTTCCGGTACCAATGAAGGTCCGTTCTACGACGGTGCGATTTTCCACCGCATCATCGACGGCTTCATGATCCAGGGTGGCGACCCGAAGGGCACCGGTCGTGGCGGCCCTGGCTACCAATTCGGCGACGAGTTCCACCCGGAGCTGCAGTTCGACCGCCCGTTCCTGCTGGCTATGGCTAACGCTGGCCCTGGCACCAACGGCTCCCAGTTCTTCATCACGGTGACGGCCACCCCGCACCTGAACAACCGTCACACCATCTTCGGTGAGGTTACAGACAAGGAGTCCCAGAAGGTCGTGGCCAAGATCTCCCGCGTGGCCACCGATCGTATGGATCGCCCGAACGACGATGTCGTCATTGAGTTGGTAGAGATCCAGGAGTAAAAACTTCTTGCCCGTCCAAGAAGTCACTTTCCGCCAACTCTATGGGCGGTATTCCGTCACCAACGTCTTCATCGCAGCCTGCTGCCTTGTTTTCGTGGTGACGGTTTTTCAATCCGGCAACATTGTCAGCCCCCTCGAAGGACGCTCGACACTAGGTTCCGGAGCCGAGAATATCGGACTGAAGATGATCTTCAACGCCGCCAATGTCACCCTCTACGGTGAATGGTGGCGAATCCTCACGGCCGCGCTAGTGCACTTGAGTCCAGTACACCTGGGTTTCAACATGCTGCTCATCTTCCTGATCGGCCGTGAGGTCGAACGGTCCTATGGGGCGGTTGTCATGCTTAGCCTCATTGTCGCCAGCGCTGTCGGTGGAGCCTTGGCCTGCATGTACTTCCAGCCGGAAGTTCCTGTCGGCGGAGCCTCTACCGTAGGTTATGGGCTTTTTGCCATGCTTATTGCATTATCCCGGGTTGAACAACGCGACCTCCGCGGCCCCATCACCTTACTCCTGGTGAACCTCGGATACTCCTTTGTGCTCACCAATGTTTCAGTGTGGGGGCATATCGGTGGGCTCGCTGGAGGCACCATCATTGCACTTGCTACCAGTGCCACTGGAGCGGATAGCAACGGGGGCGAAAGGGCGTCCACAAAAAGAAAGACCATCGCAGCAACAGCCGCGACGGTCATTTTGGCCTTTACGATATGGACCGGCCTGGGGTGGCACTACTAGAGCTAGCTACTTCCATCCCATGGTCATCAACAGACCGACGATCAACAGGGCGAAGCCGATCAGGTAGTTCCATGCGTTGAGCTCAGCCATGAACGGGATCTGCGGGCCAGCAATGTAATTAACAACCAGCCAGGCCAGACCCAGAATCATCAGCCCGAGCATCAGCACAATGTACCAACGCGGAGTACCGCTGGAGTTCAGCTTCACGGGCGTGCGACGATCCGCGGAGGAGGAACTGGAGTAGTTCTCCTCCGCGGAATTAACCTTGGACTTTGGCATTGTTCAAAAACCTCAAAGGGATTGACTGCGAAGCGGACGGTAGGCGAGGTACCGAGCGCCCATGGGCAAAATATGTACCCAACGATATTAGCAGCACACCCCGGCAATGCTATGCACGCTGCACGCTAGACTCTTTGTTATGCGCATTCTCGTGATCGATAACTACGACAGTTTCGTATACAACCTCGTGCAATACATCGGACAGCTGGGGTTTAGCGGAAACGACTGTGTAGTTCTGCGCAATGACGCCCCCGAACTTGCGGACGCAGGAGCCGATAACGAGACCAATGCCGATGGCCTGGCTGCGATGTTGCAGGAGTTTGATGCGATCCTGCTCTCTCCTGGCCCAGGCGAGCCGAGCACCGCGGGGCGCATGTTGGATGTGCTGAAGATCGCCGTTGAAAAGCAGATTCCGCTGCTTGGCGTCTGCCTTGGACACCAGGCGATCGGTATGCACTTCGGCGCAGAAGTGGTGCGTGCAGATGAGCTCTTCCATGGCAAGACCTCCCCGGTCACCCACGACGGCACCGGTGTACTGGCCGGGGTGCCGAGCCCGTTCCGCGTGACTCGTTACCACTCCCTGACAGTCGATCCCGCGACGGTACCGGAAGAACTACAGGTCACGGCCACTTCCGATTCCGGGATGATCATGGCGATGCGACACCGGAAGCTGCCAATCCATTCTGTGCAGTTCCACCCCGAGTCCGTGATGACGCAATACGGCCACCTGATGCTCGCCAATTGGTTGAACGAGGCAGGGCGACGTGGGCCGGGTGCGGAAGCCGATGTGATACCGGCCGACCTAGTTAACCGACTGGTTCAGGAGCAGCTAGAAGTAACTGGCGCTATCAGCGCCGAAGCGTCAATGCTGTAGCGCTAGGGCAGAAGGTTAAAGACATACACCGTGACGGTGATGTCTGCGTCACGCTTGATGACCTCACCACTGTGGATTGATTGCTGCGCGACCTCATCAACACGCGCCAGATCCGGAGTGTTCTTATTCTCTCGGTGCAGCTGCTCCGGGGTGCCGCGCCAACCGGCGGCCTGCAGTGCGCGGAATACATCGCCGTACTTTTTACCTTGCAGGGAAGGCATCTCGAACTGGTTGCCCAGGGATACCTCTAGTGTGATCTCGCTGCCCTTGGGCAGCTTCTCTCCCTCGTTCGTCGCGGAGAGCACCTGACCCTTCGGCTCGACCGAATCCACCTGTTCGACGATCACCTTGAATCCGGAGGATTCCAGGTTCTCCTGTGCATCCTCTACCTGCTGGCCGGTTACTACCGGCACTCGAATATCCTCCGGGCCAGTCGAGACGGTAATCGTTACCTTGGTGCCAACGGATACCTGCGAACCTTGCGGCGGAGTCTGCGTGATGATCTTGCCCTTTGGCACATCCTCGCTCGCCTCTTCCTTGACCTCCGTGTTCAGCGCCAGCTTCGCCTGCTTCAGGAGCTTCTGCGCTTCCTCGGTGGTCTTACCCGTCAGATCCGGCACATCGGTAATCTCACGGCCGCTGGAAACCAGCAGTTTAATCTCGGTGCCCCGTTCGATCGACTTTCCCGCCGCCGGGTCGGTGCTGATAGCTTTGCCACGGGCGATCTTGTCGTGCGTCGTTTCCTCGACAGTCACCTGGAAGCCTGCGTCCTCTAGCAGCTTCTGCGCTTCGGCGCGATCCTTGTTAGCAACGTTAGGAATCTTCACCTGCTCGACCTCGACGGGCTTATCGTTTCCGTCGTCAGCGGAGATCGATTGGTAGGCGAAGTAACCACCGGCAATCAGAGCAGCGATACCCGCAACCCAAGCAATGGGCGCCCACCAGCGGCGCTTGGGCTTTTCCTCGTAGTATTCACCGTCGTACTGGTCGTCATAATCGCCGTCGTAATCGTCGTTATAGCCACCGGCATAGCCATCGTCGTAGTCGTCCTGGTACTCGCTGTCGTACCCGTCGCTATAGTCGCTGCTGTAGTCATCGCTGTGGGCAGACTGCTCGTAATGCCCAGCAGCTACCGCTCCGCCATTGGCAGGCAGCACAGTGGTCTGGGGATCTTCGTCCCAGTTGCCACCGGATCCATTGCCACGCGCCGCGTGGGCGCCGGCAGCTCCCGCGGCGGCACCGGCGGCCAGTCCCGCAGCACCCCCACCGCGGGAGACTGCATGGTGGAATCCCGTGCCGGCCGAGTCGGCGTCATTGGCATAAGCCTGAGCGACGAGCGGCAATTGATCCTCAGAAAGGCGCTTGAGATCCGTCGACATCTCCTGCGCATCGTCGTAGCGATCCGCAGGAGACTTCGTCATAGCGGTAAGGGCGATGGAGTCCAAGCTCAACGCCTCACGCTTGGAAAGGTGCATACCAGGAACCTTGGACGGTGGTTCCGGGTTCTCCTGTACGTGCTGGAAGGCAACGGAAAGCGGAGACTCACCGTGGAACGGTGCTTTGCCGGTGGCCAGCTCGTAGAAGACACAACCCGCGGCGTAGATGTCGGAGCGCGCGTCGGCGGACTGGCCGCGCGCCTGCTCGGGGGAAAGATACTGGGCAGTGCCAATGACGGCAGCGGTCTGCGTCATCGCCGAGGAACTGTCGCTCAGCGCACGTGCAATGCCAAAGTCCATGACCTTCACTGCGCCGGTATTCGTGATCATCACATTGGCGGGTTTAATGTCACGGTGAATAATGCCCGCTTCGTGGGAAAAGTACAGCGCGGAGCACACCTGCGACATCACAGATGCGGCTTCGGTGAGACTCATCTTGCCTGAGTCTTGAATGATGTCGCGTAGTGTCTCGCCGTGGACGCGCTCCATGACGATATACGGCACTGCGCCGTCCTCGTCGGGAGTCTGACCCGTGTCGTACACCGCGACGATGGCGGGGTGGTTCAACTTTGCGGCGTTCTGTGCTTCGCGGCGGAAGCGCTCCAGGAAGGTTGTGTCGCGCGCCAAGTCGGGGCGCATCATCTTCACCGCAACATCACGGCCCAGGAGTTCGTCGGTAGCGGCGTAGACGTCAGACATGCCACCCGTGCCGATGGTGGCACCTAGGCGGTATCGGCCACCCAAGGTTGTGCCGTTTCGGTCCACGCCGTTGCTCCTTTGTCTGCCTCGTCGTATGGGTCGTGTGCGACTTAACTCTCGCTACGCTCTTGTTGGGCCTAGCTCGTTGGGACGCTAGCCGGAGTGCTAGCCCGGATACTTTGTGGAGTTGCCAACTGAACCCAGAATACGTTTTTTGTCACTTTGATTGACGAATAATAGTCGAATTTGTTGTGCGGACATAGTTGCTTGCTCATGGGCGCTGTCGGTGTGGACTTAATCCAGTTCTTTTCCAGAGCCCATTTTCTACAAGACTGGCTGGTTCTCGGCATTGTTTGTCATGCTACGGAACTCGCTCGGCAGGTTGTTATCTGCTGAGGTCGCGTTGTCGTTCGTGTTTGGGCTATTTGGGCGGTTGGGAGAGTTTTGCGGGTTTGGTGCGGCGGTAGGCTCGGCCGCCCCGCCAGCATCTCCGCCGTTGTTGCCGTTACCGTTGCCATTGCCATTTCCGTTGCCGTTATTGTTGCCACGCCCGCCACCGTTAGGGAAGTGCGGGAGCGACGGGAACAACGGGCTACTCTCTCTGGAGCTTTCGGTCTCCTCTCGCGTGGACTCGGTCGTCCGGTCATCGCGATCATTGGTCGTGTCCGTCGGAGCTGGGCTATCCGTTTCGGCGGGTACGCTTCCACCGCCCTGGCTCGTCGGCTGTTCCTCACCAGTCGGCTCGGTCGTCACCTCGTTGGTCACGGTCATAGTCTCGGGGTTCGGTGCGGCATCGTTATTGCCACGAGTGAGGAGGAATGTTGCCAGCGCCAGCGCAACGATGCTGACGAGCGCCAGAATAACCACGATAATGTGGTTCTTTTTTCGTGACGCCCCCTGCGAATCCTTCGCTCCACGTGCCATCGCGGCATTGCCGGTGCCCACGGCCGGTCCGGGTTCACCCTGGTAGGCCGGTTGGTACGAGGAACTCGGGTAGTTGGAGTTCGGTACCGACGGCACTCGGGTGCCCGGGCCGGTGGCCACATCTCCCAATTGCTCGGTGAGCGGATGCGGATCGGCGCTGACGTTCGGCACGTTATGAGGAGACGGGGGTTGCTTACCTTCTGAAACCAGCACAGTCGCGGCGGCTAGCTCTGCACCGTCTGCGTAGCGCGTGCGTGGATTCTTGCGCAGGCATACCCTGATGAGTTCTCGGAGGTTGGGGTCGATCGTATCCGGCAGTTCCGGGGGAGTCTCCGAAATATGCTTGATCGCCACTGACACTGTGGAATCGCCAGAGAACGGGCGGTAGCCCGCCAGCATTTCGAATCCCACAACACCGAGGGAATATACGTCACTGGCAGGGCCGACCTGATCGCCCTGGGCCTGCTCGGGGGAAACGTACTGGGCTGTACCGACCACCATGCCCGTGCGCGTGAGCGGTACGGCGGCAGCTGCCTTGGCGATGCCAAAGTCAGTGATCTTGACGAAACCGTCGGAGGTGATCAGCAGATTGCCTGGCTTGATGTCGCGGTGCACTAGGCCGGCATCATGGATTGCCTTAAGACCCGCGGCGGTTTGCGTCAATACGTCAAGCGCCAGATTCTGAGGCAGCGAGGCTTCGCGTGACAGCACATCGGCAAGGGACTCGCCACGGATGTACTCCATGATGATGTAGCAGAACACCGTCCCGTTGTCTGGGGCCTCGACCTCACCGGAGTCATAAGTATTGACGACATTGGGGCTGGAGAGATGCTGAGCGGCAGAGGCCTCATTGCGGAAACGCGCGCGAAACTCTTCGTTTTCCGTGTACTCAGGTTTGAGGATCTTAACGGCGACGTCGCGTAGTTTTTCCGTATCGTGAGCCAGCCACACCGTAGACATGCCTCCGCGGCCAATGATCCACTGCAACTCGTAGCGTTCGCCCAGTAGTCGTTGCGTGCGCTCGATCTCGGTGCGGTCGGGTTGACGGGAATCGCTCATGGCTACTGCTGCTCCTTTTCAGCTGCGTGGATCACGGCACGCCCAATGGGGCCGGCAAGTGAACCGCCGGTGGCGGCACGGCCACGGTCACCACCATTTTCCACTAGAACGGCGACGGCGACATCGGCGGAAGTGGAAAAAGCAATGTACCAAGCGTGGGGGTTCGAGTTGCGGGAATCCTCGCCGTGTTCGGCCGTACCAGTCTTCGACGCGATGGTGGCGTCCCCGCCGGCCCAGTTTTCAGCATCCACCATGAGTTCCTTCAAGGTATCTGCTGTCTTTTCCGGTATCGCACGGCCAGCCTTCTGCGGCTTGGTGGTCCGCAGCGTGGACAAATCGCGGCCCGTGATTTTGCTAACGAGGTACGGCTTCATGCGCACCCCGCCGTTGGCGATGGCGGCGGCAATCACCGCGTTTTGCAGCGGAGTCAGAGCCACATCACGCTGACCGATGGAGGACTGACCCAGTGCTGCGCCGTCCGGGATGTCGCCCAGCCGGGAGGGTTCAACGGGCAGACCCAGGTAGTCGTCTTTTTCGCCGATACCGAACTTGCCGGCGATGTCCTTGAACTTGTCCGCGCCGTGGCGGGTGGAAATATCCACAAAGGCGGTGTTACACGAGCGCTTGAATGCTTCGCGGAGCGTGGTTTGGCCTCCTCCGCCACATGCGGCGCCACCGTAGTTCTCCAATGTTGTGGCCGTATCGGGCAGCGTGATCTGGGGAGCGGCGGTGACGGTTGTGTCCGGAGTGTCGCCCTCCTCCAGAGCCGCAGCGGTGGTGATGACCTTGAAGGTCGAGCCCGGCGGCTGGATCTGCTGAGTGGAGCGGTTCAACAGGGGAGCGTTCTCATCGTTGGCGTAGTTTTCGAAGTTAGCCTTCGTTTCTTCAGCAGGCGGGCCGACAAGCTTAGCCGGGTCGGTTGACGGGGTGCTGGCCATTGCCAACACCTCGCCCGTCGATGGGCGAAGTGCCACCACGGAACCCGAATAGCCCTTGTTAGCCAGCTGGTCGTAGGCGACTTCCTGCACCTTCGGGTTCAGTGTCAGTTCGACATTCGCTCCGCCGAGTTCCTTGCCTGTCAGCATGTCCCACGTGCGGGTTGCGAATAGCGAGTCGTCCTCGCCGGTCAGGATTGAGTTTTGGGAGGACTCAATGCCCGAAGCGCCGTATTGATCCGACAGGTAGCCGATCACGGAGCCGTACTTCGCGGACATGTAGGGGTATTCGCGATCATAAAAGTCTTCGGAGTTCTTCACGGACTTAGCCAGCACCTGGTCGCCGGCGATGATGCTGCCGCGCTCCTTTGACTTAGCCTCAAGGAATTGACGCGAATTCAGCGGATTCTGTGCCAGCGACTTTTGTTGGAAAGCCTGGATATAAGTCAGGTTTGCGATCAGGGCCATCACCAGGATGAAGCTAAAGATGGCTACCGCACGGATGGAGCGATTCATGCTTCCTCTCCTTCCTTGATGGCCAGTGGTGTGCGGGCGTCATGCGAGATGCGCAGAATAATCGCCAACAGTATGTAGTTCGCCAACAGTGACGAACCACCGTGCGACAGGAACGGTGTTGTCAGGCCAGTCATAGGCAGAAGTCGCGAAATGCCGCCGGTGACAACGAAAATCTGGATGGCGATGGTCAGCGACAAACCGGCGGCAACGAGCTTGCCGTAGGAATCGCGGGCACGCATTGCGGTATTAAAACCACGGGAGACGAACACGATGTAGGCCAACAACACAGCAGCCAGACCGATAAGCCCCAGTTCTTCGCCGATGGCAGCCAGGATGAAGTCCGAGTGCGCGACCGGGATGTTGTTCGGGTAGCCCTCGCCGAGCCCGCGGCCGGTCACACCGCCGAAAGACATGCCAAAAAGCGCTTGGGAAAGCTGGAAGCCGTTGCCATCGTAGTTCGCCAATGGATCGACGAAGTTAGAGACGCGATCCTGGATCTTCGCCGAGATCTGGTACACGCCGAATGCGCCGATGAAAGCTAGCCCCAGACCCAGCACCAGCCAGGAGGCGCGGCCTGTCGCCATGTACAACATGCCCAGCACAGTGCCGAATAGCAGCAGCGCGGGCCCAAAGTCGTTTTGCGCTGCCATGATCATCAGCGCAATGCCCCACACTAAAAACAGCGGCCCCAAGTCACGCAAGCGAGGAAACTGCAGTCCCAGGAAGGACTTTCCAGCCACCGTGAAGAGGCGGCGCTTATTCACCAGCAGAGTGGCAAAGAACAGCAGCAGCATGATCTTTGCGAACTCGCCCGGCTGAATGGAGAACGGGCCGATGCTGATCCACACGTTTGCATCAGCATTCAACGACGTGGGCCACACGATCGGCAGCGCAATCAAAATCAGACCAGCAAGACCCAGCAGGTACGAATAGTTCTGCAAGGATCGATGATCCCTTAAAAAGCTGATGACCAGGCAGAAAAGCACCACGCCGATGGCGGTCCACATGATTTGGGATTTCGCCAGGCTAAGACCTGAGCCCAAATCCAGCCGGTAAATCACAACCAGACCAATGCCGTTGAGGAGTGCCGCGATGGGAAGCATGATCTGGTCGGCCTCTGGAGCCATCCAACACACCACGAGGTGGGCGACCAGGAAAGTGGCAAAAAATCCGCCGACGAGGTAAAACACCTCGGAACTAATTTCATTGCCCTGTGAGATCTCCAGCGCCACGATGGCGAGCAGCAAAATGATTGCGGCCAGAAGCAAAAGCCCGGCCTCTGTACGTCGGCTAAAAAGCTTCATAGGTTAGTTCACCTCGCGGCAGGAAACTCCGGGGGTGGTGAGGTCTTCCGGCGCTTCGGTGGGTTTCTCAGATTTCGAGTTGTTGTCCTTTTGGTTGTCCTCGGACTTCTTCTTATCGTCCTTCTTGTCAGCTTCCTTGTCGGTTTGCTTGTCAGACGGCACGCGCGTTACACACACTGGCAGTGTTTGTTCCGCCAGGCGAGTGATCTGGCCGGAGACTTTGTCATAAGAGTCCTCCGGCAGATCCGCCAGCGCACCCTGAGCAGCCGGGGTCAGATCGGAAGTCTTAAACAGGTGGCAATCGCCGCCTGCACCGGGCTCGACGAAGGTCGCCTTGCCATTGTCGTCCAGGCAGATGTCTTGGTGCACGGAGTTCAGTTTGATCCCTAAGACGGAACTATCCGTACCGTTCATCAACTTGAGCTGTGAGTTTTCCTCGGCCACGTAGTACGTGTCCTTGATGCGCTGGTACGTCACATACCCCACCGCACCTGCGGCTGCGATGACCACCAACACAATTGCGAGCGTTACCCACAGGCCGCGCCGGGACTTCTTCGGCTTTTTGGTTTTTGCTTTGCCGGTGGGTTCTACACCTTCGCCGTCGTCCTCGCCGTGACTCTGATGAGTCCGTTTGCCTGCTGGTGTAGCCGTCGCAGGTTCAGGCTCTTCTTCTGTTGCGTCCTTTTTTGGTGACGCCGCTGGCGTGGTCAAAAGCCCTTGAATTGCCGCTGCGCGAGCTGCTGAAGAATCCGGACGTGGCATTTCTGCCTCTTCGCCCGCGATAGCTCCTGCTAGTACCGGGCGAGATGGCAGAGTGAGTTCTGGATCGGTCGGCGAGTTGGACTGGGCGTCAAACTCAACAACATCAGCGACAACAACCGTGACGTTGTCAGGTCCGCCACCGCGCAGTGCCATTTCGACGAGTTTGCGGGCGGCCTTTTCCGGGGTGCCACGGGAGAGGACTTCGCGGATCGTCTCGGGGCTTACCGGATCGGATAGACCGTCGGAGCAGAGCATGAAGCGATCGCCGATTTGTGTCTTTTCGCGCCACAGAGTGGGCTCGACGGGGCGTCCAGTGAGAGCCTTGAGGATGAGGGAGCGCTGCGGGTGACTGCTGACGTCCTCTGGCGCGAGCTTGCCTTCGTCGACGAGAGACTGAACGAAAGTGTCGTCCTTCGTCACCTGGCGAAGCTCGCCATCGCGCAGACGGTAGCCACGAGAATCGCCGATATGGCAGATGGCAACTTCATCCTCGCAAAAGAGCATGGAGGTCAGAGTGCAGCCCATTCCGTCCAGGTTCGGGTGCTCATCTACGTGCGATGCGATGTCCTGGTTACCTTCGTCGACGGCAGTAGCCAGCAGGTTCTCCAGCTGGTCACGGTTGTCAGACTCGTCGATAAGCGGGGAGTCCAGGGGGCTGAGAGCATTAATGAGGAACTGAGAAGCAACCTCGCCGGCCGCGTGGCCTCCCATGCCGTCGGCGAGCGCGAGCAGGTGTGGACCCGCATAAGCGGAGTCCTCATTATTGCCGCGAACGAGGCCGCGGTCGGAGCACGCGGCAAAGTTTAGAGTGCGATCGGTAGCCCTGGCCTTGCCCTCGGTCATGCATCCATCCTCACGTGGGTCTGGCCGATGCGGATTTCCATACCGGCGGAGAGTTTAACGGGCTGGTCTAGGCGTTCATTGCCAATCCAGGTTCCGTTGCGGGAATCGAGGTCTTCGACGTACCAATCCGAGCCCCGGCGGAGCAGCCGGGCATGGGAACCAGAGGCGAAGTCATCCTCCAAAACCAATGTGCACGACTGGGAACGGCCGATCGAAACGTCCTGGTAGCCCTTTAGGTTGAGCGTGGTGCCAGCCAGTGGGCCGGAAGTGAGCTCCAAAGAGGTGGGCGACTTGTGACGCCGGAAGGAGTGACCGGATGATGATGGCTCGTTCATCGGAGCGTTGTAACCCGCGACGATAGGTGCCCCGCCGGCGGGGGCTAACCCGGAGGTGCGGTCTGCATCCTTTTTGAGGGAGCGAACAGTCATCCAGATGAAGAACCACAACAAGAGCAACAGGCCAATCTTGACCAGCAAAAGCAGTGTGGTCTGCACGGTTTCAACTCCTCAACAAGGTAGGGACCCAGGACTCACATGTCCGACAAGGGCACATGTGTATGTGAATAGCCTAGTTTAGATGACCCCTGAGGAGTAGACGAGAAAGAAAATGGCTTCTAAAAACGCGGGATTTTAGTGGAACTCGACGCCGATCTCGGAGTGACCAAGCGAGATAACGTCACCGCTTGCCAGCAGCCAATTTTCAATCGGAGTGCCGTTGACGGAGGTGCCGTTGGTGGACTGCAGATCCGTCAGCACAGCGTCGTACCCATCCCATGTGATGTCTGCGTGCTGACGGGAGACGCCCGTATCGGGGATGCGAAGATCCACGCCGTTTCCGCGTCCGATGATGTTGCTGCCCTTGCGTAGTTCATAGGTGCGGTCGGAACCATCATGCAGAGTGAGGGTGACCTTGAGCTCCCGCTCGTTGCCGTCCGCGCCTACGCCGCCGCGTACCGGAGCGGGGGTGCTTTGCACGATAACTTCAGTGCCCGGGTAGCTGGCTGGACGCTCAAAGCTGTCGCCTGCCTGCTGGTTGTGTTGGTTCTGTCCGTAGTGCACGGCGCTGTCTCCCTGGTTCTGTGACTGTTGTGGTTCTTGCTGCTCGTGCTGCTCGTAGTGTTCAGACTCCCCAGACGGTTCAGGCTCACTGGTTTCTTCGTACTGTTCAGCCTGTTGGTTGCGCGCGAAATCTGGTGCGGCGTGGTGCACAGCGGCTGCCCCGCCGAGTCCTGCGGCGCCCGCCGGGGACACTAGATCTCCCAGGGACTTGCTTGCACCGTTCGCGCCCGTAGCGTCCGAAGCGTTTGCGTCGTTGGAGTGGTTGTCGTTGGGGCTGTAGGCGTCGTAATCCTGCGATACCAAAGAGCGCTCCTCAGACTGCGAATATGGCCACTCCGGGTGCCCCTCATGTGGTCCAGCCTGTGGGTAGGAATCCTGATAGCCGCCGTCTGGATTGCGGAAGGGATTGACGCCCCCCTGCTCAGTCGCATTAGCCTCCCCAATTGCGACATTTCCTCCTGGGATGTCGTTGGTGCGGGGGACGTCGAAACGCGCATCTGCGCGCATTTGACCCGAGTGCAGGCCGTCATGAGGTGCGAGATTCACCTTGACTGGTTCGTTGGTGCGCCAGCCTTGGTTACGGATGAAGCGGCTTAGGCGGTCGCCCATTTCTTCTGCGAGGCGGGGACGCGACTCGGTGAGGCTGGCGTAGTCGCGAGTGCTGACGAGAACCTGGAAGTGGCTTGGGGCTAGGCGCTGCCCCTGTGCATCCGTCATGACGGATTCCTCGGCGTATTGCTTGAGAACCTCGTCGATCTCGGTCGGGACAACCTCTCCGCCGAAGACGCGCGCGAAGCCGTTATCCAACCCGCGCTGAAGCGAGCTGTCAAGCTTCTTGAAACGTCCAAATAGGCTCATTGTCCGTAGTCCTCCTATGTGGTCTTGTGTTTTCCAGTACTGTCTCGTGCCTGTGGCGCAGGGCGTGGAAGCCAATCGACCTATAGGTCGTGGGGCGCCGGAATAGCAGGCTGTACAGTGCAGTCGCTGCTCCGCTGCCGCGAGTTCAAAGCGGAGTGGATCTGCGTGAAAACAGCTACAATGCGAGCATTTAGTTGGCCATTATAAGGGCAATAGTGTTGTGCGTGCATTTTCCCGCAGGTCAAGTGTGTTTTTTGGAAGCGTGCATGCATCGTGCTAGAGTTTCATTTCGTTGCCAGCGAGCATCGTTTTCCTTAAAGGTTTAGCGGTTTTAGCAGGCAAGACAGTGTAAAGACCATGTGTCCTACATAGTCACTCGGGCGAGTGGCGGAATGGCAGACGCGCTGGCTTCAGGTGCCAGTGTCCTTCGGGACGTGGGGGTTCAAGTCCCCCTTCGCCCACAGCAAGCAGTTGAACAAACTGCACTACCGGAGGTAGCAAACCCGTAAGGGAATGTTACCTCCGGTTTCTTTCGTTTTCTGGTGTATAAGAGTCAAGGACTGCGGGTGCGTTGATTCGAACAGATTGTCCTAAACTTGCACGCATGCCTTCTTCTGATATTCATGTCAGCGCTGTTGTAGTGAGAAATTCGCGAGGAGAAGTTCTATGCGTGCGTAAGAAGGGCACTGCGTTATTTCAATTTCCGGGTGGCAAGCTCGAGTTTGCGGAGTCCTCGCTTGATGCGGTGATACGGGAAGTCAATGAAGAGCTGGGGATTTCGCTTGATGCTGCTCTCTTGGTTCCGATGGGAACATACCGTGCAGTTGCGGCTAACGAAGCCGGTAGCGATGTTGTTGCCGATCTTTTTTACTATTCAGATTCGGTAGAGCCCGTGGCAGCTGCAGAAATTGCTGAGTGTGCATGGGTAAACCCGTCTGTGTCGAACGTTGAACTGGCACCGCTTCTGAAGGATGAAGTGTTTCCGGAGTTGATTGCTAATCCTGTGCGTTCTGTAGCCGTATTTACAGGGGCGAGCAGTGGTCGCAACCATACCAATGCAATTCTTGCTGAAGCCCTAGGGGCGGGTCTAGCTGAGCAGGGCGTACGGATGATTTATGGCGGCGGCAGAGTCGGCCTTATGGGTGCTGTGGCGGATGCTTGTCTGGCTAACGGTGGCTGTGTAATCGGTGTGATGCCCCAGAATCTTGTCGATGGCGAACTTGCACATCCGGGTCTTTCGCACTTTGAGATTGTTGACACGCTGTATCAGCGTAAGCAACGGATGAGTGACCTGGTTGATGCCTATGTGTGTTTGCCTGGTGGCGCTGGAACGTTAGACGAATTTTTTGATGCGTGGACAGCTCAGCAACTCGGGCTTCATCGCAAGCCCATTGCCCTTTTTGGTTCAAGTTTCTGGGCGCCTACGGTATCGATGCTCAAGCATATGGCAGACGAGGGATTTATTCGTCAAGATGATGTCGACACGCTTATTGTTGCCGACACCGTTGATGAACTTCTCGTCGCGCTCAATTCTTGGGCTGCGCCGTGCCCCAAGTGGAATTAGTTTCTAAATTGTATTGCAGTAGGTACCGAGTAAAGCGATCTTTGTTGGCGTTTGTTGGGTTGAACGTTATACCGTGAACGGGTCGTGCTCGGGGTCGCTGTTAACTTGAATCTCTAGGTCATGGGCGATCTTCTCCGCAAGTGGAGCGCCGAAGAAGTGGGAGACGAAGGCGACGGCCATATCTATACCCGCTGCCACACCGGACGACGTCCAGCGATCTCGGTCGTGTACCCACCGGGCAGAGTTTTTCCAGTCGATGTCCTTGCCGAAAGACGTGGCCCAATCAAACGCAAGTTTATTGCTGGTGGCGGCGTATCCCTCCAGCAAACCAGCTGCGGCTAAAACCGCTGAACCCGTGCATATGGAACAGACAAGCGAGGTGCAGCTCGCCATTTTGTAGATGCGGGCCAGGAAATCCGCATTCTTGACGAGCGCTCGCGTTCCCTGACCACCGGGGACCATAACGGTGTCGCACACGAGGGAATCGAAGGTTGTGTCGGGGAGAATCTTCACACCTTGGGAGCTGGCTACAGGTTCTCCATCCGCGGATACAAACTTCACTTGAAGGCCAGGAACCTTGGAGAAAATCTCGGCAGGGCCGAAGACATCCAGCAGCTCAAATCCGTCGAAAACAATAAACGCTACCTGTTGTGGTTGTTCGTTATCCATGAGCCTGCCCTTGAATCTGCTGTAGCTCTTCGTCCAATAAGGACTGATCGATCGCAATTGCGGTGGCCACACCTGTGCCCATCGCCTGAGAAACTTGGTCGGGAGAGCTGGTGACATTGCCGGCTGTCCATAGTCCGGCTTTAGAGGTCTTGCCATTGGGGTGTCTAACTACCCAGCCGTTTTCGGATTCACAGTCAGCTGCTCGCAGCAGTTGATCGTTTGGATGGAAATCCGGGCCGGTGAAGCACGCCTCGAAGGCGCGGGTTGCTGAGGCGGAGTCGCCAGCTTCGTTGGGATCGGTGGTGCTCACCAGCACTCCCGTTTTCGATTCTGGGTCGGGCTGCACGCGGGAGACGGGGGCGTCCATAAGAACAACACCGCGCTTTTCGAACAGTGCGCGATCAGCTTCGCTAAGGGAAAGGCCGTTAGTGAAAAACGTGACGCGATCGGTCCACTTGCGCAACAAGTGCACCATGCGCGTCGTGAACCCGAGATTCCTTCCGCCGATGACGGCAAGGTTGCGCCCTCGGACCTCGTATCCGTGGCAATAGGGGCAGTGGAAAACTCGTGATCCCCAAAGCTCACTGAGTCCCGGGACGTCCGGCAGTTCGTCGGTAATGCCCGTCGCCATGAGTACTTGTCGAGCCGAAAACTGTCGTCCCTCAGCCGTAGTGGCCGTCCATGCGTTGCCTGTTTGCTCGAGAGAGGTGACCTCATCTTGGGTTACTTCACCGCCGAAAGTCATGAATTCGCTGCGCCCTTGGTCTAGTAGCTCCATTGGGTTAGCCCCGTCACGGCCCATAATGCCGTGAGAGTGGGCGCTGAAGCGGTTACGCGGTTTTCCGTTGTCGATGATTCGTACGGTTCGCTGAGCTCGGGCGAGGGTAACACCCGCCGCAGTGCCCGCAAACCCTCCGCCGATGATGAGTACGTCGAGTGGTTCAGTTATATCGCGTGTTATGATCTGCTCCCTTCGAGTATTGTTACACCTGGTCATCGTACCTGCATGTTTGGTGCAATTTGCGCGACGGAAAGGTGGAGTATCGTGCAGACCTACTCTGAAAAGGCGATTCGGAAGAGCTTTATCAACTGCTCTAAGGGTGCCGCTGCGCGCATCAACATTCCGGCACACGTTCTGGGAGCGGACTGGGGGAGCCAGGTGTTTGTCAGCTGGACTGACCCCAAGGCGCCCCAGCGGGCATACCTCGTCGCGGAGACCGCGCAGGGTTTGCAGGGCCTCACCATGGAGATCCGTAAGGCCCCGGCAAGCGGCGGCGCACGTATGTGCCAGATTTGCCGCACGCTGCACCCCTCGAGTGGCGCCTCGCTGATGTCGATTACTACTACGAAGTCTGCACAGGATAACTACGGAAGCATCGGCACATACATGTGTAGTGACTTGGCGTGTGTGGATTATATCCGAGGGGCGAAAACTCCGGACGGAACCACGCAGATGACGGAGACGCTAACGGTGGAGGAAAAGGAAGAACGCGCACTCACCAACGTTCGTAGCCTTATCACCAGTGTGGAAAAACGCCTGAAGAAGTAATCCGGTGACCAGCGCGCACTGCTTCTAATCAATATTTAATGAAAACGTATTGACAACGCAGCAGGTGGAGTGCAGTATAGAAAGCGTCGAAGCAACCTACTGGCCCGCCTAACCCTAGGGAATTGGCTCCATGGTTGCCCTCAAATAAAAGGAGTTCATAATGAGCTGCACCACCCACGCCGACCACGATCACAAGCACGGACCGAACTGCGGCCACGTTGCCGTTCCGCACGAGGATCACGTTGATTACGTACACGATGGTCACCTGCACCGCGAGCACGATGGCCACTACGACGAGTGCGAGACCTCCGAGCACCACGTCCACGAGGGGCACGACCACCAGCACGGTCCCAACTGCGGTCACGTTGCCGTTCCGCACGGTGACCACGTCGACTACATCCACGACGGCCACCGCCACGCTCAGCACGGCGACCACTGGGACGATCACTAAACCCCAAGCTCTCGTAGCGAGATAGCGGCCGCACAGTATCTACTGTGTGGTCGCTTTTTCTTTGTGACGCCCAGCCTCCCCGGCCGTGCATAGTCCTTTGAGCCTTCACGGTGATAAAGGAGGTGACTACCCAATAGTCACTCGGGTAACATTGGCCACCTAAATCGCCGGTGAAAGGAGTGTCGGGTGACCTACCCGCAAGGAAACGACGATCAGACGCGCATGTTCAACACGCAAGGCAACGGTGGCTATGGCGGTAACTATGACCGGGGCTATAGCAATCAGAACTACAGTAACCCGAACTACAGCAACCCGAACTACTACAACCAACCACAGCAAGATCCTCGCGAGGGGCTACTAGCCGGTCGTTACGACGGCAAGAAGGTTGCGATGAACCTCATCGTTCTTGCCGTGCTGGCTGCCGCGGTCACCTTTGCTGCGGTGTTCATCGTGGACCTTTTGGTGGGCTTTATCCCAGGTGAAGCGTCGTCGGGTGTGGGGCCCGCCGTGCTGACTGGCGTGATTGCGGGCGTCATCGGCGTACTTGCCGGACTGCTGTACATTCCAGTTTCCGGCACAGGTAACGAGCATCTCTTTGGCATGGCGGTGATCGCGCTAGCCGCCGTTGCTGCGATTGCGTGGGTGTTGGCCGGTGGCTTGCTCAGCGGTGATTGGGGGACGTTGGTCACGCTGACAGGCATTGTCTGCACTGCAGCCATTGCCTATGTGGTGCCGACACGCATCGAGTCGGCAGCGGTGTACGGGCCGCGTCGCTAAAAGTCCTTTAGCTGTGAAGTACAAACCCCGGGATGTCCCGGGGGTTTCGTCGTGAACAGGGGCGGAAAGCCAGGTTTCGGGCAAAGGCAGGTTGATAGCGCAGGTTGATGAGGAGTACCTGAGTATTCGTTATCAATTCGAGATTTTTTGCTGATTTAGGGCTTTTTCGTTTGACGTACCCCCGGGGAGGGTGCGTAAGTTAGCGAACTCAGTGGCAGATTGCCTCTAAACGAAAGTCCCCTAAAAAGGAGTGTTCGACTACATGAAGAAGTCCGCGAAGACCGCTTTTGCCCGTATCGGTATGGCCGCAGGCCTGATTGCCGCCCCGGCTGCCGCAGCTGCAGCCGCTGCTCCGGCTGCGGAAGCCGCTCCTGTCAGCGCCTGGGATCAGGTCGCGCAGTGCGAGTCCGGCGGCAACTGGAAGATCAACACGGGCAACGGCTACTACGGTGGACTGCAGTTCAACGCACAGACCTGGGCTGGCTTCGGCGGAACGAAGTACGCACCGACGGCTAACCAGGCCACGAAGGCACAGCAGATCGAGATTGCCGAGAAGGTGCTGGCCAAGCAGGGTGCCGGCGCATGGCCCAACTGCGGCAAAGTGCTGGGATAACCAGCGAGATGCCTGACCTGGGCGGGCGCTAAGCGTCCAGGTATTTTTCGGGAATATCCAGAGCCACCAAGTCCTCCCGGGACTTGGTGGATTTTTCTAGCGCAACCTTAACGACATGGCGCATCTGCTCCTCCGGGTCGGGGATGCGCCTCTGCTCGGACATGAGGACAGTCAGTATCTCCGGCTGATCCTTGAAGCAGTGCCACACTACGGCGTTGGCCAGCGATTCCAGCACCAAGCCCCGTGGCTGCAGAGCCTGCTTGGGGCGCTCGGCGCGCTTTCCGCCGCCGCGAGGGCGCACGTGGAGATCCTGTTGGCCGATACCAACGACGGAGCCATCCGTGTTGTAGATGATCGAGGTGTATGGCACATTGCAGTAACCATCTTCTTCGACGGTGGCGATAATCCAGTTGATCAGTTCGGGGCTGAGTTCTACGTCCATGTATGCCCCGCTGCGGCCTGGCTTGAGGAATTGGAAGGTGCCGGTGCGCGTCCACGCCTCATATTCGGTGCCAAGGCGGCGGGCGATAAGGGTGCCGAACAGCACGTCGGTCATGGAAAATAGCGTGCCGCCGAATGCTGCTCCGTGCATGTTCGCGTTCCACCAGCGCAGGTTCAGCACGATGCGTGCGAAGGACCAGTCGTCCGAGACGCGTGTCATCTTAATGCCGGAAAACAGCAGTGGTGGCCAGAGGTTCATCATTCGCCGCATGCGGTTCGGCTTCTTTGTCATCTTGTTGACGAAGCCCGGAACGGCTTTCATCTGTGCTTGGTAAATCTTCTTAAGTGGTTTCATGATGCGTTTATGCTACCGCGCCCGGTCACGGTGGGCAGGTATAAAAGTATTCTCTTTTTGTGACGCCACTACGTTCGCGCCGGGTCGCACGCGTGTTCGAAACTATAGACGGATACCACGCGGGTATGTCTGGAGCGATTGCTAGCGTGATGAACTATGAGCAATAGGTTGAGTGGTGGCGCACTGGCGCTAATTGCAGGAGTGAGCCTGCTGCTCGGCAGTTGTGCAGAGGGAGCGGAGTTTCTAGAGGGCGCAAGTTCAGCGTCACAAACTTCGCACGCTCCCATAGAACAACCTGCCGAAACGGTGACAGCTGAGCCGGAGCAGCCGCAACAACCGCAACACTCAGAGCAACCGGTCACGCCCGAACGGTCGCTTCACCAGCAGAACACGCTCGACCTTCTGGAGACGTTGGCGGTGAAGGGACGTGCGCCGAAGACGGGTTATAGTCGCGACCAATTTGGCCAGCGCTGGAAGGATATCGACCGTAATGGTTGTGATCAGCGCAACGATATTCTTGCCCGCGACCTCACCAATGTGGAAGCTCCGAAGGGTTGCCGGGTGCAAAGTGGGGACTTGCAGGATCCCTACACCGGCCAGCTGATTCATTTTGTCCGTGGGCAGAACACCAGCCAGGCGGTGCAGATCGACCATGTGGTGGCGCTTGCCGATGCGTGGCAGAAAGGAGCGCAGCAGCTCACGCCGGAACGGCGCGAGGAATTCGCCAATGATCCGTTGAACCTGCTGGCCGTGGACGGGCCGTCCAATATGCAAAAAGGCGCTGGTGATGCCGCCACGTGGATGCCGAAAAACAAGGGATTCCGCTGCACTTATGTCTCTACCCAGGTGCGGGTAAAAGCGGAGTATCAGCTGTGGGTCACCCCGGCGGAAAAGGAGGCTATTCAGCGCGAACTGGGGCGTTGCTAGTAGAGCGCGGGCATCGCGACTGTGAGTTTCGATCTATCCATTATTGCCGCAAACTAGACTGCTTGGTCTATACTTGTTGAAACATTGCGCGCTGAATCGTCAGACGCAGCGCCACCTAAGCACTGACAAGCGATAGTTCGAAGAGGAGTTTCCATGGCCCACAACACAGATGCCATCCATGCAGGGTACGAGCCCGACGAGTTCATGGGCTCCATCAATATCCCGATCTACGCATCCACCACCTTCGCTCAGAACGCGCCGAATAACCTGCGCGGCGGATACGAGTACGGACGAGTAGCTAATCCAACCGTGGACTCGCTTGCCCGTACCATCGCAGCCCTTGAGGGCGGGGAGTTCGGCCGCGTGTATGCCTCTGGCATGGCCGCAACTGATCACCTTTTGCGGGTTTTGCTACGCCCCGGCGATCACTTGATTATGGGACACGACGCCTACGGTGGCACATACCGCCTGATTGCGACCGCTTTCAAGGACTGGAACGTGGACTTCACCGTAGTGGACACCACCGACGCAGAGGCAGTGCGCGCCGCGCTGACCCCGCAGACGAAGCTGGTGTGGTTGGAGACTCCGACGAACCCGCTGCTCGCTGTGTCCGACATCGCCGCCATCGCCGATGTTCTCGCCGATGAATATGGTGGCGACGCCCCCACACGCCCGAAGCTGATCGTGGATAACACCTTCTTTAGCCCCTACCTGCAGCGACCTCTAGACCTGGGGGCGGACGTGGTGCTGCACTCGACCACAAAGTACATTGGCGGACACTCCGATGTGGTGGGTGGCGCGATTGTAAGCAATGACGCGAAACTGGATGAAGATCTGGAGTTCCTGCTCGGTGGAGCCGGCCCCATCGCCTCGCCATTCGATGCCTATCTCAATGCCCGTGGTTTGAAAACCTTGGGTGTGCGCATGGATCGTCACTGTTCGAATGCACAGGCCATTGCGGAGTACCTCGACGAACGCGCGGAGATAGCGACCGTTTTGTACCCTGGCCTACCACAGCACCCAGGTCACGAGGTGGCCAAGCGCCAGTCCACGGGTAAGGGATTTGGCGGAATGATCTCCGTTCGTTTCCACTCGGAGGAGGCAGCGCTGAAGTTCTGCCAGTCCACCAAGTTGATTTGCCTGGCTGAGTCGTTGGGCGGAGTGGAATCTCTGTTGGAACACCCGGCGACTATGACTCACCAATCGGTGGCAGGGTCGCAGCTGGAGGTTCCCCGCGACCTGGTTCGCATCTCCATCGGTATTGAAGATCTAGAGGATCTGCTCGCAGATATCGCACAGGCTCTGGAGCAGCTCTAAACTATTGGACTTATGAGGATCTTTTCTTCTTCCAAGTCCCTAACCGCACTAGTCACCGCAAGCACCATTACCCTCGGCGCGGTCAGCGTCGCCGGCGCTGCTCCGGCGCAAGCGATCGCACCGTCAGAGGGCAGGGGTTCCAGCACCGCCCCTATTACTCAGCCGGTCGACCCGGATCACAACCCCACAAATCCGCAGGCAACCAACGAAGGTTCGTTGGCCAGCAGTGTGGAGTCGGCGAACCCGGGCGCAGAATGGCTGCTGAAGACCTTCCCCCTGGGTAGCACTGACCCGGCAGGTTCTTTGGGCAAAGAAGCGCCGCCGATCGCAGGCATCCTAGCCTGGGTCGGCGGCATCGTTGGCGCAGTTGCGCTGGGTGCTGCAGCGGTTGGCGGCTACCAGTACGCCGTGCAACAGGGCTGGATCAAGCCACTCTAAGAAGTCTTTCTACTTCTTGTAGCCCAGCTGCTCCATCAGCTGCTCAGCTTCTTCGGTGTCGCCACCGAAGAGTTCAGACTCCATGGTGATGTGCTTGTCCTTATTGATGACAAAGACATAAATCTTGGCGGTTTCTTCGATGTAACCCGCGAATGCGTTCGGGTCATCGTTGATAATTGTCGCATTGTGGTCTTTGAGATCCTTTGCCTGCTGATTGGCGTACTCCGTGTCATCAACGAAGTCCACCGACCAATAAGCCCAAGGGCTGTCCTTTACGCCCTTACACTTCGAGCCCTTAACCTCGCGGTTGGACTTGGAGCTGTAGTCGTAGCGCAGGTTGAAAGTGCCAGTCTCGCACTTGTTGATCAGGTCGTTGATCTTTGTAGGCATTGCGCCCTTGTACGGCTCGGTGAGAGAATCGTCCGGGCCACCAATGTCGCCGCGTTGTGCCACAGTCGACGTAGCGGCACTGGAGCTGCTTGACGAGCTACTGGAAGAACTGCTGGTCTCCTCGGCGCCGTTTTCCTCAGAACTTGTCTCCGAACCCGGATCTTCCTCAGCGGTTGTGGTCTCGGATTCCTGTGCGCTGGTGTTTTCATCGCTAGAACCGTCATCCTTGGTCACGAAGAAGTAGCCACCTACTGCTAGGCCGATGACAAGGACGAGCGCAGCGATGATGCCAACGACCTTTCCGCCGCCTCCGCCGCCACTCGGGGTCTGGCCATAGGCGGTGGGCTGACTACCGGCAAAAGGATTCTGCCCCGGCTGGCCGGAAAAGCCGGGCGCAGCTTGGTTGCCTTGGTTACCCGGGGTGCCTTGTGAGCCGTAACCGTTCTGAGAAACGGGCTGGCCGTAGCTACCGGGTTGGCCTGGCTGTTGGCTCTGTGGCTGTGCTTGGTTTTGGTTCCACTGGGTCGTCTCATTCGACGCGTTGGAACCGTTGCCGAAGGGGTTAAAGTCGCCATTGTTCTCACCCGGATTGGGGGTGTTACCGAAAGGGTTATTGTTCGTCATGTGGGTTAAATCCTTTAGACCTCATAGAAACGTATCAACCTTGTGGTCGCGCCTTTTTCAGCGCGTTCAGTAGTCGAATGCGTTTGGCTGCGTGCGATGTTCCGCGCTGGCGAACATCAGAGAGATAGGGGTAAACAACGGGGGTACGCGGAAGCGTTAGTTCTTCTTGTAGCCCAGTTCCGTCAGGACCTTTTCCAAATCGTCCTTCTTCTTCAGGGGCATCTTGGTCTCCATGACGATTCCCTTGTCCTTGTTGATGACGAAGACAATCGGCGAGATATCGCTTTCCAAGTATCCCGCGAAGTTATTCGGGTCATCGGACCAGATTTGCGCATCGTGGTTCTTCAGGTAGTCGATCTCATTCTTTGCGAACTTGGGATCGTTGACGAAGTCGACGAGCTTGAATTCCCAAGCGGTGTACCAAACGCCGTTGCACCGCATTCCGTCGACCTTGCGGTTGTTCTCTCGTGCAAGCTCAAAGCTTCCGGATTTGCAGTCTTGAACCATGTCCTTCATCTTCGCGGGCATCGCATCGGCGTACTTCTTCAGCATCGAATCATCCGGCCCGCCGATATCGCCACGCTTTGCCGGTTCTTTTGTGGAAGACGTCGAGGACTCAGAAGACTCAGAGGAAGACGACTCACTGCTGGACTCGGAAGAGCTGGAGGACGTCTCCTCGCCGGTGTCTTCTGACGAACTGGAGGTTTCAGACTTCGCGGTGTTTGAGTCATCGCCACCATCGTCCTTATTCAGGAAGAAGTAGCCACCGATGACGAGACCGATGACGAGAAGTGCGGCGACGATGATGCCGATGATCTTGCCGCTGTTCCCATTGCCGCCGTTTCCACCGGAGTTATTTGGCTGGCCATAAGCGCCATAGGGCTGAGAGTTGAAGGGATTGTGAGCCTGCTGACTTGGCTGGCTCTGCTGCCCATAATCCTGCTGGCCGTAACCTGGCTGGCCCTGTTGGCCATAGCCCGGCTGTCCCTGTTGCCCATAACCTTGCTGACCATACGGCTGTTGGCCTTGGTTCTGTGCTCCCGGGTACTGCTGTCCACCCTGAGGCTGCTGACCAAATGGGTTCTGGTTTGAGTTTTGGCCAGGGTTGTTCTGGGGGTTGTTGCCGGGTTCCGGGAAGCCCCCGCCATTGTAATTGTTAGACATGGCAGATCCTTAGGGTTAATTAAACGCTACTTATTACCCAAGAGGTTAATGCATAGGTTAGAAACCCGCATTGCGTTGAATGAATCCCTAACACCCGTTATGGAATAACGCTTTCCCGGACTTTTCTAGCAGCTACATTGGAGCCTATGACCACTAACAATGCAGCATCCACGATCACCCCACCGTCTCACACTCGCATCGCTGTCGTGACCGGAGCCAGCGCAGGAATCGGCGAAGCTACTGCGAAGCTTTTAGCTGCAGATGGTTGGTACGTCATTCTGGCGGCTCGTCGCCTAGAAAAGCTCGAGGAAGTTGCGCAAGACATCGCTCAGGAGGGCGGCAAGGCAACGCCTCTTGCGCTCGATGTGACGGATAAGGCGTCAATAGATAATTTCACCGCCGCCCTGGCTGAGCTGACGGGCTCCAAGCTGGATCTGCTGGTCAACAACGCGGGTGGCGCTCGCGGACTAGATCCGGTTCTCGAAGCTGACCCGGCGGATTGGCGCTGGATGTTTGAGGCGAATGTGATGGGCACGTTGGAGGTAACCCGTGCGCTTTTCGATCAGTTGAAAGTCACGGAGGCACCGCAGGTGGTTAATGTTGTTTCCGTTGCAGGTCGCGGCGCATATCGCGGTGGTGCGGGCTACAATGCCGCCAAGTTCGGACAAACTGCGCTGACCGACGTAATGCGCATGGAGTTCGCCGAAACAGGTGTGCGTGTGTGCCAGGTCGATCCGGGGCGGGTTGCCACGGACTTCAGCCTGAATCGTTTTAAGGGAGACGCCGAGCGAGCCGCAGAGGTATACGCCGACAAACTAAACTTGCAGGCCAAAGACATCGGCGAGGCTATTCGTTGGATTGCGGATCGTCCCCGCCACATGGACGTCGAATCAATTATGATCCGCCCGCTCGACCAGGTGTAAGCCCGGCTCGCACCGGGTTAAACGTCCTTACTGAAAAGTGACGGCAGTGCCGGTTGCGCTGACCATCACCATGCCACCCTGACCCAGGGTTTCGTAGTCCACATCCACACCGACGATGCCGTGCGCGCCCATCTCCAGGGCGCGATCCACCATCTCCTTCAACGCGGACTCGCGGGCTTGTAGGATCTCGCCCTCGTAGCTGGAGGAACGGCCACCGGTGAGGTTGCGGAAGCCCGCGCCGATGTCCTTGAACATGTTGATGCCGGCAACGGTCTCGCCCGAGACGATGCGCAGGTACTGGGCGATGCGGTGCCCCTCGACGGAGTTAGTGGTGGTGACGATCATGGTATGTTGACCTTTCTGTGATTCTCTTAGTGGCTCTGTCCTCGTGACGCCCACATTCCCGCGGGCGCGCCTATGCCACCGACTATAGAGGACTGTGGTGGCGTTACGCCCTCAAAAACGTCACTTGGTGGTGGGGTGTTTTGTGAAGTACTCGTACAAATCTGGTGAAACAGGGTTCATAAGATCGAGGCGCATATTCACAATGGGCATAGTTTTTTTGGCTGTTGGAATAGTCGTCTCCACGGCATCACGCGAGTGGGCTTGTCCGAGGTAGTGGAAGCCGTTTCCCTCTGCGTCATCCTTTTTCACAAATACCTCCAGGGTGTAGTCCCCGGAAACGATGCGCGCTTCTATTTTGCTATTTAGGCGCCGGTTGGACTTCGTAAACCAGCTGATTGCCGATGGGCTGTCGAATTTATCTTCGTATTTTGTGGAATCTGAGATGTCATCTGCCTTGTGGTAGGTGATGAAAATCGGGCAGGTTTTGGTGACTTCATTAGCGGAGTAGCCATACATGGTGGAGTATTGGTTGGTTTCCCAATTCAACATGCGACATACATCTTTGCGAGAATACTGCTTACCGGAAATCAGGTTGCCCTGGGACTTGTAGTGCTCGCGGTTAGAGCGGAGACCAGTTTCGATTACGTCGTCCACATGGCGCGCGAAAAGTGGCGAGGAGTCATAGCATTCGCGAAGTTTCGAGCTGATGGTGAAACAATCGTTGTCGAAATTGGCTAGGGGAAGTTTGCCGTATTTGGCCCTTTCGCTGCTAGTGAAGAAGCTTAGGTCCAGAATCCTGCTTACTGATTGCAAGGCTATAGAATCCAGCCCTTGTGCTTTCTGCTGTGGGCTGTAACCCCCTAGAAGAGCTCGGAATTCTTCCACGGAGACGCAATCCTTTTTGAGCAGCTGTCTTATGAGCAACAGCTCAGGAGGTCGGAGGCCGTTAAGTAGTTCCTTGTCAAGGAAAGTTAGAAAGGCATTCTCGTCTGCAGTAGGGAGTTGGGTTTCCTTTTTCACGCGGACCAAAAATTCCCAATAATTATTGGACCTCGAGGTCGCGATAATTGTGGGCTGAACGGTATCGTGCAATGCAAAATCGATACGCCAAGGTTGACGTCCTAAGCGGAACGCCAGGTCGGAGAATGATTGCTTCAGCTGGGGGAGTGTGTCAAGGGTGGTTTGGGCAAGGCTTTCCAAGATTCGTTGTTCAGAGATCTTGTCGAAGCTAATGCTGCTAATTCCTGCGATTGATCCTGCTTCGTCGGCATCGCGTATCCGCTTGCGGATGAGGTCCTTGCTGAGGGAACTATCGCCAAAAAGAGCGATGGGGACAAGGAAATTGTTTTTGTAGTTACCGATGAAGTCGATGACCCGGAGATGATCCTTGCCAACCGCTTTGCGCAAGCCACGGCCGAGTTGTTGCGTAAAAACAATGGCAGATTCGGTGTTGCGGAGCATGACCACTTGGTTCACGGAGGGGATGTCGATCCCCTCGTTGAATATATCGACAGTCAGTACGTAATCCAGATCACCCGATTCGAGTTCTTCGATAACGGCATTGCGTGTTTGCGCTGAATCACTACCGGTAAGCGCCTTGGTACGAAGGCGATGGCCGAAAATCGTTTCTCTGTTGAGAAGGGTAGAGAGTTCTATCGCTTCCTTTCGAGACGAGCAGAACATGAGCCCCGTTACTTTGTCCGCCCGTCCGTAGGTGGTCAGCATGTCGCAGAGGTACTTCACTCGGTCTGTCGACAGGAGCTGAGAAAGAGAGCTAGTCTCCTCGATGGATTTCCCTTGTTCATCGACATAATCTGTAACGCCGTAATAGCTGAACGGCGCAAGCATCTTTGATTCTAGGGCCTTTTGAAGCCGAATTTCGTAGGCCACGTTGTAATCAAAAAGTTCGAAGACATTAAAGCCGTCGGTACGTTCCGGCGTTGCTGTCAGACCCAGGAGGAAACCGGGTTGAAAGTGCTCCAGAATGCGCAAGTAGCTTTCAGCGCCTGCACGGTGGACTTCGTCGACGATGATGAAATCAAAGTCCGAGGGGTCGAAGTCCTGCAGATTCCTTTCACGCGAGAGTGATTGAACACTGGCAAAAACGTACTTACGGTCTTGTTGCCTCACGGAACCAACGTATTTACCGAAATCCTCTGCCGGGGCTTCGAGGACCTTTTGGAATTCCAGGATTGCCTTGTCCAGAATCTGCTCGCGGTGGACAATAAACAGCATTCTTTCCGGCTTGGCTTCGCGAACACTGAGTGCGGCGAGGATCGTCTTACCCGTGCCGGTTGCCGAGATCACGATGGCGCGACGGGCATTGGATTCTCGGATCTGTTTGATTCTCCCCAGCGCCTCTGACTGCATTGCATTGGGTTGAATCCGGCCAACGGGGATGACCTCGTCCTTTTCTCCAAGGATTAGCCTCCGTTGAGGAACTGGCTTCCAAGATTTCTCGTAATCTTTAATCCACTGAGCAGTCAGCGGAACAGAGCGTTCTTCCAACCGAGTGATGGCATCGCGAACCTGAAGTGCAATGTCGCCGTCTGGCATAGCCGAGAAACGAAGGTTCCATTCCGAGTTGCTAATCAGTGCGCTGCGCGTGAGATTGGAGCTGCCGATAATGGCAGTTGTGCCGTCGGTATGCTCAAAGACATACCCCTTACTGTGAAAGGCATCGACCGAATCATTAAGAACTCTCACCTCGACATTTGTGAGCTGCAGTAGTTCCTTAAAGACCGCAGGTTCGTTGAACTGCAAATAGGTCGAGGTAATGATTCGGCCACGACCTTCGAAATCTAGAAGATCTTGCTTTAGCAACGCCAAAGCAGAAGAGGTGACGAAAGCGATTGAGAAGTCGAAGCTCTGGGCGCGCTTAAGCTCATGCTTGATCGCACGCAGCATATCGTTGTCCGGGGTATTTGAGATCAGCTTTGGGTTGAATACTCGATCAGATTCCAATTGCCGATTTAGGTACCCGAAAGCTGTATCTAGCCCCACGCCAGTGCTGAAAACCGACATATAGTCACATCCCCTCAGCCTGGCTCTTAGCCGAGCTGGTGAACGATCTTCTGGACGGCAGGAATGTCAGCTGGCGCCCAATCCAGGTCGAGGAGATTATCGACCGCTACCCACCGAATCTCCTTGTGCTCCGTGATCTGCGGATCAGCACCATTTAGAGTGCAAAAGTAGGTACTGAGGATAACGGTTCCAAAGTCGTATTCATGCTCTGTCGTTTCGACGTGTTCTCCTACGACTGCATCGCAGAGTAGTTCTTCCTTAAGTTCTCTTCGGAGCGCTTCGACTGGGGTTTCGTTCTGCTCAATTTTTCCGCCAGGGAATTCCCACATGAGGGGAAGCGACATCGACGCGCTACGTTGGGCTGCCAGAACCTTGCCATCGCGAACCAAAACGGCTCCGACTACATTGATTCTCTTCAAGTCATGACCTCCCGAACTGCACATTTTTTCCGTAGCCTATCAGGCATTCTAATTCCCTGCCGCTCCGAAGTCCTCAGTCCCACTATCCCGCTAGCCTGGGGGCATGGTCACAGTGATTACCAGCCCAGAATCCACCGCCGGGAGGGTCCATCCATTGCAAAAAGAGGATCTCCCGGAAGACCTCGTTGCGGTAGTCCGCGCAGCGAAATATGTAGAAGTATTCACCGGTGCGGGCATGTCCGCCGACTCTGGGCTGGATACCTTCCGCGATGCGCAGACCGGCATTTGGTCACACGTTGACCCACAGGCAATGGCCAGTTTGGATGCCTGGGCAAAGGATCCCGAGCCCATGCTTGCCTGGTACCTCTGGCGGGCGGTGCTTTGCCGCCGCGCCGACGCAAATGCGGGGCACCGAGCGATAGGTCAGTGGGCGGAACGAGGGGGCGTCACCGTACACGTAACCACCCAGAACATCGATGACCTGCACGAGCGTGGCGGCAGTAAGAATGTGGCGCACTTACATGGGAGCCTGTTTCGCTATCGCTGCAGCATTTGTAGCAAGCCCGCGCGAATGCCGAAGCTGCCGACAGAACAGATTGAGCGCGCAACACCCCCGACGTGCACGCTGTGCGGAAATCCGGTGCGCCCAGGCGTGGTGTGGTTCGGCGAGCCACTACCGCACCGGGAATGGGAAGCCGCGGAAGAGGCCATGCGGATGGCGGATTTGGTGGTGATTATCGGAACGTCCGGAGTGGTCTGGCCGGCTGCGGGGCTCCCCAGTATCGCAGCTCAGCGTGGCACCCCAATAGTGGAGATCTCTCCTGCGCGCACCGACCTGACGGATATGTGTACGTGGTCGCTGCGCACTACCGCGGCGAATGGGGCACCATTGCTGGCGCAGGCAGCCGAAGAAGCTAGAGGATCCGGCGACTAGCCCCGCTAATCCTCAGCTAGTTCTGCTGGTTCTGCGGGTTCGGCGGCTGGGGCTGCTTGGGCTTGAGCCCAACATTCATTGGGGGGATCTTGTGGTTCGGGTCGAACATCTGCGCTTCCATCTCCGGGGCGAGGGTCTCGGCGAAGATGTTGTTGAAGTGGTGCGCATCGCGGTAGACCGCCATGTTGCCGATGATGGACGGGCACCAATCCTCGCGACAGATCGCCGCCGTCAGATCCATCAGGGTCACGTCCATACCCTTGTACGCCTCGATGGAGGGATCCACAGGCAGCAGGGAATCCCAGACACTCTGGCCGCACTCGGCGTTGATGGCCAGCACCTCGTCGAAGTTCGGGCGGCCGGGGTTGGCCAGGCCGGGGAAGTCCTCATTCTCCGCAACCTCGCCTTGCTTGCCTTCCATCATCTCGGCAACGCAGGCGCGCATGTCGCGAGGTGCACCCTTGTCAGTGGTCTGCCACGGGTTATCGCGCATCAGCCAGCTGTGGATGCCCTGGTCCGTGAAGCTCTGCACTAGGTCTTTGTACTCCTGTGGCACCTGCTCCGGGCCAGCGCCGCCGATCGAAGTTGGGCGCGTACCGGTCATGAAGATGCCCTCTGTCGGCGGATTCTCCTTGATGTAGTCCACGACCTTCTCCGACCAACTGATGCAGGAGGGGTACTCTTCGCCATTGACGCGCGTGATCTTGGCGTTTACCGGGCAGCCCATCTTCAGCAGCGGGATCATCTTCACGTGCCGGTTGCGGCCCACGATGTCCAGCGCCGGAATGTAGTGCTCGGAGTGCGAACCACCGATGACGTAGATCGTCTTATCGGAGTGAATATCGCCATAGGCGCACTCTTCGTCGGAGCGGTTGTAGTTCTTCTTCAGAATCAGCGCATCGCTATCGAAGCCGATCTGGCACCCATCCGGTTGAGTCTGCGGCAGGAGGGAGTGGAAGTCCTCTAGTGGCGGAACCAGCGGCATGTTCTCCGGCACTGGGGCATTCACCAGGAAGCTTGCCGCGCCTGGGTAGATGGCCTTGTCCTTGGCTAGATCCCACAGCTGTTCGCTGTTTACATCTTCGCGGTGTTGTAGATACTGGGGCGACGCCACCACAGCGCCAGCGATAACCAGAATCAGAACGGCGTAAACAGCCTTCGGCCAAGCGGACAGGGACTTAGCCCAGTATCGGGGACTAAACAGAATCCAGCTGCGCTCGGGCTTCTTACCCTGACGTAGCGGACGCTCCACTAGCTTGTTGGAGATCCAGGCCAAAACAACGCTGCCGGCGATCACCGCTGCGCCGAGGGCAGGCGTGACCTTGGGAACGTTGAAGTAGTAGACGCACAGCACCAAGATCGGCCAGTGCCAGACATACAGTGCATAGCTGATACGTCCCAAGAATTGGAATGGGCGAGTCAGCAGCAGTCGAGTAACACCTACCGGCTCGCCGGAGTGGCCAGCCAGTACAACCAGCAGTGCGCCGATGAGCGGAACGAGTGTCCACGGGCCGGGGAACTGGTCAGCACCGTCCAGGAACAGGCCGGTGCTGATGATCATGGCCAGACCCACAATGCCCATGATGGTGCGCGTCCAGCGACCCATGGGGCGCAGGACAGGATTGCCGTTCTCGTCGCGGCGCAGCAACAGCATGCCGAGCAGACCACCCAGACCGATCTCCCAGAAACGGCTCAGCGTGGAGTAGTAGTTGATGGTCTGGTCTTCCATGTGGAAGTACGTCGCGTAAGCGAACGAAAGCACAGTGGCAGCAGTTAAGACAACCAACAGTGCCTGGCGGGCGTACTTCCTGAAAATCAGGGCAAGGAGGGTCACTACCAGCAGTGATCCGACGTAGATCTGCAGCTGTGCGGACATGGACCACAGGTGTTGGAATGGACTGACTGTGGTGCGTACGGAGGTGTACTCACGGCCGGAATATGCAAGCTGCCAGTTGATGTAGTAGCCCAGGGAAGCCACTGCATCCTTTGCCATCTGCACATGCACAAGCCGGTTCATCAGCAGCAGCGATGCCGCCAGCACGCTGGCGACAACCACCGCAAGCAGCGGGAAGAGGCGTCGAATAATACGAATCAGGGACTGCAGGAACGTGAGTCCCTTCGGGTTCTGTGCATTGCGCAGCTGGCTGCCGAAGAAGAAGATGCCGCCGAGCAACAGGAACACGTCCACACCAGAGCTGACCTTGCCAACAAATACGTGGAAGATCACGACCAGGCCGATGGCTAGGCCACGCAGTCCCTCGATGTCGTAGCGCATCGTGGAAACACGTGCGCCGGATTTACCGGAAGTGCCCGCTTTAGCAGCTTTCTCCGAGCCGCGGGGCTCCGTCGGTTTCTTGATTTTTGTGGAGTTCGACTGTTTGGTCGAATCGTCCGTCGAAGATTTTCCCTGTTCCATAACTTGGATAAGTCTATTTACCAGCGGGATAAAATTCGAAACGACTCACCCGGCGAGCCTAAAGGGAAGGCGTTAAGAGCCTCACAGTTTGTTATAGGTGCGTGGCGTGTTAGTCGAAGTACACGTCTTCCAGAGATAGCGCTTCAGCCGGATTTGCCTGGTTGCGCGCCGTTTCTACGTAGCGTGCCGCGTGGGCAATGAACCCTTCTCGCTCTTGCTCGGAGAGTTCGCGCCGTACTTTCGCAGGCAGGTCAGCTGCCAGGGATCCGGCGGGAATTTCTTGCCCTTCCAGCACCACTGCGCCCGCGTTCCACATGCATCACCGAGTTGTCTTGAACGTTTGTGCGCTCGCCAATGCGGATCGCTCCGACATCACCGCGCAGAACGCAGCCATAGAACACCGAGGAATCCGCCCCGATTTCCACATCCCCAATGATGGTCACGCCAGGGGAGATCATTGCGCTGCGGTGGATCCTTGGCGCCCTGCCCTGAAACGGAAGGATAAGCGGTGCTGCATTCATGTTTCTCATCCTAACTATTTATTGACGCCCCCACGCCCCCTTTCCCTGAATAGTCCACGCGGAATCACAGGATCTGTAGCGTTGGCGGCATGAGCGAAAACCCTGTGACCGCTAAGTCAGTAACAATCCTCGTCGTCCACCACAGCCCGACTGAAAAAGCTCAGAAGTTGGCAGACACAGTACTTTCGGCGGCGCGCGCCGCTGCCGACGAGGTGAATACAGAGCTCGACGGTGCTGCCGTGGAAATCGTGGAGCGGCAAGCTCTAGAACCGGACGTGGAGGAGCTGCGCGGGGCGGATGCTGTCATCTTGGGAACCACCGCCAACTTCGGCTATATCTCCGGTGCGCTCAAACACTATTTCGACACGGTGTATATGCCCGTGCTCGAAGAGAAGAAAGCCACTCCGACTAGCTGGTGGATCCGCGGAGGCTACGACACGACAGGCGCGGAGAAGGCGATGCGCTCCATCCTCACAGGATTGGAATGGGACACAGTCGCCGAACCCGTCGAGTTCACTGGAGAAATTGAGCCCCACCTGGCGGAGCTGGAGGCGATGGCTCAAGCTGTGGTGGGGCAGGCGGTGGCTTCACAAATATAGGCGCCTTTAACGCAGGTCGGATAGAACACAAGCGGCACCGGCAACCGCGGTGGTGACGGATAGAACCGCAGGCCAGGGGCCGATCTTCTTGGCGAGTGGGTGGGAGAGGCCAAACGCGGCGATGTATCCGGCAGTCAGCCCTGCAGCTACGCCCGCGCCTGCCTTCGCGTTCCACGAACGGGCAGCGTAACCGCCGGCGGCGGCCAGAATTACACCACCGAGGGGGCGAATGCCGGTCTCGCGGGCTGTCAGCCAGCCACCGATAAGGCCAGTAATGACGACGGATGCGGTGTTGACTTCCTTGGCGGGCTTCAGGGTGGAAGTGGGCTTGAGTTTATTCAGCGTGTTCTTCTGTGCCATGCTTTCCACCTTACGCGCGAGACTCTGCGAGGTTTTCGGCAATAACACAGAAGGACGACTAGGGTGGTGGCGGACAGATTATCCAACGCCATGAGTCCAACGTCATGAGTCCAACGTCATGAGGAGGAAGATTTCATGATTGAACGCCTCGATACCCGACTGACCAAGCTCTGGGGAATCGACAAGCCAATCATCGGTGCTCCAATGGCGGGGCGCTCAGACGGCAATCTGGCCGCGGCCGTCAGCCGAGCTGGTGGCCTAGGAATGTTTGGCGCAGGCGCGGGCACTAAGCCCGAGTGGATTCTGGAAAATGCACGCATCGCCGCAGAAGCCGGGCCTTATGGAATTGGCCTGATGGTCTGGGCGCTGGAAGATAACCCCGCGCAGTTCGACGCAGTGCTGGAGGCCAAGCCGACAGTAGTGAGCCTGGGCTTCGGTGATCCGAAGCCCTACGTGGATCGGGCCCACGAGGCCGGGATCTCCGTCGTCGCGCCGATCAACACTATGGCGCAGCTCCGCCAAGCACTCGCGGCGGGGGTCGACGCTATTTGTGTGCAGGGTACGGATGCTGGCGGTCACACCGGGCATATCGGCACCCTGCCACTAATCCAGATTGTGTTGGAGTACATGCAGGTCAACGCCCCGGGTGTGCCGATCGCGGTTGCAGGTGGCATTGCTACGGGCCGAGGCGTGGCATCCATGCTGGTCGCGGGAGCGGATGCGGCGTGGGTCGGCACGGCACTGTTGGCCTCCCCAGAGGCTGCCGGCGCGCCAGAACTGCGGCAGGCTGCGATTAAGGCCACGGCCAGCCGAACGGTATTGACGGATATCTACGACCGTGCCGAAGCACAGAAATGGGATACCGAGCAATGGCCTACCCGTACTGTGCGTAATGCTTTCGTGGATGTGTACCACCCCTTGTCCGAGGCGGGGGAGGTCACGGATGAAGAGCTGATCGCGGCTCGCGCTACGGGCGGTGATTTTGCCGACGAGCTGAAATTGCACGCGGGGCAAGGTGTGGAACTGCTGCGGGCAGAGGTGCCCGCCGGTGAGGTCGTGCAGGGTATGTACGACGAAGCGCTGCACTGCCTCGGACGTTTCTCCTAAAACGTAAGCCCCGAAGCTAAACCTCGGGGAGCCCCAGAAAAAAATCTTGGTGCTCGAGCTGGAGAGCTCTCGAAACTTCAAAAGTTTCAAAAGCTTCAAAGTCTAAGGAGGAAACCGCATGGACATCGACCGCGTGTACAACTGGCGCGACCGACAGCGCCAAGGTCTGTATTTAGTGGACCGGTTGTGGCCTAGGGGCGTCAAGAAAGAAAGCCTAGATTTGGCCGGCTGGCCGAAAGAACTAACGCCCAGCAGCGACCTGCGCCGAGAGTTCCACAATGGCTTAAGCTTTGCCGAGTTCCGTGAGAAGTACGTGGCGGAGCTGGAGGAACGGAAAATCGCAGGGGAACTGGACGATGCCCTGACCGAAGTGCGCGACTACCAGAAGCGGGCGACCGATGAAGGCGCTCCGGAGCTCCTGCTGCTGTATGCCGCGAAAGAAAAAGAGCACAACCATGCGGTTGTGCTCCGAGATTGGCTGGCGCCCCAGCTGGAAAGCTAATGCGCCGGCTAACTAGCCGGCCGCGCTAGAGGCACTGGCGGGAAGCCACAAGCGTTACGTCGTGCGTAGCTATTAACCAGGTCGCGGACAGCCATGTAGTGGGCACCGTTGTGGCGGTAACTGCGTTAGGGAGCCCTGTGGGTTTTCTTCGCAGCATATCGATTAGCCGTAGAAAAATACTGTGAGGGTCGGTACAGTCAGGGTATGACTACTGAAATCCTCGCCGCAAATTCTTTCCTGCTTGCAGAAGGCTCTGCCGTCCCGCCGCTGGGCATGGTCGGGTGGGTCGTTATCGGTGGCCTGGCTGGCTGGATCGGTTCCAAGATCATGGGTACCGACGAGCAGATGGGCTTCTTCCTCAACATCATCGTCGGTATTATCGGTGGCTTCCTGGGCGGTTGGGTCCTCGGCCTGCTGGGTATCGGCAGTGGTGGCATGATCTGGAGCTTCCTGACCTGCCTGCTGGGTGCTTGCCTCCTGATCTTCATCGTGGGGCTTGTTACGGGCAAGCGAGGGAAGTAGGAACTTCCCGGATTAAAATCGGCACCGGCGACAGGCTGGTGCTAGAACAAACGTAAGACTGATTGCGCACCTTCACTGAAGCGTGCGCTTTCGTTTTCTAGGCCGTGGCCGAGCCATAGGACAAGAAGCAGAATGATCAGCGCGCAGATAATAAAGATCAGTGCGCCGATGAAAAAATAGGAACGGAAGGGGCCGGTTTTGGCTTCTTCCTTTAGGGGCGCCTCGACGGACGGTCGGGCGTCCTTTTTGTTGATCTTCACGGCGGGTGCGCCCGATGCGTCTACGAAGCCGCCGCGCTGGACAGAGACAGCTCGTAGCGTGCCAGTATCGCGTTGCTGGTCTGCGTTACCAGCGTCGGTATGGCGTTCCATCGTTTCCTCCGGTTTTAGTATCCATGTGGTCGTGCGGCGTTAAAGCGGCAGAGTTCCAGGCTCTACTTCTGTGGTGTGAGCCGCGCGTGACCTCTGCGAGATACATGCAGGACTGTGTGGAGTCCTACAAGTACCTAAAAAGCGAGGAGGGGTAGCAGTCGAAAATTTTGGGTTGCTTTAAGTTTAGTATCACATTCTCAACCTGCCGGAACTATCCCCGTTCCTGGGGGTGTAATGCCAGGTACGGATATCGTGTTCCACCCCCAAATAAGGGTTATTCACAGTCCGGGGAAATGTGGATAACCTCACCCTGTGGGAGGGGCGGAAGCCAACTCGCACAGAGCCTGTTCCGAGATTGAATTACAGTGATGAATGTCTGTCAGCGTTGAATTTTTACCAGCGCTCCAAGGCGCACAGCAAATCACTTGCCACATACTTCCCACCCCCATGATCGCCTTGTTCGAGAAGGGGATCCGAAAGGAATTTAATGGACGGTACACGCCAGCTCCTGACGACCAGCACTGGTCAGCTTGTGGACGAATCCGGCGTTGCGCGCCCACCATGGGCGTATCGCAGCGAGATTGAGATGGATTACTACGACAACGAGTGGGGTCGCCCGGTCATCACCGAACACGGTCTGCTGGAGCGTATCGCCCTCGAAGGTTTTCAATCCGGACTGTCCTGGGCCACGATCCTTCGCAAGCGCCGGGATTTTCGCTCTGTGTTCTTTCTTTTTGACGCCCAGCGCATCGCTGAAATGAGTGAGCCCCAACGCCGTGCCGCCCTGCAGGACGAGCGTTTGATCCGGAATGCCCGCAAGCACGAGGCTCTATATGAAAACGCTCGGGCGACGATGGAGCTCCGGCATGCGGAAGAGTATCAGGTGCTACCGGAAGATTCCCCGGCCCGGGAGGTGCTGGGCGGTGCAGCAAATAGGCTGGCTCCCGGCCTCCCGGTACTGATGTGGTCATTTACCCCAGCCGAGCACACTCGGCCACGGACGTTGGACGAGATTCCCTCGACATCGCCAGAGTCTAAGGCGCTAGCAAAGGAGCTCAAGCGTCGCGGTTTCCAATATGTGGGCCCCACGACGTGCTATGCAACGATGCAGGCGATTGGCATGGTTGATGACCGGGTGATGGAGCCGGAAAGCTAGCCCGGCAGCTAAATGCGAGCCGCTAGTTCCACCGCTTGGCGGATGGCACGCTTGGCGTCAAGCTCCGCGGCAACATCTGCACCACCGATGATGTGAACATTCGAAGCGCCTTCTTGTTCGGCGCCCTCCGGACGGATGGATTCCTGTCCCGTACAGAGCACGACGGTGTCCACGTTGATCACTCGCTGCTCGCGGTTTTCCTTGGTCTCGCGTTCGATCTGCTCCAGAAGTTCCTGCTTTTCCGCACGATCCAGGGTGCGGCCCTCGAAGGTGCCAGATTTAACCTGCTTGATCTTCTTTAGAGTGACCTGCGGATCCTCCGCTGGCACGGTGATGTGCAGCCCCTCGGAATCAATCTTTTCGTAGGTTACGCCCACGATCTGTTCCGTTCCACCCATAGCGACCGTTGCACGGTGGACCCAGCCGGTGGTCTTGCCCAGCGATCGGCCCATGCGGGTCGGCTTTCGCTGCAGCATTACAACTCGGCGTTGCGGGCGTTCAGTCTTGGGGGTGGAGAGGTTGCCGTGGACATCCGAGGCTTCGACCACGCCCCACTGGCTGTTCCAGGAGTTCAACGTCTGCGGGGTGCCCTGGCGATCCTCTAGCAGGAACTCCGCCACGTCGTAACCGATGCCGCCTGCGCCGATTACGGCTACGTACTCGCCGGGGGTCCTCTCACCGGAGATCAACTCGGCGTAGGTTGCGACGGTCACGCCGTCGATCTTGCCCTCCAAGCCTTCGGCCACGCCTGGGAATTCTGGGATACGCGGACGCACGCCGGTGGCTACAACTATCTCCTCAAAGCCTTCGTCCTGCAGTTCCTTAGGGCTGACGGCCTTGCCCGTGGAGATGTTTACCTTCAGGCCCTCAAGGCGGTTGACGACTGCATACAGAGCCTGAACGAACTCCTCCTTTCCGGGCACGCGCATTGCTAGGTTGAACTGGCCACCCAGAGTGTCCGCAGCCTCGAAGACGGTGACATCGTGCCCGCGCAGTGCAAGCGCTTCCGCGGCAAAGAGGCCGGCCACGCCGCCACCGATAACACCGACTTTCTTGGAGCCCTGTGCAGGAAGTAGTTCCAGTTCGGTCTCGTAGGCCGCTCGTGGGTTAACCAGGCAGGTTGCCCGCTGATTGCCGAAGGTATGGTCCAAGCAGGCCTGGTTGCAGGCAATGCAGTGGTTGATCTCGGTATTTAGCCCGCGTGCGGCGCGGTTAACAAACTCCGGATCTGCCAGCAGGGGACGAGCCATTGACACCAAATCGGCCTGCGGGGCGCCAGCTGGCTGGCCATCGCCACCGTCCCAGGAGCCATCCAAAATGGCCTCGGCAACTTCCGGAGTATTAATGCGGTTAGAAGCCACAACCGGGATGTCCACGTGGTCGCGCACTTTCTGCGTGGCCCAGGCGAAAGCACCACGCGGCACGGAGGTAACGATCGTAGGGATCTGTGCCTCGTGCCAGCCCACGCCGGAACTCAGCATATCCGCGCCGGCCTCTTCGATCTTCTTCGCCAGCTGCAGAATCTCCTCTTGGCTCTGGCCTCCCTCGACCAGTTCCAACACGGAGATGCGGTAATCGATAACGAAGTCCTCCGGCACCTTCGCACGGATGGCTTTGATGATTTCCACGGGGAAGCGCTGGCGGTTCTCCACCGAACCACCCCACTCGTCAGTGCGCTGATTCGTACGCTCTGCCAGGAATTGGTTAATGAGGTAGCCCTCGGAGCCCATAACCTGCACGCCGTCATAGCCTGCGTCGGCTGCGAGGGCAGCGGAGGTGGCGTAGGCGTCAATAAGCTTCTCGACCTCTTCTGCCGTCATCTCCCGGGCGGGGAAGGGGCTGATCGGCGACTGAGAGGCAGAGGCCGACTGCGCCATCGGGTGATAACCGTATCGGCCTGCATGTAGGAGCTGCAGCAGAATCTTCGCGCCACCGGCGTGTACGGCGTCAGTGATTTCGCGGTGGGCAGCAGCAATGTCCGGGGTGTTGAACGGGGTGCCATAGGGGGTCAGATTGCCTTCCATGACCGGCGGGTAGCCACCGGTCACCATTGCTGCGACACCGCCTTCGGCGCGGGCGGCGTAGAAGGCTGCGAGTTTCGGGACGTCTTCGATGGAGTCTTCCAGTCCGGTGTGCATGGAGCCCATGACGACGCGGTTGCGGAAGGTGGTCTTGCCGACCTGGATAGGGGAGAGGAGGGTCTTATACGCCGTAGCCGGGTCTTCGACCGGGGTGGCGGTGAGGCTTGTTGCCTCCGGAGCCGTAGAAAGGGGCAGAAGGGTACGGACAGAAGAGTCGGCAGAAGCTGTGTCAGCAGTGTTGTTCGTGGAAGGCTGGTTCGTCATGGGGGCAATTATCTCTAACAAAGCAAAAAGTTGTGGGGCTTTTTGAGAAACCAAGACCATACAGCCCATGCGGGCTAAAGTATGTATCAAAATGTGAGTAATGTAACTCAATCATCGCTGTTCAGAGTGGTTTCGATCACAAAGTGCTGGGAGGCTAGAAAGAGTTAGGCAAACCTAATTTTGTCTGCTCGCACCGCACGGTGCACTCTAGATAACCCATGACGAAACGATGTGATCGGAACTACAGCTGATTTCTGACGGAGACCCACGTCACCAACAGAACTGCGAACCGATTGCAACTTTATTCGCATATGCAACTGCAGTACCTGTGACGAGAGTTAGGCCGTAAATCATGAAAAACTACCCTGCACGCCAGGGTCTTTACGACCCCCAGTTTGAGCATGATGCGTGTGGTGTCGCCTTTGTGGCTGACATGCACGGCCGCGCGACACGCGACATTGTGGACAAGGGCATTCAGGCCCTTGTGAACCTGGACCACCGCGGAGCAGCCGGAGCGGAGAAGAATACCGGCGACGGCGCCGGCATCCTTATCCAAATCCCCGACCGCTTTTACCGAGAGGAAATGGCCAAGCAGGACATCACCCTGCCGCCCGCCGGTCAGTACGCCACCGGCATCGCCTTCCTACCGAACTCCCGCATGGCCGCACTCGACGCAGTGCGCGCTGTGGAAGCCATCGTGGAAGAAGAGGGCTTGAGCCTTATCGGCTGGCGCGATGTCCCCGTCGACGATTCGAGTCTGGGCGCAATCGCACGCGACGCTGAACCACTGTTCCACCAGCTCTTTATCTCTGGTGTTGACGCCGACGGTTCGCCCCTGGAAGGGCTTGAGCTCGACCGTCGCGCTTTCTTCGTCCGCAAGCGTGCAGAGCGTGAGCTCGGCAGCAAGGGGCCAGGCGAGGGCTCCGGTGGAGATACCGTCTACTTCCCCTCTTTGTCCGCACGCACGGTTGTTTACAAGGGCATGCTGACCACCCCGCAGCTGCGGGAGTTCTACCTGGATCTGCAGGACGAAAGAATGGAGTCCGCACTGGCAATCGTGCACTCCCGCTTCTCCACCAACACCTTCCCGTCCTGGCCGCTGGCGCACCCGTACCGCCTGGTTGCTCACAACGGTGAGATCAACACCGTGCGCGGTAACGAGAACTGGATGCGCGCCCGCGAATCCCAGCTGCGTTCGGAGGTGCTGGGCGACCTGGATCGTGTACTGCCCATCTGTGATCCGGAAGGTTCGGATACCGGACGCTTCGACGAAGCCCTAGAGCTGCTGCACCTGGCCGGTCGCAGCCTGCCCCACGCCGTATTGATGATGGTGCCCCAGGCTTGGGAGCGTAACCCGCACATCGACCCGCAGGTTCGCGCGTTCTACGAGTACCACTCCAGCTTTATGGAGGCCTGGGACGGCCCCGCTGCTATTACCTTCACCGACGGCACCCTCATCGGCGCCACCCTCGACCGCAATGGCCTGCGTCCGGGACGCATCTGGATCACCAAGGACGGCCTCGTCGTCATGGCGTCGGAAGCAGGCGTGCTGGACATTCCGGACAGCGAGATCATCAAGCGCACCCGTGTCGAACCGGGCAAGATGTTCTTGGTCGACACCGCCCGCGGCTGCGTGGTCGAGGATGAGGAAATCAAGCAGGCACTGGCGGACCAGCCCTACCAGCAGTGGGTAGAGGAAAACCTGGTTCACGAGTCTGACCTGCCTCAGGCTGAGCCGATCGGTATGAACCACGAGCGAATCGTGCTGCGCCAGCGCGTCTTCGGCTACACCGAAGAGGATCTGCAGACCCTGCTCCTGCCAATGGCCGCCAAGGGTGCCGAAGGCATCGGCTCCATGGGTACCGATACTCCCATTGCTGCCCTGTCCAACCGCCCGCGCCTGCTGTTCGACTTCTTCTCTCAGCGTTTCGCACAGGTGACGAATCCGCCGTTGGATAGCTACCGCGAGAAGATGGTCACCAGCATGTTCACCCAGCTGGGTGCGCAGGCGGATGTTCTTAACCCCGGTCCTGACGCCGCCCGCCGGATCCACCTGGACAGCCCGATTCTGGGTAACCAGACGCTGGCCAACCTGGCACATGCCGCGGACAACGCGGAGGCTGCCAGCAACGGCGTGGATCTCAGCGCTTTCAAGGCCGTCCGCATCCCGGGCCTGTACTCCGTGGCACACGGCGGTAAGGGTTTGCGCGAGGCCATCAAGCGGGTACGTCGTCAGGTCACCGACGCCATCAACGATGGCGCGACCATCCTGATCCTCTCCGACCGCGAATCCGATGAGCGCTACGCACCGATTCCGTCGCTGCTGCTGGCTAGCGCCGTGCACCACCACATGGTGCAGGAGAAGACCCGCACCCGAGCATCTCTGGTGATTGAGTCTGGTGGGGCTCGTGAGGTGCACCACCTGGCCATGCTCATCAACTTCGGTGCGGATGCCGTCAACCCGTACATGGCGCTCGAGACCGTACATGAGATGGCGAACAACGGACGAGTGGGCGTCAGTGCTGAAGAGGCCGAAGAAAACTACATCAACGCCGCAACCACCGGTATCCAAAAGGTCATGTCCAAGATGGGCATTGCGACGGTAGCAAGTTACCGCGGCTCGCAGCTGGCCGACGTGGTTGGACTGCACCAGAGCCTGCTGGACGAGTACTTCGTCGGAGCATTTAGCCCGATCTCCGGCATCGGCCTGGATGAGATCGCCGACGACGTGGCAAAGCGCCACCGCGAGGCCTTCCTGCCTCGCCCTGAGGAGCAGGCACACCGCGAGCTGGAGATCGGTGGTGAGTACAAGTGGCGCCGCGAGGGCGAATACCACCTGTTCAACCCGGAGACCGTGTTCAAGCTGCAGCACGCAACCCGCACTGGTCAATACCGTATCTTCAAGGAATACACCGAGAAGGTCGACAAGCAGTCCGAGCGCCTGGCTACACTGCGCGGCCTGTTCAAGTTCCAGTCGAACCGCCCCTCTATCCCGATTGAGGAAGTCGAACCGGTCAGCGAGATCGTGAAGCGCTTCGCCACCGGTGCGATGTCCTACGGCTCCATCTCCGCAGAGGCACACGAGACCCTGGCGATTGCGATGAACCGCCTGAAGGGCATGTCGAACTCCGGCGAGGGTGGCGAGGACCCAGCGCGCTTCGAGCCGGAACCGAATGGCGATTGGAAGCGTTCGGCGATCAAGCAGGTGGCCTCCGGCCGCTTTGGCGTGACCAGCCACTACCTCAACAACTGCACGGATATCCAGATCAAGATGGCCCAGGGTGCCAAGCCGGGTGAGGGCGGCCAGTTGCCACCGGGCAAGGTGTACCCCTGGATCGCCGAAGTGCGCGTGACCACGCCGGGCGTGGGCCTCATCTCCCCGCCGCCGCACCACGACATTTACTCCATCGAGGACTTGGCTCAGCTGATCCACGATCTGAAGAACGCCAACCCGGATGCGCGCATCCACGTCAAGCTCGTCGCTGAGCAGGGCGTGGGCACCGTCGCCGCCGGTGTGTCGAAGGCACACGCGGACGTGGTGCTGATCTCCGGCCACGATGGTGGTACCGGTGCCTCCCCGCTGACCTCCCTGAAGCACGCAGGTGGCCCGTGGGAGCTGGGCCTTGCCGAGACTCAGCAGACCTTGTTGATGAATGGTTTGCGCGACCGCATCACTGTGCAGTGTGATGGCCAGCTAAAGACTGGTCGCGACGTCATGGTGGCAGCCCTGCTGGGCGCCGAGGAGTTTGGCTTCGCGACCGCCCCGCTGGTGGTATCCGGCTGCATCATGATGCGCGTCTGCCACCTGGACACCTGCCCGGTGGGCGTGGCCACCCAGAACCCGGAGCTGCGCAAACGCTACACCGGCCAGGCAGAGCACGTGGTGAACTTCTTCAAGTTCATCGCCGAGGAGGTACGTGAATACCTCGCCGAGCTGGGCTTCCGCACCCTAGAAGAGGCTGTGGGTCACTCCGAGTGTCTCACCGGCGGCAGCATGGAGGTTGAGCACAAGACCGCGGGCAAGCTGGACTTGGAGCCGATCTTCGCCCAGCCCGAAAGCCCCTTCATGCACCAGGACCTGCACCGCACCAAGGATCAGGATCACTCGCTGGATAAGGCACTGGACAACCAGATCCGCAAGGACGCGGAGGATACGATTCGCCGCGCCGCCGCGGGCGAGGATGCCTCCATCGAACTCAGCTACCCGATCACCAACGTCAACCGCACCGTCGGCACCATGACCGGCTCACTGATCTCCCGCGTAGCGGGCCGTGATGGATTGCCACAGGACACCGTGAACCTGCAGTTCACCGGATCCGCAGGTAACTCCTTCGGCGCCTTCGCCACGCACGGCATGACGCTGACCCTAAACGGTGACGCCAACGACTACGTCGGCAAGGGTCTGTCCGGCGGTCGCATCGTCATCCGCCCGGCGGCAGAGGCCGCAGCTGAGGACATCACCACCGATGTCATCGCCGGCAACGTGTTGGGCTTCGGCGGTGTGCAGGGTGAGATGTTCATCCGCGGTACCGTCGGCGAGCGCTTCTGCGTACGTAACTCCGGCCTCACCGCCGTCGTCGAAGGCGTGGGCAACCACGGCTGCGAGTACATGACGGGTGGTCGTGTGATCATCCTGGGCAAGATCGGCAACAACTTCGCAGCCGGTATGTCCGGTGGTATCGCCTACCTATTGGATGACGGTAGTGGCGTCACAGACAGAATCAACACCGAGCTCGTAGACATCGAAAAGATCACCGACGAGGAAGAACTGCGATGGGTCGAACAGACGATCCAGACTCACCGCGACCTGACTGGGTCTACCGTGGAGGTCAACGCCGCGGACCTGATCAAGGTCATGCCCCGCGACTACGCGCGCGTGCTCAAGACGATCGCGCGCGCCGAAGCTGAGGGGCTCGACAAGGACGGCATCGCCGCCGCAATCATGGAGGAAGTGAACTAAATGGCTGATCCACGCGGATTTCTTAAGCACCGCCGCGAATCGGCGGCACACCGACCCGTCCCGCTGCGTCTGTTGGACTGGAATGAAGTCTACGAGGATTTCTCCGACGACAAGGTGCAGACCCAAGCTAGCCGCTGCATGGACTGCGGCATCCCGTTCTGCCACGATGGCTGCCCGTTGGGCAATATCATCCCCGAGTGGAATGACCTGGTGCGCAAGGGCAATTGGCGCGAGGCCTACGACCGCCTGCACGCCACCAATAACTTCCCGGAGTTCACTGGCCGCCTGTGCCCCGCGCCCTGCGAAGGTGCATGTGTGCTGGGCATCGGCGACGACCCGGTGAATATCAAGACGGTTGAATTCACCATCGTCGAGCACGCCTGGAAGGAGGGCTGGATCAAGCCGATCAAGCCCAGCTTCAAGACCGGCCAGCGTGTGGCCGTAGTTGGCTCCGGCCCCTCCGGCCTGGCTGCAGCCCAGCAGCTGACCCGCGCAGGTCACGATGTCACTGTCTTCGAGCGTGCCGACCGTATTGGTGGCCTGATGCGCTACGGCGTGCCCGAGTACAAGATGGAAAAGAAGTGGATCGACCGCCGCCTGGAGCAGATGGAAGCTGAGGGCACGAAGTTCATCGTGAACACGTCGCCCACCGGCGAGGAGCTCGAGGAGTTCGACGGCGTGATCGTTGCCATCGGCTCCACCGTGGGCCGCGACCTGCCGGTGACTGGCCGGGACCTGAAGGGCGTCTACCAGGCAATGGAGTACCTGCCAGAGGCCAACAAGGTCTGTGAAGGCGACCGCGAGGAGTCCACCATCAACGCAAAGGGGAAGCGCGTGGTCATCATCGGCGGTGGCGATACCGGTACCGACTGCTTCGGTACCGCCCTGCGCCAGGGTGCCATTGAGGTCTCCCAGTTCGATATCACCCCGAAGCCGCCGAAGACCCGTGGTGCCTCCACCCCGTGGCCGACCTATCCGCGTATCTGGCGCGTGGCGTCTGCCCACGAAGAGGGCGAATACCGCGTGACCGGCAACGAGTCCGCAGACGAGATCGCCGCCCTGGGCCTGGCCGAGCGCCAGCCAGGCGACGAACTTGGCATCCGCCGTTACTCCATCAACACCGTCGAGATCACCGGCGATGGCGAGAAGGTCACCGGCCTGAAGGGCGCCGAATGCCGCTTCGGAGAAAATGGCCTGGAGAACATCCCGGAGTCTGACTTTGAGATGGATGCGGACCTGGTGCTGCTGGCAATGGGCTTTGTCTCCGTCGAAGAGACCCCGGTTGTTAAGGATCTTGGGCTGAAGGTCAACGACCGTGGGCGCCTGGAGCGCGATGGCACCTTCCGTGCTCAGACCACCAACGCGGAGTTCGCGGACATCCCGGTATTCGTCGCCGGCGATGCGGGCCGTGGCCAGTCGCTGATCGTCTGGGGCATTTCCGAGGGCCGTTCTGCCGCTGCGGAACTAGACCGCGTGCTGATGGGCGAAACCGCACTGCCGCGCCCGATCAACCCGACTGACGTGGCGATGCAGGCTTGAGCCTTGCCGCTTATCTAGGGCTGCTCGGTGCCTGGGTGCTGGCCATTACTGTGCCAGGCCCGGACACCGTGCAGCTCATTCGTTTAGGTGCCCGGTCGCGCCGCTCGGCGGTGTTCGCCGCCCTGGGGATCTGTACGGGCAATGTGCTGTGGCCCGTGGTGACGATGCTGGGCCTGGCTGCGTTGATCGCCGCCTTCCCGTGGATGCTGACCGCGTTGTACCTGTTCGGCGGCTGTTTCCTGGTGTACATGGGCCAAGGTGCCTTCCGTTCCGGCCATGCGGACTGGCGCAGCCGTGCGGCACTACCTGCTGTCTCTTCTTATGACGCCCCCACCGGGGAGTCCGGTGACCGTGGACCGCAGGGTACTGCGCTGGCGCCGCTGGGGGATTTTGCCTCCTGGCGCCTGGGTTTGGCAACGAACCTATCCAACCCCAAGGCGTTGCTGTTCTTCGGCTCGGTGTTCGCGCAGTTTATCCCCGTAGAAGCTACGCTGTTGGATCGATTGATCGTGCTGGTGCTGATGACTCTTGTGGGTCTGCTGTGGTTTTGTGGCTTTGCTTTAGCGGTGGCCGCAGGGGCAGAGAAGATCCAGCGCATAAATCCATTCATCGAGATGGTGGCCGGGGTTTTGTTTATGGTGTTGGGCGCGTTCCTAGCCTTGGAGGGCGTGCGCCTGCTGGTGGGGGTCTGAAGGTCGCTAGACTAAAGCGCATGGAGTTTCCTTTGGTCAGCATTCGTGATTCCGAGATCAAGTTGGGGCAGTTCATCAAGCTAGCCAACCTGGTGGAGACCGGCGGGGAGGCCAAGGAGGCCATCGCCGCAGGCGCTGTACAGGTTAATGGCGAGGTCGACACTCGCCGAGGCAAGGCGCTGCATCCGGGCGACGAGGTGACCCTGGTCGACGGAGAAACCGGAGAAGTGCTGGCAGGGGCGGTCGTTGCCAGTGCAGCCAGCGCTGATTCACCTTTGAGCGGCGAGAATGACGATGATCTCGGCGAGTTCTTCGACGAAGACACCGCGGACGATGACTTCGACCCGGAGAAGTGGCGCAATGTCCGCCTGGAGGATGTCCGGGAGGACAACGCGATCTAGGGCTTAAGAGCCTGAGGCGCCGGAGGACGAATCGGCGTCAATAGAAAGACACCAGAAAAAGAAAGCAGTGGAGGAACAATGCCTGCGATGATTGCCCAGCCCGGAATGCCCCTGTGGCTGGATTTGGCCAGCACCGACGCAGCTGCGGCGCGGAAATTTTATGGCGAGCTGCTGGGGTGGGAGTTCGAGCACCCGACCGAGGGCTACTCCGTGGCAAAGAAGCAGGGCATGCCGGTGGCTGGCATCGCGCAGATCCCGGAGGGCAATCAGTCTCTATGGGGGATGTTGCTGTACACCCCGGACGTCCAGCAGGCTCATGACAAGGCTGTAGAGGCCGGCGCCAGATCCGTGCTGGAGCCAAAAGATCTGGGCGAGCGCGGAGAGATGGCCATTCTGATTGACCCGTCGGGGGCGACCGTGGGGCTGCGTAATCCCGCCGACGAACATGCGCTGATCGCTGCCGGCGAGCCCGGAACCCCGGTATGGTTTGAGCTGATGGTGGCGCAGAACTGGGATCCGACGTTGGAGTTCTATCACGAACTCGCGGGGTGGGATGTGAAGGTTACTGGTTCCGACGCCGACTTCCGCTACGCCACCGGTGAATTCGATGGCGCCGCCGTAGCCGGTTTGTGGGATACCTCCGCGCTGGACGTGCCCGGCATGTGGACCGTGTATCTGGGTGTGGCCGAGGTGGACGAGGCGGTCGCTCGCACGCCCGAGTTGGGTGGAAAGGTGATCCGCGAACCCTGGGAGTCCGAGTTTGGCCGCATGGCCACCATCGAGGACGCGACCGGTGCGCTGGTGAACCTCTGCGAGATCGAGGAGTTCGTCCCGGACGAGGACGCGCACGAGCCGGATCTGCTGGCCCCGGAGAACTTCCAGGCGTTCTAGCGCGCTACCAGATGCAGACGCGCTCGTCCTCGGCGAGCCACATGCTATCGCCTTCGCGCACATCGAAGGCTTCGTAGAACTCCGCAATATTGCTGGAGACCACGTTGCAGCGGAACTCCGCGGGGGAATGCGGATCAATGGAGGCGTACTGCGCCGCCATCTGCGGGCGGATAGCGGTCTGCCAGATCCGGGCCCAGCGCAGGAACACTCGCTGCAGAGCAGAGTATTCGGTGGTATCCGGGTTGCCTTCAGCATCTAACAGTCCGTCCACCGGCAGCTTTTCTGCAGTCTCAAACGTCTGGCCTTGGTCGGCGAGATAGCGCCGCAGGGCAACGATAGCGATGCCCAGTCCGCCCAGGTCGCCAATGTTTTCGCCGAGGGTAAAGCTGCCGTTGACCTTGTGCTCGGTAATGCCGCGCTGGCGCAGACCAGTCGGAACCAGGCCGTCGTACTGCGCGACCAGCTTGTCGGTCAGAGCGGTGAAGGCCTCCCGATCCTCCTCGGTCCACCAGGAGTTTAGATTGCCGTCGCCGTCGTACTTGGAACCCTGGTCGTCGAAACCGTGTCCGATCTCATGGCCGATCACCGCACCGATGGCGCCGAAGTTACCGGCCATATCCGCCGCCGGGTCGAAGAATGGCGGGCGCAGGATCGCTGCGGGAAAGGTGATGTCGTTTTTCACCGGGTTGTAGAAGGCGTTAACCGTCTGTGGGGTGGCGAACCAGGTTTCGTTATCACTGGGCTTGCCCAGCTTCTCTACCTCGTAGTTGTGGTTAAAGCGGCTGGCCGCCCAAACATTTGCCAACAGGTCCGCACCGGTCGAGCCGAACTCCAGGCCACTGAAGTCTCGCCATTTGTCTGGGTAGCCGATCTTCGCCTGGAACTTGTCCAGCTTGGCCAAAGCCTTCTCGCGGGTGGCGGGGGTCATCCACGCCAGTTCGCTAATGCGCTCGCGGTAGGCGGCGATCAGGTAATCCACCAGCTCTAGCATCTTCTGCTTGTGCTCAGGTGGGAAGTGCTGGGCGACGAACTTCTTGCCGACCTCTTCGCCCACGGCGCCTTCGACCAGTCCGACGCCACGCTTCCACCGCGCCCGCTGCTCCGTAGCCCCGGAGAGCGTGCGACCGTAAAACTCCCAGTTCCGCAGGTTCACTTCCGTCGGCAGGTAGGCCGCGTTGCTGAGGATGACTCGCCAATATGCCCAGAGCTTCCACTCGTCGAGACCACTGACCTCTGGTTTATCGCCCTCGCCGGTGGCCATCGCAGCCACGTGCTCCAGGTAGCTGGGCTGGCACACGACGATGGTGGAGCCGCCCGGGCTCTGCGGATCCACGCCCGTGGCCGCAAGCCACTCGCGGAAGGGGAATCCCGTCGGCAGGTCATCCACCTTGGTCGGGTTGTAGGTTTTCTCGGCATCGCGGCTGGTCACGTTATCCCAGTGTCCGCGTGCGAGCTCGGTTTCGAAGGCACAGATGGCATCGGCTGCTGCGGTAACACCGGCGTCGGCGTATCTGCCCGGCAGTTCTAGTTCGCTGACCAGCTGCAACATGTCTTCGACGAACTCCCGGTACGCCTCGCGGGTAGCTGCGTGCTGCTCTTCGCGGTAGTAGGCCTCGTCCGGTAGACCCAAGCCCGTTTGCACCAGGTAGGCACGCTCAACGTCCTGGCTGGAATCCTTTTCGATCCAATATCCGACAACACCTCCGGTGCCTTCCACGTCAAGCCTGCCAAGTACCTCGGCGAGGTCGCGCACTGAAGTGGCGTCACTAATTAGACCCAAAGGCTTGCGCAGGCCATTAAGTCCGGCGGCGGCGATGCCTTGAACGTCCATAAAAGAGGAATACAGTGCGCCTACCCGACCGTTCGGCTCATCGCTAGCTGCGGTCTCGACGATCTGGCGAACCTCTTGCTCAGCGCGGTCTCGCAGTTGGTGGAAGGTGCCATCCACGGGACGATCGCTGGGGATCTTATGAGTACTGAGCCATGCGCCGTTGACATGGCGGTACAGATCCTGAGCAGGGGAAGGCTGGGTGGCTGTGCCCGCCTGGCCTTGCTCCGGCGCCTCGGAGATATCGTCCGGAATCGCTGCGGACGGGGTGTTGTCTTGCGCGTTGTTTTCTGTCATGCCCACCACCTTAGACATCGCCAGGCACCGCTGTGGACGCCGGTACGAACGGCGGTGTCGTGCGTAGTAGTTAGGCTATTGCGTATGTTCCATCATTCAGCACCCCAGGGGCGGCCACCTGGTCCACCGCCCGGACCTCCACTAGGCTCGCCGCATCGTCCAATGCCACAGCCAATGCCGGCGGTGCCGGCGATGCAGCCGATACCAACCAGACAGCCTGTGCAACCCCCACCCACGGTGTACCGTCCTGCGCCGACTAATCCGAAACGTCGCGGAGCCTATTCCGCGTACCTTTTGGCGGCGCTGTTTTTGCTGGTCGGTAGCGCTTTTATTGCCGACGCCACCCTGGAAGATGAGCCGCAGGGTCTAACAGTCGCGGACGGGATGTCGGACTCGGTGCTTACTTATTCAGAGTGGCCGCTGCGGTTTTCGACGCTCGAAGAGTGCCATGATTCCGCTGGCCTGGGGCGCCCTGGAGTAATGGAGCTGGATTGCGATGGGGAAGACTATGGCGTGACTGGGTTTTCGGGAGTGGACGTGAAAGGGGACGCCGAGAACGTTGAGCACGCGATCAACCGTGCTGTTCGCGCCATTATTTTCCAGGACGGCGTGGAATTGAAGTCGACTGATGTGATGAACAAGCTTTCCGCGGAGGATCGAGCCACATTAGAAAAGGCGGAGGTCAAACAGCTGCGCGTGACTCAGAGCTATTCGCGGGGAGACCAGAAATACGTGGGAGTTGCGTTTGTGCGCGATCCCGACGCAGCCAAGAAGACAAAAGACGGAGAAGGAAAAGAGGACAGAGAAGGGGCAGCTGACACGGAGCCTGGAAACGAGCTGGAGCATAGCCTGCAGCCCGATGGCAAGGTGCCGATGGTGGTGGTGCAGGTGCCGGTGAAGTCGGCGTCACTACAAGAACAGATGGAAGAAATCGGCGAGCTTGTGCGTGGCGTGCGCCTTGGCGGGGAAAAGGATAGCGACAGTGCAAAGAGCAACCATGGGGAAGAAAGCACGGGTGAAATAGATGTTTAAGGCGCGAAATTACCGTGTGTTCGAGGTGCCGCTGGAGTTTCACCTCAAACATGCGCCACATCAACGTCCAAAGCTGGGATTGTTTCGCGACGCCTGGATGGTCTTGTACTGGCTGATTCTGATTCCATGCTTGGGGATCTCACTGTTCCTGCTGATTGGAAATAATCCTTCTAGGGTGAGCCCCACGCTGGGTGTGGTGTTTGTGATGGGCATGGTGCATCTGGCGTTGGCGCTGTTGTGTGTTTGGGCGCTGCCTATATTTAAAGGCACGCCGAAGCGATTAACGGTACTGGCGCTGCTGTGGGGCGGAGCGGCTTCGGTTGTGCTGGCGGCAGCGGTGATTCAGCCGCCCGTGGTTAATACCGTGGACAAGCTGGGGTGGCATTCCGTGACCGCTAGCTTCGCAGGTGCCTATCCGGAGGAGATTGCGAAGGGGCTGGGCATTTGGCTGTTGCTGTGGATGGGGCGCACCTGGTGGAACCGGCCATGGCATGGCATTGTCGCTGGGCTGCTGGTCGGTTTGGGCTTTGAAGTGTTTGAGAACATGATGTACGCCATGATGTTGGCCGTGATGAATCCTGTCTCTGACCAGCAGGGTGCGATATCAATGTATTTACTGCGGCTGGTAGCGGGTCCTGCAAAGCACATGATGTTCAGCGCGTTGGTCGGATACGGGATTGGCCTGGCAATGTACGTCGGCGCAAAGGCGGGAAAGCAGCGTTCCGCATTGTGGCGGCTGGGGGCGATTGTGCTGTGGGGTGGCCTAGGGTTCTTGACGCACTTCGCGTGGAATGTTCGCTGGATGGATGAATCCGCGGGGTTCCAGTTGGTGTGGATGGCGCTGGTGTGGGTGCTTCTCGCTGCGTTGGTGGCATGGCTCATCGTGTGGACCAGCAGGGAGTATAACCAGTGGAAGAAGCGGGGTGTTTGCCCAGCTGTGACGATATACCAGCGAGTGTGATTAAAATCACATATGAGTTTGAGCAGGGGTTTTGTAGCTAGAGCTTCCGTGCGGTGAAGAGTGTTCTCCATGTTACCCGTGGGGACGGTGTGAAAGTTGTGGCTTTTGGGTATGGTGTGATTCATGATTTCACTGCCTTGGCGCCGCTCCACGCGCACGTCCGTACCTCAACGCCTCACCGCAACGGCACTCGCTGGCTCCGCTTTGACGGTGGCAGCACTCGTCGCCACCGATGTCGTTCCCGTCCCGTCATGGGCTCTGAACGGCATTGATGTCGCCTCTCACCAGCACCCCGGTGGCGCAGCTATCGACTGGACCGCTGTGAAGCAGTCCGGCCAGTCCTTCGTCTTCGTTAAGGCCACCGAGGGCACGGGATACACTAACCCGGCCTTCACTACCGACTCCGCAAAGGCGCAGCAGGCCGGCCTCGTGCCGGGAAGCTACCACTACGCTCGTCCGGGTAACCGTGACCCGCGTGGTGAGGCCCGCCACTACGCTGCCGTGCTGGCAACTGGTGTGCAGCCTTCCCTGCCGCCAGTATTGGACCTGGAAGAAAATGGTGGTTTGAACCCAACTGAGCTGCAGAACTGGGTTCGTGAATGGATCGACGAGATCAAGACCCTGACCGGCCGCGATCCGATCATCTACACCTACTACAGCTTCTGGATCCAGCGGATGGCGAACACCACTGAGTTCTCCGAGTACCCGCTGTGGCTGGCTTACTACCGTGATTCCCTGCCCGAAAACATCCCAGGCGGTTGGGATCACGTGACCTTCTGGCAGTACTCCGGCTCCGGCAACGTTAACGGTGTACAGACCCAGGTGGATCTAAATAAGTACTACGGCGATGACGCCGCCTTGAATGCTTTGGCCTCTGGTATGCCCGCAGATTCCGCTGCAGGCCAGGCCTCCCAGGCTATGGATGCTCTGCGCCCTGCCGTGGATGGCGAGGCAGCAGTTGCTAACCAGATTGAGCACGCAACTGGTGTGAACGTCCCGCTGGCCTCGGACTTTATGATGCAGCTGCTGGGCGTTATCGGCGGTCGTGTACCGGCGGAGACGCTGCTGACCCAGGGTGCAGCACAGATCCAAGGCATGGATCCCGCGCAGGTAGCCGGTTCCGCCGGTGGCCAGGGCCAGGGCGCACAAGTATCCGGTTCTATGAAGACTGCTCAGGAAGTACTGACTGCCTACACCGCACTGTCCGGTGCTCTGAAGGAGTTCAATACCGGTGGCAAGAAGCTGCCTGTTGACGCAATCCTGAAGCTGGTTCAGGGCGTAGCGCCGGGCGCGGGCGCCCAGGGTGGCACCGTGAATATCGGTCAGGTTCTGGATCTGCTGCAGAAGTTCGGTGGCATTTCTGACTGGAGCGCCAAGCTGGAGAACGGCGAGGTTGCTCCTGATGCAAACGCCTTTGCCGATCTTGCTGACGCCGCTAAGTCCGCCCAGCTCGACGGACCCGCTCCGGCTGAGGCAGCTGCAGCTCCGGCTGCACCTGCAGCAGCGGTTCCGCCCGCTGCGCCAGCCCCGGCTGCACCTGCAGCCAACTAGGGGAGTAGCAGAGCTCCCACGCTGTTAGCATCGAAAAGCGCCGCCCTCGCTCAGGGCGGCGCTTTTCTTATGCGCACTTCCTTGTGTCTGCGTGCGTTCGGTGCCAGGTGCGTGGCTGTGCGCGTAAGTGCTGGGTGGCGGTGCTGTCTGCGCCCAGTACTGCGCTCAGCCCGCTCGGAGTTCTTGGCTACTTCAGTACTGCAAACCCCCCGGGCTCGGGAGCCCGTCCCCCCACGGGACTCTAGTCCGAGAACTTCATCGGGCCGTTGTACCAGAGCCCGGAGCGCTTTTCCGTCTGGGTATCGAGCTTTACGGGCTTCGGTGCGTCACCGTTCGCGTTCGGGAACGCCGTCAGCTTATCCAGCACGCCCCAGTCGCGCTGCCAATCGTCCTGCAAGTAGGTCGGCACTTCCTCGGCCTGCGAGGTCATCTGCACCAGACCGTAGGATCCACCACCGGCGTAGTCCATCACTGGCGTGTGATTGCTGCGCACGTCGTGGTCAGGGGAAATACGGAACTTGGCTGGCTCTGCCACGCCCGCCCAGTGATCGTATGGCTTCTGGCAGGGGAATTGGAACGCAATGGTCCAGTCCAGCAGTGTCGGCGCCTCCGATCCGACATAGTCGTTCAGAGACTCCATCTCCGGCACTCGTGGCGGCGTGATGGCGATCCACTGTGCGGGCGTCAAGTTCGGATCATTGGCGACGATCCGCACAGAATCCGCATCCTGCGGCACCTGATCCATCGGGATGCGCAGGTTGCGCCACTCCGGTGCGTAGCCGGGATCCAGCGGAATGTACTCGCCGACCTTCTCGAAGTCATCGGCATTCTTGGATCCGCCGGACTTACCAAACTCGACCTTGATCTCCTGGCCGTACTTATAGATGCCATCCATGTCGAAGTGTCCGACCTGACCGGCCACGCTGAACACCAGCAGAGGCTTGCCATCGCGATCCTTCGGCAGGCTGTACCAGCTGGTTGTGGTGTTCGCTGGGACCTGCAGACCCTCGGTGTACGAGCCCACAACCGGCACCTTGTTCGGGTCGATTCCGAACGGCAGTACAGCATACGAGCCGTTCACGCCCTTGTCGGCGTGCAGGCCACCGGTGGTGCCGGAGGCATCGTTGCTGTTGTTGCTGCTGCTCTCTTCGTCCTTGGACTTCTTAGTTGCCTTATCTTGGGACGCCGAAGCCTGCGAGTCGTCGCTATCAGAGGACGTGTTGGAATCCGCAGAGTCCGAGCTCTCCTTCTTGAACTGGTCGGCCGAACCAACGGTCGACTGGGAGTCCCCGCTGGACTTGGAGTCAATCTTCGCGGGGATGTTGTTCGGCTTGAAACCGTGCCCACCACCGCTGGATAGGGAGTCCTTCAGCGACGTGCCGTCAGCGGGTTCCAGGAAAGACTCATTGGTGTTGGTCTCCACCAGAACATCGGCGGCCTGATTACAGCTCTTGCCTGCGAGGGCCATCACGTTGCCCTTGCCAACGGAATAGGCGGGCCATTGGCTGACCATTCCCTTTGCCAAGGAGGCCAGAGTAAACAACACAGTGATGGTCGTTAGAACGGCGATCGGAGCGGCCGTGAGGCCGCGGAAGCGGTTGACCTTTTTAATCTCAGCTCGTTCGATGTTCGCGACTTCGGATGCATTGGTAGCGCGCGCCTGCTTGGCGTCGACAAGAAAGCCTACGACGGCACCCCAGATGAGGACGACCACGGAAATAGCGAGCACCATGCTGCTGATGGTGATTCCGGCGATCTGTACGGGCTTGTCCCACCACGGTACGCCGTAGGAGGACAGGTACCACCAGCCGTTGGGGCCGGCGAGCGTGAAGGCGAACAGCATCAGGGTAGAACCCAAGAACAGGATCTGGTTGCGCCTCGTTTCTAGGGCGAAGCGCGATGCGGCCACCGCGGCCAATGCGGTGAGCGCTGCGCCGATACCGGCGAACACGCCGAAGTGGTGGGTCCACTTGGTAGGCGTGAACGTCATAAAGAACAGGGTGCCCAGGGTGACCAGCAGTAGACGAGTGGACGGGCTTTTCGCCGCGCCGGCGATGCGTCCGTTGCGCAGCATGGCAGCCACGACAATACCGATGCAGAAGAACAGCATGACCATGGTGAAGCGACGCGGGAAGCTGCCGTCGACGGTCTGTTCCATGAGCGCCTCGTAGCGACGGAACTCGTCGTACCAGTGCATAGATGGACCGATTTCGCCGCGAAGCTTGATGGCTTCGGTGACAGTGCGAAGAGTCTGGTCAGCGAAAACGGCTGTGAGGATGGCAGTGCCCGCGGCCAAGAAGGGTGCGACCTGCGCCAGAATGGCCACGAAAACCGTCTTCTTGGGGGCGCCCTTTTCAGCGCCCAGCAGCGGAAGGCGGCGAGTGAGGATGCGGATCAAGGCACCCAGGGAAGCCAGCAGCGCCGATACAGCCATAAGGCCTGTCGGGCCGGCGCCCAGAGCCAGAGTGGCAATGATCGTGCCGACTGCGGCGGGCAGCAGGCGGTGTGTGGCAATGGCGCGCTCAAAGGAGACCCAGGCCAGCAAGGACAGTACGGCGATGATTGGCTCGGGTCGCGTGCCGTTGTTGAACGTCATCCAGAACAGCAGGAAAGTGGCGGCCATGGTCCAATGGGCGACCTTGCGCTGGTTGATTTTGGTGCCAAGGCGCGGCATGACCTCGCGGGAAAGTATGAGCCACGTGACGATTCCTGCGATAAGCGAAGGCAGGCGCATCCAAATGGAGGCGCTGCTGACGTGCGTCATCAGTGCAAGTAGGTCATAGAACGGGGAGCCGAAAGGAGATTCCGGCACGCCGAACCAGCGGTAGTAGTTGGCCATGTAGCCGGATTCGCCGGATACCTTGGCCATAGTCAGCAGGTAGCCGTCGTCCGAGGTATTGGCGCCAACAAAGTACCAGGCCAGCAGGATGAACCCCACTACGCCGTCCAGCGGGCGAGGCTTCCACCAGTTGCGGTGGAACAAGCGGCGGGAGGTAGTGCGCTTATCTAGGATGTCGATGCGGTATAGGCAGTACAGCGAAATCGCGGTGGCGACGATGCCTACGAAGATGGCCAGATATTTGATGACCGAGGGGGAGGACGTAAAGCGCGAATCGACGGTGACGCGTGCCTGGAAATCAGCGCCGATTGTGTCCTGCGAGTTCTTCTCGGTGTTCTTGATGTCCGTGTAGATACCAGTCAAAGCCGGGCGGACATCGTCATTGATGGTGGAATCGAGCGGGTAGTCCAGGGATTTTTCCGCGTCGGGAACCCAGGCGTGGGTGGTCTCGTAGTCCGAGGTGATGTGCAGCTTGGCGTCATCCGGCAGCTGCTTCAGGGCATCCTTATTGATGGTTAGTGGCACGATGTTTCGCACGACGACGTCAAGGCTGTCGTCTGTGGAGCGAACGAAAAGGCCACGCAGTGTAGCTTCCGTGGACTCTGGTGGCAGGGTCGACAGGATGTTTGTCGCTCCATTGTCCAGATCTCGGATCTGCTTGATGGGCACCGTGATGTCTACGTCTTGGGGGACATAGGAGATCAGTGGCGCCTGGACAGATGTGAGTTCTTCGTCCTGAGGCCAGTTAAAAGAGGACTGCACCTGGTTTACAGGCAGGAAAGGCAAAGAAAGGAACATCAATAAGCCGATGAGGCCCGAGACGATGGACGCTAACTTTAGTTTCCCTGTTGGCTGCTGAACTTTAGACACAACAGGTAATTGTAGGACACAAAGGAGCGAACGTAGAACTCAAACGGCCTGATTTCTGGGACTTCAGTCAATTAATGTTACGAAAATGATGTTCTGTGGCGCCCCTCAGGAAGTGGTCTGCGGTTCGACGCCCACATCTCAGTGTCTGAGCGAGGCGTTTAACGCTGGCGTACGGCGATGACGAACGGCCCCACCTGGTGCAGATTCCAGCCCCGAGCAAACGCACTTGCTTCGAATTCGATGGGGCGGAAACGTACATTCGGCTGGTTGGGATAAAGGTCATCCGCTACCAAATAGGTGAATGTGCCATTTCCGGCCCCCTTCACCTTTGGAAGCGGACGGTTGACCCGATCGGCATCAATTGCCTCGTTCTTAGCCTCCGCCTTGTTAGTCTCCTTTTCCTTGTTGTCAGCAAGGTCCAGCTGTCCCCGTACCAATAGTGCATCTGGCGCCTTCCAGCCATGAGCCTTTTCTGCCTCGTCCATAGCTGCCAGCAAGTCCTTGGGTTTGGTGATTTTCGCCCAGCGTTCGATCTCCTCGTTACGGCGGGCGAATTCTCCCATTGGGTTGGCGTAGTGCGCGGTAAAGGCCTGGTAACCGTGGTAGGGGTAGTAGGCCATGAAGCTCTTCTCGTCTGTGAGTAGCACCTTATCCGCCCGGCCACCGAGCTCTTCGGAAAGAACTTGATCCACCTTTTGGTAGTACACGGCGGAGTCGCCTGGGAGCTTGTCGCCGCGCTTTCCGTCCCCGTCGGTATCTGTATAGGCCGTGTCGATATAGCTTTCGTGGGCGGTAGGAATCTGCGTGGCGTAGTGAATGCCACAGATGGCCATCACGATGACCAACACGCGGCTTATCGAAACTGTGCCCCCGGCCTTCCGGAACTCTGGTGACAGCATCTGCGGCATGTACACCAGTCGCATATCCGCGATGGCAAGCACGCCGGCCACAGCAAGGATGATGCTGATGGGGACTGCCACGCGGAATCCCAGAAGCGTGGTGCCGAATACCGTCACAAGCAGTGACAACACAACCCATGCGTAGCACACGATGAGCCCGTAAGTCAGGGCGCGAACATCACCGTCTTTACGGCGGAGTACGAACCACATCAGCGCGATAAGCGAAAGAATGCCGATGGCGACGGATTCGAAGAAGGGAGTCGGCACCTGTGTAGCGACTTCCGGCAGGTAGTGCTGTGCGGTGCCCGTAGGCCCATGGGGTTGGGTAAGAAGTGCCCAAAGGTATGGCGCCCATCCCAATAGCGCAATAGCCATGGAACCCATACCGATCATCACCAGTCTGATAAGTGGCTTTAGTGCGCGAGCGGTGACGGCACCGGCCACGGCCAGCACTATTACCGTCAATGCGGAAATGGCGGTGTACAGCGTGTAGAGGTTGGCCGATAGCCCGAGGTACAGGATGGATCCAACCAATGCGAAGCGACCGCCGTGTAGTGCGCGCCGGGCGATAATAAACGCCGGTGCCATGCCCATTGCCACGATCGCGGCGTAGGGTTCATCGCCACCCACGGTTAGCGTCACCGTGACAGTGACCAGTGCCAATGCGGCAGCGATCGGCAAGGACCCACAGATGCGCTGCCACACTGGCACCAACATACTGGCCGACATGGCCATAGTGATCAGTGCCCAGGGCTGCATTGCGACCCAGCCGGCGAGGCCGAACGTGCGGGCGAAAAGTCCGCCGCTAAAGAACCACAGTCCCGGATAGAACGAGGGCTGATCCAGGTATGCCATGTCCTCCCAGCCCAGGTGGTCCGTCATGCGTGTAAGGAACTGCGTACGAAACGCTTGGTCCACGCTGATGCCACCGAGATAAAGCTGCGTTGCTGCTAGCGGGATTCCCAAAGCTGCCAGTACAAGAACAGCAGGGGCGAGGTACATCACCAGCTGCAACACTATAGAGGCCCAGGGGCGTAGCTCAGGACGATCCGTGCCGCGAGATGCCTCCTTATTGGCACGCTTGCCGACCATCCACTTTGTTGGATAAGTCCACCAATAGCAGGCCAGGCCGGTTAGCACGACCACGATGACAATTGCGGCCGTCGTTAGGCCCCGCAGTACAAAACTACTTGTAAACGCAGGGAAGTTCGTCTTCGCCATGAGAAACCACCCCACGGTGGCTCCAGCGAAAGCAAGCATGCCGGTGATGGCCAAGCGTAAGAGAGTTTGGCGCGCCGACAGTGCGTCCTTGGTAAACGGTACTGTCCGGTCGGCCCGCGGAACAGAACTTGAGCTCATTGTTTCATTTTTACACACACCCCGGACAATCCCTGTTGCCCCACCGTTTTAGCGCAGCATGATTGCCCTAATGCCGGAGTGGAATCCGTCGCGCAGGCCTACGCGCTGAGCTTCGGAAAGCGTGTATTCGTGGAGCGTCTCGCAGGCGAATTGCAATAGCGGCCGATCGATTTCCGGGGGCAAGCCACCGCCAGAGAGCAGGTGGGCATTGTCGCGCTGCTCCTCGTTGGCCACGTTGTCAAACCACCACACGGCGTACTGCTGGCCGATATCCGAGGGGCTTTGTTCGCCCGCCGTTGCCCACACCTCATTCGGTAGGGGAACGTAGCGGCTACGCAGTTTGCGGTGTCGCGCCATCATGCCGGGGTTCGGGCGCGGCTTTGGCTTCGGTGCTTCGTCCGCTGTCTTTTCTGGTGACGCCACCGCCTCCGGCTTCTCCGCCTTATCAGCTGAACTGTCCCGCTCCGGTTCTGGCTCTGGGGTTCGCTCCGGCATGGAGTTCGGAGTAGGAGTCGGTGAAGGAGCAGACGTTGAGTGGGTGGCGGCGCCACGCGAAGTGGCGGCGGGGCCACTGCGCACGGGCGCCGGAATCTGTTGTGCGGGAGGTTGGTCTGTGCCTTCCTCTCCAGGTTTGTTCCCGGTCTCCTCAGTGGGGTTTTCCGCGCTGGGGGTGTCGCTGGCACCTTCCTCTTCGTTATCGCGTGTGTCGTCCTTTGCGTTAGTACCGTCGCCTGTGCTGGCGCTGTCGCCGGGAACGTCTGCGGAGGTAAGCACGCAGGGGCTGGAGTCCGCTGGTGCTTCTGCATCGCCCAATGGCTTTTCTTCGGGCTGCTCTGGCTGCTCGCCGGCGGGCAGTGGGCCTTCCAAGATTTGCAGGCGCATCGTGTCCCGGAAGTCCTCGCGGGGATCCAAGATCGTCGTAGTATCGCAGGCGAATCGCAGTGCGGAGGACATGGAATCCCAGCCGAAGCCATAGAGGTGCACACGGATGCCCGCGGCGACTGCCTCTTCGACGCCGGGCAGCATGTCGGCGTCGCCAGAGACAAGCACGATATCCGATACCTGACGCTTCATTGCAGCGATAACGAGATCCGCCACAAGCCGCGTGTCGACCGCTTTTTGTGTGCGGCGGTCGCCCCATTCAATCAGCTGGCCAGCGCGTAGTTGCACGCCCGGTTCGCTGCGGAGGGAACGTTGGTAGCGGTGTGGTCCGGAGTCGGGGATGCCATCGTACCAAAACTGCCGGTGAATGGGCTGTTTCAGTTGGTCTTGGATCATCTGTCCAAGTACGGAGACGACCTCCGGAAGGTCGATTTCTAACTGGGCGCGGGCGCCTGTGTCCCAGGAGTTATAAAAGCTCGCAAGCAGGTAAGACGTGTCAACATAGACCTGTGTTCTTTCCAACATTGTTCATTGCTCTTTTCGTTTCGTTAGTAGTTTGTTCTTTCCCTCTAGCATGCCTGAAAACTCTGTTGTATGGTTAGTTACACAAGTAACCAACCAGCTAACCAAAGGTGTTATCTCTGAATGAAAGCTGGGGACTTGTTTAGACGCTCATCGAAGAAGGTGCCCCGTGGACGAATCATCAACACCGCTTTTCCAGCAGGTCGCAGACCTCATTGCGGATGCGATTGTGGATGGGTCACTTCCTGAAGGTGAACGCGCCCCCTCGACAAACGAACTCGCAGAGTTTCACAGCATCAACCCCGCCACCGCCAGAAAAGGATTGTCGCTGCTCGTCGATCAGGGCGTTTTATCTAAGCGTCGCGGTGTCGGCATGTTCGTGGAACACGGCGCTCGCGAGACAGTTCTGGCTTTGCGCAAGGAGGCCTTCGCAGCCAGCTATCTGGTTCCCCTCGTGGATGAAGCCGCCAAATTGGGCATGAATCGCACACAACTCAAAACCCTCATGGACAAAGTCGCAGAAAGTAGAGGACTGTACGAATGAACGGCGCTCAACCTCGCGGCGCTAGATCTGGCGTCGCTCCCGATATCGAGCTGCGTGACATCAGGCGCAAGCTCGGCTCCACTCACGCCCTTGATGGCGCGACTGCACGCCTGTCCGGTGGCCGCGTCTATGGCCTGATCGGCCGCAACGGTGCAGGTAAGACCACTTTGTTGCGCACAATTGCCGGACAGCTGCGCGCTAAGGGCGAGGTTCTTGTTGGTGGCCAGCCAGTGTACGACAACACGGAAGTGCTGAACGGCTTGATCCTTTCTGGCCCCGATGTGCCGTGGCCTTCTGATATTAAGGTCAAGCACTTACTCAGTGTGGTCGCTGCGCGCTGGGAGACCTGGGATCAGCGCTATGCGGACCAACTCTGTGAAGACTTCGAGGTCGATACGCGCAAGACTCTTTCCAGCCTTTCGCGTGGTCAAAAATCCCTGGTGTCGATCGTTATTGGCCTGGCTGCGCAGTGCCCCGTTACTCTCCTCGACGAGCCCTATCTGGGCCTCGACGTGCAAAACCGAGAGCTGTTTTACAAGCACCTGCTGCAGGATGTGGAGCGTAACCCGCGCACCTTTATCCTCTCGACCCACCACGTCGACGATGCAGCGCGCATCCTCGATTCTGTCGTCCTGCTGGACAAGGGTCGAATCACAGGTATTGGCACCCTCGATTCGATTACGGAGCGCATCGCGATCCTCTCCGGTTCCACCGCGGCCGTCGAAGCCACGCTTGGGGAACTGGGGGTTGTTGATTCTGTTCTTAGTGACGCCACGTCCTCCGGCCTACGCAGGGTAGTCCTTGACACTCACGGGGCGGAGGCCAATAGCGTGCGGGATCTCGCCGCCCGCATCGAGGGCAGCGGCGTGCGCGTGGCCAGCGCGGACCTGGAGCAGGCAGTGTTGGCTCTGACCGGAAGGGAGTTTTAATTCCGATGCAAACCCCAACGTCTACAGTCGCGGCCGCGAAAGTGGAGAACGTTTTCCAGCCACTGCCCTGGGGAACGCATTGGAAATTAGCCTGGCGCCAGCTGCTGGCTAAATCCGGGAACCTTGGCCTGAGCCTCGCGTTCACACTTCCTGTCCTCTTCTTTGTGATGGTTGGGGAGGGAATTAACGGATTCAGGCTGGGAATGTACCTTCTTTTCGCACTCTCACTAGGGCTGCAACCGATTACAATGGTGTGGGATAAAGCGCCGCTGCGTGCTCTGGGTTTTAACGTGGCGGATATCCGCCGAAACTTCCTGATAGTTATGCCAATCTCCTCGGCGATGGTGTGTGGAGCGCTGCTGCTGTGTTACCTCGTGACCCAAGCATTCAGCTGGCGAGTACCTGCATTCTGGATCGTCTTCGCCGCTGTTCTGATCGTGCACGTGGCCAGCATTATTGCCGCAGTTGCTCGGGTGGAAGATAACAGTGAAGTCATCAAGTCCCCCAAGAAAAACAAGGCTGCAGTGGCAGAGGAAGAAGCCGAACTCGCTGGCAAAACCACCGGCGGTACCTTCGGTTCTTTTGCTGGGTTGTTGGGTGCGGAGACGAGGTGGCGTCAACAACAAAAGAAGGGCCACAACCCCTCGGCGGTGGATTACCTCGCCGCTTGGCGGATTGACAGCTATATGGCAAGGACGTTCCTTGCTGTACTTGTCGCAGTGACCATCGGAATAATTGGCTGGTTTGTCACAGGGGTGACGACCAGTGGCGCGATGTGGCTCTACCCGGCAGCAATGATCCTGACGGTGCTAGCGCTCTACTCCGGTGAAACTCTTAACTCGAGCCTGGGGAACTGGCTGGTGTTCTCCGGTGATCGGCGCCAGTGGTTTGCGAAAGCAATGGGGCGGGCGGCGCTGTGGCTGCCGAGCATTGCGCTGCTAGTGCTGTTGGGGATCGTGGAGTTCCTGCTCCTGCATGCCGTTTTTCCGAGCGTGGGAGATCTGGAAGTGCCAGTCGATGCACAGAGCGTGACGATAACCCTGCTGGTCGCAGTGACAGTGGCGGCGACTTTCGGTCTGGTTGGCATCATGAGCTTCTGGGTGAGTAACCGGTTCAGCGGGTGGCTGAAATTCGTGGTCATCATCCTCAGCATCATGGTGGTCTCTTCTGTGCTGGCTGCAGTCATTGTCACCGTTCAGGAGGTGATCGAAGCCGATGGGAGCGTGCTGAAGTTTGTGCTGGCGATAGCCGTTGCGGTTGTCCTGGTGCTAGCCCTTGCTTCTGGTGCGCTGAGTCGGGGTATTCAGCGTTTCGATACGACCAACGAGTCGGTGAAAGAAAACCTGGGCCTGGCTGCGGAGGCTTAAAGTTAAGTCCGAGGAGTGGAAGCTGACCCCGTAGATACGCCGCCGCCTTTCATATGCATTCACGCGGCGGATGACAGTTTCGCTGAAAACCTGCTTTGACCTGGTTGTTTGTGTTTGTGTTGGGGGGTGTGTACATTTATTCGAGTCAGCGCGACACGGCGCTGTGAGTGAGTAGCTTGCAGCAAGCCTTTGATGAGCGTGTCTGGCTAATCACTTTAGCTGTAAAAACAGTCTTTGTTGTGTGCGAGTGCAACGGGTTGTTTACCGGGAATTTGCTTTTGATTCACGGTTGCTTTACACTCGTAATCCGTCGCAACGTGGCTGCCACTGTTGATGTGGTGTTGTTTGTTGTGTGCGTAGGTTGTTTGAGAACTCAATAGCGTGATGAACCAAGTTTAGATACTTTGTTGACCAACCTTTGTGTTGATTCTGATGCATTGTATGTCTTTTGCTTTGTGACTTGTTTCAGCTTCTCGTTGGCTCATATGGATTGTGGGTTGATGGTGGTTACGCCAGCGTGGTGTTAACGTCTCCACGTTATGTAATGTGCGTATCCCAGCGTGGTGCCTTTTTTGTGGGTGTGCGTTGGGCTGATGATGGTTTTGTTTGAAGTGGTGGATGTATGTTGTGTCGGTCAATGACCAGCAATGTTTTGTTGGTGTTGGTTGATGTGATTTATTTATCCTTTTTTCAATTCTTTGTCAGTAATTTTGTTTTTTGTTTGCCTGGTTTTCAGGCTCGCCTGTGTCTGATGACATTTTTATGGAGAGTTTGATCCTGGCTCAGGACGAACGCTGGCGGCGTGCTTAACACATGCAAGTCGAACGGAAAGGCCTCTGCTTGCAGAGGTACTCGAGTGGCGAACGGGTGAGTAACACGTGGGTGATCTGCCTTGCACTTCGGGATAAGCCTGGGAAACTGGGTCTAATACCGGATAGGACCATGCTTTAGTGTGTGTGGTGGAAAGTTTTTCGGTGCAAGATGAGCCCGCGGCCTATCAGCTTGTTGGTGGGGTAATGGCCTACCAAGGCGACGACGGGTAGCCGGCCTGAGAGGGTGTACGGCCACATTGGGACTGAGACACGGCCCAGACTCCTACGGGAGGCAGCAGTGGGGAATATTGCACAATGGGCGAAAGCCTGATGCAGCGACGCCGCGTGGGGGATGACGGCCTTCGGGTTGTAAACCTCTTTCAGTAGGGAAGAAGCGAAAGTGACGGTACCTGCAGAAGAAGTACCGGCTAACTACGTGCCAGCAGCCGCGGTAATACGTAGGGTACTAGCGTTGTCCGGAATTATTGGGCGTAAAGAGCTCGTAGGTGGTTTGTCGCGTCTGCTGTGGAAACGTGCCGCTTAACGGTGCGCGTGCAGTGGGTACGGGCGGACTAGAGTGCAGTAGGGGAGTCTGGAATTCCTGGTGTAGCGGTGAAATGCGCAGATATCAGGAGGAACACCGGTGGCGAAGGCGGGACTCTGGGCTGTTACTGACGCTGAGGAGCGAAAGCATGGGGAGCGAACAGGATTAGATACCCTGGTAGTCCATGCCGTAAACGTTGGGCACTAGGTGTGGGGTCCATTCCACGGATTCTGCGCCGTAGCTAACGCATTAAGTGCCCCGCCTGGGGAGTACGGCCGCAAGGCTAAAACTCAAAGGAATTGACGGGGGCCCGCACAAGCGGCGGAGCATGTGGATTAATTCGATGCAACGCGAAGAACCTTACCTGGGCTTGACATACACTGGATCGGGCTAGAGATAGTCTTTCCCTTTGTGGCTGGTGTACAGGTGGTGCATGGTTGTCGTCAGCTCGTGTCGTGAGATGTTGGGTTAAGTCCC